>Ga0307998_1000057_pt1 | contig 63326 bp, 54 predicted proteins | sample Davwhametageno37_FD_203147 | JGI IMG/M metagenome (GOLD analysis project Ga0307998, IMG submission 203147) | Marine microbial communities from Davis Island wharf, Antarctic Ocean - #37 | ecosystem: Environmental > Aquatic > Marine > Unclassified | place: Antarctic Ocean: Davis Island wharf... | reverse complement strand
TAATTTTTGGAGATCAGCTTAATGCCTCTACAGGTTTTATTAATTTAGAATCTAATGATTCGTTTGCAGGTGAGTCTTTTAATGTAAGCGATTTCGGTCTAGATGCTAGTTTTATTTTACATAATGATATTTTTCTTGTTGGATTAAGTCTTCAAAACTTGAAAGGTCCAAATCTCTCATTTAGTGATGAACCTCAAATTAAACCTTTATCTATTGGATTACAGGGTGCTTATGAATTTGATATAAATCCTTATGATAGACGTTTTTTACCAAGATATTCATTTTTGATGACTTATATGAATGTGGTTTATTTACCTGATTCAATGTACTTTTATCTTTCTCAGGAATTACAACTAGGTGAATTTTCTATTGGTATTAGTGAACAAGCAGGATACCTAACAAGCGGTTATAATTTAAATAATTTTGGTGTTAACTTCGGATTATCTTTAGAAAATTTTGATTTCGGAGCTGCATATAATTTTCCAATTCAAAAAACGGGTAAGACATTTAGTCCTAGTACTTTTGAAATCTATGTTGTATTTGACTTTAGCATATATCGAAGAAATAATAGAGGTAATTATAAAAGATTAACTACTGATAATTACTACTAAGTCTCTTTTTTTAATAACCCCCCATATAAAGATTTCATATTTATTAACGGCTATTTGAAAATACCTTAATCTACAAAACCTAATTTTTTTTGATAATGATGATTGTCTCATGAAAATTATTATTAATCTCGAAAGATTGCATTTGGAAAAACAACAGTACTTTCATATCCGTTCTTACCTACAGTTGCAATACCAAATAAAAAGTTATCAATCACAATTCCCTCTAATGTAGAGCTATTTACATTTCTCACAAAACGTTCGTATTGCCATGTGGGACTAGTGGTTTCACGCCAATAAATTTTGTATCCTATAATCGCATTGTCTTTGATTTTATCCCATTTGAATTTTACTGCCGCTTCAACAATTCCACCAATAGAAAAGGATTTAACTGAAGGAGGAGCCCATGCTAAACTAGCTAAACTAATAGCATTAGCAGCGGTGAGTTTTTTAGCGTATTCAAAGTTTACACCTGAAATTACATCACCATATTCAATACCGTTTTCTTTTCGCAGGTCTTGATGTTGCATTGTATAGTTTTCATGCGCTTCCATAATTCTAACACCAGCAAAACCAGCATCATTAAAAGGACGGTGATGTCCTCCTCTTCCAAATCGATCTAAACGATAGATCATTATAGGATTCATTTCAGGCATGAAATAAGAGACTGTTTTATGAATATATCGAGCTAATTGTCGAGAGATTCCATCTACTTCACCGCCATAAAAACGACGTGCTTTACGTTTTTTTTCTGACTCATTTGGGGGGACTGGTTCTGAGAATATTCTAAAACTTCGATTATCAATAACACCATCAACTCCTTTGATGTTTCCAATCATATCATTGTTTAGGATTCCTATAATTTCCCAACCTTTCTCACTAGCATATTTAGCTAGTCCTTTTCCACCAAAAAGACCTTGTTCTTCTCCTGCTAAGCCAACATAAATAATACTGTTTTCAAAAGAATATTTTGAAAGTACTCTAGCAGCTTCAATAGTACCAGCCATTCCACTGGCATTATCATTAGCTCCTGGTGAATCATTCTTGAAATTACTTGGATCTGAAATACGTGAATCAATATCACCACTCATTATTATAAATCTATTAGGATGTGTTTTGCCTCGTTGAATCGCAACAACATTATTTATCCATACAGGTTTTATTATCCGATCACCATCTTTTAGAGTAAAATAATTTTTCTGATAGTAAACTTCAAGACAATTATTGCATTTTTTTGAAATACTTTCAAATTCTGATTTAATCCATCGCCTTGCTGCTCCTATTCCTCTTGATTTTGATATGGTATCACTCAATGTATGTCGAGTTCCAAAACCTACTAATGTTCGAATATCTTTTTCTATCCTTTTAGAGGATACGCTTTCTATGATATCATACAAATCTTGATTTTCTTGAGTAAATCCAGTATTAAATATTATGATGATAAGTAACAGACAAACGTTTTTCATGACATTAATTTTTTGTAAAGTAATAAAAAAACCGACACTGTAATGTCGGTTTTAATAATCAGTCTACTTTTTCGAATTAAAAGCAATATGAATTTTCTTTTATTAATTTGTCAGCAATTATTGTTTTTAGTTCAAATGAATCGGGATGATTAATGTAATCACAATTTTTATTTAAAGCATTCAAGAGCATATCCCTTTCCTTGTCTTTAGAAATGTGTAATATTGTTTCTTTACCACATTTTAAAATCAAAGACTGAGTCTCTATGAAATAATATTGAACCATAGCGACATGAACCTCATGAGAATCTGAACCCTCACGCTGAATATTTTTTAAAGTTCTTAGTAAAGCTGATTCAGCAAAATAAATTTCAACAAGAATGTCTGCTAATGATAGAAGTACTTGCTGCTGCTCCTCAAGTTTTACACCATATTTTTGTGCAGCATTTCCAGCAATCATTAAAAATATATTTTTGAAATTTTTAATTAGTCTTTGTTCTTCACAAAGTATAGATTCGTTTAATTGATTTGCACTATTTTCAGTACTCATTTCTGAAACAGCTCTCATAACAGCAGGCATTAGATCAAGATCTCCTTTCATCCCTTTTTTAAGAAGAAGTCCAACAGATAACATCCTATTTATTTCGTTGGTTCCCTCATATATCCTTCCAATTCTAGAATCTCTCCAAGCTGATTCCATCGGAGTATCAGCTGAATATCCCATACCTCCGAAGATTTGAATACCTTCATCAGCACAGTTTTGCATATCTTCTGAAGTCCCAACCTTTAGTAAAGAACATTCAATTGCAAAATCCTCTAAGCCTTTTAATTCAGCCTCCTGATGAGTCAATCCTTTGTCTAAAAGTTCTTGAATTCTATTTTCAATGTTATTCCCTGCACGATAGTTTGCAGACTCTCCTACATAACAACAAGTTGCCATATGCGCAATTTTGGATTTTATAGCCCCAAATTGAGATATAGGTTTTTTAAATTGAATGCGTTCATTAGCATATTTAACTGCTGCTGATATTACTCTTCTCTGTGCTTCCAAACAAGCTACTCCTAATTTTATTCTTCCTGCGTTGAGAGCATTCATTGCTATTTTAAAACCCTCGTTTCTTTTCCCAAGAATGTTTTCTAACGGGACTCTAGTTTCATTAAAAAAGACTTGTCTAGTAGAAGAGGAATGAATACCTAACTTATTCTCTTCCTCTCCCATTGTGATTCCATTACTATTTTCTTTAGGAACGATAAAACCAGTTATATTTTTATCGTCTTCAATTCTTGCAAATACAATGAATACACTTGCGAATCCAGCATTTGAAATCCACATTTTTTGCCCAGAAATTTTATAGTGGGTTCCGTCATCAGATAGCACCGCTTTCGTTTTTCCTGAATTAGCATCAGAACCTGCACCAGGCTCTGTTAAACAATAAGAACCAAACCACTCTCCCGAAGCAAGCTTAGGTAAATATTTTTGTTTTTGCTCTTCATTTCCATATAGAGTTATAGGTAAAGTTCCAATCCCAGTATGTGCTCCAAAAGCTGTAGATAGTGACCCAGTTGCACCAGAAATATAATCACAAACCAACATTGAAGAAGTAAATCCCATTCCCATTCCTCCATATTTTTCTGGTACAGAAACTCCTAAAAAACCAAGTGAGCCTGCTTGCTCCATCAAGGATTCTGTTAACGCATAATCCTTTTTTTCAAAACGTTCTTTTTTAGGCCAAACTTCACGATCAATAAATTCTTTAACGGAGTCTCGCATCATAATTTGTTCCTCATTAAAGTCTTCAGGAGTAAAAATTTCATCAGGTGATTCATTAGAGATAATAAAAGCACCACCTTTAACTATAATTTTTTCTTTTGTTTCCATCGTTTAGTTATTATTTAGAGTTTATTTAAAATGTTCAAAATTTTTGACATTTTTTTTTATGCATTTCATAACCTCAAAAAAATGTTGAATTTGTATATCTGATAACTTTTGGTTTATCATATCATTAAAGTGAAGCACAACAGACTTTGAGTCTTCTCTTTTTTCAATACCAAAGGAGGTAAGATGTATTAAAATGCTTCTTCCATCTTCAGGGTTTTGAGAACGATAAACTAAATTTCTATCTTCCATTGTATTTAAAAGCCTTGAAAGGCTTGTGGGTTCGATTCCCATTTTAGGGCCCAGTGTAGTTGAAGGAGTGCCATCCGGATCAATACTAAGAAGAGCAAAGCCTGTTGCCATTGTCGAATCAAATTTTAACGCTTCTTTATTATACATCTTACTAACCATTTGCCATGTTGATCGTAATGCAGCATCAAAAGTTTCATTTTTCATTTTTCAAATATATAAAATATTATGCATGCATAATAAAATTATTATAAAAAATGAAAACATGTATTTATTTTTTATAAATACATTTCTTCAATTAACTGGATATATTTTTCTGTGACCACTTTTCTTTTAAGCTTCATGGTAGGAGTGAGGTGACCTCCATCAATACTCCACTCCTCAGGGGTTAGTTTGATTTTTTTGATTTGTTCCCAAGAACCAAAATTTTGATTGTGTTGTTGAACTTCATTTTCAACAGCTTGAATCAATATATTTTCTTTACATGCAGCTTCTAGACTATCGCATGTTATTCCTTTTTCTTTTAGCCAATTGAGAGAATATTCAATATTAGGTTGTATTAGTGCTGCTGGCATTTTTCTTCCACTTCCCACTACCATTATTTGGTCAATAAAAAGTGATTGTTTCATTTGATTTTCTAAAACTTGAGGAGCAATATATTTACCACCAGATGTTTTAAACATTTCTTTCTTTCTATCTGTAATTTTTAAAAAACCATCTGAATCAATTATACCAATATCCCCAGTATGAAAATAATCACCGGACATTACTTCTTTTGTTTTTTTAGGATCTTTATAATACCCCATCATTACATTAGGCCCTTTACACAGAATTTCTCCATCCTCTGCTATTTTAACGGTTACTCCATCAATTACAGTTCCAACAAACCCAATCCTAAAGTTATTATTACGCATATCATTTACTGTAATAACGGGTGAGGTTTCAGTAAGTCCATAGCCTTCCGAAAGGGTCATTCCTGCTGCTGTAAATACTCTTGCTAGTCTTGGCTGGAGTGCAGCACTTCCTGAACAAATAAGATCTAAATTACCTCCTAATGCTTCTTTCCATTTGGAAAGAATTAATTTTTGAGCAATTTTTAATTTGAATTCGTACCATCTACCATTCTGTCCATATGGTTCATACTGTAATCCTATATCTACAGCCCAATAGAATAATTTTTTCTTTATCCCTGACAATTCACCACCTCTGGCATATATCTTATCATAAACTTTTTCTAACAGTCTTGGAACAGCTGTCATAAAATTAGGTTTCACTTCTTTTAGATTGTCAGAAATTGTTTCAATGGATTCTGCAAAATATACAGAAATACTATTATACATATAAACGTATAAAATAACTCGCTCAAAAATATGACAAATAGGGAGGAAGCTTAATGCAGAAGCTTGACCATTACTTAATGGCAACCTTTTAGAGCTAGACAATACATTTGAAACCACATTATTATGACTCAACATAACTCCTTTGGGAACTCCAGTTGTTCCAGAAGTATATATTATTGTGGCTAAATCTTCAGGTTTAACTTTTGATTTCAAATTCTCTACAGTGCTGTCATTATTCATGCTTGCACCCTTTTCAAGTAATTCAGACCAATGTGAACATCCTTCAATTTGATCAAAGCTATATATTTTTTTCAGAGATTTGACTTTGTCTTTTATAGCAATAACTTTATCATAAACCTCTTTATCTGAAACAAAACAGTAGGTACTTTCAGAATGATTCAAAATATATTCATAGTCTTTAGAAGTGATTGTAGGATAAAGAGGAACATTTACAGCCCCAATACTTAGTAAGCTTGTATCAATTATACTCCACTCAGTTCTGTTGTTTGATGAAATCATTGCTATTTTGTCTTGGGGTTGAATACCCAAATCTACTAGAGCTCTTGCAATAACTTGGGATTTTTTACAAAATTCCTCAGAGGAAATACTCTCCCAATCACCATTATATTTTGTTGAAAACGCCTTTTTTAAGGGATTATTCTCAGCTTGAAATTCAATAAAATCAAATAATCTAGTTGGTATCATAATATTAATTTACATGCAAAATAGTAAATATTTTATAAGTATTAATATAAGTTTTTTATTGTGTTTTATTAAGCCAATCAAAAGCATCCTCAAATCCGATATGCCAAGGGCTTAGTTTATCATTTCTTTCTGAAGGATAATATGCCCAATTCCATGGAAAAGTAGATCGTTCTATGTGAGGCATCATGGCTAGATGTCGTCCATCTTGTGAACAAAGCATTGCAGCATTAAAGTCCGATCCGTTTGGATTAGCGGGATATTGGTCAAAATGATAAGTCGCAGGAATTTGATACTGATCCTTATTTAAAGGAAAACTAAATTTACCTTCACCATGAGCAGCCCAAATTCCTAAACGACTACCCACCAATCTTTTTAGCATAATTGAACTAGACATGGTAATGTCAACAGCTGTAAAATGACATTCAAATTTCCCTGAATCGTTATGAAGCATTTTTGGTTTTTTCTCATGTTCTGGTGTTAAAATACCTAGAGTAACAAAAAGCTGACATCCATTACAAACTCCAATTGACATAGTGTTTTCACGTTCAAAAAATTTCTCTAAACTGGATTTTGCTTTCTGATTATACAAAAAAGATCCAGCCCAGCCTCTGGCAGATCCTAAAACATCTGAGTTTGAAAATCCACCTACAGCAGCAATAAATCTAATTTCTTCAAGAGTTTCTCGGCCAGAAATTAAATCTGTCATATGCACATCAACGACTTCAAATCCAGCTAGATGTAATGCATATGCCATTTCACGTTCAGAGTTACTTCCTTGTTCTCTGATAACGGCGGCTTTTATTTTTTGTTTAGAAATATTGGCTTTTAACTGTCCACTAAATGCATTTGGAAAACGGTATTCTAATCCCTGCTTTTTATAATTTTGAAAACGCTTTTCTGCCAATCCATTTTTCGTTTGATTAGCATCTAAAGCAGCAGAAGTTTTGTACCATATATCTCTGAATTTTGGAATATCAAAATTCACTTTTTTATCTTGAAAAATTAGATTTATTTCTTCGTTTACTGAAATAGTTCCAATCGCGTGACATAAAATAGATTCTAATTCAAGAATACTTTTTAAATCGTAATTAGATTGAATAATAATTCCTGGATTTTCGTTAAATAAAAGAGTTATAATGTCTTTTGATTCTATTGAATTTAAGTTTAAATCCATTCCCATTGTTGTATTAGAAAAACACATTTCTAATAAACTAGTAATAAACCCTCCAGATGCAATATCATGTCCAGCACTTATTTTATTTTCATTGATTAATTGTTGAATTGTATTAAATATTTTTTTAAAATTTTCTGGATTGGAAATTGTTGCTGCAGAGGTTCCAATCCTATTTTGAGTTTGGGCAAATGAAGTGCCACCCAATTCTAAGTCAACTTGAGAGAAATCAATATAAAATAAATTTCCCCCCTCTTTTTTTAGATTAGGAGTGATCACCTTAGTGATATCTGAACATGATGCAGCTGCAGAAATAATTAAAGTCCCTGGAGCCCTCACTTTTCCGATATCATATTCTTGTATCATTGATAAAGAATCCTTTCCTGTGGGAATATTTATTCCCAAATTAATTGCGAATTCTGAACATGCTTTAACAGCTCTGTAAAGTCTTGCATCTTCACCTGAATTATTACATGGCCACATCCAATTAGCAGAGAGACTTACTGATTTTAATCCCTCTGAAAGTGGTGCCCAAATAATATTTGTTAAACTTTTTGAAATTGCTAGGAGACTTCCTTTTGCTGGATCAATTAGAGCTTGTATTGGGGCGTGTCCAATGGAGGTTGCAATTCCTTTTTTACCCTGGTAGTCTAAAGCAATAACCCCACAATTACTCAACGGGAGTTGTAATGGACCAACAGTTTGTTGTTGAGCAACTCTTCCTGTAACACAGCGATCTACTTTATTAGTTAGCCAATCCTTGCAAGCTACAGATTCCAACTGAAGCACTTTCTTGAGATAATCTTTTAATTGAGAAATCTCGTAACTTATTCCTTTAAAAGAAGCTTCAAAAGACTTATCGATAATTATGGTTTTCGGTACGCTACCAAAAAGAGAATCTAGGTTAAGATCAATAGGTTTTTTATTGTTTGTCTTATCAATAAAAATAAATTGATGGTCATTTGTTACTTCCCCAACTATATACATAGGCGCTCTCTCGCGTTCAGAAATTCGTTTTAACAGACCTATGTCTTTAGGATGAATGACTAGCCCCATGCGTTCTTGCGATTCATTCCCTATTATCTCTTTTGAAGACAGAGTCAGGTCACCTATAGGAAGCTTATTTAAGTATATAGTTCCGCCTGTATCCTCAACTAATTCAGACAAACAATTTAAGTGACCACCCGCTCCATGATCATGTATCGAAACAATAGGATTATTTAAAGTTTCTACCAAAGCTCGAATTGTGTTTGCAACACGTTTTTGCATTTCAGGATTAGACCTTTGAATAGCATTTAGTTCGATTTTATTGTTAAATGCACCTGTATTTGATGAAGATACAGCAGCACCACCCATTCCAATCCGATAGTTGTCCCCACCTAAAATAACTATAAGATCCCCTTTTGATGGTTTTTCTTTAAGCGCCTGATCCGCAACTCCCATACCAATTCCACCTGCTAGCATGATTACTTTATCATACCCCCATTGTTGATCATTTTCTTTATGTTCAAATGTTAAAACAGATCCTGCAATTAAAGGTTGTCCAAACTTATTTCCAAAATCAGATACTCCATTGGAGGCTTTGATTAAAATATCTAATGGGGTTTGATAGCGCCAAGGTCTTTCTGAAAACGATTTCTCCCATGATCGCCCTTTTGTGACTCGAGAATATGGAGTCATATAAACTGCCGTTCCCGCTAAGGGTAATGAGCCTTGACCTCCCGCAAGGCGATCTCTTATCTCACCTCCTGATCCTGTTGCTGCTCCATTAAACGGCTCAACTGTAGTTGGAAAATTATGAGTTTCCGCTTTTAGAGAAAGAACACTTTTTATATTATTTATTTTATAGCTACTGGGAATATCGGGTTGACTTGGTGCAAATTGTTCTATTGTGTCACCTTCTATAAATGCAACATTGTCTTTATAAGCAGATATAATGGTATTTGGGTTTTTTTTGGCTGTATTTTTTATAAGCTGGAATAAACTGTCTGGTTTAGTTAAATTATCAATGACAAAAGTCCCATTAAATATTTTATGTCGACAGTGTTCTGAATTTACCTGTGAAAATCCAAATACTTCAGAATCAGTTAAAGGACGATTTAATTCATTCGCTAAATCATTTAGATAATTAACCTCTTCAGTATTTAGGGATAAGCCTTCTTTTTTGTTGTAGGCTTCAATATCATGAATTTCAAAGATGGGTTCGGGCTGAAAATCAATATCAAAAACACCACTATCAAGCCCTTCGTATTTTTGTAATAGCATGGGATCAAAGGAATCGTTGCTTTTAATAGCTTGAAAAGACTCAATTCTAATTATATCAGTGATTCCCATATTTTGAGTAATTTCAACAGCATTTGTGCTCCATGGAGTTATCATTGTAGCTCTTGGCCCAATAAAGTTTCCTTGAATTGATTTCTGATCTCTCCATTTGGCATCAAACAACCAAGATAATTTTTCAATAGATTTAGAAGAAGGCTCTCTTGAAAGGTGCAGTGCGAAAATAGTAATTTTTGGTAGTCCGAAAAATAGAATCATAAACAATAAAATTGTTGTAAAAATTAATTTATTTTAAGCCTATCGACTAATCGATTTGTGTTCGTTTATTTTTATTTATTCACACTTTTTCAGTGCTCATTTTAGCAATAAAAAAGCCATCAAATCCAGTTTTATGTGCAAAGAAAGTCTCTTGTTTTTCTAGCTTAAATCGTTTTCCTTTTTCTGATTTTAAAAAACAATGAATTTGATTTTCATTTTCAGAAGGAAAAATAGAACAAGTAGCATAAACAAGTATTCCTCCGGGCTTAACTAGCAAAGCATTTTTTTGTATAATTTCTTGTTGAGTTTTTTCAATAGCTTCAATTCGCTGGGGGGTCATGTGCCATTTAGCAGCCGGATTTCTTTTGAGAACTCCGAGTCCACTGCATGGAGCGTCAATTAATACTGCGTCAGCTTTTTTAATATAATTTTCAAAAAAAACTGAATTTTCAGCTGATTCTGTTTCGATTATAGTCACGGAGTTTCGCTTGGCACGTTCTTTTAAAATCTCTAACTTTTCAGAGCGTTTGTCTAAAGCAATAATCCGGCCTTTGTTTTCCATCAAAGCTCCTAGGTGGATTGATTTTCCTCCTGATCCTGCGCATGCATCTATTACTAACATTCCTTTTTCAGGTCGAATCCAGTGGGCTACTTTTTGAGAGTTTCCATCTTGTATCTCAAATCTTCCTTTTTGGTATGGTTTTGTTTGCTCTAACTTTTCATGCTTATCTAAAATTAAAGCTTCAGGATTTTCTTTAGAGAGACTAGACTCGATTTCAAATTCTTTATTCAATTGTAACTGAAGGGCTGTTGCAGATGTTTTTAGAGTGTTTGCGCGTAAAACAAGTTTTGCTTTTTGATTCAAGGCAGAAATTTCTCTTTCCCAGACCTTTTCACCAAAAGCCTCACAACCTTTTTCATCTAACCAGCCTGGTATAGATTGAATCGTTTTTCTGTCAACATATTTAGGGTCTAATGGAGTGAGATCTATTGATTTTCCAAAGACTTCAAACTCTTTCCAAGAAGGCAGTTCATATTTATTTTTTAGTATCCATACCCCAAGTAGGTTCCAATAATAATTTTTTTCTATGGGCTTTGTATTCCCCACAAAAGCAAAGGTTCTTTGCCATCGTACACAATCTAATATAGTTTCCGCCAAGAGTTTTCTATCTCTAGACCCCCATTTTCGATTTTGAGCTCGCAAACGAGACAATTCTGAACGGATTGTAGATTCTTTAGATAAAATATGTTGCAGACCCTCTACAATTCCAAGGGCTAAATTTCGATGAATTTTCATGAAGCAATATTAGTTATTATAAATCACATGATTCGAATATGAAGAGTTTATGATTTAGTTACTTAATAAGGCAATTTACCTAATAAGTGTTTCAGGGTATTCTTATTTTTTTTTCGTTTTCTTTTTGGAATGTTTTCGAATTTTATTAAACATTTTATGATCAAAGCGTTTTTCTTGGTAAAGAATATTTAAAACTTCTTTGGGTCTAATTTTTTCAAGTAATTTTTGATTTCGGTTATGAATTAAAGTTACTCCTAACTTCTCAACTGCATGAAATTTATTAATAAATTTTGATGCACTTTCCGAAGAAATACTATCTAAGGAGTTTTTTACGCTTATTTTCATTGCTCTTTGCTTATGCCAAACTTCATTATGGTATTTGTCATTGTAGGCATTAAAAATACAATGAAACTGACCCTCCTCTTCTGATGTCAAATCACTATTATTTAATATGAAGTTTAATTTCATATGTTTGAACTCCTTATATTTTGATGAATCTTGTGCATGGCCCGGTTCAAAAAGTAGATGAGTTAGAAAAAAAACTAGAATTGGAATTATTTTTTTCATGATTTAGGGTTTATCTTTTAATTTAAGTATTTCATAGCCATCTAAATCTTCTAGCATTGAAATCATTTCATAGCCATCTAAATCTTCAATATAATAAGCTTCTAAATAATCATTTAAGGATTGAGTCTCTATAACAGGTTTAGTGTTTTTTGTATATGGAATTGAAAAAAATAGGAATAGTGAAGCTGCTATTCCAGTAAGACTAATAATTATTTTTTTTAAAAGCCATTTATCATTATTAGAAGCAACATTTGATATAATTTCTTCCTGAACCATACCAAAATAATTTTTAGGTACTCTAAATCCTGAATTCCTCAATAGAATTTCAGAATTATTCAAAATATTTTTATTCAAATTTATAAAATAATTTTCAGGAACCTTAAATGGGTTTTTTGTATTAAAGTTATTCATTTAATTGTGTTTTTATTTTTTTAACAGCATGATGATATGAAGCTTTTAATGCACCAACACTGGTTTCTAGTATTTCTGCAATGGCTTCGTACTTCATATTGTCAAAATATTTCATATTAAAAACAATTCGTTGTTTTTCAGGAAGTCTAGCTACTGATCTTTGTAGTAAAAGTGAAGCTTTGTCTCCATCAAAATAGGGGTCTGAAGTTAAAACATTAGCTTTAGATTCAATCCATTCTTGGTTTTGAAGGCCTATTTTTGAAGCTTTACTATTAATAAAATTTAATGCTTCATTTGTTGCTATACGATACATCCAAGTGTATAGCGTGCTATTTCCCTTGAATTTGTTTATATTTAAATGGATTTTTACAAATGTATTTTGAACAACGTCATTCGCATCATCATGGTCTAAGACCAGTTTTCGAATATGCCAATATAATCGTTCTTTATATTCTTTTACTAACTTTTTAAAAGCATCTTCCTTAGTTTCAGCTTGCCTAAGTGAGTCAATAAATAAAGATTGTTGCTTATTCAAACTGATTACTTTTCATTATAGACAAAAGATAATTTAAAAAGTTTAATCCATTTGTTGGATTTTAACCCAACTTTTATATTGTTTATTAGATTTCAATAATTCTTTATGTGTACCCTGAGCAATAATTCCACCCTTTTCTAATACCATGATGATATCTGCTTTTTGAATTGTTGAAAGACGATGAGCAATAACTAGTGAAGTCCGATTAAACATTAGTTTCTCTAAAGCAAGTTGAACTTGTTGTTCTGCTATGGTGTCTAAAGATGAGGTAGCTTCATCAAGAATTAGTATTGCTGGATCTTTTAAAAGTGCACGTGCAATGGTTAATCTTTGTTTTTGTCCTCCTGAGAGTTTGTTCCCTGAATCACCAATAAGAGTTTGATAACCTTGAGGTAAAGCCTCAATAAATTCATCAGCATTTGCTGCTTTAGCGGCTTCTTTTATTTCTACATCACTAGCATCAGGTTTACCTAATTTTAAATTATTTAATATACTATCATTAAATAAAATAGATTCTTGGGTTACCATTCCAATATGCTTATAAAGGCTCTTTTTTTTGATTTTGTTAATAGGTATACCATCTATAGAAATAACCCCACTATCAATATCATAAAATCGGTTAATGAGATAGGTGAGGGTAGTTTTTCCGCTTCCAGATGCACCTACTAAAGCAATCATTTGACCTTTTTTAATTTCCAAACTAAGATTTTCAATTATGGGAGTTTTATTGTAGCTAAAACTTGCTTTATTAAAAATAATTCCCTTCTTAATTGTTTCAATTGATTGAGCACTTGGATCATCTTTAAGACTGTCTTCTGCATTAAGTATTTCTAAAATACGATCTGCAGCCGCATTTCCTTTTTGAATGCTATAACTTGCTTTGCTAATCGCTTTTGCAGGAGTCAAAATATTATATGCAAGACCCATATAAACAATAAATGTAGTTCCTGAGATGATACCATCAACAAGTACCATTTTTCCACCGAACCAAAGTAGGAAACCAATGGCTGCGACCCCTAAGAACTCACTTGCAGGGCCTGCAAGGCTTGCACGGTGCAAAAATTTATTTGAGAAATTGTAAAATCGATTTGTGGCTTTAAAAAACCGATTTTCAAAATGTTTTCCAGCTGAAAAAGTTTTAATAATTTTCTGTCCGTTTATTGTTTCGTCAATAATAGATAAAAAATCACCTTGCTCTTCTTGAATTCTAGCAGAGTGTTTTTTTAAGCGTTTTCCAATATTTGAGATGATTATACCTGAAATAGGTATAAAAATAATAACAAAAAGGGTGAGCTTAATACTGAAAAATAGCATTACGGCAATAGAGAAAATTATAGTGAGTGGCTCTCTAACTAAAAGTTCTAAAATTGATAAAAATGAAATTTGAATTTCTGTAACATCACTTGTCATTTTAGCCATTAAATCACCTTTTCTTTTTTCATTAAAATAAGAGATAGGAAGAGTTATGATTTTTAAATAAATAGCATTTCGGAGATCTCTAAGAATTCCATTTCTTAAGAAAGTAATAAAATATAGAGCTAAGTAATTACTAATGTTTTTTAAAAAAAATAATAACATGACTATTCCTATCACAAAAATCAAAGTCTCTTCGATGTTTTCATTTAATTTTGATGACACATAATAATTCAAGCTCTCTTTTATGTAATCCTGAAGATATAAAACGCCTTTATAGATTGCGGGTTTGGTTTGTTCTTCGGTAGTTTTAAAAAGTACATTAAGCATCGGAATTAAAGAAACAAAAGAAAGCGCACTAAAGAGAGCATAAAATGTATTGAAAACGATATTTAAAAATGCGTAAACCTTAAAAGGTTTTCCAAATTGAAGTATTTTACTAAATGAACTATTCATAATAATGCGGTTTCTTTAACCAATTCATTAATTCTTTTTTGTAATTCTTCATCTTGTTCTTCCCAAGTTTTACTTGTATCGAAAGGTCTATTGAGACTGTAATAAAATTTCATTTTTGGTTCTGTACCACTTGGTCTTAGGGATATCCGAATTCCATCTTCTAAGACAAGAATTAAAACGTTTGATTTAGGTAATTTTAATCTCTTTTTAGATTTTTTTTGGAGATCATATTGTGTGCTATTTTCATAATCTTCTATTTGATAAATTAATTTCCCTGCAATAGATTTAGGGGGATTAGTTCGATAATCATCCATTTTTTTAGCAATCTCAAAAATCCCAGATTTGCCTTCTTTTGTTATGGAAACTAAATGCTCTTTGAATACTCCATACTTCATATAGCACTTAACCATAAGCTCATAAAAGCTACTATTATTTTTTTTTGCTTCAGATCCTATTTCGCAAGCAAGTAGACTAGCAGAAATGGCATCCTTATCCCTAACTGTGTCACCTACTAAATATCCAAAGCTTTCTTCACCACCTCCAACAAACTTTAATTCTTGAAAATCATTAATTAATTTGGCTATCCATTTAAAGCCAGTTAAAGATGTTTTGAATTTGACACCATAATGATCAGCAATTTTTTTCATTATTGGTGAAGAAACAATTGTAGTAGCGATAAAATGTTCAGGAGAAAGCTCTTTCAGAATTGCTTTTCTTTCAAGTAGGTATTCAGTGAATACCATCATAATTTGATTTCCATTAAGATAATACCATTGATTTTTTGTATTCATAATCACAATCCCAACTCGATCAGCATCAGGATCAGTTCCAATAACAATATCTGCTTTCATTTTTTTTGCTAAAGCGACTGCCATTTCAAGGGAATCAGATTCTTCTGGATTTGGCGAAATTACTGTTGGAAAGTCACCGTCTGGTTCTGCCTGTTCTTTTACGGTATAAACTTTATTGTATCCTGCTTTTTTTAATACTTGAGGAATCGCAGTTATAGCTGTTCCATGTATTGGAGTAAAAATAATTTTGAAATCATCTTTATTGAGTGAATGCATTTTTGCTTCCTTCAAAACAGCACTTTGATACTCTTCATCTATTTTTTTATTTATAATATGAAGTAAATCTGTATTTCTTTGGAAAAGTATAGTTTCAAAAGGTGTTTTCTCAATAATATTAATTATTTTTTTATCTTCTGGTTCGACTAATTGTCCTCCGTCTTTACCATAAACTTTATATCCGTTGTATTTGGGAGGGTTATGTGATGCTGTGAGAACAATACCACAGTGAGCATTTAAATATTTTACGGCAAAAGAAAGTTCTGGAGTAGGACGTAGATCACTAAAGAGATAGGCGTGAATTCCATTAGCAGTAAAAATATCAGCTACAATTTTTGCTAAATATTGACTCTGATGTCTGCAATCAAAAGCAATGACAGCTTTAAGCGTTTCTTCAGGATAACGTTTCTTAAGGTAATGAGATATTCCCTGGGTATTTTTGCCTAGTGTATATTTGTTTATGCGATTGGTTCCAACTCCCATTATTCCTCGCATACCACCTGTTCCAAAGCTTAATGAAGTATAAAAGGCATCTTCAAGCAATTCTGGGTAATCTTGCAAAGCTTTTACTTCCTGTTGTGTTTCAATATCAAAAGGCTCTTTCAGCCATTTATCCACACTTTGATTTGTAGTCATTATTTATTTACTTGATTTCTAACAATATATCTTTTATTAAATTTTTTAGTACGTAAGAAAATTTCTCCTAAAAAGCCTGCAATAAAAAACTGACTTCCTAATATCATGAAGGTAAGAGCTATGAAAAATTCAGGGCGTTCTGAAATGAGTCTAGCGTTTACGTTAAGGTATAGTTTGTCAATCCCTAAATAAAGTGTAAATACTAGGCCAAATAACAACATTAAGCTTCCCCATAATCCAAAGAAATGCATGGGTCGTTTTCCAAAACGATTAATAAACCAGAGTGTAATTAAGTCTAAAAAGCCTTTAAAAAATCGATCTGCTCCAAATTTTGTTTTCCCAAATTTTCTAGCTTGATGTTTTACGATTTGTTCTCCAATATTTTTAAATCCTTCGTGTGCAGCTAATACAGGAATATAACGATGCATTTCACCATATAAATTAATGTTTTTGACGACTTCTTTTCGATAAGCTTTCAGTCCACAATTGAAATCATGTAATTTGATACCCGACGCTCTACGAGCAGCCCAGTTAAATAATTTTGATGGTAAATTTTTGAAAAGAAATGAGTCATAACGTTTCTTTTTCCATCCTGAAACCATATCAAAACCGTTGTTTTTTAGTGTTTCGATTAAATTTGGAATTTCTTCTGGAGAATCCTGTAAATCAGCATCAAGAGTAACTATAAAGTCTCCTTTTGCAAATTCAAAACCTGCATGCAGGGCTTGGGATTTACCGAAATTTTTGATAAACCTAATTCCCTTTACTCGTTTATCTTTGCTGTAGAGTTCTGAAATTACATCCCAGGACCCGTCAATACTACCGTCATCAATAAATATAAGTTCATAAGTATAATTCTCTTTCTCAAAAACTTCTAATATCCAATTATATAAAGGAATTAATGATTCCTTTTCATTGAGTAAGGGGATAACCAACGATATATCTAGTGCTTTATCCATACGTGCTAAAGTACGAAATTTGGATTACTCAGGTCTCGATTTCTTTACGATTAGTCCCCCAATTAGTGAGATTATAAACCCTAGGAATAGCGCTGCAATAATTTGAATTGCGGAACCGATCATTGGACTTGCCATTTTTTCAGCTATTCCTCTGGCAGAATCAATCGCATTTTGGGGCATTTCAGGATTTTCTGCCCGCATCTTTTCAAATGCAAAATCAATTGTTTTTTCAATTGTATCTGGATCTAAAACATTGGTTAATATAAGCGAATAGACTACTCCAATTAAACCAGAGATTAATGAAATACCTAAACCTGTCTTTAAAGCTTCTGAAAGAGAAATAAAGCCTTCGTTTTGTTTTTTATATTGAGTGAAAGCATAAATTAGTATACCAGCCATGATTACGATGGATACAATTCCAACTGCTGGAGGCTGTTGATAATGTATTTCTAAAATAAAGAGCATGATTTGGAATACACTGGAAATTCCTGCAAGGATCAGTCCATAAGTTATAATAGTTGATTTTGGAGATATTGATTGAGATTTCATAATTAAGTTTAAGTTTACAAATTAAAAAAAAAACAAAGAGTTAAAGCTAGTTTAAAAAAATAAATTTAAATTTGCAGACGATTTAAAAATTATGAAAGCAGATATACATCCGGATAATTATCGTTTAGTCGCATTTAAAGACATGTCTAACGATGATGTTTTTATTACAAAGTCTACAGTAAATGCAAAGGAAACAATTGATTTTGATGGCGTTCAGTATCCTTTGATTAAACTAGAGATTTCAAGGACATCTCATCCTTTTTATACAGGTAAATCCAAATTAGTTGATACGGCCGGTAGAATTGATAAGTTCAAAAACAAATATTCTAAATTCAAAAAGTAATCTAGAATAGAGGAATAATACTAAATCTGCTCCTTGGCAGCTTTTTTTATATCGTAATTTTTTGTAACATTCACAATAAATATAAGGCTTACGGGGTTTATTTTCATTCTGTAAATATTTTTTTCAAAAAACCTCAACAGTTGATGATATTAAGGGGCTGATTGGTTAATCTTCCATCACAATTGAATACAATAAAAGCAATTACAGATAATTGGTGAGCTAGTAAAAGACCTTTAATAAGAAATAATTTGTTGGTATATTCACTTTAAAATTACAGTTTTATAACTATTGTAGAAAAATTTCTGCACTCATAGAATATATGACTTTTGTTCCTCTTCGTATCCTGCCTTTCTTGGTTTAGGCTATAAGTTGAATTTTCTCAAAACAGATATTATTACTCAATATTTCAATAAGAGTAGATGTTAAAAAGTAGATCTTAATAGTCCGATAGATATTTATGTAAAAGACATACACTTTGTGAAAAGATAGATAGATAAACGACTTAAATAATTTGTAAAAGAGAATTGAGAAAAAAGGTTATTAAAGTTGAAGGGTAATTACCTAAATGACACTGATTTTCTGAAATAATGGAAAGGTAAGAAGTCTTTTGGATCCTAATCTAATTAATATAATTTAGACGATAATTTGTTTGAGGTAGGCCTTGAAATGTGACTTCGTTTCAGTTTTAAAGTTTAATCCCAACAGGGAGAAGCTGCTTGTATCGTCTATTTTTTCGAACAAAACTTGCTATTTTTGGAGAAGTAGGAACAACACTAAGTTTTTTATTCTGTATAAATTCAAGAACTTTAATAATAAAAGCCTCTTCAAATTCTTGGGTTTCTATTTTTTTTGGAATAGATAACTTGGTAAGGAATATTTTTCTTTCTTGTTCTGAGTACTCAATTCTGGCTAATTCGTTATCTAATTCAATTTCAAATTGTCTCAGAAATACGTTGTTTACCAAAGTTAAGTCGTTCATAATAGAAAAATTAATTAATAACCTGATTCAAAAATCCTAAATTTGTTGAAGTTGTTTTTAGAAGGTCTACAAAAATACAAAAAATTTAAGATAAATAACATTCATAATGAAGCTTATTCATGTTTATTGCATGCCAGGAATGGCTGCAAGTCCAAAAATTTTCGAGTTTATTGATATTAAGAAACCTTTTAAGTTACATTTTTTAAGTTGGTTGTCTCCTAATCGAAAAGAAAGTCTTAGTAAATATGCAGGAAGAATGTGTGAACGAGTTGAATTTGATAACCCAATTCTTTTAGGGGTTTCTTTTGGAGGAGTTTTGGTTCAAGAAATGGCCAAGCATATGAAAGTTAGTCAAGTTGTTATTATTTCAAGTATCAAAACTAATTTAGAACTTCCCTTGCCAATGAGAATGGCTAAAAAAACTAACGCTCATAAATTACTTCCAACCCAATGGATTAATAATATTGATGCCTTAGTTTTATTCGCTTTTGGAAAAGGGATTCAAAAACGTATGGAGCTGTATCAAAAATATCTTTCTGAAAGAAATCCTGAATATTTAGACTGGGCAATAGATGCCTTAGTTAATTGGGATCAGTCCGAACTGAAAGAAAGTGTAATTCATATTCACGGTGATAATGATACCGTTTTCACTATTAAAAATATTTGTGAACCTTTTATTAAAATAAAGGGAGGTCATGCTATTATAATAACTCAAGCTAATTGGTTTAATAAAAATCTACCTGATATCCTTCTAAAAAATGTTTAATTTAGATTACAAATTTTAAAATAAATTTTTGCATGAAAAAAAGAGATGTCCTTTTTTTTGGACTAATAGGGTCAGTTTTTTTACTAAGCTTTGCTCAATCAAATAAAACGTTTTTTACAGCTTTTAATATTCGGGATAATATTCAGGCCTATAAAGTATATGCCCTACAACTTCCAGATTCTTTGAGTTTTTCAGGGGAAATAACACCAATAGAGAATCCTGATTTTAGAGAGCGTTTGGATAAAGAATTACTTGTAAACACTTACTGGCAATCCAATATGTTATTAATTTTAAAAAGGGCGAATAAATATTTCCCATTAATTGAAAAAATATTAAAAGAAGAAGAAATTCCAGATGATTTTAAATACCTAGCTGTAATTGAAAGTGGACTTCAGAATGTTCGTTCCCCAAAAGGGGCTAAAGGCTTTTGGCAATTGATGCCAGCAACAGCAAAAGAATATAACTTAGAGGTCAATAGTAATGTAGATGAAAGGTATCATCTTGAAAAGGCTACTCGTGTAGCTTGTGCATATTTGAAAAAAGCAAAAGAACGTTTTGGGAACTGGACTCTTGCTGCAGCTTCTTTCAACAGGGGGATGAATGGAATAGACCGTCTACTAAAAAAACAAAGAGTCGACAATTATTATGATTTACTATTAAATTCAGAAACTAGTAGGTATGTATTTCGTATTCTCGCTATCAAGGAAATTATGTCAAATCATGAGCGATATGGTTATGTTTTTGAGAAAGAAGACCTGTACCATTCAATTCCTGTCAGAAAAATTGGTTTAGATAGAGAAATAAAAAATCTGGCTGAATTCGCACAAGAACAAAAAATAAATTATAAGATATTGAAAACACATAATAAATGGCTCATTGAAAATCATCTTAATAACAAGTCGAGGAAATATTATGAGATTGATGTTCCAGAGCCTGGTTACTACTAAATTTTTTTCATTTGCTGTTGCATCATTTTCATTTGAGCTGAAAGCATTCCGTGTTTATCTAATTTTTTAGCTTCAGTAAGAAGTAATTGCGCCTCTCTTTTTCTTCTTTTTTGCAAATAAATACCAGCTAAACTCATTTTTGTCATTGCTAAATCATGATCCATTGACAGCCCAAGTCTTATAGCTTTTTTAAAATATTTTTCAGCTTGGGTTAGGTTCTTTTGAGAATGAATGATCCCCATCAAGTAGTTATAATATCCTTGTTGTTTGATAACTAAGTTACGTTCAATATTAGGGATCCTGGATAGCCATTTTTGAGTGCCTTCAAAATCTTGCTTTCTTAATCTCAAGAAAGAGAGGAATATAATTTCATTTTTAAAATATATTAATACAAAAATTCCAGACAGTAAAATGAGCATAATCCCATTACCGATATAATCATCAATAATTTGATAAATACCATAACTCAATGATAGTAATGCAAGTATTAATTTTATAACTTTCGGAAACATTTTTTTTTCAAAGGTAAATAAAATCATTAGTGAAATCTTGTTTTTCTGGTTTGGAAGACAAAAAAGTTATTGTATATTTGCTCGACTTTATTAATAACAGATTTTCGGCCACATATTATTATGAAAAGAACATTTCAACCCTCAAGAAGAAAAAGAAGAAATAAACATGGTTTCCGCGAGCGAATGGCATCAGCGAATGGACGAAAAGTTTTAGCAGCCAGAAGAGCTAAAGGCAGAAAAAAAGTTTCTGTTTCATCTGAACCACGCCACAAGAAATAATGTTAAAAAAAACCAATATTTGAGGTGTTACTTTTTAAAAGTAGCACCTTTTTTTTTATATTAACAAATCATTTTAATGCATCATGCCGAAAGTAAACTCCTTTAAAAGTGTTTTAGTAATTGGTTCTGGTCCAATTATCATTGGACAAGCCTGTGAATTTGATTATTCTGGAACTCAATCCCTTCGTTCATTAAGAGAAGATGGAATTAAAACAATATTAATAAATTCTAATCCAGCAACTATCATGACAGATCCTACTATGGCTGATCATGTCTATCTAAAGCCTTTAAACACGAAATCAATAATTGAAATTTTAAAAAAACATGATATTGATGCTGTTTTACCTACTATGGGAGGTCAAACTGCTCTTAATTTATGTATTGAAGCTGCTGAAAAAGGAATTTGGGACGATTTTAATGTTAAAATGATTGGAGTAGATATTGATGCAATTCAAATAACAGAAGATAGAGAACAGTTTAGGGAATTAATGTTAAAAATAGGAATAGGCATGGCACCTCAGGCTACCGCATCTTCTTATCTTAAGGGAAAAGAGATAGCCCAGAAATTTGGTTTTCCATTGGTAATAAGGGCGTCTTATACTTTAGGTGGAGCTGGTGCTTCAATAGTTTACAAGCCAGAAGACTTTGATGAATTGTTAACTCGAGGTCTCGAGATATCACCAATTCACGAGGTCATGATTGACAAAGCTCTTATTGGTTGGAAAGAATATGAATTGGAGTTATTACGTGACCGTAATGATAATGTAGTTATTATTTGCACTATAGAAAACATGGATCCTATGGGAATTCACACTGGAGATTCTATAACAGTAGCTCCAGCGATGACACTTTCTGATAAAACGTTTCAGCGTATGAGAGACATGGCGATCCATATGATGCGAAGTATTGGAGATTTTTCAGGAGGTTGCAACGTTCAATTTGCTGTAAGTCCAGACGATGACGAAGATATTATTGCAATTGAAATTAATCCAAGAGTTTCTCGATCTTCTGCATTAGCTAGTAAAGCGACGGGATATCCTATAGCTAAAATAGCTACTAAATTAGCGATTGGTTATACATTAGACGAACTAGAAAATCAAATAACTAAATCAACTTCTGCGCTTTTTGAACCTTCATTAGATTATGTTATTGTTAAAATACCTCGATGGAATTTTGATAAATTTGAAGGATCTGATCGTACCCTTGGACTTCAAATGAAGTCTGTGGGAGAAGTTATGGCTATTGGGCGCTCATTCCAGGAAGCTCTCCATAAAGCAACTCAGTCTCTTGAAGTAAAAAGAAATGGTTTAGGAGCAGATGGAAAAGGGTTAAAGGATTATGATCAAATCATTGAAAAATTGACCTATGCTAGTTGGGATCGTGTGTTTGTTATTTATGATGCAATCCAAATTGGAATTCCTCTTAATAGAATACATGAGATAACAAAAATTGATATGTGGTTTTTAATGCAATATGAAGAATTATATCAACTAGAACGTGAGATTTCAAAATTTAATATTGATACCATTAAACAGCCCTTGCTATTAGAGGCTAAACAAAAAGGATTCGCAGATCGTCAGGTTGCTCACATGTTAAATTGCATGGAGAGTCATGTTTACAATAAAAGAAATGAACTTGGCATACAAAGAGTATATAAGCTGGTAGATACCTGTGCAGCTGAATTTGAGGCAAAAACACCTTATTACTATTCTACTTTTGAAGCCCAAATCAAACTTAAAGATGGTGAGCCTTTTTGTGAGAATGAAAGTGAAGTCTCAGTCCGCAAGAAAATTGTAGTTCTAGGTTCTGGCCCAAATCGAATTGGACAAGGAATAGAATTTGATTACTGTTGCGTTCATGGAGTACTAGCTGCAAGTGAATGTGGTTATGAAACTATAATGATTAATTGTAATCCAGAAACAGTTTCAACCGATTTTGATACAGCAGATAAGCTTTATTTTGAGCCTGTTTTTTGGGAACATATTTATGACATCATACGTCATGAAAAGCCAGAGGGAGTTATAGTTCAGTTTGGAGGCCAAACTGCTCTTAAATTAGCAGAAAAACTTGATCGTTATGGAATTAAGATCATAGGAACTAGTTTCGATTCTTTAGATTTAGCAGAAGATCGTGGAAGCTTTTCAAATCTTTTAAAGGAAAATAACATTCCTTATCCGGATTTTGGAGTTGCGCAAACTGCAGATGAAGCTTTAGAATTAGCAGATGAATTAGATTTTCCGATATTAGTTAGGCCTTCGTATGTATTAGGGGGACAGGGAATGAAAATTGTCATTAATAAAGAAGATCTGGAGTCCCATGTTGTCGATTTACTTCAAAAAATACCAAATAATAAGTTATTATTAGATAATTATTTAGACGGAGCAATTGAATGTGAAGCTGATGCTATATGTGACGGAGAGAATGTTTATATTATTGGGATAATGGAACATATTGAGCCTTGTGGAATTCATTCAGGAGATTCAAATGCTACTCTTCCTGTATTTAATTTAGGGGAGTTTATTTTACAACAAATTAAAGATCATACTAATAAAATAGCATTAGCTTTAAATACGGTTGGGTTAATTAATATCCAATATGCTGTAAAAGACGATAAAGTTTATGTTATCGAGGCAAATCCAAGAGCTTCAAGAACTGTCCCTTTTATTTCTAAAGCATATAATGAACCTTATGTAAACTTCGCAACTAAAGTCATGTTAGGAGAGAAAAAAGTTACTGATTTTAACTTTAATCCTAAGCTAGAAGGTTATGCTATTAAGCAACCAGTGTTTTCTTTTGATAAATTTCCAAATGTTAATAAACAATTAGGGCCTGAAATGAAAAGTACCGGAGAAAGTATACTTTTTATTGATAGTTTAAAAGAAGATGCTTTTTACGATTTGTATGCAAGAAGAAAGATGTATTTAACTAAATAATATAGTTTTATAAAAAATAACCAAGATGGAATTAAATAAAACAGAAACGAAAGCTTTTTTGGGGTTAGTTATATTAGCTCTTATTACTCGTCTGTTTCCCCATCCGCCAAATTTTGCTCCAATAACAAGTATTGCAATCTTTACGGGTTATAATTTTGTAAACAAACGATTTGCTTTATTTATCCCAATATTTTGTATGCTTATAACAGATTTTTATCTTGGATTTCATTCACTAATGCCTATTATTTATCTCTCTTTTATTATAATTTCTTTGATTGGTATCCAAGCTAAATCATTATCATTTATCAAAGTAATATCTGCTTCATCAATTTTCTTTTTATTAAGTAATTTAGGTGTATGGTATTTTCACTATCCACTAAATTGGACTGGTTTATCAAGTTGTTTTATTCTTGCAATTCCATTTTTTATCAATTCAATAGCAGGTGATTTATTCTATACTGCAGTACTTCAATTTTCTTTTGAAAAAATAAAAAAACCTATTTTTCATTTACAAAATACTACTTATCTTTACAAAGAAGGTTCTTGTAACAAAGATGAAAAGGGAATTTGGTAAATATCCAAAGCTGTACCTGCAACTGTAAACTTTGTCCATTAGGATACTTTAGTCATTTCTTAATACCACTATCATATAATTTGATGGGAAGGTTGACTAAAGACGTGGGTCAGGAGACCTACCTTCAATTGTTTAATCGTTTTCGACTTCGGGAATAAAGTCAGAAAAATATTTAAGTAAATTATCACATGTATATTTTTATAAAAACGCGATGGATATTTCCATTGTTAAGTCTTGGGCTTTTTGCTCAACAAAATTTTGTGGTTGACAGTATTAGTCAACTTACTTTAACTAAAAAGCTAGACGAAGTTGTGGTTGTTGACTCTCGTTTTCCAATTAAGAAATCTCAATCTGGAAAGCAAATTATTAAAATAAATTCAGAAACTCTCTCAAGTTTTCAAGGATTGGGATTAAGTGCAATACTTAAACGATATGTAGGAATTGAGATTTTAGGAAGCCAGTCCTATGCAGGGCAAAATAAGACAATTTCAATTCGTGGCGGAAGAAATAGACAAGTCTTGATTTTAATTGATGGTATTCGTGTTTCAGATCCCTCGCGTATAGATAATGATTTTAATTTAAATTTTCTGAATCTAGATCAAATTGAATCTATTGAAATTTTAAAAGGTGCTTCCAGTACTCTATATGGAAGCTCAGCCTCAACTGGTGTAATAAGTATTCAAACTAAAAAAGTTTCCAAAGGATTTAAATTACAATTACAAAGTATTTTGGGTTCTGACTCTGATCAAACATCTGATCGGACAATTAATTTATTTAAGAACAATATTTATTTGAGTCACGGAAGTGAAAATTTCAATATCAAAACTTATATTTCAAATTATTATACAAACGGAATGAGTTCAGTTGTCGGAAAAGAAGTGGACCCTTTTTATCTTTTGAATTTTGGTACATCTTTAAGATATGGCTCTTCAGATAAATTTAATTTAACAGCTGGATTTGACCGTTCTTCTATTCAATCTGATTATGATAATGCTTTTCCTCTAGAAGATGCTAATTACATTTTAAATACTAACATGAATCGCTTTAATATTAGTCCAAATTTAAATTATGAGAATGGTGAAATTTCTCTTTGTTTAGGACATCAAATAGTCGATCGGGATTTTGTAAGTGATTTTCCGTTTCAAACATTAGCAAAAAATACTCAATTAGAATTCTATAATAAATATATTTTCGGGAAACATTTTTATACTATTATAGGGGCTTTATATCAAAATAATTATGCTGATTATGATGGAGGTCAGATGACATCACAAAGTGATTTTTATGGAAATGTAGTAACCGTATTTTCTGATCAATTTAGAATAAATGCTGGAGTAAGATTCAATTCACATGATACATATGGGAATCATTTCACCTATAGTATTAATCCATCTTATCAAATTATAAAATCACAAAAAAGTTCTTTAAAAGGACTAATATCTTTAAGTACAGCGTTTATTGCTCCAAGTTTATATCAATTATATGATGTGTATTCTGGAAATATTGATTTGAAACCTGAAGAAAATAAATCCTTCGAAAGTGGATTTGTTCTAAATATTGATAATTTGGAGTTAGCCGGAACTTATTTTCAACGAGAAGAAAATCCTTCTTTGATTTACGATCTTGCAAGTTACCGTTATGAAAATGCAAATCAAAAAGCAGTTTATTCTGGTTTTGAATTTCAGTTCTCAGTATCTTTAGATTCTAAATTAAAATTGAATCATCAATTAACATATACTGAATCTGAAAATGGTGATTTACGTTATCTTCCAAAGCTATCTTCTCAAACTGAATTAAATTATTTTTTCTCAGAAGAATGGCAAACGAGTTTGAGTTTTCAAAGCATAGGAAAACGATTTGCATTGGACAACGAGACTTTTTTGAAAGGATATGACTTGTTGAGTTTTAGTATTCAATATGATCTCAAAAAAACCCCTCTAAGGGTCTTTTTACATGCAACAAATCTGTTTAACACCCAATATATTGAGATAGAAGGTTATTCAACAAGAGGGCGTAATATTCTAGTAGGACTTAATTATCTTATATCTTGATATTGAAGTGTTTTGATGTAATCTTTATCCAAAATCATGCGTTGACGACTTACCAACAGAGGGTCTTGAACTAAGTTTTTCCGAGACAATTTTGCTTCAGGCATAGTGAATTTACCGGTTTCCGTTATTAGATTTAATGCAACAGCTAAAAAAGTTTCATTTATATCGCCTATTGAGCCTAAATTCCGAATATCCTCTTCTACATCTACGTCAGGTTCTAATCCATCTGAATAGTCCGCAAAGCCATCACTATTTGCTATTTTTAAAACAATAGGTTGCATTGCATATGTATGGTCTGGATTTTTAGTTTGATCATTATCTATGTAGTCATAAACAGTTATAGATCCGACATTTTTCCCCACTGTATTTTCACCTATTTGAATTACTTCAATAAAAGGAGAGAGACCATTTATTAATAGTTCGCTTGCAGATGCAGATTCTGAGGAAGTAAGAACATATAATCGATTTAATTCAAGAGAATTAATTGATTGACCATCAGAATAAAGGGTATTTACAAAACGATTTGTTTGTTGTTCTGAACCATATTTTTCTTTTAAAAATTTGTTTAGTTTGCTATTCCATTCTTCTTGAGCAAAAACTTGATTTTTAAATTGACCAGTAATCATACTAGCTATCTCGACACAATTTCTAACAGATCCACCACCGTTATACCTAAGATCTAATACTAATTCCGTAATCCCTTGAGATTTAAAATCTCCAAAAATTTCATTTAACTCAGAACTTTTTTCAGCTACAAACTGATTATACATTATATAACCTACTTTTCCTTCAGAAGTATCAATTATTTTATTTTCTTGAATTGGGTTAGTTTCAAAATTCTCTTCTTTAGTCAGTTCAACTATAATACCATTGTTGGCTAATGATCCTGATGCTGTGGTAGCCATGTTTAATGAATAAGTAGGGTTATCTGAAAAAAGTAATTCTATATAATTATTAACATTCAAGGCTGTTCCGTTTACTGCCGTAAAAAAATCTCCTCTTTTAATATTTTTTCCCTCCGCATCTGACCCTTTAAGTATGTATTTCACAAAACCTATTAATTGATTACAATTCTCACAAGCATATAATAGTCCAAATTCAACTCCATTAGTTGAATATACACCTTGGAGAGTATTTTCTAATTCTCTGTAGTTATCTTGAATCCAGCTAAAGCGATCATTAGGATGTTGTAATGTATTAAAAAAAGTAGCAGGCTCTGAATTTTTATTTATAAATTGAGCATAGGATTTTATGTTTTCTGCTTTATCATCTGCTAGATCAGCCACTTCTTCTTGCCAATAATAATAATTATTTAAACCTTCCCAAACAAAGTCACTAATTTGTAAATCACCCTCTAAGCTTATTGCATTATCATCACTATCATTATTGGATTTATCCATATCAATAGGATCTTTCTTACAGCTTAGAAAACCAATTCCAATAAATAATAGAATTATCGAGGAAGTTATGTATTTTGTAATAAAATCTTTCATGATATGAGCTTTCAACCAAATTAAATTCAAATTTATTAAATTCAAATCAATTATAACTAAATTAAACAATATCTGTTACAAAAAGAAATTACATTAGTCATATTAATGAGTAACAAATACAATAGTGCAGTTGAGTATTCAAAAAATATTTTTAAAAGATCTTTTAACTATACGAGATAAAGTATTTAGACTTGCCAAACCGTTTTTAGTTACAAACGAAGAGGCAGAAGATTCTACTCATGGAGTAGTTTTAAAATTGTGGGAGATGGATGATCAAAGATTAAATAACCCTAATAGCATTCAAGCCTAATCAATGATCATTGAAAAAACTATTGCTTAGATCCCTTAATATCCGAGCAAGCCAAAGTTATTTTTCTTGATCAGCGAATAGCAATTTCTAAAACAATTTCACCACAAAAAATGATTGGGGTAACTGATGAGGTGAATTGGGCTTCTAAATTGATAGATCAATTACCTAAAAAAGAACGAATGATTATTCAGTTAAGGGAAATAGAGCATTATGAATTTGTTCATATTTTAAGAATTTTAAATTTACCCGAAATGAATATAAGAGTTTATTTATCAAGGATTAGAAAAAAAATAAAAATCAACAAATCTAAAAAAATAAAAAAACTACTGGATAGCTATTTTGAGGGAAAAATATCAATTTCTCAATAGATAATCCTACGAGTTTATTTTACTTCAACTAAACAAAAATCCATTAAATTATTATCATGAAAAAAAATATTTTATTATTAGTTCTGTTATTGTTAACCAAAACTATTTATGGGCAATCTATATTTGATAATTATGCGAATAATGATGATGTTACCTTGGTTTCAATAAGCCCAAATATGTTTAAAATGCTTGGAAAAATGTCCATAAGTTTAGATGATCCTGAAGCTCGAGAATTTATTGAGATGGTTACTAGCATTAATAATTTTAAAGTTTTAGTTTCTTCTAATAAGGATATTGGTATCGATATGTTTAATTGGGTGAATCAAGAGGTTAATAATAGAGGTTTGGAAGAATTAATGAATGTCAAAGATAAAGGTATTGATGTCAGCTTTTATGTGAAAAACGGAAAGGACGTTGATCATGTCGAACAATTATTAATGTATGTAAATGAGAAAAAGCAAGAAACAAATAGTGCTAGACTAAATATTAAAGGAATAGCAGTTGAATCTGTTTTATTACTAATAGAGGGAGATATTAATTTAAATCAAATTTATAAATTAACAGAAAAAATGAATCTTCCTGGTGGAGATCAGCTCAAGAATGTTCAAAAGAAAAAAAACCTATGATATTGAGTGTAAAAATATATTTAAAGTTTTAAATAAATAATTTAAAAAACACGAAAAATATTCAAATACATTCGATTTCCATAATCATTCTTATTATGTGGATAAATTAGATGATTCCTCATTTATAATTATAATTATAAATATTCAATTTCAATTCAATAATATTCTCAATCAAAAATTATTATATGAAGAGAAAGGTTCAATTTCTAGCATTGAAAAAATCAATCTTTTTTTTTATCGTGTAGAAGAAAATAAAAATGAATTAGCTGTTGTTGAAAATATTCTTTCCAAAGCTAGATATCAAAATTTAATGGATCTCAAGTTTTTTTTAAAGGCCCAGGTTAGTTTGGTTTATTAATGAGAAATGGAAAAAATAAAAGAAGTGATTGTGTTTTTTAGCTCTGATGAAATAGGATTTTCTGTTTTAAGAATTTTAGTACCAAGAATTAATCCCAAATCTTTGATTAGACTAGTTGATAAAATTGATCCTATTAAATTTGAGGATTATTTAAATTCACACTGGATTCATTAGGGGACATTTTTGTAGAGATTGATAAAAAATAGTGTGGATGATTAAATTCCAGTATAATTAAAAGGAGTAATTGTTTTGAGCTTAGATTTTAATTTATCTTCTATTTCTAGATTTTCGATAAATTGTTGTATAACTTCTCGATTAATTATGGAATTTGTTCTAGTAAGCTCTTTTAGTGTTTCGTAAGGGTTTGAATAACCTTCTTTTCTTAGTATTGTTTGAATAGCTTCAGCAATAACGGCCCAATTTGAATTTAGATCGTCTTCGATTTTAGTTTTATTCACAATTAATTTACTTAATCCTTTTTGAGTAGATTTAAATCCGACAAGCGTGTGGCCAAAGGGAACACCTACATTTCGAAGTACTGTACTATCAGTCAAATCACGTTGCAATCTTGAAATAGGAAGCTTAGATGATAAGAATTCAAAAAGAGCATTTGCAATTCCTAAGTTACCTTCTGAATTTTCAAAGTCGATAGGATTTACTTTATGAGGCATTGCAGAAGACCCTACCTCATTTTCGTTAATTTTTTGCTTAAAATAATCCATGGATATGTATTGCCATAAATCTCGATTTAGGTCAATAAAAATAGTGTTGATTCGCTTTAGATTATCACACAAAGAAGCAAAAGAATCATAATGTTCGACTTGAGTTGTGGGGAATGAATAATTCAAGCCTAATGTTTTTTCAACAAAATGAGTTCCAAAAATCTTCCAATCTATTTCTGGAAATGCTACGTGATGGGCATTGAAATTTCCTGTTGCTCCTGAAAATTTTGCTCCATAGGGTAGTTGTTTTAACATTTTGAACTGAGATTCTATTCGCTTCACAAAGACATCAATTTCTTTTCCAAGACGAGTAGGAGATGCAGGTTGTCCGTGTGTTCTTGATAAAAGTGGAATGTCTTTGAAATCAGCTACCATTTCTTTTAGTTGGTCTAATAACTCATTTAATAAAGGAATATAAACTTCGTGCACAGCTTTTTTAACAGATAAGGGAATAGCTGTATTGTTAATGTCTTGAGAAGTTAATCCAAAGTGAATAAATTCTTTGAAAGACTGAAGCTGTAATTTGTCAAATTCTTTTTTTATAAAATACTCAACTGCTTTTACGTCGTGATTAGTCTTACTTTCAATTTCTTTAATTTCTAAAGCATCATCATTAGAAAAATGCTGATAAATACTTCTGAGCTCTTCAAATAAAGAAGGCTTGAAATCTGCTAGTTGAGGAAGTGGTAATTCACATAGAGCTATAAAATATTCTATTTCAACTTTAACACGAAACTTAATTAATGCTTCTTCAGAAAAATAAGATGAAAGACATTTTGTTTTCGATCGGTAGCGACCATCAATAGGAGATATCGCGTTCAGTGTAGTGAGCAACATGGTATTTTTTTATTTTGTGAAGATACGATGAAAAAAAGAGTGTTAGAGAATAATTTTTAAAAACAGCTTTAAACTATTCGAAAAATTATTTAAATAAAAAGGCTTTAAAATCGATTGATTATAACTGTAAAATACGATATTCTTCATAGCATGAACTGATAGCTTCAAGAATTTGTAGATCGTTTGCTTCGGTCATAAATGCATTTGAATAGCTACAATTTCTTAGTATTTCTTCTATGTCTATTCTTTTTAAACCTAAAAGTTGTTTCAAAACCTGTCTATCAAATTTAGATGCTAGTAAGTTTTTGATTTCATTATCTGCCCTCATTTTTTTGAGCTTTCGCATCTGAATTGGATTTTTACCAAAAATATTATGTAAAAAATCTGCAGGACTGAAAGCACTTCCAACAATCTTAGAAAATTTATTCGGATTTCGTGAGCCTGATTCATATCCAAGATTGGGAAGTCCTGAGATACTATATCTTTTAACAGTGTTGATTGGAGCATTACGAACATCTACATCTAAATAGCCTGTAAGTTGATATGCACGAACTACAATTTCTTCAAGAGCAAATGCTAATTCGGTCATTTTAAATTTTGAATTACCAAATTTAATCATATCATTAGTTAATGCTATTTTAAGAGGTTTATATCCTAAATAAGAAAAGTATAGGGTATCATTGGCTTCTGCAACAATTTCAAATTCACCTTTTCGATTGGTTATGGTTCCAATTGTTTGGGTAAGGTTTAAAATATGTATACTCGGCATAGCAAGGCCTGTGGTTTCATTTTCAACTACTGCTGTGAAGGTTTGTTGTCCAAAACTTAGATTAAACAAAAAAATAATAAATGCGGTACAGACCTTTCTCATGGCTATAAATTTAGATAAAAATCATGTAATGTGTAGCCGCCAATAAAAATAATATCAATATTACATCTACAATCGTAAAAGTGTATCTAGAAGACTCTGAGTAGCCTTTGCCCTATGGCTTATTTTATTTTTAATTACATCACCCAATTCGGCAAAAGTTTTATCGTATCCAACAGGAATAAATATAGGATCATAACCAAAGCCACCTTTCCCTTTTCTATTGAAAATTATATTTCCATCTACACGACCCTCAAAAGTATATGTTTTGCTTCCTAAATGAGCGTAAAAAACAGAACGAAAACAAGCATTAGTATTTCCTTTTTTTTCTAGTTCACTCCAAACTTTTTGGATATTAGATACATTATTTTTTTCTTCTCCAGCATATCGGGCAGAATAAACTCCCGGTGCTCCATTTAAAGCTTCAATTTCAAGACCCGAATCATCGGCAAAACAATCTAAACCGTATTTATATTTTATAAAATCAGCTTTAATTTTAGCATTTTCTTCAAGTGTTTTTCCAGTTTCTTCAATTTCTTTGTGGCAATTAATATCTGTTAAACTAAATATATCGATGTACTTAGGAACAAGCTTCTTTAATTCGACTACTTTATTTTGATTATGGGTGGCAAATAATAATTTCATTAATTATTGTGATATGGATGATTATTAATTATGGTGAAGGCTCTATAAAGTTGTTCGCAAAAAAAAAGACGAACCATTTGATGAGAAAAAGTCATACTTGATAGGCACATCTTTTTCGAAAATTTTTCATGTATAGTATCATCAAACCCAAAGGCACCACCGATAATAAAAACGATTTTTTTATTACCTGAAATCATATAATGTTCAACTTCTTTTGAAAAGTCAAGAGAGCTGAATGATTTTCCTTTTTCATCTAAAAGAATGACAACATCTTCACTTTTTATTTTTTGAAATATGAGTTTGGCTTCATCTTCTTTTATTTTTTTTGAAGTTGTTTTTTTATAAGACTTAACATCAGTAATATATATAATAGAAAATTTAATAAAATATCTAAGACGCTTTTCATATTCTTCTACTGCATCATGCCAAAAAGAACGATCAGTTTTTCCAACACAAAGCAGTTGTATTTCCATCTAGTAAAGGTACAAATGCTAGGGATTTTTTTAATAATTTATATCTACAAATCATTTAACAATTTATCTTTGTAATTGATTAAATTTGACCTTATGTCAAAATTTTTAAAATTTCCTATAGTTAAACAAATTATTGTTTTTTTAAAAGCCATTAAACTCTCTGGTTTCAGTGGATTTTCAATATTTGATTTGCTGGAGATGTATGTTATTGGAATAGTAAAAGGAGCTTTATCTTATCGTGCTGGAAGTATTTCATTTAGCTTTTTCATGGCTCTATTTCCTTTTTTACTTTTTATTCTTAATTTAATTCCATTTGTTGATATGATTCCATTTGTCAGAATAGAAAATTTTGATGATATTTTTTTAAGTTATATAGAATTATTTCTTCCTTCTGAAACACAAATTTTTTTTACTGATATTTTTGAAGATATAAGGAATAAACCAAGAGGAGGTCTTTTGTCTTCAGTTTTTATACTTTCCGTTTTTTTGTCTGCTAATGGAGTATCTGCTATATTTGGAAGTTTTGAAGTGTCATATCATGTTAATTTTTCACGAAATTTTTTCCGTCAATATTTACTTTCATTAGGAGTTAGTGTGCTTTTGGCTTTTTTGTCCCTTTTTGCCGTTATCATTTTTTTTTATTTTGAATTTTTTATTTTAAATAATTTGGAATCACTAATTCCATCCGAGATTAGATTAACTCGAATTGGTCAATTCACCTTTTTTGGTTTATTCATTTATTTCATAATTAGCATACTTTATTATTTTGGAACAATTGAAGGTCGTAAAATTCGTTTCTTCTCTCCAGGATCTTTAATGACTTCATTATTGTTTTTTTTAACAACCTATTTTTTTGGAATTTATATTGAAATTTTCTCTAATTACAATCAATTATACGGTTCAATAGGAGCACTGTTAATTTTTCTATTGTATATCTGGATAAACTCGAATATTCTTTTGTTAGGCTTTGAGTTGAACGCTACTTTAACTCGTTTCAAAAGAGAACCAAAGGTTATTACCCATGGAGATTGAAGATATTGAAGTCCATGGGTTTATAGACGTATTGCTTCCTTTAGCACTACCTAAGGCATACACTTATTCAATAAATAGTGCACAAGCATTAGTTTTGGCGCCAGGATTTAGAGTTGCAGTTCCTTTTGGTAAACAAAAAATCTACACTGCCATTGTTACAAGAGTACACCAAGTATCTCCCCAAACTTATGATCCTAAGCCGATAGTTATAATTCTTGATCAAGAGCCCACAGTAACAGAAATACAATTTGAGTTTTGGCTTTGGATATCGAGTTATTATATGTGTACGTTAGGTGAAATTATGCGTGCTTGTTTACCTGCAGCATTACTAATAGAAAGTCAAACTGTATTAGTGAAATGTGATGTTAATGAAGAAAAATTAGAAACACTCTCGAATGAACAATTTCTTGTTTATGAAGCTCTACAAAATCAATCCTTAACTCTTGATGAAATTAGTCAGATCACAGATCGAAAAAAGGTCATGCCACTGGTTTTAGACATGCTTGAAAAGCAAGTGGCTAAAATCCACCAAAAGTTAGAAGAAAAATTTATACCTAAAAAAGTACGATTCGTAAGGTTATTAGTTGCTTACCAAAAAGAATCTGAATTACAAATTCTTTTTGATTCATTAAAAAAGGCTCCAAAACAATTAATAGTTTTAATGGGAATATTATCTGGTGGAGGATCATATGAAACTTGGCATAAAGTATCTGATCTTAAGAATAATACAGGTGCCAGTAGTGGAAATATTAAAGCATTAATAGATAAGTCAGTTTTAGAAGAAAATTTTCAAGAAGAAAATCGTTTGTTAATTCGGCAACAAAAAGAAAACATTCAACCTAAAGAACTTTCTACTTCTCAAAAATCTGCATTAACTGAAATAACCACTTCTTTTATTCAAAAAGATGTAGTTCTTCTTGAAGGAGTAACAGCTTCAGGAAAAACAGAAGTTTATATTAAATTGATTGAAGCTCAAATTGATAAAGGAAATCAGGTGCTCTACCTTTTGCCTGAAATATCATTAACGTCTCAAATTGTAAATCGATTAGCTGCTCGTTTTGGTGATCAGGTCTCAGTATATCACTCTAAGTATTCGATTCATGAAAGAACAGAGGTTTGGCGAAAAGTTTTAAAGACAGGCGTGGATGGTCAAATTATTGTAGGTGCCCGTTCTGCAGTTCTTTTGCCTTTTCAGAACCTAGGACTTGTGATAGTAGATGAGGAGCACGAAAACTCTTATAAGCAGTTTGATCCAGCACCTCGTTATCAAGCAAGAGACAGTGCTATTTTTTTAGCCAAAAAAATGAGTGCAAAAGTTCTTTTGGGAAGTGCTACCCCTTCTATAGAAACTGCAGAAAATGTTAGAAATGGTAAGTATGGTTGGGTAAAGTTAACAGAGCGTTTTGGAGGAGTCGCACTTCCTAAGATTGAGTTGGTTAATCTAAAAGAAGCTCATCTTAAAAAAACAATGAAAGGGATGTTTTCTTTTTCATTAATTGAAGCTATAAAAAAGACCTTAGAGCTTGGCAAGCAGATAATTTTATTTCAAAACAGAAGAGGATATGCCCCTATTTCTGAATGTACGAGCTGTGGACATTCTCCCCAATGTACTCAATGTGATGTCTCATTAACTTATCATCAAATAAAGAATCAGTTGCGCTGTCATTATTGTGGATATAATATTTCTATGCCTGAACAATGTCATGCATGTGGTATGTCTACAATAACCACAAAAGGAATAGGCACCCAACAAATAGAAGAACAAATAAAAACTTTTTTTCCAGCTAGTACTGTAGCTAGAATGGATTGGGATAGTACCCGAGGAAAATGGGATTTTGATAATTTGATTGAATCTTTCATTAAAGAAGAAATTCAGATTTTAGTAGGAACTCAAATGGTGGTTAAAGGGCTAGATTTTAAAAATGTTTTGCTTGTAGGAGTAATTAATGCTGATCATGTCTTAAATTTCCCAGATTTTAGAGCGCATGAGCGGAGCTATCAAATGTTGTGTCAAGTTGCTGGACGTTCTGGACGATCTGACGAAATAGGTAAAGTCTTAATTCAAACATATCAGCCTAATCATCCTATTTTAAGACAAGTGATAGATCATGACTATGAAAGTTTTTATAATAATCAGAAAAAAGAACGTCACGAATACCGATATCCTCCTTACTATCGTATGATAAGAATTACGTTTAAAAGTCGTCAGTTTGAAAGGGTTAATATGGCGTCAGACTGGTTTTACAATGTTATTAAGCAATCATATAATGGATCTCTTTTAGGTCCAGTTTTTCCAGCTGTTTCTAGGATTAGAAACCTATATCATAAACAGTTGATTATTAAAATAGACGAAAAATTAACCCCAATAGATTTAAAAAAACTCTTAAAAAGAAGTTATAAGAGTTTTCAGGCTATATCTGTTTTTAGATCTACTCGTGTAAATTTTGATGTTGATCCTTACTAATCCATCAGTATATGAGTAAGAAAATAGTTTTTTAGGACTTAATTTTACCAAATAAATATACTTTTAAATTTGCATTTTCTTAATTATATTTTGATCAATAATGCTAAAACAAACCAGGAATGGCAATAAATATTCTTCATTGTAAGTTATTTAAAAGGCTGATATTTTTGGAATACTGTACTTATTAGACTATTTTTGCCATCCAAAATTAATATATATGAATCATTATGAAACTGTTTTCATTTTAAATCCCGTTCTCTCTGAAAGTCAGATTGAGGAGGCAGTTCAAAAGTATGTAGACTTTATTAAGACCCAGGAAGGCTCCTTTACAAGCCAAGAAAACTGGGGTCTCAAAAGATTAGCTTATCCTATTGAAAATAAGAAGAGTGGCTTCTATCATCTTTTTGAATATGCTGCACCAAACGAAGTTGTATCAGCTTTGGAGGTTGAATTCCGCCGTGACGAACGCGTCATGCGTTACCTAACTGTCAAACTTGACAAGCACTCACTAGCTTGGGCTGAAAAAAGAAGAAAAAAGAATAAAGCAAAATCAAAAGTATAAACAATGTCTAAGATAGAAGAACAAAATTCAGGAAAAAAAGAAGGTGAAATCCGTTATTTAACACCATTAAATATTGACACCTCTACTCAAAAAAAATACTGTCGGTTTAAGCGTACAGGGATCAAGTATGTTGATTATAAAGATCCAGATTTCTTAATCAAGTTTGTAAACGAGCAGGGTAAAATTTTACCTAGAAGATTGACAGGTACTTCTTTAAAGTATCAACGTAAAGTTTCTATTGCCGTTAAAAGAGCACGTCATTTGGCTATAATGCCTTATGTAGCTGATATGTTAAAATAACAAAACACTTATTATGGAATTAATATTAAAGAAAGATGTCCAAAATCTTGGATTTAAAGACGAAGTCGTGAGTGTCAAAAATGGTTATGGCCGAAACTTTTTAATACCCCAAGGACAGGCTGTTATGGCTACTGTTCCAGCTCGTAAAGTACTCGCTGAAAATATAAAGCAACGTGCTTTTAAGGAAAAATCAATAGTTGATGCCGCTAAATTAAGAGCAGAAGATATAAAAGCTCTTAAAATTAAAATTACTTCAAAAGTAGGTTCTGGAGACAAATTATTTGGTTCTGTTTCTAATGCTGATATTGCTTCAGCTATTAGCGGAAAAGCCTCTAAGATTGATAAAAATCAAATATCGCTTCCAGGAAAAACTATTAAACGTTTAGGTAAATATGAAGCTACAATTCGATTACACCGTGAAGTGAGTTTTGCTTTACCATTTGAGATTGTTCCTGATACCAAATCAAAATAAAAATTCAAACCCACATTTATGTGGGTTTTTTTTTATCTTCTTTTAAATAATGAAGTATCATCGTCTTACCCAAGAACAATTTCATGAAATGCATGAAGAATTTTCGGTTTTTCTTACCACTAATGGTATTGATAAAGTCAAATGGGATCATATTAAACAGAATAACTCATCTTCTGTGAGTACCTTTTTGGATGATTTTAGTGACTTAGTTTGGGAAAAAATCATCCAAAAATGTTCGTATTTAGATTTCATAACAAATGATAAATTATTTTTATTTCATGCAGGTAAAGTAAATGTTGATGTTATAGTCGTCAAAGTTAATAGTAAATCATGTGATTTATTAACTAAAAAAGGCTTCCAATGGATGTTAGATAATATTAAAACTGATTATGTTATCCTATATAGAGACTCTAAAATCTATGAAAAATCTAGAAATGAATTTATTTATTCTAATTTATTAAAGGGCGCTTTACTTTCTAAGGGCATTCAGTATGAAGGGTTAAAAAGTTATTTTCCCAACTCGATAAAATAAATGATATTTGTATTTCAACATCTAATATGGCAATTAAACCATCAACATTAAAAGGTACTAGAGATTTTTCTGCAATTGAAATTGCACGAAGAAATTTCATTAAATCTATTTTACAAAACACTTTTGAACACTTTGGATTTGAGCCTATTGAAACTCCATCATTTGAAAGGATAGAGACTCTTTCAGGAGTATATGGTGAAGAAGGAGATCGTCTTTTATTTAAGATTTTAAACTCTGGACAAAAAATAAAAAAAGCTGATATTGATTCACTAAATAAAGGTTTTTTACAAAAATTCGCTCGCTCGCTTACTGAAAAGGCATTACGTTACGACCTTACAGTACCTTTTGCTCGTTACGTAGCTCAACATCAAAATGAGTTAACATTTCCTTTTAGACGATATCAGATACAGCCTGTCTGGCGTGCAGATCGTCCACAGCATGGAAGGTTTCAAGAGTTTTACCAATGTGATGCTGATATTGTAGGAGAACGTTCTTTGTGGCAAGAAATTGAGGTCTTATCACTTTATGATTATGTTTTTTTTAATCTAAAAATTGAAGGAGTTCGTCTGAAAGTAAATCATCGAAAAATAATATCTGGTATAGCTGGGCTTCTTGGCGCTGAAGAAAGGTTAGTCGATTTTACTATTGCACTTGATAAATTAGATAAAGTTGGTAAAGAAGGAATTTTCATCGAGTTAAAAGAAAAGGGCTTTTCTGAATCATCTCTTGAGATTTTAAATGAATTGATTAATATTAGTGGAAATTCTTCTGACCAATTAAAAAAACTCAAAAATCTTTTAGCTCGACAAAGTGATGGTATTGAAGGTATTAATGAATTAGAATTTGTCTTAAAACAACTGGATTCAAATTTGTTAAAAACAATTGTAATTGATTTTGATTTAACCCTAGCAAGAGGTTTGCATTATTATACCGGAATGATTGTCGAGGTAAGTGCTCCAAAAGACGTTAAAATAGGCTCTATTGGAGGAGGAGGACGTTACGATAACTTAACCGAGACTTTTGGTTTGAAAAACATGAGTGGTATCGGTGTTTCTTTTGGTTTTGAACGTATTTATTTAGTAATGGAGGCATTGGATCTTTTCCCAAAAGCTTTACTTAAAAAAACTAAAGTACTTTTTGTTAATTTTGGTAAAGGTTCAGTTGAATTGGCATATTCATGTGTTTCACAATTACGAAATAAAAATATTCCATCTGAATTATATCCTTCTGAAGCCAAACTCAAAAAACAATTAGGATATGCTAATCAAAAGGAAATTAATAATGTTGTTATGATAGGGCCAGATGAAGTAGCTGCGAAAAATTTTGTTTTAAAAGATATGGAAAGCGGAACACAAACCACATATCCTCTTACTGATCTAATAAATATTTTTTCTTAATTTTTTTGTTAGCGTTGGTTTAGAGTAAGCTTGAAAAGGCTGTTTTAGAAGTTCGCCAATTTTTTGATTTGCTTCTTCATCAAAAAAAAAATCTACTCAAGAAACTAATTTTTCTCTTTCAAAATACATATAAGTGACAAAAAGCCGATCCCAAAAAGAAAATATATTTCCATAATTTGAATCAGTATCAGGGTAAACGATAATGATGATGTGTTTTGTGTATATCTGGAGATACTATAAAATAACTCTAAAAATAATCGATTTTCTTGGGTACTCTAATATAAGCATGGTTGAATTGAGTTGAAAAAAGAGATAATGCTTGATAAAACATTACAAGACCAATATTAGTTCCAGTAATGAAATTTCTAATCATAGCAAGTTAATGTTACAAGATCACGGCGATTTAGTTAGCTACAGAAATATCTGGATGCGTAAAATATAAATCTTATTTAAAACGAGGCTTTTTCTTTTTAAAGTTTTTTTGTGGAGAAGAAAAAGTCCTACCCTTTTTTGTTAATTCTACACTTACTTTTCTTTCGTCTAACATGAAATTATCAAAAGATTTAAGAACCAAATCTCTGTGTTTATTGTGTGTGGAGAAGAAAGAAAAGTTTTTCATTACTTCCACTTGAAAAACATCATCTTGTCCTAATTTTAAAAAAGAACGTAAGAAGTCTTTTAGAGTAGTCCATTCATATTTATCTCGAGCTCCTACATTTATAAAAAAACGGTCTTTGTCTTTGGGTGCATTAATTTTTCTATCTGAACGGCCTTCTGAAGAACTTTCTCGACTAAATTCTGAAATTTTTGGATTAAGGTCAAAGGATCTAAATTCTTTTGAAAGAATTAATTCAATTAAATTTTCTTTTGTAAGATCTTCAAGAGACTTATTTACGTTAGGTAAATAAGATTGCAAGTCACTTTTGACAGGTGTATTTTTTATTTGCCCAACCCAATGGTCAATCTTAGATGTAAAAACTTCTTGTGGAGAAGGCATCTGTACTTCTGTTAACGTAGTTTGTAGTTTGTTTTCAATTAGTTTTATTTTTCTTCTATCAGATTTTGTTACAAAAATTATAGAAGTACCTAATTTTCCAGCACGTCCAGTTCTTCCACTTCGATGAGTATAGATTTCGATTTCATCTGGAAGTTGATAATTTACAACATGTGTTATATCATCAACATCAATACCTCGTGCAGCAACATCTGTAGCAATGAGCATTTGGATTTTCTTCTTTCTAAAAGATTGCATCACTGAGTCTCGTTGATTTTGACTTAAATCACCATGAATTGCTGCTGCTTTATATCCATCCTGAATTAGCTTTTCAGCCACTTTTTGCGTTTCGATTTTAGTGCGGCAAAAAACACATCCAAAAATTTCAGGATTCATACTTATTACAGCTCTTAATGCATTATAACGTTCTCTTGCCCCAACAATAAAATACTGATGGTCAATATTTTTTGCACTTGAATTTTTTGTTCCCACAGTAATTTCAATGGGATTATGCATAAATTTTTTTGCAATTTTATTTACATCAGGGGGCATTGTTGCAGAAAAAAGCCAAGAACTTTTATTAGTAGGAGTATGAGTTAAAATAGATTTTATATCTTCATAAAACCCCATATTTAGCATTTCATCCGCTTCATCAAGAACACAATACTCAATTGCACTGATGTCAACTAGTTTTCTACGGATCATATCTTTTAAACGTCCAGGTGTGGCTACAACAATTTGAGCCCCTCTTCTAATTTTATTTGCTTGATCAGTAATATTAGCTCCTCCATATATAGCTACAATATTTACATTTTTAATTCCTTGCCCATAGATTCCCATATCATTTGTAATTTGGAGACATAATTCACGAGTTGGAGAAAGAATAAGCCCCTGTGTAGTTCTTTTATTAGGATCAATTCTCTGGAGCATTGGGAATCCAAAAGCAGCCGTTTTACCTGTTCCTGTTTGAGCAAGAGCTACGAGATCTGTATTCTTTTCTAGTAATATAGGAATTACTTTATCTTGAACCTCCGTTGGAGATTCAAATCCTAGCTTTTCAACGGCTTTTAAGAGTAGCTCGTTCAATCCTAGGGATTTAAAAGTTGTCATAATAAATATTCTGACGGCAAAAGTAATCTAAATTAAGCGTTCAGCACCTCTTTTTATGCTTATTTTGAATTAAACTATTATTGAAAAACCACTGTCTTGACGATTACAGAGGTTGTATTAAAAAAAATAATTATAACGTAAATCCTTTTCTGTAATCTCTAGTTACAAATTGATTAGCAGCTTCCATGTTTGTGATTTTCATATTCTCTCCATCCCATAAAAGTTTTTTACGTGCAAAATAATCCATTTTACCATTTGATTTTTCTTCACGTAGCATAAAACTTCGAATAGCTAGATTACCCATTAATACTGTCTCTGTCATTGGACCAGCGTAGTCAAAGGATGAGGTTAAATTCAAATGCTCTTTACTATTAAATCCTGCCTTACAAGCATCTACCCATTTACGTTGGTGACCATATTCTGGTTCAATCATTTCTTCTACTTCAGGACCAAAATCAGTAGACCCATCATAAAGATATAATTTAGGCATAAGAGGAGAACTATCGTTAATATTTGTAGAGATTATACCTTTTTCCCCAATCATCAATACACCATTTAAACTATCGTTTCCTCCTATATCACTATTTGGAGGGATGATTTCGGGATGAGGAGGTCTAATTCCACCATCACTCCATGACATTTGAATTGGAGATTTACTTTTTTGAGTAGCTTCAAAATTAATTGTAATTAATGAAGAAGGAGGACAGCCTTCTGGAAGATAGTCTGGATTCCACATTTCAGTAAAAACACTTCCTACACTACATTCAGCAGCAGTTGGGTACTTTAAGCCAAGTGTTCTGAAAGGAATATCTATTAAGTGACATCCAACATCACCTAGCGCTCCTGTTCCATAATCCCACCAACCTCTCCAGCTAAACGGATGCATGTTAGGTGTGTAAGGCTTATCTTTTGCAGGACCTAGCCATAAATCCCAATTTAATGCATCAGGCTTCATGCTAGGATTTGGACTTGGCATTGAAACTCCTTGAGGCCATACAGGGCGATTCGTCCAAATTTTTACATCAGAAATTGCTCCTACTGCATCGATATCTATCCAGTTTTGAACCATATTTAATAATGGGTTAGAGCCTCCTTGGTTTCCCATTTGAGTAACAACTTTATGTTCACGTGCCATTTTAGTTAAAAGTCGTGCCTCACTGATATTATGGGTCATTGGCTTTTGAACATATACATGCTTACCTCGCATCATCGAAAAAGATGCAGCAGGTCCATGAATATGATCTGGTGTAGATATGGTAACTGCATCAATATCTTTTTCTTTATCTAGCATCTCTCTATAATCAGCATATTGTTTTGCTTTTGGAAATTTCTTTGCAGTTCGAGATGCACTTCCGGAAAAGTCAACATCACAAAGAGCAACCACACGTTCTCTTCCTTGAACTGAAGCATTACTAATATCACTAGCTCCTTTTCCGCCAGAACCAATAGCAGCTAGATTAAGTTGATCACTAGGAGCAATATATCCTGGGCCTCCCAATACATTTCTTGGAACTATCATTATCGATGAAGCGATTACACTTTTTTTGATAAAATTTCTTCTCGAGTCCTGCTTATTTTTTTTCATTATTTCATTTTTATACTATAAAATTGTATTAGAAAATTATCGTATTTATTGATGATTTTCTTTACTTTTTCAAACTAGCATTTAAATATAATTATTTTTTTATACATAAGGTTTAAAGTGTTTGTTAAACTAAAATTAGACACATCAAGACACTTATTTTTTAATTAAATTATTTAAAATTTATTATGATTTAAGACTTTTTTTTTTAGTTCAATATTGATATTTTTGATTTGTATTTATCATTATTAAATAGATGATTAATAGATTTTTAGTAAAAAATAGTCTAAGTCATACCACATGACAATTTTATCTCATTAAATGGTATATTTGGTTAATTAATGTTGTTTTTGTCAAAATACACACGCTAAACAGTTTTAAAAAGAAAAATTATAATCAAAACAATGAGACTAGTCTTCACCCTTTTTTTTATTTCATTATTTGTCTATTCACAACGTGGAAAAACAGGGGATAAAACTTTTTCAAATCTTTTTCCTAAAGATTTATTGAATGAAGTTTCTAATTCTTCTTTAAAGATTATTAATGAAGTAGATCATGATATTATAGTTCTAGTTAGAGATCAAAATAAAAAATATATTCGCCATGTTTATATTCGAAATAATGGGTATTTCACTTTTAAAGATTTACCGATTACTCGACTCTATGTTCAATTTAAATCGAAAGATTTTTATTTTGAGGATAAAGAACGAACTGTTATCAATTTTGGTGTAAAGCACACCTTCAGCTTTTTCTTCGATGCTTCACAAACAGAGAATTATTTTAAGATTTCTAAAGAGGAGTTTTTTAAACCTTAAACATTAATTTAAAAATCACTAATCATAAATCAATTTAAAATGAAAAAATTAACACTATTACTTATTTTATTTACAACGTTTGTTTCAGCTCAAGAATACTACTGGACAACATATAGCTTTTCTGTTGATGCAGAAGATGAAGAAATCGTAGCTAAATTAGCTAACGATTATTTTAGTACTTCAAATAGTAAATCTGATGGTGTATCAGTATTTTTATTTGAAAATCATTTTAACGATAGGGAGAATAATTCATCTCACACAATAGCCTTTACAGGTAAACTTGATGCAATGGGGAATCAGTATTCTCAAGGAGAAAATATCAGCTGGCAGCTTTTTTTAACTAAACTAAATAGATATACTAAAAGCCATTCCTCTGCAGCTGGAAGAAGTCTATTGTCTTATGGTGTTCCGGGCTCACATCGTATTCAAAATATTCTTTCTCTAAAAGTTAATAATGCATCAAAATTCGCTTCCGGATTTAAAAAATATAATAGTAAGTTCAATCCAAAAGAAAGAAGAGTAACCTTGGGTAAATTTAATTTAGGAAGAAGCTCTGATGGTGAGACTCACTATGTGCTTGTAGGGGTCGATACCTTTAAAGAAGCTTTTGATACTGGAATTTATAGAGAAAATAATAAAGCCGCTCAAACTGCTTGGAGCAGTTACATGGAAGAAATGGACGGAAATATAAGTTTAGTAAGATCTACAACAAGAGTAATGATTGGAAATTGGTAGTATTTAACTTTTTATTCAAAAATAATAAATGAAATACAAAAAATTATTGGTACTATAAAAAATATGATTTTAACCCATAGAGTTCTTTTTTATTTAAAAAATTATTTTCTATTGAGCATAAAGTCAGTATTCTAATAATTTTTTCTTTATCAAATTTAGTTATCTAAAACGCTATCAAAACAAAAAAATGATTCATTTATTCATATTTAATTAGTAACGTTTTATGCTTAAAAAAAAGCTTTATAATCATTGCAAAAAAATGATTATTGAAAAACTCGAAGAGTTAGAACAAAGAGAAAAGGACTTGCAAATTGCTCTAACATCAGAAAACAAAAGCTCTGTAGGTGATAAGCACGAGACAGGGAGAGCTATGATTCATCTTGAACGAGAAAAACTTGGCCAACAAATTGCAGAAAGCGAACTAAATTTACAAAAACTCATTCCTCTTAAAAATCATTTTGGTGCTGAAATTATTAGTTTGGGATCGGTTGTTCACACTGATAAAGGGAATTATTACTTATCTATATCTGTAAAATCATGTCAGATTAATTTGAAAAACTATTATTGTATTTCTTGTCAAAGTCCAATTGGAAAACTACTGTTAGGGAAAAAGATGGATGATCAAATAAATTTCAATGAAAACTTAAGTACGATTTTAGAAATAAAATAAATAAATTTTTGTAAAACTTATTTTAAATGGATAAAGGTTTTTCAAATCAATTAAGCATGATTTTAGTATCTTTTTTATCAAACATCGGTGATTAATTTAAATATTAAAAATTTTATACTCTTTAAGATCAATAAAAATCAAAAAATCAGCTTATTCTAAATTGACTGTAATTAAGAAAGTAAAAAGTAATATCTATTTACAGATTTATGAAATAGCAATTAATCACAATCGCAGTTCATACAGTTGCATGGCTTGCATGTACATCTATAACACATTCCTGCTTTACAAGGAGCACAATCACACTCGCATTTCATTTCTTTTAAGTTTTTCATAATAGGTAAGATACGATTATATTGGGTGGTTAATATTAAAACGGAAAATAGAATAATAATATTCCTTCTTCAATATAAGCTAACTTGTATTGGAGCCCAATAATTAATTTTAGAGGTTATTTCTTATCAATATACAATCTATTGTATGAATTTAAAATACTGAAAACTAATTCAGTCTATTTTTTATCAGTAATTTCATATAAACTCTTCATATTTAGAATAATGAAAAAATACCTTTTTTTAATCACCATCTTTTCTATTTTTTATTCAGTAAATGCTCAAAATAAAAATAATCTTTTTAGTTATATTGATGTATTCGACCTTCAATATGTTTCTAATCCTCAAATAAGTCCTAATGGAAGTCAGGTTATTTATAGACGAATGCGTTTTGATATTCTCAAAGACAGAATAATAGGGAGTCTATGGATCATTAATACTGATGGTTCTGATCATCAAAAACTAACCTCTAAAGAAGTTGAAGAGTATGGTTCCAGTTGGTCACCATCAGGAAATCGTCTTGCTTATATAAGTTCTACTAATGAAGGCTCTGAAATTTATGTTTATTGGAAAAATTCTGGTAAAATAGCTCGTATTTCTCAATTGGAAGGTAGCCCTTCAAATCTCTCATGGTCACCAGATGAGAAAAGTATTGCCTTTACAATGAATGTCAAAACTTCCCCACCCGTTTTAATTGAAATGCCAAAAATGCCAAAAGGAGCTAAATGGGCAAACCCTGCAAGAATAACAGATCGTCTATATCATGAATCAGATGGAAGAGGGTATATTGATCCTGGTTTTAATCATGTTTTTACAATTTCTTCAGATGGATCTGGAATCAACCAATTAACATCAGGAAACTTTAACCATAAAGGTCCTTTATCATGGTCAAATGATAACTCAAAAATATTTTTTACTGCAAATAGAAGTAAAGATTGGGAATATAGTTTTAGAAATTCCGAAATAGTGAGTGTTTCTTTAATTGATAAAACTATTCAAATATTAACAGACCGTAATGGTCCAGATTCTAAACCCTTAGTTTCCCCAAATGGAAAATATATAGCCTATTCAGGTTATGAAGATAAAGTTCAAACTTATCAAAATAGAAGTTTATCAATAATGTTAATTAATGGCTCAGAGGATAAAGTCTTTAGCTCCAAAATAGATGCTAGCATAAATCAATATGTTTGGGATTCAAATAGTAAAGGATTATATGTTAGCTATGATAAACAAGGCGATACGAAAATTGCCTATTTAAGTTTATCAGGAAAAGTTACAAATATTGCTAATCAATTGGGAGGGACATCAATTGGACGTCCTTATGGTGGAGGTTCTTTTTCTGTTTCTGAAAATGGAAGTATTGCGTATACCTTTACTCTTCCTTCTCATCCGTCTGAACTTGCTGTAATTAACTCTAATGGGTTAAAAAAAATTACAAATATCAGTGATCCACTTCTTAAAAAAAGAAATCTGGCCAAAGTAGAAACTATATGGTACAAATCTTCATTTGATAACCGACAAATCCAAGGATGGGTAGTATATCCACCAAACTACGATTCAAATAAAAAATATCGTTTTCTTGTCGAAAACCATGGAGGTCCAATTTCAAATTATGGAAATCGATTTTCAGCAGAAATACAACTTTTTGCTTCAGCAGAATATATTGTTTTTTACCCTAATCCAAGAGGTAGCACAGGTTATGGAGAAGAGTTTGCTAATTTACTGTATCACAATTATCCAGGACAAGACTATAATGATGTCATGGATGGAGTAGATTTTTTTATTAAAAAAGGAATCGCTCATGAAGATGAACTTTATGTTACTGGTGGGAGTGCTGGTGGTATAATGACCGCTTGGATAATTGGTAAAAATAATCGCTTTAAGGCAGCAGCTGTTATAAAGCCAGTGATGAACTGGATTAGTAAAACCCTTGTAGCAGATAATTATTTTCAATATGCAAATTCTCGATTTCCTGGACAACCTTGGGAAAATTTTGAAATATATTGGAAATTTTCACCCTTATCTTTAGTAGGTAATATTGAAACTCCGACAATGGTAATGGTTGGAATGGAAGATTTAAGAACACCCCCAAGTGAAGCAAAACAATTATACCACGCCTTAAAACTAAGAAAAGTTCCTACTGTATTTGTGGAAATACCTGAAGCTAGTCATGGAATAGCAAAACGTCCAAGCAATTTAATCAGTAAAGTTTCACATATTTTAGCTTGGTTCAAAAAGTATCAATAATTTATATATTTTTATTAATGAATAAAAAATAAAAACATGAAACTTATTACATTAACATTTATCCTTTTCACTTCTATATCATTTAATGTTCATGGACAGGGAAGTATTGGCTATCAGACCCCAAAAGATGGAATTAAGGACCTTGTAGATATTGATTTAGCCCCGCGAGTTTTAAAAGATGATAATAATACTTTTATGATTCTTTTATATAGATCGGCGTATAAATCAATTGAAGAACTTTCTGAAAATGAATTAAGATTAGGTGGTTTAAGAGTTAATCCTTCAACATATATAGGAAGTAGAACAACCTATTACAATAATGTGAAAATAGTTTTCTTAAATGATAAAAAAAATAATATTCAGATAAAGGGACTTCCTGATAAAAGTAAGCTTTCAAATTTTGTTTTTTCACCTGATCAATCTATGGTAGCTATGACTAATACAACTCCAGAAGGGGTTGAGCTTTGGGTTTTAGATGTTTCCAGCACAGAGGCTAAAAAAATAAATGATCTAAAAATAAATTCTGTTCTGAGAAACTCAATTAATTGGTTTAAGTCAGGAGATAGACTATTAGTTAAAGTAAGAGTAAATAGCTTAAAAGGAATAATCAACTCTAAAAAACAAGTACCAACAGGTCCTGTGATTACTGAAAATAATGGGGCAAAAGCTCAAAACAGAACCTATCAAGATTTATTAAAAAACCCTATTGATGAATACAACTTTGAACAACTATCAACATCTGAACTATATGAAGTTTTATTAAATGGTGATTCTGAAATATGGGCTACTAGCGCTCTTTTTGAACGAATTGTCTTTTCTCCAGACGGAAACTATGTAATGATTAGAAAAATTAAAAGACCCTTTTCATACATAGTACCCTATTTTAGGTTTCCAATTGAAACAACCGTTTACGACACTTCAGGAAAGCTTATTAAACTTATAGCAGATGATCCTTTGTTAGAAGAACTTCCTAAAGGATTTATGGCTACAAAAACAACTCCAAGATCATTTAGTTGGAGAAGCGACCAGTCAGCAACATTAACTTATATAGAAGCACTTGATCGAGGAAATCCTGAAAATAATGTAAAGTTTAGAGATGCTCTTTATCAGTGGAAGGCTCCCTTTTCTGAAAATCCTGAATTAGTAGTTAAAACAATCAATCGTTTTAGGAGTGTTTATTGGGGCAATAAAACAACTGCCATTATTATCGATCGATGGTGGAATAGCAGAAATACAAAAACATATCTATTTAATCCTTCTAATCCAAAACAAGAACTCAAAAAAATAAATGATCGAAATTATCAAGATATTTACAGTGATGAAGGGGGTTTTGTAATGATTAAGAATGACCTTGGAAGGAATGTTTTAAATATTAAAAATAACAACTTGTTTCTTATTGGAGATGGTTTTTCTGATAAAGGACAATATCCGTTCGTTGATAAGATAGATGTTGAAACACTGAAAAAGAAACGTTTATATGAATCCACTTATGAAACTAAATTTGAAAATATTTTAAATTTTGATACAAAAACAGAAGAACTCTTTGTTCGAATTGAATCCAAAGACGAATATCCAAATTATTATTTTAAAGAGATAGGCAACAAGAAAATTAGACAACTAACATTTTTTAAAAATCCCTTTGAATCATTAAAGAAAATTCAATCAGAATTGATAACCTATTTCCGTGATGATGGTCTTGAGTTAAGTGGAACATTATATCTGCCCGAAGGGTTTGATAAATTAAAACCAAAACGAAAACCAATGATTCTCTGGGCTTACCCCAGAGAGTTTAAGGATAGTAACAGTGCTTCTCAAAAAACAAGTAACCCCAACCGCTTTATTTATCCAAGTTGGGGATCTCCAATTTATTGGGTTACTCAAGGATATGTAGTTTTAGATCGTGCCGCTTTCCCTATCATCGGAAGTGGAGACAAACAGCCCAATGATAGTTTTAGAGAGCAGCTAGTTTCTAATGGAAAGGCAGCTATTGATGCATTAAATAATCTAAAATATATTGATCCTGATAAAGTAGCGGTAGGGGGTCACAGTTATGGTGCCTTCATGGTCGCAAATCTTCTGAGTCATTCTAATTTATTTGCTGCAGGAATAGCTCGAAGTGGAGCCTATAACAGAACTTTAACTCCTTTTGGATTTCAAAGTGAAGAACGTAGTTATTGGGATGCACCGGAACTCTATAACTATATGTCTCCCTTTATGCATGCCGATAAAATGAAAACACCCTTGTTATTGATTCATGGGGAAGCAGATAATAATTCAGGGACATATCCTATGCAAAGTATTCGTTATTTCAATGCTTTAAAAGGTCTTGGCGCTACTACTCGATTAGTAATGTTTCCAAAAGAAAGTCATGGATATCGAGCGAAAGAGACTATTCTTCACTTATTATGGGAGCAAGATCAATGGCTTGAAAAATATGTTAAAAATCCAAATAAACAATTGATTGAAATAAAAAAAGATAGACATTATAAAAAAGGATAATTTTTAATCAATTTTTTGCTCAAAATTAACATTCATTAAAACCCATAAATTAGGATCAATATTTATATTTTTTGGCTCTGCGTCAACTTTAATTTTAAAAACATTATGTTTCTTTTTTAAGTTAATCAGTGTTGATTTTAGTTTAATATTTTCAAACTCTATTTCTATTTCAATAGGCATTTCAAATAAACTGCCATCAGTTTGAACCTGATTAATATTTAAGACGACTTGACCTGCCTTTTTATCATAATTCCAAAAGCCATTTAATTTTAAGATTCCAGGATTATATAACCATTGATTAAAAAAATTTGTTAAATCTTTCCCAGATACATCTTCAATTACTCTTTTGAAATCATCAGTTGTTGCGTTTAAATCTCGGTATTTTTTATAATACACTTGAATTCCCTCCCAAAAAACTTTAGTACCTAAAACACCACGTAGCATATGTAATATCCAACTTCCTTTTTGATAAGTTTGTGAACTAGTAACATCTTTCATGTCTTCTAAATTATCATGTATAATCGTATAACTTGGATTTTCTTTATAAAAGGTATCCACTTTTTTTTGACTTGAAAGAAGACCTTTTACAAATTCATCTCGTCCATATTCGTATTCAATAAAAAGTAATGTGAAATAAGTTGCAAATCCCTCGCTTAACCAAACATCATCCCAATCATATTCTGTTACAGCATTACCAAACCACTGGTGAGCAATCTCATGTATGACAACATTCCTCCAGCGAATGTTTCGATCACCTTTAACAGAATTATCACTGTATAGAATCGCTGAAGCAGCTTCCATCCCTCCGCTTACACTGTTAGATTGAATATTAGCTAGTTTTTCATAGGAATAAGGACCAACATAATTACTATAAAATTCTAGTGCTTTCTTTGTTGGTTGAGCAAAATCATAAAATCCAGCATCTCTATCTTGTTTAAAGACCCAAGTTTGAATTGATTTACCATTAAATTCATCAATATATTGAACTGCAAAATCTGCTACTCCTAGAACATATAACCATGAAGCGATAGGGACTGATTGTTTCCAGTGGGTAAGTTTTTTGTTTTCAGATAAATTGGTTTCTTCTATTTTTAAACCATTTGAGACTACTTGGTAATGATCAGGAGCTGTTACAATAAATTCACACGTAGCTTTGTCGTAAGGATGATCAATTGATACTAGCCAATTGCGTGCACGATTTGGCCAATTATCGCTGAAGAACGTTCTATCTCCATATTTGTTTTTTCCAATTTTTAGTCCATTTGCTGGAATTCCTTCATATTTAATAATATACTTTCTCCTCTGATTAATTTTTGAAACTTCATTAAAATAGATAAGTAGCTCATTGTTTTGATGTTTAAATTTTAATTCTTTATCATTTACTTTAACACTAGTTACAATCATTCCTTTATATCCTAATTCACTTGAATAATTAACTAAATCTAATCTTAATTCTTTAACATTAGCAACAAGAAATTGAACGTCAACTGAAGCTTTGCAAGTTATTTTATCTGTTTTATCAGAAAGCCCGATATTAAAAACATAATTGATTACATCAATTTTAGTATTTTTTGGATAGCCATCATTTGAAGCAAATAAATTATAATTAAAAAACAGTATCATTATAACGTTAAACATTACTAAACCCTTAATTTTAAATATTTTCATTATTGATAATTTTGATTAGTAGTTTTGATAATTAATTTTCAATATCACTAATGTATCTATTTTAACTAAAATTAGTTTTTAATCAACCAAAATAACTTGTTATGTTTTTTAAAAAGAGTGCATTATTAGCATTATTATTTTTCCTTCAAAGTGAATCTTTTTTACAAGCTCAAGAAAAACATTATTTTCAAACTGATTTTTCAATATCAGAATTTGAAGCTCGCAGAGATAAAATATTTGATGAAATTGGAGAAAACTCAATAGCCTTAATTCAAAGTGCATCAAGTGTAGCAGGTTTTAAAGTATTTAGACAAACAAATACCTTTTTTTATTTATGTGGACTTGAAGAGGGACACGCTTACCTATTGTTAAATGGTAAAAATAGAAGTTCAACAATTTATTTACCCCATAGAGAAGAAGCGAGAGAACGAAATCAAGGAAAAATATTATCAGCTAATGATGCAGATTTAGTTAAAGAGCTAACTGGAGTGACAAGTGTACTTCCAATAGAATCTCTTGGGAATGATCTTATTAGGACAGGGCTCATTAATGGTAAATCTCCAATATTGTTCACTCCTATGAGTCCTGCTGAGATGGGTAATGACAGTAGAGACGAAATACTTTATGGACATGCACGTGCAGCAGCTGATCCTTGGGATTCACAAATTACACGTGAAGCACGATTCAAAAAACTATTAAACGAACGATTTCCTGAATTTAAAATTCAGGATCTTTCTCCTCTTTTGGATACAATGCGGTTGATTAAGAGTCAAAAAGAAATTGAAGTAATACGTAAAGCTACAGAAATTGCAGGGCTTGCTATAATAGAATCTATGAGGTCAACAAAACCAGGTGTTTATGAATATCAATTAGATGCTGCGGCAAAATATATTTTTTATCAACACGGCGCCCAGGGTGATGGTTATCCAGCAATTATTGGAGGTGGAACAAATGCCTTCATGGGACATTATTTCAGAAAAACAGATGTGTTAAATGATGGTGATTTAGTACTAATGGACTATGCTCCAGATTATCATAATTACACAAGTGATGTTACAAGAATTTGGCCAGTTAATGGAAGATTTAATAAAGAACAAAAGGCATTATATGAATATATAGTAGCTTATAGAGATGCTTTATTCAGCTATTTAAAGCCAGGTATTACCTCAAATGAGGTTTTAGATAAAGCAGCTGGAGACATGAGAAAATATCTTGACGATAATTTTTTTTCTAATCCACATCATTTAAAAGCTGTCTTAAATGGATTGAAATTTAGAGGTCATTTTCAGCATCCAGTTGGAATGGCTGTTCATGATGTTGGATCTATACACCAAGTTCCTTTAAAGCCTGGAATGGTTTTTACAATAGATCCTATGATTTGGATACCTGAGGAAAAATTATATATTAGAATAGAAGATGTTGCTGTTATTACTGCAACAGGAGTAGAAAATCTGAGTGCTTTTGTGCCCTCATCAATAATCGATATTGAAAAAATAATCAAAGAAAAAGGATTAACTGAATTAAGACCAGTTCAATATTTACCACTAAAAAGAAAATGATAACACACCCTAACTACTCATAAGTATAATCAGGATAAATAAGAATATATTTTTATCTTTAGAGAATGGATTTAAATGATTTAAAAGAAAAAGTACTTCAATTTATAGATGACGTTGCTAAATATCTTGGAGTAGAATTAAGAGTTTTAGTTTTAATTGCTTTAGCACTTGGAATCTTTCTTGGTAGAATATTAGGCTAATATATTTTAAACAATGAATTTTAATTATCGAAATAATCAGTAATAACGACTAATTAAAGATCTTTAATTTCAAAGAATCAAATCTTATTTATTTTTTAAATCCATTCGATATTAATGGATTTTTATTTTCAAAATATGCAAGAACATTTTTTTCAATGCCCATATTGCTGGGAAGAAATTTCAATGTTACTTGAGCCTTCAGATCAAAGTCAGCAATATATTGAAGACTGTGAAGTGTGTTGTAGACCCATTCAAATTGAGTTTTTCTTTCAAGAGCAACTTCATTCATTTAACGCTCAATCCCAAGAATATTAGAAGAAATATCTAAAAAATAAAGATGATTAATTTCAGATTGTTTCGTTTGGAATTATTTTTTATTTACACATTTAAAAGCAAGTTTAATTTAGTTTTATAATATTAAAAAAGTCGTTAAAAAAGAGTAATTGATAGGGTAAAGATTTTGTGAAATATTCCCAATTATGTGAGCCTGGACGTGAAATAAACTCATGAGAAATGTTTCTTTGTTTCATTTTGTTATGGAATCTAATATTTGCATCATAAAAAAAATCATCTACTCCACAATCAAATATAAGTTTCAAGCTATTGGGCTTAAGCAAATAAACCATGTTAATTACAGAATTACTTTCCCAGTTTATCCTATTTTTAGAGTACTCACCAAGTCTTTTTTCTAGATCCCACCCTTTTGGAAAAGGGAGGATATCTAATCCGCCACTGATACTACCAGCAGCACCCCAAATATCCTGATGTTTAAAAGCTAGATAAAATGCGCCATGTCCACCCATACTGAGACCAGTTATTGCTCTCCCAGATTTATCTGGTATAGTGTTATATTTTTTATCTATTGCTTCGATAAGCTCATTTGAAATATATGTTTCATATTTCATTTTTTGATCTATTGGACTGTCAAAATACCAACTTGTTATCCCACCATCAGGATTAACAATAATCATATTATATTGATTCACATAATTTTTGATCTCAGGCAATTTTTTTGTCCAATCAGAATAATTACCACCAGCTCCATGGAGTAAATATAAAACTGGTAATGGACCCCGCTGAATTTCATAATTATCGGGTAAAACAACTATATTCGAAATCAATTTATTCATTGATTTACTTTGTATTATTAATGTGTCAACTTCAAAAGCAAAAGCTATTGAAGTATTAAATATTATTAGAAGTAAAATTATTTTTTGTTTCATATTTTCTTTCTATAATGAATTATTTAATTTAAGATTATTTACTTTTAAGAATATATTAAAAGTAAATAAAAAAATAATGAAACTAGCAATTAAAATTTTTGGAGTATCATCCATTATTCTTATTCTAGTTGTTTCTATAAGCTACTTTTACATTACTTCAACTTTTCTTGATTTTGAAGATAGTTTTGCTGATCAAAAAAATTTAAAAGAACTAAAGGTTGGGGGATATACTTTTCTTGATCGAAATTCCAATGGAAAACTTGATAACTACGAAGATTCTAGAAAATCAATTGAGTCAAGAGTTGAAGACCTAATGTCTCAGATTACTATTGAAGAAAAAATACATCTTCTCAAAGGATCGGGTATGGCTTCTGCCATGGGGTTTATTGAGTCTGGTAAAGGTATTCCAGGTGTGGTCGGAACAATCGTTCCAACACCACGTCTCGGGCTCCCAGCAATCAACTTATCAGACGGCCCTGCTGGGCTTAGAATTCTTCCCAATCGACCTAACGATAGTTTAACTTATTATTGTACTGCTTTTCCTATTGGAACTTTACTAGCTTCAACTTGGAATGTAGATCTTGTTAAACAAGTGGGTATCGCTATGGGTGATGAAGCCTTGGAATACGGAGTTGATGTGATCCTCGGTCCAGGTGCAAATATTCATCGACACCCCCTGTGTGGTAGAAATTTTGAATACTATTCAGAAGATCCTGTTCTTACTGGAAACATCGGATCAGCTATGGTAAATGGTATACAATCGAAAGGAATAGGTGCTTCAGTCAAACATTTTGTGGCAAATAATCAAGAAACAAATCGAAACAATAACGATGTCATTATTTCTGAACGTGCAATGCGTGAAATCTATCTTAAGGGTTTTGAAATAATCATTAAAAAATCTAATCCTTGGTCGATCATGTCTTCATATAATAAAGTAAATGGAATATATGTTGCTGAAAGTAAAGAATTACTAACTGATATATTGCGTGAAGATTGGAATTTTAAGGGTCTGGTAATGTCAGATTGGTTTGGAGGAATTAACGCCTCTGCAATGATTATGGCAGGGAATGATCTACTAGAGCCAGGAACTAATAGTCAATGGAAAGCCTTAAAAAAAGGATATAAAAATGGAGATTTATCCATAAAGGCAATAGACGCTTCTGTAAAAAGAATTCTTAAATTAATTATTGGTTCTAAAAAGATGCAGCAATATGAATTCAATGAAGATCCTGATTTAGAAGATCATGCCAAAACAGCTCGAAAATCTGCCTCGGAAGGAATGATTCTTCTTAAGAATGAAGAAACTCTTCCCATTCAAAAGATGAAAAATATAGCTCTATTTGGTGTTACTTCATATGATTTAATTTCAGGAGGTACAGGGTCAGGAGACGTAAACGAAGCATATTCTGTTTCTTTAGAAGAGGGATTGAAAAATGCAGGATACAGCATAAATGAGAATGCTAAAAAAGTTTTCCAAGTTTTTAAATCTGAAAACAAAGAAGGTTTTTTAAAAAAAGAAGGATTGGAAGCCATGATTGACCCTTATAGTCCTCCAGAAATAAAATATATAGATTCACAATTAAAGCAAATAGTTTCTAGTACTGACATCGCAATCGTAACGATTGGAAGAAATAGTGGAGAAGGAGGTGACAGAAAAATAGAAGATGATTTTATTTTGTCAAATATTGAAAAAGAAAATATTAATAACATATGTGATATTTTTCATAATTCAGGAAAAAAAGTAGTGGTTGTTTTAAACATTGGAGGTGTCATAGAAACTGCATCATGGAAAACCAATCCTGACGCTATTTTACTCGCCTGGCAAGGAGGACAAGAAGGAGGAAATGGTTTGGCAGATATACTAAGTGGAAAAGTAAACCCAAGCGCAAAATTGCCTATGACTTTTCCCATAAATTTAGAAGACCATGAATCCAATAAAAACATGCCTTTAGAAGGAACTACTTTTAATCCTCTAAAAATGTTGAGTTTTGGAAATGAAAAACCTTTGAATAAAAAGATAAAGGATATAGATTTCACAAAATACGAAGAAGGTGTTTATGTCGGCTATAGACATTTTGATAAATCAATATTAGATGTTTCATTTCCTTTTGGATACGGACTTTCTTATACTGATTTTAAGTTTTCAAGAATGAATGTAACCCAAAATAATGACAGTATAAAAATTTCTTTAAAAATTAAAAATATTGGTGATTTTAAAGGAAAAGAAGTTGTTCAGCTCTATGTATCTAAGTTAAAGTCTAATATAGATCGTCCTATAAATGAATTGAAAGCATTTCAAAAAACGAGTACTCTAAAGCCTAGTCAATCTGAAACACTTATCCTTAAAATTCTGATTTCTAATTTGGCTTACTGGGATGAAAAGAAATCAAAATGGATTATTGAAAAAGGAACCTATCAGTTAAATTTAGGCACTTCTTCTCGAGATATTAAAGAGTCTGTGAATATTGAAATTTAATGGGATAAAGAGTTATTTTTTTTTACTCTATTTTTTCTAACGTGCAGATTTAATATTCTACTATTTTCTTTTTTTACTATTGGATTATTTCTGTGACCCCATATTTTTTCACGTGCTATTTTTCCAGTTTTTGACAAATCAACAACTGGCATTGGGTATTCTAGTTTGATATTATTAAACTCTTTATCTAATAAGGTCATTTTCCAGGGTTCATGAATAAATTGGGAAGGGATGGATTTTAATTCAGGCACCCATTTTTTGATAAAAAAGCCTTCAGGGTCATGTTCTTGAGACTGCTTGATTGGATTGTACATTCGGATAGTGTTTATTCCGGTTGTTCCTGCTTGCATCTGAAATTGTGTGTAATGTATCCCAGGTTCATAATCCAGAAATAGATTTGCTAAATGATATACTCCTTTTCTCCAGTCACAATCAAAATGGAGACAAAACAGAGAAACAAGCATAGCACGCATTCTAAAATTAATCCAACCAGTCGCCTTGAGACAGCGCATACATGCATCTACAAGTGGAAAACCAGTTTCCCCATTTTTCCATGAATTAATTAATTTTCTATCATTTGAATAATTTAATATTTCATAGCCTCTGTTAACGCAGCGAGTTTCATAGTCACATTCTGATTCAAATTTTTGAATAAAATGATTATTCCATTTTAATCTAGTGAGTAGTCCATTAAAACTTCTTTTATTGGGTTCGTAGTTAGGATGTTTTTTAACATGATGATAGGCTTGCTTTATACTAATATTTCCCCATGCTAGATAAGGTGATATTCTTCCACAAGATTTTCTGCTTTCTTTAGGTTTTGAAATATGGCGGCTATAATTTTTACCCCTGTCTTTACAAAATGAATCTAAATATTTCCAAGCAAAAATCTCACCTGCCTTTTGAAATAAATTAGGGTATTCTTTTAATTTTTTCTCTAAAGACAAGTTAAGTTTAAATTTAGAATCAACGAATTCACCTTTGTGAAAACCGAATTTATTTATTATTGTGTCCTGACTTATATAATTATACCATTGACTATCCCATTTAGATCTATTTTTGATACCGCGAACGATACCATCTTTTTGAAACTCTTGCCAATGGACCCTCTTTTCCTTGAGTAGTTTTGATATTTTTATATCTCTTTTCCAAGTATTTAAAACTCCAGATTCTTGATATGAGAATATTTTTTTTAAATTAAATTCCTCACTAAGTTGTTTAAAAACATCAATAGATTCAGCATTATAAATGATAACTTCTCTACCAAATCTCTCTAGTTGTTTATTCATGTCCATAATGGAATGATAGATAAACTGTAAATGCCTAATCGATGTATCTGAATAAGATATTAACGATGGTTCAAAAATATAGATAGCAATGTAATCTTCCTTAGATTTTTCTGCTTCAAAAAATGAAGAATGATCTTGAGTTCGCAAATCTCTTTTAAGCCAAACAATATTTAGGTTTTTTTTCATTTTATAGGCAACTTTATCTGGTAATAAAGATAAAAATTTCTCTTAATTTTTAAGTGGATTAAGTTGAGTACTATTCTATATTATTAAATTGATAATAGGATCTAAATTTTATGTAATATAAAGTAGGGAAAGTTTTATTTTTCAAATAATAATCAAACTATTGGTAAGCATTTGTAACTATTCAAAATAAAAATAATTACCATCACTAGTCTTCATGTAATCTATTATTAAAATAAATATTATTTAAAAATTCTTTTGATGAAATTGATACCTGTAATTGCACTAGCTGTAATTAAGCCTGAAAATAATGCAGCACCCACACCCGCAGTTACAATATCTTGACCAGTTAAGTATAAGCCTTTTATTTTTGTTTTTGGTCTTAAGAATTTTTGACGAAATCGTTTAGGATTATGATCAATTCCGTATAATGCTCCTTGTTTGTAATTTGAAAAATGTTTTGCTGTAAGAGGAGTGGAAAATTCATATAATTCAACTTTACCTTTTAGTTGAGGTAATTGTTTGAATAAATGCTGAAGAAGACGTTGAGCAAATTCTTCCTTTTTAATTTCGTAAGCTTCTCCACGTTTTTTCCATGCTGTCCCATCCCATTTAGCAAAAGCTTCATAAGGAATCATTGTAATTATATCTATAGTACTTTTACCAGGATAACGTTCATTCCAATCAGAAAACTTCGCTGATGGAAAAGAAATATATACTAAAGGAAATTCTGTTTTATTATTATTTAAAAATCGCTCTACACAACCGTCATGATCAAGGTCGTCAGGATAAATCCATAAATTTGTTTTTGGAAGTTTTAGATCTTCAGGTGAACCATTTAGTCCAATATAAAGACATCCATATCCTACAGATGGACTAACTTTTCTTAATTTTTCATTTAGCTTATGACTATAAATCACATCTGAAGGGAGTAAATTTTCAAAGGTGTTAAAAATACCAGTACCGCTGATGATAGTTTGTGCATAAAAACAATTCCCATCAGTCAACTTGACGCCTTTAACTTTATTGTTCTTTACAATGATTTTATCAACTTCTGCTCGAACTAAAATAGTTCCACCTCCTTTTTCAATTACTTTTTCAATCGTATTTAAAATTTCAGAAGAGCCTTTTGCAGGAACACTTCCTCCTTGCATATAATGTTTTGCAACAGAAGCATGCATTGCAAAACTACTTTGTTTAGGCGGAAGTCCATAATCTCCATATTGTCCACACAACACCTTGATTAGTGTTTCATCTTTAGTGAGTTCACTTAAAACATCATAAGTTGTTCGATCAGAGTATTTCAAGTATTTTTTTCTCATATATTTTCCCAAAAGTGCACTAGTCATTTTGGGTAATGCTTTGTCTATATAAAATTTTGAGGCTGCTTTATTGGCTGCAAAAATTAAATTGATATATCTTTCAATTGCTTCTTTTTCATTGGGAAAATACTCACCCATTTTGGATTTGAAATTATCTACCCCTTTAACAAAATCATATTGCTTATTTCCCAAAATAACACGGTCATATATTTCTCCCATATCATCCCATTGTAATTCTTTATCTGAAACATAATCAAACAATTTCCTCAATACACTATTAGGTCTTTGAACTTCTCCTATATAATGGATACCTACATCCCATTCAAATCCTTTTCTTTTAAAAACATGTGTAAAGCCTCCTGCGGTATAATGTCTTTCTAGTAATAAGACTTTTTTCCCTGTTTTTGAAAGTAGTGCGCCTGCACAAAGACAACCAATCCCCGTACCAATTAAAATAGCATCATAAGCTTCAGCTAATTTGGGAGATTTTTTATAAGACTGGATCATTAAAATAAAATTTTATTAAAGGTAATAAATTACCTAACTTTATTTAGATTGTTTGATCTCACAGAAGATCTGTGTGGGTTTAGATTAATATCTAATTATTTCCTAACTTTAGGATATGATATTATTTATGTTATTGATTATTGGAGTATCTCTTTTGGGAATTGTGATTATTGGTGTCAGTGCAACTGAAAAAATTGTTAAAAAAGCAGAAATAAAACTAACACAAGAATTTAATTTCCGAAAAAGCAATCCTGATAATATTGATGAAGATAAATTGAGAGGGCTTTACAGGAAAAAAAAGCACGCGTATGCAAGAAGTAATACTTTAATTGCTCTAACTATTGTGCTATTTTTGTGTTTAATGTCTGCTCTAAGTTTATATTTTTCTGATCATTTTTAGCTAATTCCGATTTATTTTATTTTTTGATAAAACTAAAATAGGTTTTGGAAAATATACAAATAATGCGAACCCTTCCAAAAGCATTTTTTTATCAAGACATACTTGGTTTATTCATATTAATAGGTCAGATATTTTTAAATTTCAATATGAGTATTATTCTATATCATCAAACACTTGTTAGCAATTATTCCTTGACAAAAAAATCGTCAAGGAATGGTTTAGAATATTTAATGGATACTTTATACTATAAATTAAATTGATATTGAAATTTGAAATACAGCTGACTATTTTCAATTCCAAACTTATTTTTGCTATTCAAATGAGAATATCCATTTGTACCTCCAATATAGAAAATTGTAAACGGATTTGGATTCCATTTTAACAAGGGCTGATAAAAAAAGTTTTCATCAAAGTCATTAAATTCTCCAATAAGTCTAAAAGAAAGAGTGTTGTTAAATTGATAATTGATTTCAGTACGCGCGATATAACCTCTAAAATAAAAACTATTATCACTTTTGTTTTTTAGCTGAGAGTATCGAAAACTTGGACTTATATTTAATTGTGGAGTAATTTGGAAACTATTAAATGTTCCAATAAACATGCTATTACCTGTCTCAGGATTTTCTTCATCATAAACAATAGACTCACCAATATTTGTAAATAAACGAAGGCTCACTCTTTCTGAGGGGTTATACGAAACAAAAAAACTAAAGTCATGCATATTTGTCCCATTAAATCCTTCAAACTCTTCGCTTATGATAAAATTATATTCAATCCATGTTTGAATATTTCCACTTAATTGTAAATCAATAGTCGTACCTATATCCTGATATTT
>Ga0307998_1000055_pt1 | contig 63414 bp, 52 predicted proteins | sample Davwhametageno37_FD_203147 | JGI IMG/M metagenome (GOLD analysis project Ga0307998, IMG submission 203147) | Marine microbial communities from Davis Island wharf, Antarctic Ocean - #37 | ecosystem: Environmental > Aquatic > Marine > Unclassified | place: Antarctic Ocean: Davis Island wharf... | reverse complement strand
GAGTCACCCCAGCGAAGGCTGGGGTCCCGCTTTTTGACAAATGGATACCAGCCTTCGCTGGCATGACGCCATCAAAGATTCCAGCCTCCGCTGGCATGACAGAGGCAAGCCCATAATCCCAGCCGCAACCCTGCACCTAAATAAAACAAATAAACCCACAACTTCAACCTCCATCACGCTAGCGACGCCCCGATCAGCCTAAAATCTCACCACATGGAAAAGTTACCCTGCGTTTACATCCTAACCAACAAACCCCTAGGCACACTCTATATTGGCGTCACCTCAAACCTGCCCCAACGGATCTGGCAACATAAAAACAAAGTCACCAAAGGCTTCACCGAAAAATATAGTCTCAACAAACTCGTGTGGTACGAAGTCCATGAAGAAATGATGTCAGCCATTGAGCGAGAAAAAACATTAAAGGCCTGGAAGCGAGAGTGGAAAATTAGAATTATTGAAGAAATGAATCCTCTATGGCGTGATCTGTATGTTGATTTGTTTTAGAGGGCATAGATTCCAGCCTACGCTGGAATGACAGAGGAGCACTAAAGCACCGGCAGCATAAACATAATCCCGTCATACCAGCCACAACCCCATCACCCCAGCGAAGGCTGGGGTCCAGCTTTTTCACAAATGGATTCCAGCCTCCGCTGGAATGACGCCATCAAAGATTCCAGCCCCAGCCTTCGCTGGGGTGACGTTCTTTTGCTGGGGTGACGTTGCTTCGCTGGGGTGACGTTCTTTCGCTGGGGTGACGTTCTTTCGTTGGGGTTAGGTTTCACACCGCGTCATTCCAGCGTAGGCTGGAATCCACTGTTGTAAGAGCTGGACCCCAGCCTCCGCTGGTGTGACGTTGCTCCGCTGGGGCGACGTTGCTTTACTGGAATGGCGGTTCTGGTTGCTAACTGCGATCCATCAACCCTAAAAACGCCACTGCCGCATTCGATAGGCTACGTTTCGTGTGGTGAATATAGCCCAGCTCTCTCTCGATGCGCACTTGCTCAAAGGGCATTACATGTAGGTCTCTGACCAGCGTCTCTGGTAACACACTCCAACCCAATCCAATCTCCACCATGGTGCTAATGGTCTCCAAGTAGTTCGTCGACATTGGTGCCTTTAGCGGTATGCCTTCCTTCTGAAACAAATTCTGAATAATGCGCCCGGTATAGGTATTTAGCCCCGGTAAAATAATCGGGTACTCGGCTAGGTCTTGTAGCGCCGGTTGTTTAAGTGCAGCCAGAGGATGATCTTGCGCGCAGATAAACCGCAGGGGGTCATTCCATATCTTCTTGCTGTTTATATTGTGATGGCTTTCTAGGGCAAGGGTAATCACTGCCACTTCTGATTCACCGTGGAGTATTTTCTCGTAGGCTTTCTCTGAGTCCATAAATTCAATATCCAAGGTGACATTGGGATATTGCTGGGCAAATTGTTTCAGAATGGGTGGCAGGCGGTGCAGGCCTAGGTGGTGGCTTATCGCTAGTCTTAGTGTGCCGCTGGCTTCCCCTGATAAATCATTGATCGCTTGCAGGGCGTTTTCATACTCTTGGAGTATGCGTCTGGCTCTGGGCAGCAATTCGTTGCCGGCTTCGGTGAGGGATACCTGTCGGGCGATACGATCAAATAGACGCTTGCCTATCTGCTGTTCAAGCAGGGCGATGCGCTTACTGATGGCAGATTGGGTTAGGTAGAGGCGGTCGGCGGCCTCTGAAAATGAGCCGATTTCTGCGACGGTGATAAAGGCTTTTAGGTTTTGATTGTCCATTGGATGCTCTTATTATCTGAATTATTCCTAACTGGAATGACATTCATGCTAAATATGAATTTATTTCATCATAAAGCAGGTCTACAATGGCTGCAACTTGAAATAAGCACGTCTGGGAGACTGTGATGACTGGAAGAACACTTTACGACAAGTTGTGGGATAGCCACCTTGTTAAGCAAAACAGCGATGGTTCATCGTTAATCTATATAGATCGCCATGTGATTCATGAGGTGACTTCACCTCAGGCCTTTGAGGGGCTGCGTATTGCGGGGCGACTGCCTTGGCGGTTGGATACTAATATCGCCACGCCTGATCACAATATCTCTACCGATAAGGCTGAGCGTGATGCCGGTGTGGCGGGGATGACTGATGAAGTCTCACGCATTCAGGTGCAGACGCTTGATGATAACTGTGACCTCTATGGTATTAAGGAATTTAAGATCAATGAGATGGGTCAGGGTATTGTCCATGTGATGGGTCCTGAACTGGGCGCGACTATGCCGGGTATGACTGTGGTCTGTGGTGATTCTCATACCGCGACTCATGGTGCGCTAGCTTGTTTAGCCCATGGTATTGGCACCTCTGAGGTTGAGCATGTGTTGGCGACTCAGTGTTTGGTGGCCAAGAAGATGAAGAATATGCGTGTGACGGTGAATGGCACGGTTGGCGTTGGTGTGACGCCTAAAGATGTGGTGTTGGCGATTATTGGCAAGATTGGTACGGCTGGCGGTAATGAGCATGCCATTGAGTTTGCTGGGTCGGTGTTCCGCGATATGTCGATTGAAGGGCGTATGACGGTGTGTAATATGGCGATTGAAGCCGGTGCCCGTGTGGGTATGGTTGCGGTTGACCAGAAGACCATTGATTACTGTGAAGGGCGTCAGTTTGTGCCTAAGGGCGAGATGTTTAAGCAGGCAGTGACTTACTGGAAAACCTTAACCACTGATGCTGATGCGCAGTTTGATACTGAAGTTGAGTTGGCGGCTGAAGATATCGCACCACAGGTTACCTGGGGCACGTCTCCAGAGATGGTGGCGGCGGTTACGGCTTCTGTGCCTACTTTAGATGAGCAGCCTAACGAAGAGAAACGCAAAGGGCTTGAGCGCGCTCTTGAGTATATGGGTCTTAAAGGCGGGCAGTCGATTGAGTCGATTTATGTTGACCGTGTGTTTATTGGTTCTTGCACTAACTCGCGCATTGAAGATATGCGTGCGGCGGCGGCTGTGGCTAAGGGCCGTCAAGTAGCTAGTTCAGTTAAGCAGGTGTTGATTGTGCCGGGTTCGCAGATGGTGAAGGCTCAGGCGGAAGCTGAGGGTTTGGATAAGATCTTTATTGCGGCGGGTATGGATTGGCGTGAGCCGGGCTGTTCTATGTGTCTGGCCATGAACGCGGATAAGTTGGGGGCGGGTGAGCACTGTGCTTCTACGTCGAACCGTAACTTTGAAGGACGTCAGGGCAATGGCGGTCGCACTCATTTGATGAGTCCTGCGATGGCGGCTGCGGCTGCGGTTGCTGGGCATATTGTCGATGTACGAAGCTTTTTATTACAAGATGTAGGAGGAGCAGTTTAATGAAAGCATTTACTGCACACCGTGGTTTGGTCGGTCCTATGGATCGCGCCAATGTAGACACGGATATGATTATTCCCAAGCAGTTTTTAAAGTCGATTAAGCGTAGTGGCTTTGGGCCGAACCTGTTCGATGAGTTGCGTTATCAGGATGAGGGGCAGCCTGGAGAGGATTGCACTAATCGTCCGATTAAGGCGGATTTTCCGTTGAATTTTCCCCGTTATAAGGGTGCTTCTGTACTCTTGGCACGGAAGAACTTTGGTTGCGGTTCCAGTCGTGAGCATGCGCCTTGGGCGCTGGAAGATTATGGTTTTAACGCGGTGATTGCGCCGAGTTATGCGGATATCTTTTATAACAACTGTTTTAAAAATGGTTTGTTGCCGGTGATGTTGACTGAAGAGCAGGTTGATCTGCTGTTTAAGGAGATGGAGGCTGAGGAGGGTTATCAGCTGTCGATTGATTTGCCATCGCAGACTGTCACCACTGATTCTGGCCATGTGTTTAGATTTGAGTTGGATGAGTTTCGTAAGGAGTGTCTGTTAAACGGTTTGGACGAGATTGGTCTGACCTTAAAAGAAGCCGATGCGATTAAACAGTATGAGACTGAGCGTGCGGCTGAGCATCCTTGGGTATTTGGGGCGATTAAATAATGAAAAAAGTATTGGTATTACCTGGGGATAATATTGGCCCGGAGATTATCGCGGAAGCGGTTAAGGTGCTTTTGACGGTCAATGATAAGTTTGGTCTGGGTATTGAACTTGATTACGCCCATTTGGGTGGCGCCGCTTTAGATGCAGTGGGTGAGCCTTGCCCGAAGGAAACGTTGGATAAGGCCCGTGCGTCTGATGCGATTTTGTTGGGCGCTGTGGGGGGTCCTCAGTGGGATGATGTTGAACGTCATCTGCGTCCGGAGAAGGGGTTGTTGACCATTCGTTCTGAACTATGTCTGTTTGGTAATTTGCGTCCGGCGATTATGTATCCGCAGTTGGCTCATGCCTCTTCGTTGAAGCCTGAGTTTGTCTCGGGTTTGGATATTTTGATTGTCCGCGAGTTGGTGGGTGGTATTTACTTTGGTGAGCCTCGGGGTATTCGTGTTTTGGAGAATGGTGAGCGCGAGGGTTACAACACTTACAAATACAATGAGTCTGAGATTCGTCGTATTGGTCGTATGGCCTTTGAGGCGGCGATGGTGCGTGGCAAGCGTCTCTGTTCTGTGGATAAGTCTAATGTGTTGGAAGCGACTATTCTTTGGCGTGAGGTGATCACGGAGATGGGGGCGGACTACCCTGAGGTGGAGCTGAGCCATATGTATGTTGATAACGCGGCGATGCAGTTGGTGAAGGAGCCTAAGCAGTTTGATGTGGTGGTGACGGGTAATATGTTTGGCGATATTTTGTCGGATACGGCGGCGATGTTGACTGGGTCTATTGGTATGTTGCCTTCTGCTTCTTTGGATAAGGATGGTGGGGGTATGTATGAGCCCTGTCATGGTTCTGCGCCGGATATTGCGGGGCAGGGTGTGGCTAATCCGTTAGCGACTATTTTGTCTGTGGCGATGATGTTGCGTTATTCGTTGGATGCGGTTGAAGCGGCGGATGCGATTGAGAAGGCAGTGAGTGATGTGCTGGATCTGGGGTTGCGGACTGGGGATATTTATACCGATGGCATGACGCGGGTTGGTACTGTTGAGATGGGTGATGCGGTGGTGGCGGCGCTTTAGTTCGTCATGCCAGGCCTCGAACGTCATGCCAGCGTAGGCTGGTATCTGTTTGGGAGTGGGCAAAGCCCTACAGACCCGTTGCGATCGGTCCCATGGATTTGTCAGTTTCAGCGTTCGCGCAACTCGCTGGCGCTCAGGCAAGGCGCTCTCTCAATCTGAAAAGGACAAACCCATAAGCGGGCCCTAATTGATCGCAACGGGTCTGCATGGCTTTGCTGAGAGATTGAGCGTGCTGAGGGAGATCCTTCGACTGCGCTCAGGATGACAAGTACTGCGCTCAGGATGACAAGTACTGCGCTCAGGATGACAAGTACTGCGCTCAGGATGACAAGTACTGCGCTCAGGATGACAAGTAATGCGTTCGGGATGACAAGTACGGCGCTCGGGATGACAAGTGCTGCGCTCAGGATGACAAGTAATGCGCTCGGGATAACACGTAAGGGTTGAGCTGCATTAATGTCATCCCGACAGAGCGAAGCGACGAGGGATCTCATAGCTGAGCAGCACTTAACAACAGAATTTAACTAAAGTTTACAACAGGATTTAGAGCAATGAAAAAAACAGGATTTATCGGTTGGCGTGGCATGGTTGGATCTGTGCTGATGGAGAGAATGCGTGAAGAGAATGACTTCGCCCATATTGAGCCAATTTTCTTTACGACGTCTCAGGCTGGCCAAGCCGGCCCTGATGTGGGTGTTGAAACCCCACTCCTTAAGAGTGCTTTTGATATCGAAGCCCTGCAGCAGATGGATATTATTGTTACTTGCCAGGGTGGCGACTACACCAAAGAGGTTTATCCGCAGCTGCGCAAGGCAGGCTGGGATGGCTATTGGATTGATGCGGCGTCGGCGCTGCGTATGGAAGACAGTTCGATTATTGTGCTGGATCCGGTAAATATGAATGTCGTCAAAGACGGTTTGGCCAATGGGGTTAAAGACTTTATTGGCGGTAACTGCACTGTGAGCCTGATGCTTATGTCGCTTGGCGGTCTGTTTAATGCCAACCTAGTGGAGTGGGCATCTTCTATGACCTATCAGGCGGCTTCTGGTGCCGGCGCACAAAATATGCGTGAGCTGATTAATCAGATGGGGGTGATTAAAGGATCTGTTGCTGATGCGTTAGCAAACCCTTCGTCGGCTATTTTGGATATTGATCGTCAGGTGACTGAGACGCTGCGAAGCGATAGCTTTCCGGTTGATAACTGGGGCTACCCTTTAGCGGGCAGCCTTCTCCCTTATATAGATTCTCAACTTGAAAACGGTCAGAGCCGTGAAGAGTGGAAAAATCAGGCGGAGACTAACAAAATCTTGAATCGCGAAGGCAATCCTATCCCTCTGGACGGTCTCTGCGTGCGCATCGGCTCCATGCGCTGCCATAGTCAGGCTTTGACGATTAAGCTGACTCAGGATGTGCCTATGGATGAAATCGAGTCCATGTTGGCTGAGTCTAATCAGTGGGCGAAGGTTATTGCCAACGATAAAGAGTCTTCGGTTAAGCACTTAACGCCGGCTGCAGTGACCGGTGGTTTGGATGTTCCTGTGGGTCGTCTGCGTAAAATGAATATGGGTGAGCAATATCTGTCGGCGTTTACGGTGGGTGATCAATTGCTTTGGGGTGCGGCTGAACCTTTGCGTCGTATGCTGAGAATTGTTATCGATGGTTAATTTAAAATCTTCTTTCTGTCGCCAAAAAGGGCTTTTCTGTGAATAAATTCATTGAAGAGCCTTTTTTTTATGGATTTTAGGCGCTATTCGGCAAAATAATGCAAGTATGACTAGAATATTTCACCGTGGGCTATAGAATTTAGCCACAGGCTAATCAAAAGGACTTCAGTGCTGCTTTCAGCCGCTGTATTGATGGGCAAATCTTGCTTAACAGGAAAAAAAATATGATAACCAGGAAATGGTCGATCAAACTGGCAACAGCCTCTGCGTTAGCGGCGCTCTTGTATGCAACCACAGCTATTGCTGTTGGTTTTGGGGATATTACGCTCAAGTCGGCGCTCAATGAACCTCTGGATGCAGAGATATCTCTGACCAATATAGAGGGCATTGAAGAGGGACTGCTTTTGGTGCAACTGGCGCCGGCAAGTGCTTTTGCTCAGGCTGGCGTGTCTCGCGATTATTATCTTACTCAGCTGGCGTTTTCTGTCGATACCAATGCTGCTGATGAAACAGTGGTTAAGGTCACTAGCCAAGGGCCAATTCTTGAGCCTTATCTGGACTTTTTAGTACAGCTTGAATGGCCTGCTGGCCGCATTGTGCGCGAATATACTTTGCTGTTAGACCTTCCTCTTTATAGCGGTGAAGTGACGCCTGCTCAGGTTGTGAATATTGCTGCTGCGAGCCCCAAGGCGCGCATGAGTGCTGCTCGACAGGAACTGGGCGGTGATGCGCATCGGGTTGTTGTGGGTGACACGCTGTGGAATGTTTCTAAACGTTTGCGCCCTCGCGGTTCCACTATTTTACAAACCATGGATGCGCTTTACAGCCAAAACCCCAGAGCGTTTGTGGCGGGTGATGCGAATAAAATGAAGGAAGGGGCGATTCTTCGCTTGCCTTCTTTTGACGAAATTAATGAAGAAGCGGGCGATATTGTCGCTACGCAAATTGGTCTGACAGAGCCTGATGCTGCGCCTGAGGTCGAGGATGATCTTTTTGCTGACAGCGCTTCCGACGGTAGCTCTTCTGTAGATAGCCCCTTAGGGGAAAGTACCTACCAGTCTGATGCTGAAGATTCCAGTGCAGGCCGATTAGAGCTTGCCTCTGCATTGAATGATACCGACGAGGCTGCCGCGAGTAGCTTTGCTAATGAAAATACTGAAGGCGCGGACTCTCTTTCCGGCTCGTCTGCCAATTCCAATGATGATATCGACCAGCTGAACTCTGACCTCGCTGTTGCTCAGGACGAGATGAACAGAACTGAGTTGGAGAACATTGAATTGCGTGAGCGCATGGTTCTGTTGGAAGCTCAGGTTGACCTGATGAGCGACCTTGCTGCTGTGTCTGATAACCAGGCACTGGCTGAAGCCGCTGATGACGCAGAAGTTACTGAGGCAGCGCCTATTAAAGCAACCACGCCGAAAAAACCGTTTGATCTTGCTGAGACCTTAGAGAACCAGCCTTGGATCTGGGCTCTGGTTGGATTAGTTGTTTTATTGTTAGTGCTGTTTTTACGTCGCTCCAAAAACAAGGATGAAGAACCAGATCTTGATCAGTCGCTGAGTGAGACGGCGCCGCTTGGAGAAGGCTATCAGGACTATGATCAGGAGCCTTCTGTTAATACGGGCTCTAATTTATTGATCGATGATCTCGATGGTTTAGACCTAAATCCAGAAGATAATTTGTTTGATGAAACCGATAAAGAAATCTTCCCTGAAGAGGACAGTGCAGTCAGCCCTGAAATCTTTGACTCTATGGTGGAAGCTGTTGCTGAAGCGGATGTGTATTTGTCGCTGGGTAATGTGGATCAGGCTGTGGAGATTCTACAGGATGCTCGCGCCGCGGATGCCGCCGACACTGCGTCGCGTTTGAAGCTGATGGAAATCTTCTTTAGAGAAGATCGCCGAGACGATTTAAAAGAAATCTATGCCGAGGTCGAAGAGATCGGTGATGATGTGGCGACAGCGATGGCCTCGGTTATCCTGGGTCCAGAGGAAGAAGTGGTAGAGAATATTGTTGAAGATATTCCTGAGCTGGATGAAGCGCTTTTAGCTGACATAGAGCAGTCCTCAGCGGATATAGAGCCCTCAGCTAATGAAGAGCAGCCCTCAGCTAATGAAGAGCCCTCAGCGGATAAAGAGCCCTCAGCGAATGAAGAGCCTTCAGCGGACAAAGAGCCTTCAGCCTCATCAGAAAGCGCACTAGGCAGTACCCCAGAAATCGATATTTCAGACCTGCTCGAAGATGTTCTACAGTCGGGTGACGATATCGCTATTGACGCACTCGATGAGTCGGTACTGGCTGGAGACTTCCTCGACGACAACTTTATGGATGGTGGTATCTTTGCCGATGAAGCTAGCTCAGAAGCAGATAAGACCTCCAATGAAAACTCAGATTTAGACGTGGATATGCCAAGTTCAGCAGAGCTCCAGCAGACCGTCAGCGAGGGTGTTTCTACCAACCTAGATGACTTCGACGGCTACGATAGCGACGAAGATATTGATGCGGTTGATGTGAAGCTCGATCTGGCAAATACCTATATTGAAATGGGTGACCCAGAGGGTGCCCGTGAAATTCTTGAAGAGATTATTGGTGAGGCTGACGCAGAAGGTCAGGCTAAAGCGAAGGCGGTATTGGAGAGTCTGTAAACGTGTCTGAATGGGTCTATACCCCAAATTGTAAGATTCCCGAAGACCAGAGTCTTCCCCAAGGAATCAAACGCTATGCTGCCGTCGTTCAATACGACGGCAGTGCTTTTTGTGGCTTTCAAAAACAGAAACACAGCCCTTCGGTGCAGGCCGAAATAGAGCGCGCGCTGAGCTATGTTGCCAACAGCCCCCTCGTGGTTAGCTGTGCAGGGCGCACCGATAGTGCAGTCCATGCGAGCCATCAGGTGGTACATTTTGATACAGCGGCAGATCGAACCGGCCGCAACTGGGTTAAGGGTGCTAATAGCCAGCTACCCGACAGTATTTCCTTGGTCTGGGCGGATCAGGTAGAGCAGGGCTTTCATGCTCGATTTAGTGCCACAGAGCGCACCTATCGCTATGTGATAGCCTCCTCGGAAGCTCGTCCGGGCATCTTCTCTCAGGGTGTTACCTGGGTGAGGTATCCTCTAAATGCGGCTGCGATGCAGCTGGCTTGCGTGCATCTGCTTGGGGAACAAGACTTCTCTGCATTTCGTGGTGCAGGCTGTCAGTCGATATCGCCATTTCGCAATATCACCAGCGCCAATATCTACCCACTCGGGCAGTTACTGGTATTTGAAGTGACCGCCAATGCCTTTGTGCTGCATATGGTGCGCAATATTATTGGTTCGTTAATGGAAGTGGGGTTTGGCCGGCAAGAACCGGGCTGGATTAAAAAGCTTCTGGCCGAGGGCGATCGCTGTAAAAGTGCAGCGACCGCGGCGCCCAATGGTTTGTATCTGGTTAATGTGGGCTATCCTGAAGACCTGGGTATTCCCAACTTGCCTCGGGGGCCGTTATTTTTGCCCGATCAACTTTCCCACGATAGTTAGAGTAGACTTTAAGCTATGTCCGTACGTGTAAAAATATGTGGTATCACTTCTCCAGAGCAGGCGCTTATGGCGCAGGCTGCTGGCGCCGATCTTTTGGGGCTGGTGGTCTACTCAAAAAGTTCTAGATACGTCGATGTGCAGCAGGCTGCAAAAATTCGTCAGGTGATTGGCCCTCAAACACAATGTGTGGTGTTACTGGTGAATGCCGACGAGGCTCTGGTGCTTGAGGTTATTGAACAGGTAAAGCCGGACTTACTGCAGTTTCATGGGGACGAAAGCCCTGAGTTTTGTCAGCAGTTTAAGGTGCCATTTATTCGTGCTATTCGTATGCGTGAAGGCTTGGATATTGATGCTGAGGTCAGTGCTTATAGGGCTGAGGGCGGATTCTTATTCGATGCCTGGGTTGAAGATCAGTACGGTGGTACAGGCCATCAGTTCGACTGGAGTCGTCTTCCAGCCTCTACAGATTACCCGCTAATACTGGCTGGAGGATTGACCCCAGACAATGTTGCCGAGGCGGTGCGTTTGGTGAAGCCAGATATTGCCGATGTGAGTGGCGGGGTGGAATCTTCTCCGGGCATCAAGGACCAAGCCAAGGTGACGGCTTTTATCCGCAATGCAAAAGAAGCGGCTATAGTTAATACTGTAGTTAATAAATGATAGTTAATAAATAAATGGTGCAGGCCTTATCCATCATGAAATTGTCATGTTAGAATGCGCCCTTAAGGCTAGTAGCGGTCTGGCACCCTTCTAGCAATGTAGCGTTTCACGTACCAGCTGTAGTAATAGGCTAGCTGAAGGGAAATAGATGAACTGGCTGAACAAAATTAGACCTAAAGGACCCTCAAGCAGTGCTGAGCGGTCAAATTCCGTGCCCGAAGGGCTGTGGAAGAAATGTCCTAAATGTACCTCTCCGCTTTACCGTCCCGAACTAGAACGCAATCTCGATGTGTGCCCAAAATGTGAGCACCATATGCGTATCGGTGCGCGTCGTCGTCTGGATGTATTTCTCGATGAGCAGGGCCGTACAGAAGTGGCTGAAGATGTTGTCGCTATTGACCGTCTAAAGTTTCGCGATGTTAAAAAGTACAAAGATCGTCTGACCGAAGCGCAGAAAAAAACCGGCGAAAAAGACGCGTTAATTGCCATGAGTGGCAGCGTTAAAGGCCTACCAGTAGTTGCTGTTGCCTTTGAGTTTGCCTTTCATGGTGGCTCTATGGGTTATGCAGTGGGCGAGAAATTCACCCGCGCGGCTAACTTGGCGCTGGCTGAAAGGCGCCCGTTTATCTGTTTCTCTGCCACTGGCGGAGCGCGTATGCAGGAAGCCTTGATCTCGTTGATGCAGATGGCTAAAACCAGTGCTGTCCTCGAGCGTTTAAGTGCCGCTGGCGTACCCTATATTTCCGTTATGACCGACCCAGTTTATGGCGGCGTCTCGGCTAGTTTGGCCATGTTAGGTGATTTGAATGTGGCAGAGCCCGGTGCTCGCGCCGGTTTTGCTGGCCCTAATATTATTGAGCAGACTATTCGTCAGAAGCTGCCTAAGGGTTTTCAGCGCAGTGAATTTTTGTTGGAGAAAGGTCATATTGATATGATTATTTCTCGTCACCAGATGCGTGACCGTCTTGGTTCCATCCTGTCTAAGTTGATTGATGTGCCAGAACCTGTCGATGCCTAACCGCTGTTTAGCGGATTGGTTGACCCTGCTGGAGAGCAGACACCCCAGTGAAATAGAGTTGGGGCTGGGTAGGGTCAGGGAAGTCTGGGAACGGCTTCAAGTTAGCACTGGCACGAACAGCACTTTCACGAACAGCACTGTCACAAACAGCACCCAAAGCAAACCTTCTATCGCAATTACCGTTGCCGGCACCAATGGCAAAGGTTCCTGTATCGCCAGTATGCAGGCGCTTCTGTTACAGCATGGCTATTCCGTAGGCATGTTTACGTCTCCGCATTTTTTAACCTATAACGAACGCATCTGCCTTGCCGGCAAACCTGTCTCAGACGCCATTATTGTGGCGGCTTTTGAGGAGATTGAAGCGGTCTGTGGCGACACCTCATTGACCTATTTTGAGTTTGGTACCTTGGCGGCGCTGCTGGTCTTTAGAGATGCCAGCCCCGATGTGATGTTATTGGAAGTTGGTCTGGGTGGCCGTTTGGACGCGATCAATATTATTGATGCTGATGTTGCCGTGGTCACCAGTATTGCTCTCGACCACCAAGACTGGCTGGGCGATACCAGAGAAGCCATCGCCGCTGAGAAAATCGGTATTGCTCGAGGGAATCGACCACTCCTTATTGGTGAACAGGATTATCCTCAGGGCTTTGAGCAGATGATTGCAGCTACTGGCGCCAATGCTCTGTATATGGGCCGAGATTTTTCCTATTCTGACGAGCCTTTGTTTAGTGCCAAGCTGATCTCTAGCTCTGGCCCTATTCAGTTTGATCAGCTACCTGCACCTGGTCTGTTACCGGTGAATAAAACCTTGGCGCTACAGGCGTTGCTGTCAGCAGGCATAACATTGAACGAACAGGATAGTCGCAAAGCACTCGATACCGTGCGCTTAACTGGCCGTCATCAGACCCTTTCTTATCAGGGGGTTGAGGTGATTTTAGATGTGGCCCATAACCCTGCCGCTGCTGGTGCTCTGGCGCTAAATTTATCGGCAACGAAAGGGCGTACCCTCGCCATTGCCTCGGTGCTGGAAGATAAAGACTGGGCCGGAATCGTCGCGGCTATGAGTCAATCTGTGGATGAATGGTTTATTGCGCAAATAAGCGACACCGCGAGGGCCAGCAAGGGTCAAACTCTGCTCGAAGTGTTATACAATGCCGACCAGTCAGGGCAGTTGTGCGAATCTATTGAGTGGGCCCTATTAAGCGCGCTCAAACAGGCAACCGCCATAGATAGAATTGTTGTATTTGGCTCCTTCCATACGGTGGCAGCGGTGTTGAAAATTATTTTGGCAGAGGTCTCTAGTGAGTGACGGTCTAAAACAGCGAATTGCCGGGGCACTTGTATTAGGTGCGCTTGGTTTAATCATATTACCTGTATTATTTGATTTTGCTGACCCGCTTAAAATTGATCGCACCAGCAAACTGCCTGCGGCCCCCGAAATAGAGTCGGTGCAAGTCGTCAAAGCCGAGCGCCCAGCCGCGGTGCCCAAGAAGTCTCTTTTCTCTGCCATCTTCGATATCGATAATTCCAAGCCTGCTACCGATAGCAATGAGGCAAATTACGGCCTCAGTGCCGACGATCTGCCCAAAGCCTGGGTATTACAGGTCAGCAGTTTTGAAACCAAAACCAGTGCCGAAGAATTAATGAACCGGCTGCGCAAAAACGATTACAAAGCGTTTGTTAAAAGTGCCCAGGTTAAAAACCAGACCCGCTATCGGGTGTACGTTGGTCCTAAAATAGATAAGCGCCGCGCGGTGCAGGACAAGTCAAAAATTGATGCAGCCTTCAATACGGATTCAATTGTTATAAGGTATGCGCTCTAAGCTCACATAAACGCTGGCTTTAAATAGACAGGATTTAATAGCAATGGACATAGCAACAGCAGACTGGGGAATCGTTGGCATTATCAGTGTTTCTGGTTTGATTAGTCTGGTGCGCGGCTTCGTTAAAGAAGCGATGTCTCTGGTTATTTGGATTGCGGCCTTTGCTGTGGCCATGAATTTTAAAGAACCGGCCGCAGAACTGCTGGTTAATTTTATTGCTCTGGCATCGATTAGGCAGCTAGTCGCCTGGGGTGGTTTGTTTGTAGGCACATTGTTGCTGGGTGCCGTGATTAATTTTTTATTGGGGAAACTGGTCAGCTCAACCGGATTGAGCGGCACTGACAGGACGTTAGGGTTGGTTTTTGGTGTGTTTAGGGGGCTATTGATTGTCTTGGCGCTGGTAATAATATTACCGCAAGCAGTGCCGGTAAATCAGGATCCCTGGTGGTTGGCGTCGTCGCTAATCCCACTGTTTCAAGGTTTCGAAACCTGGGGCAGAGACGTGGCGACGGCGGTCAAAGACTTTATTACGGGTTGGATATAGCAGATGTGTGGTGTAGTAGGAATCTCCGGAATTTCAGATGTTAATACGCGCCTCTACGATGCGCTGACTATGCTGCAGCATCGCGGTCAGGACGCCGCAGGCATTGTTACCGAGTCCGATGGTGAGTTGCACCAGTGCAAAGGCGAAGGCCTAGCGCGGGATGTTTTCCATCGTCGTCATATGTTGCGGCTAGTGGGCAACGTGGGTATTGGTCACGTGCGCTATCCCACTGCGGGCAGTTCCGGCCCAGCGCTGGCTCAGCCACTGTATGTTAATTCGCCCTATGGTATCTGTATTGCTCACAACGGCAATCTCACCAATGCTGCCGAGTTGCGCCACAATATCTTCCGTGATGATTTACGCCACCTGAATACAGATTCCGATTCTGAAGTATTACTCAACGTCTTCGCCCACGAACTCCAGTCACGCCGAAAACTCGAGCCCACTAGCGAAGATATTTTTGCTGCAGTAACCCATGTCCATGAGCGCTGTCGCGGTGCCTATGCGGTCGTGGGCCTAATTGCCAACTATGGCATGTTTGCATTTCGCGATGCCTACGGTATTCGCCCACTGTGTTTTGGCAAGCGTGAAACCGAAGCCGGTACTGAATATGCCGTGGTCTCCGAATCAGTAGTACTGGATAGCCTAGGTTTTGAATTGATCCGTGACCTTGCACCCGGTGAAGCACTATTCGTGGATAAATCTGGCCAGATTCATTTGCAGGAATGCGCTAAAAATTCTGAGTTAGTCCCCTGTATTTTTGAGCACGTCTATTTCGCCCGCCCAGATTCCTTAATTGATAATATTTCAGTCTACAAATGTCGCCTGCGTATGGGTGAGAAGTTGGCGGATAAGTTAATGCGCGAAAAACCCGATCACGATATTGATGTGGTTATTCCTATTCCAGATACCAGCCGTGTTTCTGCACAGGCCATGGCCGAGCGAATGGGTGTAAAGCTTCGTGAAGGCTTTATGAAAAATCGCTATATCGGTCGCACCTTTATTATGCCCGGCCAGACCGAACGCAAGAAGTCTGTGCGCCAAAAACTTAATGCGGTTAAGTTAGAATTTGCTGGCAAGAATGTATTGCTAGTGGATGATTCTATTGTGCGCGGCACTACCTCCCAAGAAATTATTCAGATGGCCAGAGATGCCGGTGCCAATAAGGTGTATATGGCCTCAGCGGCCCCCGGTGTTCGTTACCCCAATGTGTACGGTATCGATATGCCTTCTGCCACAGAGCTTATTGCTCATGGTCGTACCGATGAAGAAGTGGGCGAGTTAATTGGCGCCGACTGGATTATCTATCAGGACCTGCAAGATTTAATTGATTCTGGCACTGAGGGAACAGAGGGTATCAAACGTTTTGAATGTTCAGTGTTCGACGGCAACTATATTACTGGCGATGTGGACAGGGCCTATTTAGATCGTATTGAAGCCCTGCGCAATGATTCCGCCAAGCAGAATGTCGACTCTTCAGGAGAGCCCAGAGAGCGACAGGTTATTGGTATACACAATAATAATTCACAGTCTTTACAGTAGCGAGCAAGGCTATTTAAAAACGCGTAAAGATTAATTAGGCGTTAAAAATAAAGCACATAGAATAAAGAGCAACAAAGCGAGGAACAACATGGCTAATCAGGATGATAAGTGGCAACAGGACACCACCGCAATTCGCGGCGGTTACCAGCGCACCCATGAAAACGAACATTCAGAAGCCATGTTTCTGACTTCGAGCTATGTGTTTGAAAATGCTGAAATGGCTGCAAAGTATTTCAGCAATGAACTAAAAGGTAATGTGTATTCTCGCTACACCAATCCCACGGTACGCAGTTTTGAAGAGCGGCTGGCGGCGATGGAAGAGGGCGAACAGGCGGTTGCTACGGCTTCAGGAATGGCGGCGGCACTGTCGGTCATTATGGCGTTGCTTAAGTCTGGTGATCATGTGGTTTGCTCCCAAGATGTGTTTGGCAGTACCCGCGTGATGATGAATAACTACATCGTTAAATTTGGTGTTGAAGTGACATACGTGCCTCTGGCTGATCTAAATGCCTGGGCCGATGCGATTCAGCCCAATACCAAAATGATGTTTTGTGAAACTCCCTCAAACCCACTGTCCGAGATTGCTGATCTTGAGGCGCTTGCTGCGCTATCGAAAAAAGCTGACGCACTGTTTGTTGTGGACAACTGTTTCTGCACACCAATTTTACAAAAACCACTGAACTGGGGCGCAGATATTGTGCTCCATTCGGCCACCAAATATATCGATGGCCAGGGCCGATGCCTTGGCGGCGCGGTGGTGGGTAGTCACGAATTAATGGAAAAGGTTGTGGGCTTTTTGCGCGCAGCCGGCCCCTGCATGAGCGCCTTTAATGCCTGGGTTTTTCTCAAAGGGTTAGAGACATTGCGTATTCGTATGCAGGCACATTCCGCAAGCGCGGCTGAGTTGGCAACCTGGCTTAATGCTCACCCAAAGGTGACTAAAGTTTATTACGCTGGCCTGGAAGATCACCCAGGTCACGCACTGGCCAAGAAGCAGCAAACCGGTTTTGGTGGGGTTGTTTCATTCTGTGTTGAAGGCGGCCAGAAAGAAGCCTGGCGTGTTATCGACAGCACAAAAATGTTGTCTCTCACTGCCAACTTGGGTGATGCCAAGACCACTATTGTGCATCCAGCAACCACTACCCATGGCCGCCTAACTGACGAAGATCGCGCTGCTGCTGGTATCAGCCAGAGCCTTATTCGCGTAGCTGTAGGCCTCGAAGATATTATTGATATTAAAGCCGACCTTGAGCTTGGTTTAGGCGCACTTTAAAAAAATAGGGTTACTATGTTTTCAATGACGCCAGAACTACCAACCGCCGAACAGGCACTGCCAGGTCGTAGTGACGAAATGCCGATAAACAATCAGCATTTTGTTACCGGCCAACCCATCCAGGCTCCCTTTGCTGAGGGTCTTGAATCTGTGGTTGTCGCCATGGGTTGTTTCTGGGGTGCCGAGCGCCGTTTTTGGCAGCAGCCTGGAGTGGTTACCACCGCTGTTGGCTATGCCGGTGGGCACACGCCTAACCCAACTTACGAAGAAGCCTGCTCTGGTTTAACCGGTCATACGGAAGCCGTGTTGGTGGTGTTTGATCCTCAGGTTACCAGTCTTGAAAAATTGCTGGCTGTGTTTTGGGAATCCCATGACCCCACTCAGGGAATGCGTCAGGGTAATGACAGAGGTAGTCAGTATCGTTCGGCTATTTATTGTCATGACGAGGGGCAGTTAGCTCAGGCCAAAGCATCGGCTGAGTCTGTGCAGGTTAAGTTGGCTGAGTTGGGTTTTACTGAGATAACCAGTGAAATTATGTTGGCGCCGCATTTTTATTATGCTGAAGAATATCATCAGCAGTATCTGGCTAAGAATCCGGCGGGTTATTGTGGGCTTCGTGGTACTGGTATTAGTTGTAGCTGATTTTTGGTTTGGTTGGGTGAGTTGGGTGCTGGTTTGAGCCTGTCTCGACCATTGGGGTCGGCCCCATGCTGACTGTTATTTTTAGCGTTGCGGAACTCGCTGACGCTCAGACAGGTCCTCACTCAATCTAAAAATATCAGTCATCATAAGCGGGGCCTGATTGACCCCAATGGTCGAGACAGGCTCAAAGCTTTTTAGATACTGCTAAATAAAATATATAGTTACCTGGTCGGTGGGTTGGGTGGTTCTATCGTTTTTTTCTGATTTATCATGTTATTCATACAGACCCCTTTTTTTATGTCATACCGACAGAGCCATTTTTTATGTCATCCCGATAGAACGTAGCGATGAGGGATCTAGAGATCTTTCACATACGTTCAAGATGACAAACTAGTGTCATACCGACAGAGCGAAGCGATGAGGGATATTGAGATCTTTCACATACGTTCAAGATGACAAACTAGTGTCATCCCGACAGAGCGTAGCGATGAGGGATCTAGAGATCTTTCACATACGTTCAAGATGACATTGGTTGTGGTGCGAGATGACATAAACTTTGTCATCCTGACAGAGTCCTTTTTTATGTCATCCTGACAGAGCGTAGCGACGAGGGATCTCAACATACTCACATCGATGCCAGCCGACTCCGCTCCAACTTAGGATCGGCAATCGGAATAGCCCTCAGCAACTGCTGGGTATAAGCCTGCTGCGGATTTTCCCACAGTTCTTCAGTCACACCCTGCTCAACAATCACTCCTCTACTCATCACCATCACCCGGTCTGAAATATAGCGAACCACTGAAAGATCATGTGAAATAAACAACATCGTTAGGTTGTGCCGCTCCACCAAATCCAGAATCAAATCCAGTATCTGTGCCTGAATGGTCACATCCAATGCAGAGACAGGTTCGTCGGCAATAATAAGCTCTGGCTTCGTCGCAATCGCGCGACCTATTGCAATACGCTGACGCTGACCACCCGAAAACTCATGGGGATACTTGCGCAGTTGACTATGGACTAGCCCAACATCATCCATCAACTGCCGGACCTGCTGATCAATAGTTTTACGATTGGCTAGGCCATGATAAAGCAGAGGTTCGGCCAGAGTTTGATAGACGGTCATGCGTGGGTTTAGAGACGCATAGGGGTCTTGGAATATCATCTGCATCATGCGCCGCCAGGGGACTAGCTGTTTGGCACTGAGTCCGGTAAGCGATGTGCCATCAAAGCTTACTTGGCCGGCGGTGGTGGGTGCGAGTTGCAAAATAGAGCGGCCCAATGTGGATTTTCCTGAACCAGATTCTCCCACTAAGCCTAGAATCTCACCGCGCTGAATACTCAGGGATACGCCATCGACTGCCCTGATGACATTGTCTTGGTGGCGGGCTTTATTGTAGTCGGTAAAGTGAGTTTTTAAATTACTCACCTCAACTAAAACATTGTCTGGCTGTGCGCGGTTGGGTAACTGTTTTGCGCCTTCAGGAATCGCGGCCAATAGTTTTTGTGTGTAGTCGTTTTGGCTGTTATAGAAAATTTTGTCGGTATCACCCGCCTCTCTAATGGTGCCTTCGCACATGACGAGTACCTTGTCGGCGATGCCCGCTACTACACCCAAATCATGGCTGATAAAAATAACCGCGACATCGCGGGTCTCTTGAAGCTTTTTAATTAGCGCTAAAATCTGTGCCTGAATAGTGACATCCAGCGCGGTGGTTGGCTCGTCACAGATCAGCAGGCGGGGCTCATTAATCAGGGCCATGGCAATCATGACACGCTGACGCATGCCACCAGAGAACTCATGAGGGTAGCAGTCAACGCGACTGTGTGGATCGATAATGCCCACTTCTTTGAGAAGTTCTATGGCCCGCTTTCTAGCGGCTGCTCGGGTCTGTTTACGGGCGGGGTCTGGATGATAAATAAGCGGCTCAATTAACTGCTCACCGATGCTGATAAACGGGTTTAATGAGGTCATTGGGTCCTGGAAAATAACCGCAATGTCATTGCCGCGAAAGTGACGCATGCGCGTACTGTCGCAGGTCAATAAATCTTCGCCGTCAAATAATGCCGTGCCACCTTCAATCCTAGCTGGTGGTTTGGGCAGTAGGTCGAGCAGGCTGTAACAGGTAACAGATTTACCGGATCCAGATTCGCCCACAATGGCTAATGTCTCGCCGCAGTCAACACTGAAGCTCACATCGTCGACCGCTTTAACCACACCATTTCTGGTATGGAAATACACTTTTAAACCTTCTACCTCGAGCAGTGCCATGGTGTATTTCCTTATTGGTCTTTGGAGGTTCGCGGATCGAGTGCATCGCGCAAACCATCGCCGAGAAAGTTAAGTGCAAACAGCGTTAGAGACAGAGTTACGCCGGGAAAGATTAGCAGCCAGGGATATTCTTCCATGGTTTCTACACCGTAGTTAATCAGTAGTCCCCAGGAACTCTGTGGGGGCTGTATACCCAAACCGAGAAAGCTTAAAAAGGCTTCCAGTAACATCACGCTGGGAATGGTCAATGTGGTGTAAACAATCACTGGCCCTAATGTATTGGGAATAATATGGCGACGAATAATAGTCCATTGTGAAAGACCCAGCGAATAGGCTGCCTCTACAAATTCCTGCTTGCGAAGATTCATTACCTGGCCGCGAACAATACGCGCCATGGTCAACCATTCGACGGCACCAATGGCTAAAAATAACAGCAGTATATTACGACCGAAAACGACCATTAATAAAACAATAAAAATCATAAAGGGCAGTGCATACATAATGTCCACAATACGCATCATTACCGCATCGACACGACCGCCAACAAAGCCGGCAACGGCTCCCCAGAGTACGCCTATTACCAGTGCGACAGCGGTGGCAATAAAACCAACTGTTAGAGAGACGCGACCGCCATACATGATACGGGTGAGCATATCGCGACCAAAAATATCGGTACCCAGCCAGTGTGCTGCGGAAGGTGGTGTGGCACCCAGCAGCAGGTTTTGCTCTTCGTAACCGTAGGGGGCAATCCAGGGAGTTAATAGAGACACTAGGCACAGCAGTAATATGATGGCTAAACCCAATAGGGCCAGATAATTTTTACAGAGTTTGATCCAGGCGTCACGCCACAGAGAAGTGCCTTGCTCTTCGACAGTTGTCATTAGCTTTTCCCCTGTGCTTGCTGACGCAGTTTGGGGTTTAACCAAATTGCGAGCATATCCGAGAGTAAATTAAAGACAATAATAAGGGTGGCAAAAAACACGGTGGTGCCTAGTATCATTGTGTAGTCGCGATTAAAGGCGGCCTGCACATAGAAGCGACCCAGCCCTGGAATTTGAAAGATTGTTTCGACGACAAAGGAGCCGCCAAGCAGACCGGCGAAGGCTGGCCCCAAAAAAGCCACGACTGGTATTAGCCCTCCGCGCAGTGCGTGCTTTGTAATCACTAGAGGCTCTGATAGCCCTTTGGCTCTGGCGGTACGAATATAATCCTGGGAGAGTACTTCCAGCATGCCGCCCCGTGACAGTCGTGCAATATAGGCTGCATAGCCAGTTCCCAAGGTAATGGCCGGGAGTATTTTATCCCCGGGCATATCTCCCCAGCCAGACACCGGCAGCCATTCCAGATGGATACCAAAGATCAATACCAGCAGCGGCCCGAGTAAAAATGATGGCATGCAGATACCGATCATGGCGGCAGACATGGGGATGTAATCCTGAGCTGTATTGGGTCGCATGGCAGCGGTAACGCCTGCACTGACACCAATAACAAGAGCCACCAACATGGCATAAAAAGCCAGTTCTGCGGTGGCCGGCAAGCCGGCGGCGATAAGTTCACTGACGTCGCGGCCTGGATATTTAAATGAAGGACCAAAATCTCCCTGCACTATATCCCCAAGGTAGCTGACATATTGTTGCCACAGAGGCTGGTCTAAATTGTATTGGGCTTCCAGTGCTTTGATGACTTCCGGTGGCACTGCTTTGTCTGCTGAGAAAGGGCCGCCCGGTGCTGAGTGCACCAGAAAAAAGGTTAGGCTGATAACAATTAAAAGTACGGGTATGGCCTGCAGTAATCGATAGAAAGCAAATCTCAACATTACTGTTCGCCTCCAACTATATTGCTTTGCTCCGACTGCAAAGACATTTCAGTAAATGAAGGCTGGTTGAGAATATTGTCGGCATAGTTTTTAACTGATTTGTTCACCAGATTGACCGAGGTGTAAATGTAGATAGGAATCACCGGTAGTTCATCCATGAGTATTTGCTCTGCCTGACCAAAAACTGTCATTCGATCGGCATGAGATTTTACAGTCGGCGCCACCTCTGAAATTAGGCGGTCATATTCTGGATTACACCAGCCGGTGCGATTATTGCCGCCATTGCAGAGAAACATGTCGAGAAAACTATTGGGGTCAACATAGTCACCGATCCAGCCAGCGCGGGATATTTGATAGTTGCCTGCGCTCTCGCTGTCGAGATACACCTTCCATTCCTGATTGAGTAATTTGATATCAATGTTCAGATATTTTTTCCACATCTGCTGAATGGCAACGGCGATTTTACGATGGCCTTCACTGGTGTTATAGAGAATCTCGGTGGTGGGAAAACCTTCACCGTTCGGGTAGCCGGCGTCGGCCAATAGCTGTCGCGCTGCCTCGGGGTCAAAACGTAAGTCGCTCTCTGGGTAATAACCCATGGTGCCCGGAGGGGTCATGGCGTAGGCGGGAATCTGCCCGGCTTTAAGAATACTCTTGGAGATAGTTTCACGGTCAATGGTCATGGCCAGTGCGCGGCGCACAGTTTTGTCTTGGAGGTGAGGCACGCGGGTATTAATTCGGTAAAAGTAGGTTCCAAGGTAGGGCGCTATATGCAGGGAGGAATCATTGGCTTCAAGGTAGACCGGAATTTTATCGGCGGGAATACTGCCGGTGCGATGCAGCTGACCGGCACGAAACATGCGCTCTTCACTGACGACATTTTCGGTGGGGTAGAACACAATTTTATTGAGCTGAACCTGATCTGAATTCCAATAATACTGATTGCGCTCTACGGTGATACGACGATTAATTTTCCAGTCGACCAATTGAAAAGCACCATTGCCGACATTATTGCCTTCATAGGTCCAGCGTGTACCGCGCTCATCTGCCGTACCAAATTTCTCGACGGTGCCACGGTGCACTGGATAGAGGCTGTAATGATCAAGCAGTTGCAAGAAGTAGGGTGTTGGGTTGCTCAGGGTGACTTGCAGTGTGTAATCATCGAGGGCTATTACACCTACCTGATCGAAATCGGTAACTGTGCCTTCGTAATATTCCTGAGCATTTTCAATTGAGAAGTACATATAGGCATAGAGATTGCCCAGTGCTGGCTGCAGTGCGCGCCACCAGGACCAGACATAGTCATTGGCATTGTGTGGGTCACCATTTGACCAGCGTGCATTTTTGCGCAGGTTAAAGGTGTAAACACGGCCATCGTCGCTAATTGTCCAGGACTCGGCGACGCCAGGTTTGGGGGCCAAGGTTTTGCTGTCTTTAAGGATTAGCCCTTCCATGATGGCGGTAATAATATGGTGTTCAGGGACGCCTGTGGCGATATGGGGGTCGAGGCTCTGGGGCTCGGTGCCATTGCCCCAGTGCAATGTGCCGGTGCGATTGCCTGAATCCACATTGCTTTCGCCGCTGCCACAGCCTGATAACAGTAGGTTAGGGATTAGTAGTAATAGTGGAAGTATTAGTTGCTGCCTTGCACGGTTGTTCATTAACAGAGAACCCTTCACTTTATAATTTTGGTTGTAGTTCTTGCGCAGTATGAGTCTAGCAAAAAAGTCACCAGCAATCTCAGCATCAATACAGTATTTACCAGGCTATGCCGCTTTGGCTGCTGGGGTATTTGACCCTGTATGGCATTGGTGGTTCGGTAGTTTTTGCTCGGGCCTGATTCCAGGCTCGGTCATGTCCGTGGAGGCTGGCATCTATTTACTTCGTGGACCGAGGCCCCAGCCTTCGCTGGGGTGACGTTCATTTGCTGGGGTGACGTTCATTTGCTGAGGAGACGTTCAGTTGCTGGGGTGAGGGAGGCTGTGTTTGGGGTTACCTGGTGCGTTGAAATGCATTATTTAATGGTTTAAGCAGTTGCACTTAGAGGGTAAACCTCGGATAATCTCGCGCTTCGTTTTAATGGTGACCCCCTTTGGTCCCCTCGCAACAGCCAGTCATGAACTCCGCCAGGCCCGGAAGGGAGCAACGGTAATGATTACGCTGTGTGCCGAGGTGTGGCTATTGGGGGTCATCGCCATTAACGCTTCCAGCGCTCCTCTTATCTCCCTATAATAAGTGTCTTTACACTAAAGCAGATTATGCGATGAGTTATCAGGTACTTGCCCGAAAGTGGCGTCCGCGATCCTTTGCCGAGATGGCAGGTCAGGAACATGTGCTCCAGGCGCTGATTAACGCGCTGGATAACAACCGACTCCACCATGCCTATCTATTTACTGGAACCCGCGGTGTCGGTAAAACTACCATTGCGCGCATTCTCTCCAAGTGCCTTAACTGCGAGAAGGGCATTAGCTCTGTTCCCTGTGGCGAGTGCTCCAGCTGTAATGAAATTAATGAAGGCCGATTTATCGACCTAATCGAAGTGGATGCGGCATCGCGAACCGGTGTTGATGATATGCGCGATCTGCTCGATAACGTGCAATATGCGCCATCTCGTGGCCGTTTCAAGATCTACCTGATTGACGAAGTGCACATGCTTTCCAAGTCGAGCTTTGCAGCGCTACTCAAAACATTGGAAGAGCCACCGCCCCATGTAAAGTTCTTATTCGCCACCACCGATCCGCAGAAACTGCCCATTACGGTGTTGTCTCGCTGCCTGCAGTTCAACTTAAAAAACCTTAGCGCCGAGCGCATTACTCAGCATCTGCAATTTGTGTTGGGTGAAGAGCAGGTGCCCTTTGAAGAAGCCGCACTCTGGTCTCTGGCAAGAGCTGCTGATGGCAGTATGCGCGATGCACTGAGCCTCACTGATCAGGCAATTGGCCACGGTGGCGGTCAGGTTAGCGATACCGAAGTCAGCGCCATGCTGGGCACTATTGAGCGTGGCTATGTAGTAGATATCTGTAATGCTCTATCAACCGGCACGGGCACTGATGTGTTGGCTGCAGTGGGGAGGATGGCCGAGCAGGCACCTGATTACGATCTGGCTCTGGCCGATGTGCTGTCTATCTGGCATCAGGTAGCCATACTGCAGGCCGTCCCTGAGGCCTTGGATAAGGGCGTGAGTCATTATTCTGCGCTATTGGCCCTTGCTCAGGCAGTGTCTCGTGAAGATACTCAGCTATTTTACCAAATTTGTTTGCTGGGGCGTAAAGACCTGCATCTGGCGCCAGACCTTAAATCGGGATTCGAAATGATTATGTTGCGCGCGCTTGCCTTTAGGCCGCTGCCGCCCAACAAAACCGTTGCTGCTCCGCCAACTGCTCCTGGGGAGGCGGAGCCAACGGTAAAAAAGTCTAAAACGGTCGCGCCCAGTGAGTCGCCGCGACCGGTTGCCGTATTGCATGAAGTGAACAGCAATGCTGCTGTGGCTTTGCAGCCTGTTCAAGAGCCCATAGCTTCGGCTGTACCTGAATTAAAGGCTGTAGTAAGCGAAGAGCCCCCAGCGTCTTATATTGAAGAGCCTTTAGCTTCACTAAATGAGGAGCCATCAGCTTTACCTAATCAAGAGCCATCAGCGTCCCATATTGAAGAGCTCTCAGTTTTACCGAATAAAGAGCCCTCAGCGTCCCCTACTAAAGAGCATCCCGCAGCGTCTCCTATTGAAGACCGCGTATCTCTACAAAAATTTAATCCCAATAACTGGATTGAAATTCGTAAGCAACTCAGCATTGGCGCGTCCCTCGGTGAAATTGCCAGTCACTGTCTATACAAAGGGCGAGAGGGCAGCCAGCTCAACTTTCTTATCGACAGTGATGAGACCAGCCTCTACGATAGCGCCCATCAGCAGAGTCTCGCTGAGGCTCTGTCGGACTACTTTCAGCAGCCTGTCACCGTGGATATTACCTTTGGTGTCGCCGAGCAAGAAACCCCGCGAGCGGCCAATATTCGCGAGACATCAGAGCGTCGTGCCTTGGCCATAGATACCCTGAATCTCGACCCTGAAGTGATTAAATTTAAAGCCGTATTTGATGGCGCTCTAGACGAAAAGTCTGTTCGTCCTATCGACTAAGAAACATAGATTAAGAGCCATAGACTAAGAAAATAGATTGAGGAAAACATGGATATAAACAACCTGATGAAACAGGCCCAGCAGATGCAGGAGAAAATGGCTGCAATGCAGGAGCAGGCCGCTGTTGCTGAGGTAACGGGCGAGTCCGGAGCCGGCATGGTGCAGGTGGTTATGACCGGGCGTCACGATGTGCGCAAAGTCACCCTGGATCCCTCGCTGATGAGCGAAGACAAAACCTTTCTTGAAGACTTACTGGCCGCAGCGGTTAATGACGCAGTGCGCAAAGTTGAAGTCCAGAGTAAGGATGCGATGAAATCAATGACGGGTGGGATGGATCTTCCCGCCGGTTTTAAAATGCCATTTTAGGGCGTCTTTTTATTGGGTTCCCATGTAATGGCATCCCGTTTACCTCCCTTATTAATTGAGGCTATTCCTTGTACGGAAATGTAATTGATCAGCTGATCGAAGCGCTGCGAGTGTTACCCGGTGTCGGTGTTAAGTCTGCCCAGCGAATGGCTCTGCAGCTTTTAGAACGCGACAAGGTGGGTGCATCCCACCTGGCCGAGGCCATTGTCGAGGCGGTAGAGAAAGTAGGTCGCTGCGGCCAATGTCGTACCCTTACCGAACATCAGGTCTGTGGTATCTGTACCAATGATCGCCGTCTAGCCTCTCAAATCTGTGTGGTGGAAAATCCAGCGGATCTCTATGCCATTGAACAGGCAGGCAGCTTCAGGGGTAAGTACTTTGTGTTGCTGGGGCATCTGTCTCCCATTGATGGCATTGGCCCAGAACAGCTGGGTATTGACCAGCTAATTGATCGTTTACAGCAGGGGGAGGTCAGCGAGCTTATACTGGCCACCAATCTAACCGTTGAAGGTGAGGCCACGGCCCACTTTATTGCCGACAAAGCCAAGGCTATCGGCGTAGCTGTCTCGCGAATTGCCTATGGCGTGCCCATGGGTGGCGAGCTGGAATATGTGGATGGCGGAACCTTAAATATGGCATTACAAAGCAGAAAGGCCCTGTAGATGAATCTTTGGATCGACAGTAATGACAAGTTACAGCAGATGTGTGACCAACTGGCTGAGGTTAAAACCGTCGCCATAGACACCGAGTTTATTCGCACGGATACCTTTTTCCCGAAAATAGCGCTTATTCAGCTTTCGAATGGCGAGCAGTGCTGGCTAGTTGATGTGCTGGCGATTGATGAGTTTGGTCCGCTAAAAATCTTGCTGGAAGAACCTGATCGCACGTTAATTTTTCATGCCTGCGGTGAAGACTTAGAAGTACTGGATCATGCACTAGATATTCGCCCCAACAATATTTTTGATACCCAGATTGCAGCCGGCATTGCCAACATTGGTTACTCCATGGGCTACGCCCGATTGGTTAACCACATGTTTGAAGTGGAACTGGATAAGCAGGAAACGCGCTCGGACTGGTTAAAGCGCCCCCTCACCGATCGCCAGCTGGAATATGCGGCCATCGATGTACTTTACCTTCACCGCATCTATGATATTTTGACCAAGGCACTGGAAGACCAGCAGCGCCAGGAATGGTTTGCCGAAGAAACTGTTGCCATGTTCGATCTGGCCGCAGGGCGCAAAGATAACAGCGATTATTATCTGCGCGTAAAAGGCGCATGGCGTTTACAGGCCAAGTCGTTAAGTGCATTGCGGCGGCTCTGCGACTGGCGGGAAGACACCGCTCGGGAACTGGATAAACCGCGCTCACATATTATTAAAGATCAGGTGCTACTCGAGATAGCCAGACGCATGCCAACCGCTGATGAGCAGCTGCAGGGTATTGAAGACTGGTACTCTCGTTCTATTCAGCGTCATGGCCAGATGGTGCTGCAGCAGGTTCAAGACTCCGATGCCGATGCACCCGTCGCTGCGATTCCAGAGCCCCTCACCAAAACAGCTAATACGGTGATGAAAGCCATGCGCAGTGCATTGACCTCCGTCGCCGAAGCAGAGCAGATTCCTCAGGAGTTCTTGTCTAATAAAAAAGAGCTCGAGGCTATTCTGCGCAGTGCCATGGAAAGCGAGAATAAAGGTCAGTGCAACTGGCCGGAAAGATTAAATCAGGGATGGCGTCAAGCCAGAGTTAAACCAGCCATTCAGGCAGTGCTTGAAAGTACGGAAACATTTTAATGAAAATATTATGTGATATTTATAAGGGCGACAAGAAAGAGGAAATGTACCTCTACGTCCCAAAAGATGGCGGTCCTTCAAAAGTGCCCGAAGAGCTGTTGACGAGCTTTGGTGAACTTAAGTTGGTGACCACCATGATTTTAACCCCATCGCGGAAACTCGCCCGGGCAGATATCAATAAGGTGTTGTCAGACATTACTAAAAATGGGTTTTACTTACAGCTGCCCCCGGCAAAATTCCCCCAGGCAAATATTCAGCCTGAGTACCGTCAGTAATGTTAAGGCTGGGTAATCCAAACCTGAAGAGTTGATGAGCATAAAAGATAGTATGAAAAAATTCTGGCAGACAAAAACCCTTCAGCAAATGACCACCGACGAGTGGGAATTACTCTGTGATGGCTGTGCGAAATGCTGTCTGGTAAAACTTGAGGACTACGACACGGGTGAGATATTTCATACCAATGTCACCTGTGAGTTGCTGGACACAGAATCCTGTCGCTGCAGTGATTATGCCGGGCGGCACAAGGTTGTGGATGACTGTATTCAGTTGGATCAGAAAAATATTCACTCTCTGGCATGGTTACCAAAGAGCTGTTCCTATCGGTTAATTGCCGCAGGGGAACCCCTGCCAGAATGGCATCATCTAGTGACAGGAAGCCTTGAGTCACTGCATAGTTATGGAGCCTCATTGCAGGGAAAGGTAGTCTCGGAACTGCATGTTCACGATGACGATATTGAAGAGCACATAGTGCAATGGGTTGATTAATTATGTATAGCGCTGAAAATTATTTATGGGGATGGGTTGCTTACGGCACTGGGGTTACCTGTTTGCTGTTTGTTCTCTGGTACTGGATGCGTAATCTGCGTTTTACGACTATTCGACATTTGGTGTTGCTGTTTGCCAGTGTGTGTTTGCTGACGCCAGTGACGGCCTACCGCGATGATCCTCATCTTGCACCCGCGTTTTTTGTGAGTCTTTATGAAGGGCTGTTAGCCACGGGAGATAACCTAGGTTTTCAGCGTGGGCTAGCGCCTATTTTAGCCTTTTATTTTCTCGCCGTTATTTTTTATGTGCTGGCTCGGTTCTTGATTTCTCGATTTACCAAAGGCAGTAAACGCTCTGCTCCTGCAGCTCCAACAGTTAATAAGGCTAAACCGCCCATAAAACCTGAGGCTGCTATTAGCGCTGAGGCTCCCATTAAAGCTGAGGCTCCTAAAGCAAAGGCAAAAGTAAAAGCCAAGGCAAAGCCCAGGGCTATACCTCCAAAAAAATAAAAATATAATAAAAAATAAGTAAAGAGGGGCTGCAATGAACGATCAATCCGCAGATATAGCGACGTCTAAAAAACCAAAAACGACTGCAAGCACATTGCGTATCGGCACCCGATATCGCGCTGAGCGCATCGATGCAGACTATGACGCCATCGTTATAGGCTCCGGCATCGGTGGTCTCTGTAGTGCCGCGTTGCTCTCGCAAATGGGTAAGAAGGTTATCGTGCTAGAACAGCATTACACTGCGGGAGGCTTTACCCATGCCTACGAACGCAATGGTTATGAATGGGATGTGGGTGTTCATTATATTGGTGATATGGGCCGCAAAAGTCAGGGTCGTGGACTCTTTGATTATATTTCTGGGGGCAAGCTTAAATGGGCTGAGATGGACCCTGTGTATGATCGAATTATTCTTGGTGATGAGAAATTTGATTTTGTGGCGGGTAAAGAAAACTTTAAAAACTCCTTAAAGAAACAGTTTCCCGACGATGTCGATGCCATCGATAAATATGTTGAGCTAGTAACCGCCACCACTAAATATATGGGCGCGGTTAGTCAGGCTAAGGCCATGCCAGCGCCTGTTGCTAAGCTGATGTCCCTGTCGTCAAAGAATAAATTCCCCGATTATGCCCTCGACACATCCTACGATGTGCTTAGGAGATTGACCGATAATGAAAAGTTAATTGCCGTGCTCTGTGGTCAGTGGGGAGATCATGGTTGCCCGCCAAAAGAATCCGTTTTTCTTATGCATGCTCTAATCGCTGGTCATTATTTTAATGGCGGTTTCTATCCCGTGGGCGGTGCCTCACAAATAGCGGCAACGATAATTCCCCAGATACAGATTTCTGGTGGCGATGTATTTACCTATGCTGACGTACAGGAAATTATCATTAAAAAAGGCCGGGCCGTTGGGGTAAAAATAGCCGATGGTCACTGCCTTTATGCCGAGCATATTATTAGTAACGCTGGGGTGGTTAATACTTTTTCAGATCTCTTACCTGCAGCGCTAAGCGAAAAGCTGGGCTATAAGCAAAAGGTTGATGCCCTAGAAACTTCCATGTCCCATGGCGGTATGTATCTTGGGCTTAAGGGCACTGCAGAAGAACTTCAGTTACCAAAGACCAATCTGTGGATCTACATTGATGAACATCATGATGACAATGTTGCTGCGTTGCGCAAAGATCCCAGTGCGCCGCTGCCTCTAGTGTATGTGTCGTTTCCCTCGGCCAAAGACCCAGACTTTCAACGCCGCTATCCGGGCCGCTCGACCATTGAGATTGTGATCGGTCCCTGTGACTTTGAGGCGTACCGTCAGTGGGCAGATAAGACCTGGGGAAAGCGTGGAGACGATTACGAGGCGCTAAAGGAAGATTTATCCGAGCGCATGCTTGAGGCTCTATATAAACAGATGCCACAGCTGCGCGGCAAAGTAGATTATTCAGAGGTCTCTACACCACTGTCCACCAGCCATTTCTGCCGCTACAAGAAGGGCGAGGCCTATGGTCTGGCTCACAACAAAGAACGTTTCCAGCAGGACTGGTTGAAACCAAAGACGGCAGTGCCGGGGCTCTATTTAACCGGTCAGGATGTTATTAGCTGTGGCGTGGTTGGCGCATTGATGGCCGGCATGGTCACGGCGATGTCTGTGGTGGGCATTCGCGGCGCAGGCAGCCTAATGAAAAAGATCAAAGCAGGGCCAGTGCTTTAGTTTAGGTGCTTTTAAGCAGTGGCTGCTAAACAGCGCCTCTTGAAGGGTGACTCTTGAAGGGTGACGGTTTGACTATAGAGTCATACATAGTGCCAATATTCATCATTTACAGGCTCTTTTGAGCCCATTTAGCCGGAAAACTAGTGCAAGATTAGACTATTATGCAGGCCTAAATAAGAAGATTAACTTTACTTAATGTGGATTCAGACGATATGAAATTTACGGGTACGGAAAAATACGTAGCAACAGAAGAGCTGCAGATGGCGGTAAACGCTGCAGTAACATTACAGCGCCCCTTGCTGATTAAAGGCGAGCCTGGCACAGGTAAAACATTGTTGGCTGAAGAAGTGGCCAGTGCGCTGGGTATGCCTATTCTGTCTTGGCACATTAAATCGACCACCAAGGCACAGCAGGGACTCTATGAGTACGATGCAGTTTCCCGTCTGCGCGACTCCCAGCTGGGCAGTGAGAAGGTCAACGACATTCGCAACTACATTGATAAGGGCAAGCTTTGGGAAGCCTTTACAGCCGATGAGCAGGTAGTGCTGCTGATTGATGAGATCGATAAGGCGGATATTGAATTCCCTAACGATCTACTGCACGAACTCGATAAGATGGAATTCCACGTTTATGAAACGGGCGAAACCATTAAAGCGATACGGCGTCCGATCGTAATCATTACCAGCAACAACGAAAAAGAGCTTCCCGATGCATTCTTGCGTCGCTGCTTCTTCCACTTTATTAACTTCCCTGATCGTATGACCATGCAACGCATTGTTGATGTGCATTTTCCTAAGATCAAAAAGCAGTTGGTGGACGATGCCATGGATATCTTCTTTGATGTGCGCAAGATTCCCGGCCTTAAGAAGAAGCCTTCAACATCTGAGCTAGTCGACTGGTTGAAGCTGATTATGTCTGATGACATTCCTGATGATATCCTGACTAATCGCGATCCGACCAAGGCGATTCCACCGCTATATGGTGCCTTGCTCAAGAATGAGCAGGATGTACATCTGCTTGAGCGACTGGCGTTTATGACACGCCGCGAAGCCAAATAGACTGGCCTGAAGTAAACGAGTTTATTCTATGCTGATTAACTTCTTTCAGACGCTCAAGAAAGCCAATGTGCCTGTTTCTATCAAGGAACTGTTGGATCTTCTTGCCGCGATGGAACAAAACCTAGCGTTCGGTTCGATCGACGATTTTTATCTGTTGGCGCGCACGGTGATGGTTAAAGACGAGAAGTACTACGATCGTTTTGATCGAGCCTTTGGTGCTTACTTTAAGAATCTTGAAAATATCGACGGTATTATTGAAGCTCTGCTGCCTGAAGACTGGCTGCGTAAAGAGTTTGAAAAGCATTTTACCGACGAAGAAAAAGCCAAGGTTGAAAGCCTAGGGGGGCTCGAAAAGCTTATTGAGGAGTTTAAAAAACGCCTTGAAGAGCAAAAAGAGCGTCACGAGGGCGGCAATAAATGGGTGGGTACCAATGGTACTTCTCCCTTTGGCCATGGCGGTTTTAATCCTGAGGGCGTGCGTATTGGCGGTCCGGGAGGCAAGGGCACCGCGGTTAAAGTCTGGGATGAGCGACAGTATCAGGACCTAGACGACTCTGTTGAAATTGGCACTCGCAATATTAAGGTGGCCCTGCGTCGCCTGCGCAAGTTTGCCCGTGAGGGATCTGCAGATCATCTCGATCTGGATGATACTATTCGCTGTACGGCGCGTAATGCAGGCATGCTGGATATCAAAATGGTCCCCGAGCGTCGCAATGCGGTGAAGGTACTTATCTTCTTTGATGTGGGCGGTTCGATGGACCCCTATGTGCGGCTCTGCGAAGAGCTGTTTTCGGCGGCTAAAACCGAATTCAAACATCTCGAGTATTTCTACTTCCATAACTGCATGTACGACTATGTGTGGAAGGACAATAATCGCCGTCGCGAAGAGCAGATATCTACCTTCGATTTATTGAATAAGTACTCTGCTGACTACAAGGTTATCTATGTGGGCGATGCCTCTATGGCACCCTATGAGGTAACCAGCCCTGGTGGCAGTGTTGAGTATCATAATGAAGAGTCTGGTGCGGTTTGGATGCACCGCATGGCCGAGACCTTTGAGAAGCTTATCTGGATTAACCCTGTGCAGGAAAAGTATTGGGAGTACACGCCCTCAATTCAGATGCTAAAAGAGCTGGTTGACGATAAAATGTTTCCGCTGACACTGGGTGGCCTCGAGAAGGGCATGTCTCTACTGTCTCGCTAAGCGGACAAAATAATTTGAAATTTGCCTACAACAATAATAAATAGAGATGTTGCTATGAAGGTTCAAGACGCGGTATTGAAGGCGCAAAACAAGACAGGTATCGGCAGTAAGCAACCAGAGCTACCCGGCCAGTCTCTCCTCGAGATTTGGCAGCAGGCTGTTGCTGATTCCTCTACCTATCCAGCCTATACCTGTATTGGGCAAACCTTGACCTATGGTGAAGTTGACCAGCTGGCAAGACGTGTAGCGAGTTACTTTCAGAAGAAATTAAAGCTGGTTGCCGGCGATCGTATCGCAGTGCAGCTACCCAATCTGATTCAGTATCCTATCGTGGTTATTGCCGCTTGGAAACTCGGTCTGGTAATTGTTAACACCAATCCAATGTACACGGTTCGCGAACTGATCCACCAGTTTAACGATTCTGGCGCCAAGGCTGTTGTTGTGCTGGATCAGTTCTACGACACCCTTTGCGAAGCCTTGCCAGACACCAGTATCGAGCATGTGATTGTGACCCGCCCAATTGACCTGCTACCACAACCAAAAAACATGCTGCTTAGTGGCGCCATGAAACTGATGGGTAAGCGCCCATCTCTGGCCAAGGGTAGTCATATCAGCTTTTCTGATCTACTTGCTGGTGGCAGTAATTATATTGCTCACAAGGCCACACTGGATGATGTCTGTGCGCTTCAGTATACCGGCGGTACAACAGGCGCCTCGAAGGGTGTAATGCTTACTCAGAATAGCTTAGTGAGCAATGTTGCGCAGGCACTGAGTGTTATATCTATTCTCGAAGACCCCATTACACACAGTACCTGTGTGGCACCATTACCAATCTATCATATCTATGCTTACTCTCTGTGCATGGGACTTATGCCAGCAACTCGTGGGCATACCGTACTGATTCCTGATCCACGTAATATCGCGCTGTTTGTCAGTGCAATCAAAAAGTTTAAGTTTGAAATCTTCTGCGGCCTCAACTCATTATTTGTTGCCCTGCTTGAAAGCAAAGATTTCAAGAGACTCGATTTCTCTAATTTACGTTTGACCCTGTCTGGCGGTATGGCCCTAATGGAATCTGTTGCTGATGACTGGCAAACAGCCACCGGCTGTATTGTTAGCGAAGGCTATGGCATGACCGAATCCTCGCCGATTATTTCGATGAATCCTTCGGGCTTTGAGAAAATTGGTACTGCAGGCATTCCCATCGCCGGCACTGATATTAAAGTCGTGGATGAACATGGCGTAGTGCAGGAAGTTGGCGGTGTTGGCGAGCTCTGTGTTCGTGGCGCCCAGGTTATGGCTGGCTACTGGAAACGCGAAGACCAAACAGCCGAAGTGATTGTCGATGGCTGGTTGCACACGGGCGATATTGTTGTGGTCGATGAAGAGGGCTATATCAAGATTGTTGACCGTCTTAAAGACATGATTATCGTCTCTGGCTTCAACGTGTACCCCAATGAATTAGAACAGGCGCTAACGCTGCACCCAGCAGTGTCTCAATGTGCTGCTATCGGTATTCCTGATACTAAGGCGGGTGAGGTGGTTAAGATGTTTGTGGTCAGCACCGACCCAGAGTTAACCGTTGCTGAGGTTATTGATTTTTGTAAGCAGAATATGGCGGCCTACAAGGTGCCTAAGTTCGTCGAGTTTCGCGATGAGCTGCCAATGACTAATGTGGGTAAGGTGCTGCGCAAAGACCTTAAGGCTGATGAGAAGAAGAAAACACAGGCTTAGTAGTTCTTATTCTGGCTTTAGGCAGAGAGTAGTAATAAAGAAGAGCTCTATTTAGCAAAGCTGCAACAAAGCTCAGTAAAATTCAGAAAGCGACAGACATAAAAAAAGGCGATCCATTTATTGGATCGCCTTTTTTGTTACTGCAGTACTGCTATTACAATCGGTAGACCACACATAGGAAGCCAACGGTTGTCAGCACAATCGTGTATGGCAGAGCCATGATCACCATGCGCATATAAGACAGTCTAATCAGCGGTGCGATTGCCGAGGTTAGCAGGAACAGGAATGCAGCCTGACCATTAGGTGTGGCAACACTGGGTAAGTTAGTACCTGTGTTAATCGCGATAACCAGCTTGTCAAAGTGCTCACGGCTTATGTCGCCAGCATCGTATACAGCGCGGACTTCATTGATATACACCGTAGCTACAAACACGTTGTCACTAATGGCTGAAAGCAGGCCGTTGGCGAGAAAGAATACGCCAGGCTGAATCGCTTCATCCTGCTCCAGTACCATGGCAATAACAGGTGAGAACAGGTGCTGTTCGTGAATCACCGCAACAATGGCAAAGAACACAACCAGCAGAGCGGTAAAGGGCAGAGCCTCTTCAAAGGCGTGGCCAATGCGGTGTTCTTCAGTAATGCCATTAAAAGCTGTTAGCAGCACGATAACCATCAGGCCGATCAGGCCAACAGGCGCCCAGTGCATGGCCAGAGCAGCAACTAGGATCAGTGCAACGACTACCTGAGTGATCATTGCAGCCTTCTGATACTGGGTGCGGTGAGCATCGTCATGGTCGCTAGATTCTTGCAGAACCTGACGTACTTCTTCTGGAAGCTGTGCACCGTAACCAAATATCTTGCTCTTTTCGAGCAGAATACAGGTAATCAGGCCACAGGCCAGAACGGGCATAGTCACTGGAGTCATCTTTAAGAAGAACTCAATGAACGTCCAGCCTGCTTTTTCAGCGATCAGCAGATTTTGCGGCTCGCCTACCAGAGTGGTTACACCACCCAGAGCAGTACCAACGGCACCGTGCATAATCAGGCTGCGCAGAAAGGCGCGGAAGTCTTCAAGTTTTTCGCGGTTAAGAGTGCGCACACTAGCGTCGTCGCTGTGGTCGTGATCTGTGTCGACAATTTTCTTACCTGAGGCAACCTTGTGATACACCGAGTAAAAGCCTACTGAGATGGTAATCAGAACCGCTGTTACGGTCAGAGCATCCAGGAACGCAGATAAGACAGCACCTGCGAAGCAGAACAAAAACGACAGAGTAGTTTTAGATTTCACCCCTAGAAGAATCTTAGTAAAGGTGAACAGCAGCATGTCGCGCATAAAGTAGATGCCGGCGACCATAAACATAAGCAGCAGAATTACCTGAAAGTTACTGACAGTCTCGTTGTAGACAGCTTCGGGGCTCGTTAAACCCATCAGTACGGCTTCAATGGCAAGTAGGCCACCGGGCTGCAGTGGATAGCACTTTAGGGCCATAGCCAGCGTAAAGATAAACTCCGCGATGAGTACCCAGCCCATAATAAAGGGGCCAAACACATAGAGTATGAGAGGGTTGAACACTAAAAAGGCAATAATGGCGCTCTCATACCAACCGGGAGAGTTACCGAGAAAATTCTTTTTAAATGCATGGGGCATTGTTGGAGTCATGTGTAAATCCTTAGTTACTTTATAATCCTGTTGGCAAGCAGTATTTGTAGACTTTAATCACTGCTCAATTCGATGATGCTTTCATGTTAAACTTAAAAAAATATTGGCCGAAACCTTAGCTGCAGCGTTAATAATTTGCAAGCTTTCGCGGTCTTTTTCATCTGATTTTACGCTCTATATCAAAGGTATCTCCCGCTGTGACCATCCCACCAAGCCTAAACGGTTTTTATGCCAGCTCTATTGCTATTAATACGGATAAAAAATGGATCATTGCAGTGATTGCGGGGGAGCTTCTAGTTCCTGCGGCGAATGCAGCGACCGGTTCTGATTCTGGCTTTGGTCCCGTCATTGACAGCGATGAGACAGACCTGCTGAAATTTTTCTGTGAGCGACGCATTACTTTAGGCCAGTGGCATGGTAGGGACTGTGAAGTCTGGGAGCTATTGCCCGAGGCTGCGAGCACTGAAGGCTTTAAACTTATTGAGTTGCGTACATTATTAATGAGTGCTGGTGATGAGGAGTTTTCTTTAGCCTGTCGTGCCGTACAACTTCTCGACTGGCAGGATAAGCATCGCTTTTGTGGTAGCTGTGGAGAGCCCAACGGCGCTTCCGACAGCGAGCATGCCCTGCAATGTACGCCCTGTAACATCAATAATTACCCGCGAATTTCCCCCTGTGTCATTGTATTAGTCACAAAAGGGGACCACTGCCTGTTAGCGCGCAATGCTGCCTGGCCCCCCAATCGTTATAGCTCTTTGGCGGGTTTCTTAGAGGCGGGAGAGAGCGCAGAACAGGCCCTTCATCGCGAGGTATTTGAAGAGGTAGGCATAGAAATAACCAATCTACGATACTTTGGCAGTCAGTCTTGGCCCTATCCCGGTCAGCTAATGCTGGGCTTTATTGCCGATGCGGTTACCGATGACATTAAGATTGACGGTGTTGAAATTGCCGAGGCAGATTGGTTTCGGTACGACCAGATGCCGGGGATTATTGCGCCGCCCACTATTATGTCTGGCCGCCTGTTACAGCAATATATAGATGATGCGACTTTGACTTATGGCTAGGGGCTATTTGTTACGAGATAATAGCCGCGAGCCAGTAGAGAATACCCAATAGCTAAGCGCTAAGAGCGTCTATACTGCTATTTTATTAATGAACAAATTTTTGATTACTCTGGAGTGAACCTTGGATTTCCTTTTAGAATATGGCCTATTTTTGGCCAAGATAGCGACCTTTGTATTTGCCTTTGCCATGATTGTCAGCATCATTGTTAATGCCCGCCAAAAAAACTCCCAGGGTAATGAGAAGGGCCATCTTGAAATAACGCCACTCAACGAACAGTTTGAGCATATGAGCGAATCTATGTTGCTGGCGACCATGGATGAGTCCCTGCAGAAGGCCGAAGAGAAAAAGCTGATTAAGGCCAAGAAGAAGCAGGCGGCTCTTGCTAAGAAAGAAGAAAAGAAAGCGGGAAAAGAAGCCGCTAAAATGGCTAAGACTGGTGATGGCTCTGCAGAGCCGGAGACTGTTAAGCCCAAAAGCCGAGTATTCGTACTGAACTTTGACGGCAATATCAGCGCATCGGCGGTGAGTCATCTTCGTGAAGAAGTTACCGCCATATTAACTCAGGCCACCAGTAATGATGAGGTGCTGATTAAGCTAGAGAGCCCAGGCGGCATGGTTCACAGCTATGGTCTGGCCAGTAGTCAGCTCGACCGCCTACGCAAGAAAGGCATTCCACTCACCGCCTGTGTCGATAAGGTTGCTGCCAGTGGTGGCTATATGATGGCCTGTGTGGCGGACAAGATTCTAGCCGCGCCCTTTGCCATTGTCGGGTCTATTGGCGTGGTGGCGCAGATGCCGAACTTTAATAAGGTCCTGAAGAAACATGATGTGGATTTTGAAATTCTCACTGCGGGTAAATACAAACGCACCTTAACCATGTTTGGAGAGAACACCGATGAAGGCCGGGATAAGTTTGTAGAAGAACTTGAAGAGACTCATGAGCTATTTAAGAGCTACGTATCTGAACGTCGCCCGCAGATTGATATTGAACAGATAGCCACGGGTGAAATCTGGTATGGCTCTCAAGCCATGGAATTGAAGTTGGTGGATGATGTGCAAACCAGTGATGAGTATCTGGTATCACGTATCGCCGAAGCCGATGTATTCGAAGTGTCGTTTGTGCAGAAGAAGAAACTCCACCAGCGCCTGGGCATCGCCGCCGAAGAGAGCGCAGACCGCCTACTCCTCAGATGGTGGGCCCGACTAACTCAGGACACCAACAAACAGTTTTAGGGGGCATGTTCGCGCAGGCTGGTACCTCTCCACAATCAGCGTTGCATCAATCCCAGTGAGACCCCAGCCTTCGCTGGGGTGACTATTAGATCTGGGGTGACTATTAGGTCTGGGTTGACCATTAGGTTTGGGTTAACTATTGGGTCTGATAATCGCGTCATACCAGCGCAGGCTGGTATCTCTAAAACAGCGCTTCTGGATCCAAATCATAGGCATCCGGTGGCAAATTCTTGGCAATATCAACATTGCCTTCCTGCCCAGACAGAACCAAGACCTTCTTGCGAGAGAGACGTTTCTTATTGGCATCAAGAATAACCGTTAGCTCAGGTTTTCTGCCCATCCCCGATCGAAAATCGCTCACCACAGCGACTTCGCCTGTGGTCAGCTCCACCAATGATCCCGGAGGGTAGAGCCCAATAGCCTGGATAAAGGTGTCCACCAACTCCTTTTGAAACAGCGTCTTGCGCCAGCCAGCCATTTTCATGATGGCCTCTGAATGGGGGATAGGTGTAGCGTAATATCGGGGGCTCGTCATAGCGTCGTAACAGTCAACCACCGCGGCGATGCGGGCATACAGTGGTATGCCTTTGCCCACGAGGCCAGCAGGGTAGCCGGTACCATCAAAGCGTTCGTGATGGTATTGAATGGTATTGATCACTTCGGCGGGTAGCTGAGACTCTTTAATGGCACTCAAGCCCAGCTCTATATGGGTCTGAGTCTCCTGATGTTCCTTGTCTGTGAGGCCGCCAGTTTTACGCAGCAGGCCGTCGGGAAGCAGTAATTTACCTACATCCATGAGCAGGCCAGCAAGTCCCAGATGAAACATTTCGTCCCGCCCCAGCCCGAGTTGACGGCCCATTACCACGCAGAGTATTGAGCAGGAGATGCAGTGGCGATGGCCATAGCTGCTCTTACTCTTGAGTCGTGCCAGCCAGACCCCGGCGGCAGGGTTGCGAATAATACTTTCAACCAGTGCTTCGAGTAAGGGGGTAATCCTGTCAATTCGAGGTATTCCGCCCGCTTTAATGGTTTTACCGATGCGATTAAATTCCTGCTGAATACTGTAATACGCAAGGGTTGCCACTCGTAATTCAGAGGATAGATCGGTACTGATGCTGTAATCAGTGATTGATTTTGTGGCCAGTTCACTGGCGAGAGACTGGCGTGTATTGCCGGTCTGAGATATTTTATGGTCGGAAAGGGTCTGATTCATCTGAGTTCTAAACATCCAGTTGTTTAAAGTACAAAATCCATTACCAAAAAGAATAGCAGAAAACGGCAACTGAGATTCAATTAATGGGCAACGGCGATTAATGGCTCAGGCTGTTTTCAAAATAGTCTTCTCGTCGGTAGTCTGTGAGCCACTGCATAAAGGTAGTTTGGGGCAATGCCTTGCTAATGTGGTAACCCTGGGCAAAGCTGCAGCCTAGTTCGCAGAGAATGTTGAGTACTTGCTGGTTTTCAACGCCTTCGGCAACAGTGAGCAGGTTAAAGCGCCGCCCCCATTCAATAATCAACTTCACAATCTCCATATCAACTGGGCTGTCGAGCATATTTAAGACGAATGATTTGTCGATTTTGAGCTCACTGGCAGGAATATATTTAAAGTACTCCAGTGACGAGTAGCCGGTACCAAAATCATCAATGGATATCTTTACCCCAAGGTCTTTGATTTTACTCAGCACCTGAAAACCTTGGGCCAAATCTTGCTGAATCGCAGATTCGGTAACCTCAATACAGAGCACCGAGGGATCACCGCCCCAGAGATTAAGGCTCGACTCTATTAATGGAAATAGATCGGGCTGTTTAAGGCAGCTGGCAGAGATGTTAATGGCCACGGTAATAGGTCCCTGCGCCTTAGGCCAGCTGGCGGATTCGCGCAGAGCGGTATTAATAGTCCAGCGAAACAGATCAGACATGCGCCCAGAGCGCTCGATAATGGCGATAAGCTGTTCTGAATTTATATTCTGATCATGAGCCTGGTCCCAACGAATAAGACCCTCGGCGGCCATAGGCACCTGTGTTGCCAGACACAGCTTAGGTTGATAAAAAAGGTGGAAGGCATTGCTCTCAAGGGCCTCGTCAATATCCTGTTCTAGGGCCACCAGGGTGGGGGCCTGATCATAGCTGGAGGCCTGACTAATATGGTAGTCCTCGCCGCTTTGCTTGGCCTTTTTGGCAGCAGACTCAGCCTCTAGCAATAGTCTTTCAGCCGATAATGACTTGCTATTAGAGGCGGTAAAACCAATCGACCCCCTGATCTGGATGTTGAGCTTTTCCCGTTGAAAGGGCTCTGCTATTAGGGCGTTAATCTTCTTGGCTAACAGTGGCAACAGCTGAATATCCAGTAAGGGAGAGATCAGCAGTGCAAATTTATCGCCGTCAATGCGTCCACAAAATGAGGGCTGCTTGGTGAGTCCAATGAGCCGTTGATAGAGCTCTGCAAGAATTGTGTCTCCCACAAGATGTCCATAGAGCTGGTTGATCTGCTGGAACTGCCTAAGGTCAATAACTGCCACAATACTGAGTTGCTTGCTGGGGTCGACAATCGTCATCTGCTCGACGATGGTAGATAAAATCGTCGAACGGTCAACCCTGGGCGGTTGCTTTCCCATTAGATATAGAGCGCTTCTGGGTCTAACCCATAGGCTCCAGCTTCCAGTGTTCGCGCTATGTCTATATTTCTATTATCTGCGCCAATGTGGGTAAAAAGGTCCATCTCTACAAAATCTTCAAGCTGGTTTTTTTGTCGGTCTAGTATCACCAATACATGAGGTCGCAAGCGTTTACCTGCGTTTTCTTTAATAACAATACCCACTTCTCCAGAGGTTAGCTCAACCAATGTGCCCGTGGGGTAGACGCCCACAGACTGGATAAAGGCCTCAATAAGTTCTGGCTGAAAGTCATAGCCGCGCCATTCGTACATTTTCTTTAAGGCCGTGGCATGGGCGATAGGGTGGGCATAGACGCGCTGACTGGTAATGGCGTCGTAGCAGTCAGCGATTGCGGCTATGCGGGCGTAGAGTGGTATTTGCGTGCCTTGGAGGGCATGAGGGTAACCGTTGCCATTAAAGCGCTCATGGTGGTAGGCAATCATGTCAATTACTGGCTTGGCAATGGTGCGAGATGATTCACTGGCCATCTTTAGGCTAAGATCCACATGCTTTTTAATCAGTGAGAACTCTCGTTCAGTCAGCTGGTCCTTTTTGTTGAGTATCTGTCCGGGGATTTTCAGTTTACCAATGTCTAATAGCATGCCGCCTGTAGAGAGTAGTGCCAGTTCCTTTTTGGGTAATCCGATTTGGCGACCGATAACTGCACACCAGATAGCGACCGCCAGACAGTGGCGATAGGTATAGGAGTCTTGGGACTTAAGTTTGGCCAGCCAGATGCTGGCACCCGGGTTGCGAATAATACTATCCACTAAAGGGTTAACGACTTCACTGAGGTTAGCGATATTTAAAGACTTACCCTCATTGATACGACTTGCCATGCCATCAAATTCTTCACGAATATTCTGATAGGCCCGATTGGCGATTTTGATCTCGCTGGTCACTGCAATCTGTTCTGAATACTTGGTGATACGGCGGGTGGCTAATTCTTTATCAAAGGGGGTTTCTGCGACGCCAAGCTTGCGGTCGTGGCCAATTTTGTGGGCCACCGCAACCTCAAAGTTAGCAATGCTTTTGTTGTAGTCGACATATACATAGTCGCAGTAGAGTGCGAGCTTTTGCACCTCGGACGTATTGCGGACCATAAACCCTTGCAGATAAAAAGGGGTTTCCAGCCAGGGACGATCCAGACCGGATACATACATACCCGGCTCGACCTGATGAACATATACTTTTGTTGTTTTTACCTGTGCCAATTGTCGTCTCTCCGTGACGTTGTTGATAATCCCTGCTTGTTACTTATTCCCTGACGCTTGTTGTATGGATATTTATTACATAGCTCCTTATTAAATAGATACTTATTACATGCCTCTTTATCACATGCCTACTTGTCGCTTGTGTATAAGGATAGCTGGTAACTAGTCCCGCCGCAGCTTTCCACTTGTCGCGATAGGATTCGGGAAGTTGAACACTACTATATAGCTCGAGATCAAAAAAGTGATAATCGCAGCGGCCTGTATTAAATGTGATGCATTATTACCAATTAGCTGGGTATTAAAGGCGACATAGGCGATCAGCAGAGAGAATTCGCTGTTCTGCCCCAACCTAAAGCCAATATCCCATGACAGGCTTTGGCTTTCACTTTGACCGCGCAACAGTGCCTGATAAACCGTGGGTTTTAGCGCCAGCATAAGAGCAGCGAGAATCAGCGCGGGAATGGCGATCTGTGGAATCAATGAAAGATCGAAGCCGCCGCCAAGAGAGAAGAAAAACAGAATTAAAAAGAAGTCGCGGAGCGGCTTAAGATTGAGAGCGATATATTGGGAGATCGGACTAGTAGCAAGAGAGATACCGGCGATAAAGGCGCCAATTTCTCGAGACAGACCGACGAATTCAGCAAGTTCAGCAACCCCTAGGCACCATCCAATAGCCATTAAGAACACATATTCGCCAATTCGATCAAAGCGCGCAAACAGCGGCTGTAAAACATAACGCACCATTAGCACTGCACCACCAATAATAAGCGGCAGGGCAACAATACTCTTGCCAAAGGTAATCAGGCTATCGCCGCCATCAAGGCCAGATATCAGCATCAGCAATACAAAAATCGCCAGGAAATCCTGCATTAGCAGCATACCAATCATCAGCTCGCCGGAATGCTTGTGGTGCAGCACAGTGGTGGGCAAAAGTTTGATACCAATAATGGTGCTGGAAAACATCATTGAGGTGCCGATAATAATGCATTCAAGCATGCTGTATTCGAAGAGGTAGGCGACACCAAAACCCACGGCGGCAAACAGCAATGAGCTAATTAATGTGATGTGAGTAACCTGTCGCAACACGCGGCCCAGTGCCTGGGGCTGCATATCCAGACCCAGTAAAAATAGTAGAAAGATAATACCGACGCTGGCAATTTCGCTAATTAGATCAACGTCAGTGACCCAGGCCAGACCATGGGGACCCATTACCGCGCCCAATAAAATATAGGCTACTAGTAAGGGCTGTCGACCAAATAACGCCAGAGAGGCAACGACGGCAGAGCCCGTAAAGATTAGAAAGAACAGCTGTATTAGGTGGTGATCCATTCATTAACCTTATCAGATTTTTAAGCCTGTATTTTGAGCCTGTATTTTAAACAGGTTTTCTAATCGCGCCTTTTAAGCTCTTCTTTTACGCTCTTCTTTTAAAAAGCGGTTCGGGCTGATCGACTGCAACCTGATAGGCATCGGAGAAATCTTGCAATGACTTGCTGGCTTCGACGAGGTCGATGTCTGCATCAAACACAAATCCATTAAAACCACAGCGCTGCATAAGAAATAGTTGATCGCGAATAATCTGACCCACAGCCCGTATTTCGCCTTGATAGCCATAGCGTTCGCGCAGCAAGCGTGCAATAGAGAAACCGCGGCCATCGGCAAACTTAGGGAAATTAATGGCAATCACGGGTAAATCTATAATCGACTCGACAAACCCTTCAATCTCTTCATGGCTGTCAATCCATACGCCAACCGCGCCCACATGACTGGCCAATGTATTTTGCTGTTCCTGCCACTGACTAGCAGGCACTAAAATATCACCCTGGGGTAATGACTCGTTGTCGGCACTGACTTGCTGCCAGCTATTGTCGACAACGGCGCCGTCTTTAAGATACTGGGGCATACACACGCTCCTTGAATTTTTCTAAGCCGATCCGCTGGTAGGTCTTTAAAAAGCTTTCCTGTTCAAGGCGGTTTTCAACATAGACGTCCAATAGCTTTTCAATGCTATCGACCACGTCATCTCTGGATAATGAGGGGCCCAATACCTTGCCGAGTGTTGCGTTTTTATTGGCGCTGCCACCCAGCTGTACCTGATACCATTCCTCGCCTTTTTTATCGACGCCTAGAATACCAATGTGGCCAACATGGTGATGACCGCAGGCGTTCATGCAGCCGGAAATGTTGAGTTCCAGGTCGCCCAGATCATAGACATAGTCAAGATCATCAAATTTGCGTTGAATGGCCTCAGCGACGGGAATTGATTTGGCATTGGCCAGAGAGCAGTAATCACCCCCGGGGCAGCAAATCATATCGTTAATAGTGCCGATATTGGGCGTTGCTAGGCCAGCAGCCTTGGCTTGCTGCCAGAGCTGAAAGAGCTCTGTTTTAATGACATCGGCCAGCACAATATTTTGGTTGTGGGTGGTGCGAATTTCACCGAACGAAAATGTGTCGGCGAGATCGGCAATAATGTCGAGCTGCTTATCGGTAACATCACCTGGGGCGACACCAGCGGGCTTTAAAGACAGCGTCACGCAGGCGTAGCCGGTTTGCTTCTGCTCAGTAACGTTGCGATCTAACCAGCGGGAGAAACCTTTATGCTCTGTGGCCAACGCCTTCACCTCGGCATCAACGGCTGCACTGTCTACAGTCTGATAGTCTGGCAGGGTAAAGAAGCCCTTAACTCTTTCTATTTCATGGCCATTTAACGTGGCTGGACCATCTTTAATATGCAACCACTCTGCTTCAACACGCTCAGCAAATACGGCTGGGGTCCAGGCTCGCACTAAAATCTTGATGCGCGCCTTGTACTTGTTGTCACGATTACCATAGCGGTTATACACACGCAGAATGGCATCTAAATAGGTGAGTAGATGTTCCTTGGGTAAAAATTCTCTAATCGATGAGGCAATAACCGGGGTTCGGCCCAGGCCGCCACCGGCATAGATATGAAAGCCTGTTTCGCCCTGATCATTTTTAACCAGCTGGATACCAATATCGTGGAGCAGAAATGCGGCGCGATCTTCTTCTGAGCCACAGACGGCAATCTTGAATTTGCGCGGTAAAAAGGCAAATTCCGGATGTATGGTCGACCATTGACGGATAATTTCACACCAGGGGCGAGGGTCTTCAATCTCATCGTTAGCCACACCTGCAAACTGATCGGTGGTGGTGTTGCGAATACAGTTGCCGCTAGTCTGGATGGCGTGCATTTCGACAGTGGCCAGTTCAGCAAGAATATCTGGGACCTCTTCAAGTAGGGGCCAGTTCAATTGGATATTCTGTCTGGTAGTGAAGTGCACATAGCCTTTATCGAACTTACGGCTGATATGGGCAATCTTGCGTACCTGATTACTCGACATTAGTCCGTAGGGCACGGCGATGCGTAACATAGGGGCCAGACGCTGCACATAGAGGCCATTTTGAAGACGCAGAGGCAAGAATTCCTCTTCGCTGATATCACCGGCAAGAAAGCGTTTTGTTTGGTCGCGATACTGCTCGACGCGCTCATCAACAAGTTTTTGATCGTACTGGTCGTATTGGTACATGCGGGTCCGTTTAGTGGGTGCTTATTTAAGGCGGGTATCATAGCCTCAGTGGCATTTGTTTTAAATGGCTATTTGCCTATAACAGACTCAAAAATTGGAATAACCAATAGGGTTGAAAGCGAGACAGCACGTCTATACATTGATAGAATGCGCCGCTTTTAGACAGAACGATAAATACTCTATTGAATAGCGGCTCAAATAGGCCTTTAAGTAGGCAATTTGGTAGGCCTTTTAGAAGAGAATTTAATAGAAAAGTAATAGAAAGTTTAATAGACAGATAACCAAATACTTAATCAAAAACAGGGCTGTAACAATGGGCAAAAAAATTGAAGTAAATACCGATGGCGATTCAACCGCAGATGCAATTGCAGTGGTTGCCGTACTGGCTGTAATTTTAGTCGCGGTTGTTAACTGGTTGTCGACGTTTTAATCTTGCTTTTAACTTGGCTGTAACTGTGCGGTAACCTTGCTGTAAGCGAGCCGTAAAATTAGCCCCGAGAATTACTCACTATGTCTGACGCTCAGAACGCTATTCAGGTAGTAGAAAATCAAAGCCAGCGCGAGGTGGTCGAACGCTACCTCAATCAGGTTCCAGTTGAATCTGCATTAAGTGCCGAGCGCACTGCCGAGCTTCAGGCCCAGATCAAGGCGCAGCTGATAGCTAAAAATGCGGTAATTATTGCCCATTATTATACCGACCCCCTGATACAGGCCCTGGCTGAAGAAACTGGCGGCACTGTCTCCGACAGCCTGGAAATGGCGCGCTTCGGTAATAACCACTCAGCTCAGACCCTCGTGGTTGCGGGCGTTAAGTTTATGGGTGAGACAGCTAAAATTCTCACCCCCGATAAACGTGTGCTAATGCCTACCTTAGAAGCAACCTGTTCTCTGGATATAGGCTGTCCTGCAGATGAGTTTGCGGCATTCTGTGATCAGCATCCAGATCGTACTGTCGTGGTGTATGCCAACACCTCTGCCGCGGTTAAAGCCCGAGCAGACTGGGTTGTAACCTCAAGTATTGCTCTAGAGGTTGTGGATTACCTCGATAGCCTAGGCGAGAAAATACTCTGGGCACCGGATAAGTATCTGGGTGCCTATGTACAGAAGAACACCGGCGCCGACATGTTGATGTGGGATGGCAGCTGTATTGTTCACGAAGAATTTAAAGCCAAGGGTATTCTAGATCTGAAGAAGGTCTACCCCGAGGCCGCTGTGTTGGTTCATCCCGAGTCCCCTGAATCAGTGGTCGACATTGCAGACTGCGTGGGTTCAACCTCACAGCTCATTGCCGCCGCAGCCAATCTACCTCAGCAACAGTTAATAGTGGCGACCGATCAGGGCATCTTTTACAAGATGCAGCAGGCAGCGCCCGATAAGCAGCTATTGATTGCGCCCACTGGTGGTAATGGTGCGACCTGTCGCAGCTGTGCAAACTGTCCCTGGATGGGCATGAATAGCTTGGAAAATTTACTGGCCTGTCTGGAGGAGGGCAGCAATGAGGTTTTTGTTGATCAGTCGATTGGCGAACAGGCCATGGTCAGTCTCGGCCGTATGATGAGTTTTAAATCTGCTTAAAAAACACAAGGGCCTAACCACTTGCTGTTAGTGGCTAGGCCCTGTTCATATTTCTAAACGCCTATATCTAATCTGACTTCTGATCACGTCAAAAAGATACCTAGTAGTTACTGCTAAGACTAGTATCGACCTGTGCACTGTTACGCCTATTATTAATCGATGCAATCTGCGCAGCCTGACGCCTCATTTGGTTGCGAACAGCAAGTAGCTCTGCCCTAAATATCTCATTCTGCTTGCGTAACAGACTAACCGTAAGAAGCTGTTGTTCAGCATTCTTATGCTCTTGCTGTAGGGCAGCCAATAGCAGGGGAGTCAGTAAATGATAGTAAACAGTCACGGCCTTGCCATTTTCATCGTACTGCACCAGGTCGGGGAAAATGGTAGCCACTTCCTCGGCAATCAAACCGTATTGTAGGGGATGCTCACCCTGATCGTCGGCTACTTTATAGCGGAAACTCACTGGGCGTAAATCGAGAATATTTTTATTGGCGATATCTACAGAGCGAATGTCTTTTTTAAAGCGTTTTGAGGAAGACATGATTCCCAGCTGACCGTTACTGCTGACATACACAGCCGTGCCTGTGACGCCTCTGCCAGAGATACCGGCGATAAAGGCTCTGTTTTGTCCTGTGGTTACGCCGGTTGCTGCGCTACCTGGGGTTCCAATGCGGATGGTGTTGTTATCTGCAGTGACACCGGCGTTGGCAATAGACAGGTTGTAACTGCCACTAGTGGCATTGAAGCCTGCCTGATAACCGAGGGCGGTATTAAAGTCGCCACTGGCCAGCACATAAGAAGCCTGATGTCCGATAGCCACATTGTTACTGCCCATGCTCTTGTTTAGGGCGTAGTAACCACCCGCGACATTGTCACTGCCCGCCGTATTGTTATATAGCGTAGATTCACCCCAGGCAGTATTGTGATTGCCAGAAAGGTTGTTGTTCAGAGAATCCTCACCGATACCTGTGTTGTGAGCGCCGATGGTGTTGCTGGTGAGCACAGATTCACCGATAGCCGTATTTTGCCAGCCCGTGGTGTTGGCCGTAAGGGTCTGGTAGCCCACTGCAGTGTTTGAGGTGCCACCCTTGCTGTAGGTTGCGGTAGGGCCTGTATTACTTTTCAGGGCATTAAAGCCAACGGCAGTATTAAAGGTTCCAGTGGTGTTGCTATACAGGGCTAAAACACCGGTAGCGGTATTGTGATACCCCGTGGTATTGGCGAACATCGCCTGCATGCCCGTAGCGGTGTTTTCGTAGCCGGTGGTATTGGTGTACAGAGACTGGGCGCCGGTCGCCGTATTATTTTCGCCGGTTTTACTGTTGCCCAGCGCTAAAAAGCCTGTCGCCGTATTATTGTTACCCGTGGTGTTATTAAGCAGAGCCTCGCCACCGGTCGCCGTGTTACGGGAGCCTGTGGTGTTGTACTGCATGGTGAGATTACCCACTGCGGAGTTCCAGCCACCGGTTGTATTATGCTGCATAGCCAAATAGCCATTGACGGTATTTGAGGACCCAGTGGTATTCGAGCTAAAGGCCTTACAGCCAGTAATGGTATTTTCGGGTGAGCCTGAATCGGTGGCAATACAGGTTGCTTGGGTGTTTGCAGAAACAAAGAGTAATAGGCACAGCAGAGGCAGAATCCTGCCAGAGTGAGAAGTTATAGTATTCATGATGTGATCCTGAGCATTGTGCCCAAAGAGCGGGGTTTGGGCTTGTTTAGGGTTTGATCAGAAAAGGATTGGAGCGACTGAAATGGTTGGTCAGAAGGGCTCTATTGATCTGTGGGTTAGCGAGTAGGGCCGATCTGAATGCAACAGTCACACAGTGAGAGAGATGTCGCGAGCTATATGTGATAAATGTAGGGATTGCGGTGACAGGTGTCCCATGGGTTTTTATGAATATGTGAAGTGGCTCTCTATTAGGGGACGCTGAAGGCTCTTTGTTAGGAGCCGCTGTAGGCTCTTGATACAGCGGGCGTTAAAGCTTTTCCAGCCGGTCTTCCATTGCGGCGATATCCTTTAAGCGCTGGCGAATAATAGCTGAGCGTTTGAAGTCTGCGGCGACGAGTTTAACCGCTAGGCTAAGCTGGTCTCGGGCTCGGTCAAAGGCGCCGACGAGAATAAAGTATTCGGCGCGGGCCTGATGAACACCAGAGATATTGCCCGCTAGACCACGGACCTCTGCCAATCGATACCAAATCATAGGGTCCTCAGGACGCATTCTCGATAACGCAGTGAGAACTTCACCGGCATCTTCATAGCGATGATCTTGCCAGAGTGCTTCGGACTTAAGAGTGGTGAGAGGATAGTTGTTGGGGTTGATGCTCAGTAGTTTGTTGAGCTTGCCCAGAGCGTCGTCGTAGTTGCCACGCGCGATATCTAGTTCTATATCGGAATGGCGAAAGGTCAGCAGGTAGGGGTTGGTTGCAATAAGGTTGGCAAGTATTTCGCCTGCTTGGTCATGGCTACCTAATTTAAGATAGGCCAGTGCCAATCCATACCGAGCCGCATCTCCATTCTGTGCATTGCTATCGAGTTTGGTTTGAAAGCGTTTAATGGAGTCTTTGGGATCTTTTTCCATCGCCACAATAGCGCGGGCTTGCATCAGGAAATACTCTGGGTTGCGCACATAGTGACGCATGGTATGCGCCATGGCTCGACCACGGGCATCGGAGATACGCTTTTCAGTGACAGGGTGAGACCTTAGGAACTCAGGGAGTCGACTACCGGCAAAGCGCGTGGCTTTAAGCATGGTTTCAAACATTCCGGCGACCGCGGCTGGGTCTCGAGTGGCACGCTCCATGGTCTGCATACCCAGACGGTCAGCTTCCTGCTCGTTGGATCGGCTGAAGCGCAGCTGCCCCTGCATAGACATTGCCTGGGTAGAGGTAATAGCTGCCATACCTGCATCGCCTCCCACGGTGGCAGCGATGACTAAGCTTGCGAGCAGCCCCGCCATACTGATCATTGAGGAGGCGCGCTGTGCCTCAACACCACGAGCAAAGTGTCGCTGACTGAGGTGAGCCAATTCATGGGCGAGTACCGAGGCCATCTGATCTTCATTTTCGGCATAGGCAAAAACGCCGGTATGGAAGCCAACTACACCACCGGGGACGGCAAATGCATTCATTGAGGCATTCTTAACAATAACCAGCTCGAGTCTAGGGTCTTCAAGGTCACTGTAGGTGGCCAGGTTATAAAGAAGTTGCTCAAGGTATTGTTGCATCAGGGGGTCGTCATAGGCACGGACGCGACTGCGAAAGCTTTTCAACCAGAGTCTACCCAGCTCATATTCTTGCTGTTTAGATATAACCCCAGAGGCACTGTCACCGAGCAGAGGTAATTTGATATCTGCTGACATCGAGGGGGTGCTGGGCAGCAAGCCTAGAAGACCAGTAACAACCAGAGTCGAAAAGAGGCGCAGGCCAGAGCGTTTTAGGCGTATTGAGACGTTCAAAATTGGATTTAAAACCCTTTGGTAAACAAATGCTAATGTGCATAGTATTTTAATAATACTTCAATCCCACTTTAGCCGATAACTGAGTTTAGTACGACAGTTGAAATATGCACTAGTTTCAGGTCAGATAGCCAACATAAACGGGCCTTAGCTAGAGTTGGTTGACGCCCAAGTGGGATAAAAAGTAATAACATTAAAGCAATACAACGAAAGGAACGCAGATGAAGCAGGTAATTCACAAATGGCTTGAGCAGTACTTCGGCAATGAAGAGGCGGTGCTGCTGGCAGTGATTTTAGTGGTTTCACTGATTGTTATGGCGACATTGGGTACGGTTTTAGGTCCGGTGTTTACCGCCTTAATTCTTGCATTCTTGCTTCAGGGGCTAGTGAGCTGGCTACAGCGTCGCGGTTTTTCTGAGGGCTGGGCCATCACTACGACCTACCTACTCTTTGTGGCAGGGTTTATTGCCGTGCTGATTATTTTGATTCCCAGCGTTGGACGTCAAGCATCGCTGCTGCTGGCGGAGTTGCCAAATATGGTGGCTAAGCTGAGAGAGCTGGCGATTACATTGCCAGAAACTTATGGTGACTACATTACCCCCGAGCAGTTTCAACTTATCTGGGGCAGGGTATCTGAAGAGATGGCGCATTTAGCTGAGCAAATTCTAGCCCTGTCATTGAGCAGTTTCCCCGGGCTACTGGGAATAATGATTTACTTGTTTTTAGTGCCTATGCTGGTGCTATTTATGCTTAAGGATAAAGATCAGCTGGTTGGTGCGCTATCTAGGCTACTCCCTAAAGAGCGCACGGTAATGACCGCCATCTGGTCTGAAATGGATATGCAGTTTGCCAACTACATTCGCGGTAAAGCTATTGAAATACTTATTATTGGCGCGGTGTCTTATGTTGCATTTTTAATACTCGGCCTTAACTACGCAGCGCTTTTAGCCTTGCTGGTAGGGCTATCTGTGCTGATTCCCTATATCGGCGCAACCGTGGTAACCATCCCTGTGCTGCTAGTCGGCTATGTGCAATGGGGGTACTCCGGTGACTTTTTCTGGTTATTTATGGTCTATGGTTTTATCCAGTTTGTTGATGGCAATCTGTTAGTGCCATTACTTTTCTCTGAAGTGGTTAATTTGCATCCCGTCGCCATTATTGTCGCGGTGCTTTTCTTTGGGGGAGTCTGGGGCTTTTGGGGGGTGTTTTTCGCCATTCCTCTGGCCACCTTGGTTAAGGCGGTCTATAACGCCTGGCCGAGTAGCGGCAATCTTCAGCCCGAGGATGAAAGTCTGCAAGATGAAAGCCTGGCAACGGACGCGAAGTAGGCTAACGGGCTTCGTATCGAAACACCTGATCGCTATAAATCAGTACTGCATAAAAGGGAAATAGGAATGTTCAAAAAATTAACTGCACGCCTGCAGGTTAATGGTTACAGAATTTTATTGGTATTGGCCGCAGTTATTGCGCTTCAGGGTTGTAGTTCAGGAAGCTCGCCGAGCTCTGAGGTTGCAATAGAAACCACTAAGCCGGTTATCAAGAGCGCCAATGATGAGCGCCAGTATCGCCACATTACATTGGACAATGAGCTTGATGTGCTGCTTATTTCTGATCCCAGTACCGATAAGGCTGCGGCCTCTTTAGATGTATACGTCGGCAGCTATCAAAATCCTGCTGACAGAGAAGGTCTGGCGCATTTTCTTGAACATATGTTATTTTTGGGCACTAAGGATTATCCTAGTCCTGGTGATTATCAGACCTTTATCAGCGAGCATGGTGGCAGCCACAATGCCGGCACAGGTCTAGAAAATACCACGTACTTTTTCGACATCGATGCCAGCTACTTAAGTCAGGCTCTCGATCGCTTTGCCCCCTTCTTTTCCAGCCCCAATTTTGACGCAAAATATGTCGACCGTGAGCGCAATGCGGTGGAGTCTGAGTATCGCTTAAAAATTAAAGACGATAGTCGTCGCCAGTGGGATGTGCTGCAGGAGCAGCTTGATCCGGCGCATCCAATGGCCAAGTTTACGGTGGGTAACCTTGATACTTTGGCAGATCGTGATGGCCGCCCCGTGCGAGACGACCTGATTGCTCTGTACAAAAAATACTATTCGGCCAACCTCATGAAGTTGGTGGTGTTGGGTCGAGAGAATCTCGATGAGCTTGAAGCCATGGTCAAGCCACGCTTCGCACCCATTAATAACAGTAACACCGAGGTTGCACCCCATATTGATCGGTTTATTCAGGCCGATCGATTGCCATTAACCATTGCTATGAAGCCCCTCAAAGACCTGCGCGAGCTGAGTCTGAGCTTTCAGCTGCCTAAAATGTCGCCCTACTGGCAGCAGAAGCCTGCGACCTATCTTGCGGGGCTCGTCGGCCATGAAGGCGAGGGCAGTCTTCTGCAGCTTTTAAAAGAAAAGGGCTGGGCTGAAAGTCTGAGTGCTGGCAGTGGCCTTGAAGATCGCAGTTCCACGCTTTTCTCTGTTGATATAGGGCTTACGCCATCCGGGTTTGAGCATCAGGCCGAGATCGTCGAGATGTTGTTTGCCTGGATTGCCATTATTCGCGAGCAGGGCATTCAGAACTGGCGCTATGAAGAGCGCTCGAGAATGTCCGATATCGCCTTCAGGTTTCAGGAAAAGCAAAACCCCATGGGCTATGTGTCTGGATTGGCAGGGCAGATGCAGCATTATCCTGTGGCCGAGGTGCTGCGCGTGTCCTATTTAATGACCGACTACGATGCACAGCTTATTAAGCAGGTGGCTGACCAGCTGACGGTGGATAATTTATTCGTGATGGTCACTGCGCCAGAGGTTGTAACCGATAAGGTGACCGAACATTATCAGGCGCAGTTTGCGGTTAATCCTGTGGCCCCTGAGCTGGCGGCAGCTTGGCGCGAGCCGGCTCAGATTGAGGCGCTTAAGCTACCTGGGCGTAACCCCTACATCCCCGCCAGTCTTGAGTTGCAGGCAGACACAGGCAATGAAAAGCCTCAGTCGCTCATAAAGAAAGAGGGCCTTGAGGTTTGGCATCTGCTGGATACGGATTTCGGTGTGCCCAAGGCCCATGTAATTACTCGTCTGATAAGCAATAAGACTGGAAGCATCGAAGGCCTTACTGCAGCGCAGCTGTATCTAGATTTAGTAAAAGACCAGCTGGGTGCTCAGGTGTATCCGGCCTCCGAAGCTGGCCTGAGCTTTTCCCTAAGCGCCAGCAATCGTGGCATATCCATTGTGGTTGGTGGTTATTCCGATAAGCAATCAGTGTTATTGGGGGACGTTCTCCAAGCTCTAACTAACCCTGAATGGGACTCAGAACGCTTTGAACGACTCAAGCAGACACGTCTGCGCAAGCTGTCGAATTTTCAACGAGAATATCCTTTCCGTCAGGCAGTTTCAGGGCTATATGCGATGATTAAAGGGGCCTGGACGCCATTACAGCAAGCGCCGGTACTCGAACAGATAACCATGGCTGATTTGCAGCAATTCTCTCAGGGTTTGCTTGCAGAGGCCTCAGTAGAGATGTTGGTAAGCGGCAACCATGGAGAGCCTGAGGCGCTGGCCCTTACTGCTCAGATAGAGGCCTTTATTGCCCTAAAAGAGATTGCTGCACCCATCAGTATTGCCAAGCTAGAGCAGGCCATTGTAGAAGCTCAGATACCGGTGGATCATGCTGACGCTGCGGTTGTGCTGTACCTGCAAGGTGCGGAGGACAGCCTTCAAGAGCGGGCAAAGGTGCTGCTTCTTGGCGAAATGCTTTCGTCACCGTTTTACAACAGCCTACGGACGGAAAAGCAGCTGGGTTATGTGGTCTCTGCGTTTGCCAGCAACCAATCTCGGGTTCCCGGCTTGGCGATGCTAGTGCAATCTCCGGTGGCTGATGAAGCTCGTCTAAGAGATGAATTCAACCAATTTATAGCTAACTACAGCGCAGATGTTGACGGGCTGACGAGTAAAGACATCAAGCGCTACCAGACCTCGGTGCTTAATAGTCTTGAGGAAAGGCCCAAAAACCTAGGGGAAATGAATGGCCGCTTTATGGAGTCAGTGGGACTTGGTTATCGGCAGTTCGACTTCCGTGAACAGCTCGCTAAAGAGGTTAGGGCGGTAACGGCAGATTCACTACAGGATGCTTATCAGCGAATATTGCTTAAAAATCCACGGGCGCTATGGCTGCAAACGGCTGATGCTTCGGCGGAAAATACAGCCGTAGATTTGCGTAAGCCAGAGCAGATCTATGAGTATGATTTTTAGAAATTCAGCCTTAACAGCAAATTCTGTAGTTAAACTAACTTGTTAGGGTTTTGCTTTATATTTATAGATGACTATTTAAAACAACGGATTAGCGGGTTTTGTTAATGCTTAATATAGAATAATAAATTATATAGCGAACATTCATAAGGTTGATTTTGTAGCTTAGCTACATTAACATTGCGCCCTTAAATGGTTATAGCTTGGCGGCCATACTTTGGTCCGCAATAACCTCAAAGTTAACTAACTTAGATTGGTGCCGCATGTTGCAGGATTTAGACCCCACTGAAACGCAAGAATGGCTAGACGCCTTTGATTCAATCTGTCGCGCTCAGGGTGACGACAGGGCTAACTATATTCTTAGTCAGTTACAGGAACATGCAGCAGAGACCGGTGTGCAATTGCCCCAGTCGGTGACCACTCCCTTCCGTAATACTATTCCAGTAAGCCGCGAAAAAGCCATGCCCGGCGATCTGTTTATGGAGCGCCGTATCCGTTCATTGGTACGCTGGAATGCATTGGCGATGGTGATGCGTGCCAACAAGAAGAGTGAAGGTATCGGCGGCCATATCGCCAGCTTCTCTTCTGCAGCAACCCTCTACGATATTGGCTTTAACTATTTCTTCCGCGGCAATGCGGGAGACAACCTTGGTGATCTGGTGTTCTTTCAGGGTCACAGCGCACCTGGTATGTATGCGCGCTCGTTTCTTGAAGGACGTTTAAGCGAAGAGCAGCTGGACAAGTTCCGTCGCGAAGTTGATGGCACTGGCTTATCGTCTTACCCGCACCCCTGGTTAATGCCGGACTACTGGCAGTTTCCCACCGTCTCTATGGGCCTTGGCCCAATTCAGGCTATTTATCAGGCGCACATCATGCGCTATCTCTCGGCGCGCGGCATGGTTGCCCGCGGTGAGAGAAAGGTCTGGGCATTTCTGGGCGATGGCGAATGTGATGAGCCGGAAAGCTTGGGTGCAATCTCTCTGGCCGGTCGCGAAGGACTAGAAAATCTTATTTTTGTAATCAACTGTAACCTCCAGCGCCTTGATGGTCCTGTGCGTGGTAACGGTAAAATCATGCAGGAGCTGGAAGGCGTCTTCCGCGGTGCTGGTTGGAATGTGATTAAAGTTGTGTGGGGTCGTCACTGGGACGCACTGCTAGAAAAAGACAAGAGTGGCATGCTCATCAAGCGCATGAATGAAGTCTGCGATGGCGAGCTGCAAAACTACAAGTACAACGGCGGTGCCTATACTCGTGAGCATTTCTTTGGCAAGTACCCAGAGTTGCTCGAGTTGGTTAAAGATATGACCGACGACCAGATTATGGCCCTCAACCGCGGAGGTCACGATCCCTATAAGGTTTATGCCGCCTACTCTGAAGCTGTCGCCAGCAAGGGTAAGCCCACTGTAATTCTTGCCCACACTGTTAAGGGGTATGGCCTCGGTGATGGTCAGGCCGCTAACGATACTCATTCGGTTAAAAAGCTTGATATGGACAGCCTGCGTAGCTTCCGCGATCGCTTTGGCCTACCTATCTCAGACGATGAGCTCAAAGATGTTCCCTATTATCGTCCGGCAGAAGATAGCCCCGAACTCACCTATATGAACAGACGCCGTGAGGCGCTGGGCGGACCATTGCCCGCCCGCAAGCATCACTTTGAACCCATGGTTGTGCCGCCCTTAAGTGCCTTTAAAAAGCAGCTTGAAAGCAGCGGCGAGCGTGAGATTTCAACCACCATGGCCTTTGTTCGTGTGCTGTCTACGCTGATTAAAGACAAAAATATTGGTAAGGCAGTGGTACCTATTGTGCCGGACGAAGCCCGTACCTTTGGTATGGAAGGCATGTTCCGTCAGCTGGGAATCTACACCTCCGTGGGCCAGCAATATGTTCCCCATGACCACCAGCAAATCATGTATTACAAAGAAGATAAAAAGGGCGTTATTCTCGAAGAGGGTATTAACGAAGCGGGCGCGATGTCGGCCTGGTTAGCATTGGCAACGGCGTACAGTACCAGTGCCTGCCCAATGATTCCGTTCTATGTTTTCTACTCTATGTTCGGTTTTCAGCGTATTGGCGATCTGGCTTGGGCCTCTGGCGACAGTCAGGCGCGCGGCTTTTTGATTGGTGCCACTGCTGGTAGAACCACATTGAACGGTGAAGGTTTACAGCACCAAGATGGACATAGTCTGATACTGGCAAACACCATTCCCAACTGTAAGAGTTATGACGCTGCTTATAGCTACGAGCTGACCGTGATTATTCAAGACGGCATCAGATGCATGTTCGAGGAAAAACAAAACTGCTTCTACTACCTCACCACCATGAACGAAAACTATGTTCAGCCTGAGCTGCCGAAAGGGGTAGAAGAGGGCATTATTAAGGGCATGTACAAACTTCCTGCTGTAGCTAAGAAAGCATCAGGTAAGTCACTGAATGTCACCTTAATGGGTGCGGGTACAATTCTTAACGAAGTGATTGCTGCCGCTAAAATTCTTAAGCAGGACTATTCAGTAGACGCCGATATCTGGAGTCTTACCAGTGTTAATGAACTGGTTCGGGAAGGTCAGGCCATCGATCGCTGGAATCTATTGCACCCTACTAAGAAGGCTAAAAAATCTTATATAGCAGAGCAACTCGGCGACAACAGTGCGCCGGTAGTTATCGCCACTGACTATATGAAAAACTACGCCGAGCAGATGCGTAGCTACATTAGCAGCCCCATGAGTGTGTTGGGTACCGATGGATTCGGTCGCAGCGATAGCCGTGCGGCACTGCGTCATTTCTTTGAAGTTGACCGTTACTTTATTGCGGTGTCTGCATTGAAAGCGCTGGCAGATCAGGGTGCGATTAAGTCGACAGTGGTTGCCGAGGCAATTGAGACATTTGGTATTGATCCAGAGAAAGCTAATCCTCTCTATCTGTAAGTTGGTGATTGGTAGTAATTGTTAAGTGGCATTTAGGGTAACGTTTAGGTAACTATAAAAGGGCATTAAAGTGGCAGTAGAAATCGTAACAGTTCCGGATCTTGGTGGTGCAGAGAGCGTCGATGTAATTGAGTTGAATTTGACGCCAGGTGATGCCGTAGAACTGGAAGATTCCCTAATAGTACTAGAGTCTGATAAGGCCAGCATGGATGTGCCAAGCCCCTTTGCCGGTTCTCTGGTTAAGTATCTGGTGGCGGACGGCGCAACCGTTAAGGTCGGCGATGCCATTGCCGAGATTGAAACTGGTGCTGCTGAACAGTCTGCGCAAGAAGAAGCACCTGTTGAAGAGACATCTGTTGAAGAGGAACAGCCTCAGCTAGATAAAGAGCCTCAGCCAGCAAAAGAAGCGCCAGCCGCTAAAGCTCCAGCGGTTGAGTCAGAACAATTAATCGTTGTCCCTGATATTGGCAGCGACGATGAAGTCGATCTAATTGAGATTTCCATTGCCATTGGTGATCAGGTGGAAGAGGGCGATACCTTAGTTGTCTTAGAGTCAGACAAAGCAACCATGGATGTGCCTTCCTCCCATTCAGGCAAAGTTATTAAAATTCTCGCCGCCGAAGGCGACAAGTTGCGGACTGGCAGTCAGGTAGCAATTTTGCAGGTGTCGAATGCTGAGGCAGAAGTAATCGCTGTTCCAGCAGAGGCAACAGCGGTTGCGACTGAGGTTAAAAGTCCGTCAGTAGCTCCAGCAACACCCGTTCCAGCAGCAGCGCCAGCCCCAGCGCAGACAGCAATATCTGCCCCAACTGTTGCAGAAGGCAGCGCGTCAGCAGATGTCTATGCAGGCCCCTCGGTACGGATGCTAGCAAGAGAGCTTGGCGTTAGCCTCAAAAAGGTTTCAGGTACAGGTCCCCGTGGCCGTATCCAAAAGAACGATGTCGATAGCTACGTAAAGAACGCGCTAAACAACCCTGCATCAGCATCTACCGGCTCAGGTATTCCTGAGGTTCCTGTTGTCGACTTCAGTCAGTTTGGTGAGATCGAATCTATCAAACTGACCAAGATTCAAAAACTGACTGGCAGCAACATGCAGCGTAACTGGCTCAATGTTCCCCATGTTACCCAGTTTGATGATGCGGATATTACCGAACTTGAAGACTTCCGTAAGTCGCTTAAAGCCGAGGGTGAAAAGCGCGGTATTCGAGTGACGCCCGTCGCCTTCTTGATCAAAGCTATTGCTGCCTCGCTGCATGCCAATCCTGAATTTAATCGTTCGCTAGCGGGCGATGGTGAGCATGTTATTCAGAAGCATTACATCAATGTCGGCATGGCCGTAGATACGCCTCGCGGTCTGATGGTTCCGGTTATTAAAGACGCCAATGAAAAAGGCATCTGGGAAATCTCTGAAGATATTATGTCGCTGGCCGGTCTGGCCCGTGATGGCAAGCTCAAGCCTTCAGATATGCAGGGTGGTTGTTTTACGCTGTCTAGCTTAGGCGTCATTGGCGGAACGGGTTTTACCCCGATCGTTAATGCGCCCGAAGTTGGTATTCTTGGGGTTTCAAAATCTCAAATGAAACCGGTGTGGAATGGCAGTGAATTTGCTCCACGACTGACGTTGCCCCTGTGTTTATCCTACGACCATAGAGTAATTAATGGTGGCGATGCGGGCCGCTTTATGACTCATCTGGTAAAACTGTTGAGCGACATACGTTATCTCGCGCTATAATTTCGGCTCTTGGTAACGTTTATTAATTAGAGAAAAATTATGGGTCTGCAATTTCTACACACAATGGTCCGTGTTTCGGATCTTGAGCAATCACTGGCGTTTTACTGTGAGGGTTTAGGTTTAACTGAGGTGTATAGAAAGGACAGTGAAAGAGGGCGTTTTACGCTGGTTTTTCTCGCCGCGGCTGAAGATCTTGATACAGCCCATAAGCACAGTGCTCCGGTTATTGAGCTGACCCATAACTGGGATCCTGAAGAATATACCGGCGGCCGCAACTTTGGTCACCTGGCTTATCGCGTCGATAATATCTATGAAACCTGTGAGCAACTTATGCAAGCCGGCGTGACTATTAACCGTCCGCCACGTGATGGCCATATGGCCTTTATACGTTCACCAGACAATATATCTATCGAATTGCTACAGCAGGGCGATGCGCTTCCAGTGCTTGAGCCCTGGGCATCAATGGAAAATATTGGTGAGTGGTAGCTAAGCAGGGCGCTGGCTTTTTAGTCGGGCACGCTAAGCCACAGCTTCCTACTTTATTCCTACTCTAACTCTTACTCTAAATCTTTTTAAGCCTCGGCCTTCTTAAAGGGCAGCAGGTCTTCTGCCTGTTGCATATGGCTATCAATAGATCGTTCTTCCTGGGTTAAAAACCGTGCAATGGCATCTCTAAATTCGGGATGCCTAATCCAATGTAAGGAGTGGGTTTTAATTGGTTCAAAGCCGCGCATAAGCTTGTGTTCTCCCTGAGCACCGGCGTCATAGCGCTGTAATCCTCGCTCGATGGCAAACTCAATACCACGGTAGTAGCAGAGTTCAAAATGCAGGTAGGAAAACTCAGCGACACTTCCCCAGTAGCGTCCATACAATGTATCTGAGTCGAAAAAGTACAGTGCACAGGCGATGGGAATACCTTCTTGGCTGGCCACAGCCATGGCGATTTGCTCAGGCATGGTCGCTGCTATTTCGGTGAAAAATGCGCGGGTTAAATAACCTCTAGTGCCATTGCGTTTGGCATAGGTACGCTCATAAAGCTGATAAAACAGGCCCCAAATCTCTTCGCTAATATCCGCGCCCACCAACACCTCGACGTCGATATTCTGGCGTACAATTTCGGCGCGCTCTTTGCGTACCATTTTGCGTTTGCGGGAATTCATGGTGCCAAGAAAATCATCAAAGCTGTTAAAGTCGCGGTTGTGCCAATGGTATTGCACGCCGCTTCTCTGCAATAGACGGGGATCATTGAACAGTTCTAGCTCCCGGGCTTGAGGGAACAGCAGATGCCAGCTTGAGGCATCTGTTTCATCGGCAACGCTGAGTACCTCTTCGAAAAGCTGATTGCAATGATTCTGCTCGAGTAATTCTATGCCGCGTATTCTGGGGCCTGTAGAGGGTGTAAAGGGAATAGCAGTGAGAAGTTTGGGAAAGTATTCAAGACCATTTTCATGGTAGGCGTTGGCCCAGGCATGATCGAAAACATATTCACCCATGGAATGTTCTTTGAGATACAGGGGCATAAACCCAGTTTGTTCCCCGTCCACCAGCGATAGATGAATGGGTTGCCAGCCAGACTGTTCAGAGGCACTTTTGCTGTTTTCTAATGCTTGCAGAAACTCTGGCCGCATAAACGGGTAGGGAAGGTTTTTGGGCTGGGTCATTAAAACGCCTAATTAATTGCACGACTTCTTTTTATGTGCTGCAGCATAGCATCGGCGTGGTTTTAAGTCCTGAACAAACCTTACTAGATTCGGGCCAGTGCTGTATCATTGCCGCTGAAATTTCAGCACCTGCCACTAACACAATGTATGGAGACAGCGACATGATAATTAAGCCCCGCGTTCGCGGCTTTATGTGTATCACTACACATCCGACTGGCTGCGAAGCCAATGTCAAAAATCAAATGGATTTCATTAAAGCTCAGGGCCCGATAGAAAACGCGCCTAAGCGCGTGTTAGTCATCGGTTCTTCTACTGGTTATGGCTTGGCGGCCCGTATCACTGCAGCCTTTGGCGGCGGTGCATCGACCCTAGGGGTCTTTTTTGAGAAGCCAGGTACCGAGATCAAGCCCGGCACTGCTGGCTGGTACAACAGCGCAGCCTTTCATAAATTTGCCGAGCAGGATGGCCTGTATGCCAAGAGCCTGAACGGCGATGCGTTTTCCGATGATGTAAAGCAGCGCACCATCGATACCATCAAAGCGGATTTAGGTCAGGTAGATCTGGTTATCTATAGCCTTGCGTCTCCGCGCCGACAGCACCCTAAAACAGGTGAGGTCTTTAACTCTACACTTAAGCCCGTGGGCAAAAGTGTCACCATGCGCGGCATTAATACCGACAAAGAAACCATTCAAGAATTTAGCCTAGATGCGGCCAATGATCAGGAGATTTCTGACACAGTGACCGTCATGGGTGGCGAAGACTGGCACATGTGGATGGATGCTCTAGACGAGGCCGGTGTGTTGGCCGACGGCGCTAAAACCACTGCCTTTACCTACATAGGTGAGAAGATCACCTGGGATCTCTACTGGGATGGCACCATTGGTCAGGCTAAGAAAGACCTGGATACCAAGGTGCTGGCCATTCGCGATAAGTTGGCTGCCACCGGTGGCGACGCTCGAGTCTCGGTACTTAAAGCCGTAGTCACCCAGGCCAGTTCAGCGATTCCTATTATGCCTCTCTATTTGGCCATGCTGTTTAAAGAAATGAAGCTCGACGGCAGCCACGAAGGCTGTATCGAACAGCTCTATCGACTGTTTACCGAATGCCTGTACAACGACAGTCCAAGAACAGATGAAGAGGGTCGTCTGCGTGTTGATGAGCTGGAGATGCGTCCAGAAATTCAGGCTAAAGTTGCCAATGCCTGGGCAAATATCAGCACCGAAAATCTCCATGAGACCACAGACTTTGTAGGCTACAAGCAGGAATTTTTAAAGTTGTTCGGGTTTGAAGTCGATGGCGTCGATTACCAGGCTGAAGTAAACCCAGATGTTGCCATTGGCGATCTAATCTAAGGTCCAG
>Ga0307998_1000054_pt1 | contig 64485 bp, 61 predicted proteins | sample Davwhametageno37_FD_203147 | JGI IMG/M metagenome (GOLD analysis project Ga0307998, IMG submission 203147) | Marine microbial communities from Davis Island wharf, Antarctic Ocean - #37 | ecosystem: Environmental > Aquatic > Marine > Unclassified | place: Antarctic Ocean: Davis Island wharf... | reverse complement strand
CAAATTTACAATAGTCTTTTTCTAACCTTACCTTTTGATTCCATTCGTAACACTTCCGTTCTATTGCCTTTATTCGCGGATCATTGTAAAACGGGTTATGAACAAAATCTGAACCCGAAAGAGATAATAACTACTTTTTTCTCGCGCTACTTACCAGAATATGACAAAGAGAAACAAGTTGATCTCCTATTTCAATTCATTCAATTTATAGAACGCCAAGTTGTTCTGTTTGATGCCATAGAGGATTCTGCATTCGGTTATGTCAATAACATGCACGGTAGGGGGACGCTTCGTCACATCAAAGAAGAAGCAACAGCCAACAATAAAATGGACGCGTTAAAAGATTATTTAAACCGCTTTAAGGTTCGAATAGTTCTTACTGCACATCCAACTCAGTTTTATCCCGGAAGCGTTTTAGGAATTATAAATGACCTTTCAAGGGCCATTGACACGGATAAAACAGAAGAGGTCAAACTTTTACTTACTCAGTTAGGAAAAACAAGGTTTTATAAAAAAACCAAACCTTCTCCATTCGATGAAGCGATTAGCCTAATATGGTACCTTGAGAACGTTTTTTATCATTCTGCGAGTAAAATTTTCACTTACCTTCAAAGTCATGTTTTTGGCAAAGATCAATTGATTGACAATTCAATTTTTGATTTTGGATTTTGGCCAGGTGGAGACCGCGATGGTAATCCTTACGTTACTCCAGAAATAACACTAAAAACAGCACAAAGCCTAAGGTTTTCGATACTAAGAAACTACTTTAGAGAGCTTAGAAAAATCAAAAGAAAACTAACATTTGATAATCTAGAAGACAAAGTTGATGCCTTAGAGAATGATCTCTATGCAATGCTGTTTTCTAAAACCAAGCCACAGTATTTTACTCTTGAATATTTTCATGATAAGTTAGAAGAAATTCATCAAATAATTGTCAACCAATACGATGGTTTATATGAAAACCTAATCATTGACCTTAAGCATAAAGTTAAAATTTTTGGTTTTCACTTTGCTAGTTTGGACATTAGACAAGATTCAAGAGTTCATAAAACAGTTTTTGATGAGATTTTTACACATCCTGAAATTTCAAAATATGTTGAAAATTTCCCGACTAATTATTACGAATTAGATACAGAAGCGAGATATGATGTTCTCACTAAAGTAAAAGGAGACGTACCGGTTGATATTTTTGAGTCTACGATTACTAGAGAAACCCTCGGGAGTATTCGGGCGATGCGTGAAATTCAAGAGCTCAATGGAGAAAAAGGTTGCAACAGATACATTATCAGTAATTGTCAGTCACTCGAAAATATATTAGAGATTTTTGCCATTCATAAAATCTGCGATTGGGAACAACCAACAGTTGACATAATACCATTGTTTGAAACGATACCTGATTTGAATGTATGCGAAGATATAATGAGGTCTTTATATGAAAACTCGGTATACAGAAATCATCTTGAATCCAGAGCTAACAAACAAACTGTTATGCTAGGTTTCTCTGATGGAACCAAAGATGGAGGTTATTTTATGGCGAATTGGAGTATCTACAAAGCAAAAGAGGATTTAACACAGCTTTCAAAACAATATGGATTGAATGTTGCCTTTTTTGACGGCAGAGGAGGGCCACCAGCCCGTGGTGGTGGAAACACACACCAATTCTATGCATCGATGGGTAATAAGATCCAAGCCGATGACATTCAACTTACTGTTCAGGGGCAAACCATTAGTTCTAATTTTGGAACTGAAGATTCTTGTCAATATAATTTAGAGCAACTTTTAAGTTCTGGAATTCAAAATCAAGTTTTTAATTCCGAGCGAAGTAATCTCAACGATGACGACAGAGAAACTCTAACGATTCTTGCGAGTGAAAGTCATGATAAATATCAAAAATTCAAATCTCACCGTGATTTTCTCCCTTATCTAGAAGAAATAACCACGCTGCGTTATTATTCAAAAGCGAATATTGGAAGTCGTCCTTCCAAGAGAGGCTCGTCAAGTAAACTTGATTTTTCAGATTTAAGAGCAATTCCTTTTGTGGGAAGTTGGAGTCAATCCAAGCAGAATGTCCCTGGTTTCTTTGGGGTTGGAACGGCATTGAAATCATTTGAAGCTAATGGTGAATTTGAGCGTGTGACTCAATTGTATGAAAGATGTTCCTTCTTTAAAACGTTAATTGCAAACAGCATGATGAGTTTAACGAAATCATTTTTCGCTTTAACAGCTCACATGCAAAACGATCCGCGATTTGGTGAATTCTGGAATGTGATTCATGACGAATATCTTTTAACTAAAGAAATGATCATAAAGCTCACTGGCTTAAATGATCTTATGGAGAATGAGCAAACAGGTAAGGCTTCGATAAAAGTTAGAGAAGAAATCGTGCAACCGTTATTAACAATACAACAGTATGCGCTCATGACCATACAAGAGTCTAAAACCACAGGTGCTGTCTCTGAAGAGATGATTGCGCTTTATGAAAAAATGGTGACAAGATCTTTGTTTGGAAATATCAATGCAAGCAGAAACTCTGCTTAGTCGTTTTGATAATAATTAAAAGCATCTTCAAAATAGGAGTCCTCGATTTGAATATCAATCACAGGGATTCCTATTTTGCTTAATAAAACAAACTTCACTTTCCCGTGACTGTTTTTCTTGTCATATTTTAACAACGCAAGAATTTCTTGAATGTCCTCTTTAGAAAAATCAACTTTTGGGAATAGATTTAAGAAAACGCTTTTGATTTCATCAGCTTCAGAAGAACTGAGCTCACAAAGCTGCGTGGCCAAATAAGCTTCTAGTATCATGCCTACTGCTATGGCTTCTCCATGTAGGAGTGCTGTTTTATTTGAATCTGTCAGGAAGAAAGATTCGATTGCATGACCCAGTGTATGTCCAAAATTTAAAATCTTCCTTCTGCCCATTTCATAAGGATCCTCGGTTACCACCTCGTTTTTTATCATTACCGAGTGGTGTATGTGTGGTAGAATATTCTCTTCATCAAGACCTTTAAATTGAGATAATTCTCTAAAATAAGAAGCATCACAAATTAGACCATGTTTTAACATTTCAGAATAGCCACTTTTGTATTCGTTTTTTGGTAAGGTCTTTAAGAATTCAGAATCAACAATAACCAATTGGGGATTTACAATAACACCAATTTGATTTTTAAGCCCTCCCAAGTCAACACCTGTTTTTCCTCCAACCGAAGCGTCTACCATAGAAAGCAGGGTTGTGGGGATGTTCACAAAATCAATTCCTCTTTTAAAAGTCGATGCAACAAATCCGCCAAGATCTGTGACAACACCACCTCCCAAATTGATGAGCAAACTTTTTCTGTCTGCACCCATGTCGGATAGTTTCTGCCAAACAACACGACAAGTATCCAAATGCTTATTTATTTCATTGGCAGGTATTTCGATCACAGGGATTCCCTTCAAATCTTCAAAATGTTCAAGAAAATAGGGGAGGCAAAAGTCTTTCGTGTGATTATCAACTAGAATAAAAATTGTTGAATAGGATTTGCTTTCTAATAAATTATTAAGCGCAACATATCCGTTTTCTGAGAAAGTCACCTCGTAATTTGATCCCTTGATTGATTTTAAATTTTTGATCATGTTTACAAAAATAAGTTTTTATTTTAATAAATTAATTGGGTGAATATTATTCAGATAAATTCTTCCTTAATTGAATGATGTTAATCATTTCCTCACAATTCTCTAACTCAACATTAATGTTTTTACCTTCCCAATAACCAGTTAGGTAATAGGTTTTGCAACTGTCTTTTTCTCTGTCACTCTTGCCAAAATCAACACTGGCCATTTTTAAAAATGACTGAAATGCAATGGAATCAAAACTTGAAAACTCACTGCTACTGTGGCCTACGGATCCCCAAGATTTTTTTGAGATATTGCTTATTACACGATCATTAGGGCCATAATTACAACTTGTTTTTTTACCCTTCAAAACGAAAGACAGAAAAACCAATCCGACTGCAAACCCCATGAGATAATACCCAATTCTATAGATTAATTTCATTGTTATTTTTTTAATTCTAAAACTCTTTTATTGTCAGCTGCCAAAGAAATTTCAACAATATGAATGTTTTCCTGAGGTAGTAGCGATTCAATTTTCTCTCCCCATTCGATGAGGCATATCTGTCCGGAATCTAAATACTCCTCGACACCAATATCCATTGCTTCTTTCGCATCTTCCATGCGATAGAAATCAAAATGAAAAACACTGCCTTTTAAAGTACTTTTATATTGATTTATGATCGAAAAAGTGGGACTACTTATGTTGTCCACAACTCCCCATTCTAGGCAAAGTTGACGAATAAAGGTTGTTTTCCCAGCACCCAAATCCCCATTGAAACAGACAATCGGATGTATTAGTTTTTCGTTTAGAAGCACAACAGCCTTATTGATCTCTTTTAAACTAAATTCAATTTTCATGAAACAAATTTACGACTCTCTTGGCGTCATTACAACAAAGGGAACAATCATTTCTTCCATTGAAACCCCCCCGTGTTGAAAAGTGTTTCTGAAGTGAGTCGCGAAGTGATTAAAATTATTTTGAAAGACAAAGTATTGACTTCCTTTTGCAAAAATAAACTTACTATTCAAGTGCTCAGCGGGGAGCATGAATTCTTTAGGATTGGCAACTTCAATAATATCTTTTGAATTGTGACTAACGTTTCTCCCCGTTTTATAACGCAGGTTAGTGCCAGCATCTTTCGTAGAAATAATTTCGGTTGCTTGATCAACATTTATGGTTCCATGATCAGTCGTTATCGCAAGTTTAAATCCTAGTTTTTGTGATTTCTGAATAATATCAATTAGGGGCGAGTTTTCAAACCACGACAGCGTGAGAGAGCGAAAAGCCTTATTATCAGAAGCGAGTTCCTTAATAATATCCATTTCCGTCTTGGCATGAGAAATCATGTCAACGAAATTATAAACCACGACAAGCAGCCTGTCTTTACTATAGTTCTGAAGATATTTATGCAACTCTTTTCCTGCCTTTAGATTTGTTACTTTCACATAACTAAAGGGAATGTCTTTATTCAGCCGTGTTAGTTGGGCCTGAAGGAATTCAGATTCTTTAAGGTTTTTTCCCCCTTCTTTGTTTTCATTTACCCACAAATCTGGATGTTTTTCCTTCATTTCCAATGGAGTAAGTCCTGAAAAAAGAGCATTTCTACAGTAATGTGTTGCTGTGGGCAACAGGCTAAAATATGTAGTTTCCTCTTTCGCTACATAATAATTTTCTATGACTGGAGCGATCATTTTCCATTGGTCATATCTTAAATTATCAATCACTAGAAGTAATGTGGTGTCCTTTGTTCCAGGTAATATTTCAGGAAATAACCTTTCTTTAAAAAGTTGATGAGACATTGTTGGTCCCTCATCATTCATCATCCAGTTCTTATAATTTTGCGCTATAAATTTCGAAAATAAGTGATTGGCTTCTTTCATCTGCTCTTCAAAGATCTCAAGCATCCCATTGTCTTCGAGTGTTTGGAGTTCCATTTCCCAATAAGTCATCTTTAAATAAAATGCAGTCCAATCCTTAGCTGTTTCGATTTCATTTAATTCTAAACTGATTTTCCTAAACTCTTGCTGGTAGTTACTGATCGTTTTTTCGGCAATCAAGTTCTTGTGTTGAAATAATTTTTTAAGCGCCAAAAGAATTTGATGAGGATTAACGGGTTTAATCAAATAATCAGAAATCTTAGCGCCAATGGCTTCCTCCATGATTTGTTCCTCCTCATTCTTTGTAATCATGATAACAGGAAGATTGGGCAAAATGATTTTAAGCTCATTTAAAGTATCCAATCCACTCAACCCTGGCATGTTCTCATCCAGGAGCACTACGTCAAATGAGTTTTTTTTAATTAAAGACAAGGCATCTTGACCATTGTTGCAGGGAGTGGTCTGATAGCCTCTTTGTTCTAAGAAAAGAAAGTGAGATTTTAAAAGCTCAATTTCATCATCTACCCAAAGAATTTTAATTGATGTCATAATGTATATCTTTGCATTTTAGAAAAACAATTTTGAAAACAAAAAAGGTTACTTTTTTAAACGATCCAATCTACGGATTTATTAGCATCCAGTCGCCATTAATTTTTAAGGTAATTTCTCACCCATGGTTTCAGCGATTGAGAAGAATCTCTCAAATGGGACTATCTTCTTTGGTTTATCCTGGTGCACACCACACTCGTTTCGAACACGCATTGGGTGGAATGCACCTGATGCAAGAGGCGATTCGGGTTTTAAGAAAAAAAGAGGTTTTAATTTCTGACAAGGAAGCCGAATCTATGCAGCTCGCTATATTGTTGCACGACATAGGGCATGGCCCTTTTTCCCATACAACAGAAGCCACTTTGGCGGGCATAAAGTCTCATGAAGAAATTTCGCTCGACCTTATGAAAAACCTCAATGAGGAGTTGAAAGGAGCGTTGGATGTTGCCATCGCAATTTTCACCAATCAGTATCATAAAAAATTCATGCACCAATTGATCGTTGGCCAAATTGATTTGGACCGAATGGATTATCTTAAAAGAGATAGTTTTTATTCTGGGGCAACTGAGGGTAATATAAATTCGAAAAGAATCATCGAAATGATAACAGTAGTTGATGATCAGCTGGCGTTCGAAGAAAAATGTATTTATTCGATTGAAAAGTTTTTAATGGCCAGAAGATTGATGTATTGGCAAGTTTATCTTCACAAAACAAGTCTTTCTGCAGAATTCTTGCTTGTAAAAATTCTGGAGAGAGTTCGTCATTGTGTTGAAAATGGAATTCCGCCATCACTTTCGCCGGCACTGAGTTTTTTCATGTCACAAAAAATAAGTAAAAGTGATTTTTCGGGGGATGCACTAGAAAATTTTCTCTCTTTGGATGATTCTGATATTATTCAGGGCTTAAAAACATGGCAATACCATGATGATTTTATTTTAAGTAGAATGTCTAAAATGTTAATTGAAAGAAACTTGCTAAAAATTAAAATTCAAACAGACCCTTTTGATCCTTCTGAAGTTGATTTAAAGATTAAACAACTTAAGAATTTCAGCTTTAAGGAGTCTGATTATCAGAATTTTGTATTTACGGGATCCATATCAAATCAAACCTATGTGCCATTAGATAAAGAGATATTGATCTTATTAAAAAACGGGAAACTGACCAGTTTGCAAGAAGCAAATCCTTTTTTTAGTTCAAATGAGCTTTCACAAATACAAGTGAAATATTATTTATGCTATCCAAGGAATACTAATTTGAGTTAAATTTTATACTTTTGCCACAATGAAATTTACTGCACAACAAATCGCAGTTCAATTGGAAGGTACAGTAGATGGTGATCCCAATGCTGAAGTATACCAGCTTTCTAAAATTGAAGATGCACAGAAAGGTTCTCTGACTTTTCTCTCAAATCCTAAGTACACCCCCTTTATATATAAGACAAAAGCTTCTGTAACCATCGTTAACGATGACTTTATTGCTGAAAGCCATTTGAAAACGACCTTGGTTCGAGTTAACAATGCTTATGACTCTTTTACAGTTCTCTTAGACTATTACAACAAAGTTAAAGTAGGTGAAAAAGGAATTGCTAAATCCGCTGAAATTGATGAGTCTGTTATTCTTGGAAAAGACTGCTATGTTGGATCCATGACTTGTATTGAATCAGACACTGTAATTGCTGATAACGTGAAAATATTTCCTCAGGTATTCATCGGTTCAAATGTGAGTATTGGAAAAGGCACGATTGTTTTTCCTGGAGCAAGAATATTAGATGACACGATTATTGGGCAAGACTGTGTCATTCACAGTGGTGTTGTTATAGGAGCAGACGGCTTTGGCTTTGTGCCTCAAGAGAATGGAGCCTACAAAAAAATTCCACAAACTGGAATCGTCGTTCTAGGAGACAATGTAGATGTTGGAGCTAATTCCACGATAGACAGAGCAACCCTAGGGGTTACCTCTATCGGTAATGGTGTTAAACTAGACAATCAAATTCAAATTGCTCACAATGTTGAATTAGGGGAAAATACTGTTATCGCTGCTCAGTCGGGTATCGCAGGCTCCACAAAAATCGGAAAAAACTGCGTGATTGGTGGCCAAGCTGGACTTGCGGGGCACATCACAGTAGGTGACAATGTTAAAATACAAGGGCAATCAGGTGTGATCAGTAGTGTCAAAGACAATATGATCATTCAAGGAACACCTGCTTTCTCCTACAATGCATATAACAAATCTTATGTTTGTTTCAAAAACCTCCCTGATTTTGCTAAAGAAGTAAATCAAATTAAAAAAAAACTTGACCTATGAATAACTCAATTGCACTTCAGAAAACCTTATTAAAAGAGGTTGAACTGAACGGTGTAGGATTACACACTGGAAAACAAGTTAAATTAAAATTTGTTCCTGCACCCGTCAACACTGGTTTTGTGTTTGTCAGAACCGATGTAACTCCAAATGTGAAAATTCCGGCTGACATTCAATATGTGATTAATACAGACCGAGGAACCAACCTTCAAAAGGACAATTATAAAATACAAACTTCCGAACATGTACTTGCAGCACTTGTTGGTATGGGCGTTGACAATTGCTTTATAGAACTAGATGAATCCGAGTCTCCAATTATGGATGGTTCTTCTAAGTTTTTTGTAGAGGCTATTGAAAGTGCAGGAGTTGTCGAACAAAATGAAAGACGATGCGAATATGTCGTTACAGAAATAATTTCATACCGTGATGAAGAAACGGGCAGTGAAATTACACTGATCCCATCCGATACATTTCAAGTAACAACCATGGTTGATTTCCAGACAAAAGTTTTGGGAACTCAGAATGCCTCTTTGGATAATATTACTGATTTTAAAAATGAAATCGCTCCTGCTCGTACTTTTAGCTTTCTACATGAGTTAGAAATGCTTTTGGAAAATGGGCTTATCAAAGGGGGAGATCTAAACAATGCAATTGTTTATGTCGACAAACCGCTTTCAGAAAGCAATATGGAGCGCCTTAAAGAAGCTTTTGGAAAGGAGAAAATATCTGTAAGTCCAAACGGAATTTTAGACAACTTAAGTCTGCACTATTCAAACGAAGCCGCACGTCATAAACTGCTTGACGTTATTGGAGATCTAGCACTTGTTGGGGTATCCATTAAAGGAAAAGTAATCGCAATAAAACCAGGGCATAAAGTAAATGCTGAGTTTTCTAAAAAACTATCGCATATTATTAAACAAGAAAGAAGGCACAACGTCCCAAAAATCGACCTGAATTCTGAGCCACTTTTAGACGTTAACGATATTATAAAAATACTACCACACAGGCCACCATTTCTATTAGTAGATAAAATATTTGAGCTTTCTAAAACCCACGTAGTCGGTTTGAAGAATGTGACAATGAATGAACCTTTCTTTGCAGGTCATTTTCCCGGTGCCCCCGTAATGCCAGGTGTGCTTCAGATAGAAGCGATGGCGCAAGCGGGTGGAGTGTTATTATTAAATACAGTTCCAGATCCTGAAAATTATTTAACATTTTTCATGAAAATGGACAATGTAAAGTTCAAAAGACCCGTAAAGCCTGGTGATACACTCATATTTAAACTAGAATTAATCTCACCCATCCGAAGAGGAATTTGCCACATGCGAGGGTCTATTTTCGCAAATGGAAACTTGATGACAGAGGGAGAGCTGATGGCACAGATTATTAAACGTAAAGATTAAATGAAACAACCATTATCCTACATACACCCCCAAGCTAAGGTTGCTATAAATGTAGTAATCGAACCCTTTACAACAATCGATAAAAATGTTGAAATAGGCGAGGGGACTTGGATTGGATCTAATGTCACCATCATGGAAGGTGCAAGGATTGGAAAGAATTGTAGTATTTTTCCAGGTGCAGTAATCGCTGCAGTTCCTCAAGATTTGAAATTTGAAGGGGAAGACACTTTGGCTGAAATTGGAGACAACACAACCATAAGGGAGTGTGTAACCATCAACAGAGGTACTTCGGATCGTCAAAAAACAAAAATTGGTAAAAACTGTTTGATTATGGCTTACTGTCATGTTGCGCATGACTGTTTTATTGGAGATTACTGTATTTTCTCAAACAACAGCACACTTGCGGGGCATGTAACCATAGGAGATTATGTCATTCTTGCAGGTCTAGTGGCAGTACACCAGTTTTGTACAATCGGTGACCATGCATTCATTGCTGGTGGATCTTTGGTTAGAAAAGATGTTCCTCCCTACGTTAAAGCAGCAAGAGAGCCATTATCCTATGTTGGAATCAATTCAGTTGGATTAAGAAGACGTGGATTTACATCAGAAAAAATCGCTGAAATCCAGAATATTTATAGAATTCTTTATCAAAAGAAATTCAATAACAGTCAAGCTTCAGGAATAATCGAAGCCGAAATGGTTGCGACACCAGAGCGCGATGAAATAATCCAATTCATTAGTAGTTCACAAAGAGGTATTATGAAAGGTTATTTCCAAAAAAACTAAACTATTATGGCATCAGCATCAGACATTCGTAAAGGACTTTGTATAAAATACAATAATGATATTTTTAAAATTATCGAATTTCTTCATGTTAAACCAGGGAAAGGACCCGCTTTCGTTAGAACAAAGCTCAAAAGCGTCACTACAGGTAGAGTCATCGACAATACTTTCTCTGCAGGAAATAAGATTGAAGACATACGCGTAGAAACCTCAAAATTCCAATTTTTATATTCTGAAGGTGAGGACTTTAATTTCATGAATGTAGGAGACTACAATCAAATATCATTAGATAAAAACATCTTGGACTACCCAGACTTGTTGAAAGAAGGCGAGTTGGTTAGCATCTCTATTAATACAGAAGATGGACTGCCGCTTTCTGTAGACATGCCTGCGAGTGTTGTTTTAGAAGTAACACACACAGAACCTGGAGTAAAAGGCAATACGGCAACCAATGCAACCAAGCCTGCTACGGTGGAAACTGGAGCGCAAATCAATGTGCCCCTCTTTATAAACGAGGGAGATAAAATCAAAATTGATACTGAAAAAGGGAATTATCAAGAACGTGTTAAAGAATAACTCCTTCTTAACTTAAGTCTTCTATAAATTCCATATTTTTACCTTAATAATAAATCCACAGAATGAGCGTATTAGTTAATAAAAACTCTAAAATAATAGTACAAGGTTTTACAGGCGGTGAGGGGACATTTCACGCCACCCAGATGATTGAATACGGAACAAATGTTGTTGGCGGAGTAACCCCTGGCAAAGGAGGGCAAACGCACCTCGAAAAGCCCGTCTTTAATTCAGTAGTAGAAGCTGTAGAAAAAGTAAATGCTGACACTTCCATCATATTTGTCCCACCCGCTTTTGCTGCGGACGCAATCATGGAGGCTGCGGATGCAGGGATCAAAGTGATTATAACAATTACAGAAGGAATTCCTGTGAATGACATGACCAAAGTTGCTTCTTATATTAAAAATAAAGATTGTACTCTTATTGGCCCTAATTGTCCTGGGATTATCACTCCAGAGGAGGCAAAGGTAGGTATCATGCCTGGTTTTGTGTTTAAAAAGGGAAATGTTGGAATTATTTCAAAATCAGGAACACTAACTTATGAAGCTGCCGATCAAGTTGTTCGCCAGGGATTAGGAATTACAACTGCTGTAGGTATTGGTGGAGATCCAATTATTGGAACAACCACCAGAGACGCCGTGAAACTTTTCATGGAAGATCCTGAAACCGAATGCATTGTCATGATCGGTGAGATAGGAGGACAGTTGGAAGCCGATGCTGCGCATTGGGTTAAAGAAAATGGAAATCAGAAACCCGTTGTAGGATTTATAGCTGGTGAAACAGCACCTAAAGGAAGAACCATGGGTCATGCTGGAGCTATTGTCGGTGGAAAAGATGACACGGCAGAAGCAAAAAAAGAAATTATGAGGTCTTGTGGAATCCATGTGGTAGATTCTCCTGCAGACATAGGTAAAAAAGTACTCGAAGTTTTATCTTAGCTATGATTAAATTATTAGAAAATAAAACAGCCATAATTACTGGAGCAACAAGAGGTATCGGCCGTTCAATTGCATTAGCTTTCGCAAAACATGGATGTAATGTCGCTTTTACTTACAACAGTTCTACAACTGCTGCAACTGATTTGGAAAAAGAGTTGACCGCTATAGGTGTTAAAGCAAAATCCTATCAGAGCAATGCAGGTGATTATGATCAATCGCAAAAACTAGTTGAACAAGTCATAAAAGATTTTGAAAACGTTGATATATTGATAAACAATGCAGGAATCACCAAAGACAATTTACTAATGAGAATTGGTGAAGCTGACTTTGATGAAGTAATTGAAGTAAACCTCAAATCCGTTTTTAACATGACCAAGGCCATTCAACGAACCTTTCTTAAACAAAGAAGTGGTTCACTGATACATATGAGTTCGGTGGTCGGGTTAAAAGGAAATGCGGGTCAATCTAACTATGCTGCTTCAAAAGCAGGAATTATTGGATTCTCTAAAGCAATTGCTTTGGAGTTAGGCTCAAGAAACATAAGGAGCAATGTCATTGCCCCTGGATTTATCGAAACCGAAATGACCGATAAACTCCCTGAAGAAGTTGTTCAGGGATGGAGAGATGGAATTCCACTTAAAAGAGGTGGAAAACCTGATGATGTTGCCAATGCTTGCGTATTCCTTGCTTCTGATATGTCAGATTACATAACAGGACAGGTCTTGCAGGTCGATGGTGGAATGCTAACTTAAATTAATTTTAAATCTATATCATGAATAAATTACCAAAAATTGGACTGCCAATAATCTTATTGGTTTTTGTACTAATAATCTTTGTCTCTAAATCTTCTATCAACATCGGTTATGGGGAAGCAGGAGTGCTTTTCAAAACCTTTGGTGGAGGTGTAGATACGGAAAATCCACCAATAGGGGAAGGATTTCACATTATAGCGCCTTGGAACAAGGTTTACGTTTATAATGTAAAACAACAAGAGGTTTTTGAAAGTAAAATGCAGGTTTTGTCTTCAAATGGTCTAGAAATTAGCCTAGACATTTCTGTGCTTTATCAGCCTAAGATTTCAGAATTAGGACTTTTACACAAAACCAAAGGAGAAAATTACCTAAACATTATTATCATTCCTCAAATTCGTGCGGTTGCTAGAAGTGTTGTAGGTCGTTACACGCCAGAGCAATTGTATTCTACCAAAAGAGATGCGATTCAAAATGAAATTTTTGAAGAAACTAAAAAAGTAGTCGAAAACCAACACGTTCAGTTGAATGCTGTTTTGGTTAGAGACGTTACTTTACCTATTGCAATTCGTGAAGCAATCGAACGTAAACTGAATCAAGAGCAAGAAGCTTTGGAATATGAGTTTAGAATTGAAAAAGCAACGCAAGAGGCTGAGAAACAAAGAATTGAATCTGAAGGAAAGGCAGAAGCCAACCGTATTTTGAATGCTTCCTTGTCAAGGTTGATTCTACAAGAAAAAGGAATTGAAGCGACACTTAAACTTTCACAATCACCAAATTCCAAAGTGATTGTCATCGGGGGTGGCGAAGGAGGATTACCAATAATTCTTGGGAATCAATAATTAGACTTTTTTCAATTTCAAAAAAAATATTATATTTGCACCATGCAAAACATAAAATTACATACACATCAATTTTCAATCGCTCAAGTGAGGTGAGAAAGTTGTGTATTAACAATATTTTTAAAACCCGTTTGAGCACCAAGCGGGTTTTTTTTTAAATAAAATTTGATAAAATGATTAAAATTGCGATTCAAAAATCAGGGAGGCTTAACATTGATTCTTTAGAGATTCTCAAGAAATGCGGGATCTCCATAGACAATGGTAAAGATCAACTCAAGGCTGCGGCAAGAAATTTTCCGTTAGAAGTGTTGTATCTGCGAAATGGTGATATCCCACAATACCTCAGGGATGGGGTCGTTGATCTTGCGATTATTGGTGAGAATTTGATTCATGAGAAAGGAAAAGGAATCGAAACGATCGAGCGTTTGGGTTTTTCTAAATGCAGGGTAAGTATTGCACTCCCTAAGGAAGTTGAATTTAATAACATCAAACAATTGGACGGAAAACGCATTGCAACTTCATATCCAAATACGGTAAAACGCTTTTTTGAAGAAAATGGAATTGCTGCGGACATCCACATCATTAATGGATCGGTAGAAATTGCTCCAAACATTGGATTGGCTGACGCGATTTGCGATATCGTTTCCAGTGGGAGCACTTTGTTTAAAAACAATCTCAAAGAGGTTGTTAAAATAATGGAATCAGAAGCCGTTTTGGTTCAGGCACCCAATTTGTCTTCTGAAAAGAATGAATTGATTGAAAAACTTCGTTTTCGTTTAAGAGCTGTGCTTAGGGCCAAAAAATCGAAATATATTTTGCTCAATGCACCCAATGATAAAATTAAACAAATAAGTAATATTTTACCTGTGCTCAAAAGCCCAACGGTATTGCCTTTGTCACAAAAAGGGTGGTCTTCATTACATTCCGTTATAGATGAAGGTTCTTTTTGGGATGTCATTGACGCTTTAAAAGATGCAGGAGCAGAGGATATATTGGTATGTCCTATTGAAAAAATGGTACTGTAATGAAACAATATCGCAACCCAATCAGGTCGGATTGGAAAAAATTAACCGCACGTGCCGCTGCTAGCTATGCTTCATTAGAACCCTTGGCCAAAGAGGTTTTTGAAAACGTAAGGCTTAATGGAGATGCGTCATTGTCTGCCTATACCTTAAAATTTGATGGTGTTTCTTTGGATTCTTTTCAGGTGAGTCCGAAGGAAACAGCAGCGGCAGAATCGCGTGTGCCACAAAGCCTAAAAAATGCCATTGAAATCGCTAGAAACAATATTCTAGCATTTCACAAAGCACAAAAAACAACAACCGTAAAAGTTGAAACACAAGCAGGAGTATATTGTTGGCAAAAAAAAACACCCATTGAAAAAGTAGGACTTTACATACCAGGAGGGTCGGCACCTTTGTTTTCTACTGTTCTGATGTTGGCTACGCCTGCAAATATTGCAGGCTGTGAAGAGATTGTATTGTGTTCGCCCCCAGATAAAAACGGAAACCTTCCCGATGTGATACTCTATACCGCCAAACGCTGTGGCGTAACCAAAATTTTTAAAGTAGGAGGAATGCAAGCCATTGCTGCAATGACTTTTGGAACAATAACCATTCCTCAAGTAGACAAGATATTTGGCCCAGGGAATCAATATGTGACCGTAGCCAAACAATTGGCAACACAATATCATGTAGCGATTGACATGCCAGCAGGCCCCAGTGAATTGATGGTAGTCGCAGATGAAACTGCCGATCCATCTTTTATTGCTTCTGACTTATTGTCTCAAGCCGAACATGGGCCAGACAGTCAGGTGCTGCTGATCACAACTTCCAAAGCCATTGCAGAGGAAACTCAAAAAGCAGTGCTTTTACAGCTGGAAAATCTAGACAGAAAGGACATCGCCCAAAAAGCATTAGACAACTCAAAAATCATTGTCTTTAATGACGACCAAACGGCGCTTGATTTTGCCAACCAATATGGTGCGGAGCACTTAATTGTTTGTGTTAAAGAAGAAGAAAAATTTATTGAGGGAATAAAAAGTGCTGGTTCTGTCTTTATCGGGAATTATACCCCAGAAAGTGCTGGAGATTATGCCTCGGGAACCAATCATACTTTGCCTACAAATGGCTATGTACGTCAATACAGTGGTGTGAACTTGGATAGTTTTTTAAAGGCAATTACTTATCAGAAAATAACCAAAGAAGGTTTGATGAACCTTGGTCCTGCGATTGAAGAGATGGCAGCCGCCGAAGGACTTCAAGCACACAAAAATGCCGTAACACTCCGGCTTAAATCAATGAAGTGATGAAAGGATTAGATTTAAAAAAACTGGTACGACCTTTGGTGCTTAAGATTGCACCTTATCGATCAGCAAGAGACGAATTTGAAGATTTTGAGGCTCAAAATATTTTTTTGGATGCCAATGAAAATCCTTTTGAAAATGGCTACAATCGCTACCCTGACCCACAACAACGTAAGTTAAAGCGCAAATTGGCAGAAATCAAAAGCGTTTATGCAGATCAGATTTTATTGGGCAACGGCAGCGATGAAGTGCTGGATTTAATCTTTCGTGCGTTCTGCGAACCCTCACAAGACGAAGTGATGCTATTGCCGCCTACCTATGGCATGTATGAAGTACTTGCAAAATTGAACGACATCAACATTCAAGAAGTTCCTTTAAACGAGGAATTTCAATTGGATATTAAAGCCATAAAAGCAAGGGTGAGCACTAAAACAAAAATCATTTTTGTTTGTAGCCCCAATAACCCTTCAGGGAATGCTTTGCCTTTAAATGAAATTGAAAGTCTTTTTGATTTTTTCGATGGATTGGTTGTGCTTGATGAAGCTTATGTGGACTTTTCAGAACGAGAAGGCGGTTTGTCCGTTTTAAATAAATTCCCAAGACTGATTGTCTGTCAAACGCTCTCTAAGGCCTATGGTTTGGCTGGAATACGCTTGGGCATGTGTTTTGCTGATGCAACAATCATCTCTGTTTTAAACACCATTAAACCACCTTATAATATCAATGTCCTGACACAAAGTGTTGCTTTTGATGGATTAGAGGATGCTCCGGCCATTGAACAACAAATTCAATTAATTGTTTCAGAGCGAATAAGAATGGCCACTGCCTTTTCAACATTTAAGTTTGTAAAAAAAGTGTTTAAAAGTGATGCCAATTTCCTTTTAATAAAAGTCGATGATGCCAACAAACGCTACGATGCGCTTGTAAAACAAGGGGTTGTGGTTAGGAATCGATCCAAGCTTCACAATTGTGAAAGCACTTTAAGAATTACGATAGGAACCCCAGAAGAAAATAATAAACTAATAAGCATTTGTAAAAACTTAGATCAATGAAAAAAGTATTATTTATCGATCGCGATGGTACGCTAACATTAGAACCAAATGATTTTCAGTTGGATTCATTTGATAAATTGATTTTTTATCCGAATGTCTTCCAATACCTTTCCAAAATCGCAAAAGAATTGGATTATGAATTGGTTATAGTAACCAATCAGGATGGTTTGGGAACTTCTAGTTTTCCCGAAAACACCTTTTGGCCTGTTCATAATTTTATATTGCAAAGTTTTGAGAATGAAGGAGTCGTTTTTGATCAAGTTTTTATTGACAAGTCCTTTCCTAAAGACAAGCAACCGACCAGAAAGCCTGGCACTGAGCTGCTAAAATCATACATTGACAACCCGGCCTATGACCTTGAAAACTCCTACGTGATTGGAGACCGCTTGACGGACATGGAGTTGGCCAAAAATCTAGGTTGTAAAGGAATTTTGATCGATACCGATACGGAAAGAGGAGCCACCGAAGTGACAGATGCAGCGTTGGATGCAGTCATTGTTCTTAAAACACAACTTTGGGAGGAAATCTACCAACGACTGTTATTAAAAGACCGAAAAGTAACCTTAACCCGAAACACAAAAGAAACAAAAATAGCAATTGCCTTAAACCTTGATGGTTCGGGGCAAAGCACCATAGACACTGGTATTGCTTTTTTTGATCACATGTTAGATCAATTGGCACGTCACGGACAAATGGACATTAGTATCCAAACAAAAGGAGATCTAGAAGTCGATGAGCACCACACCATTGAGGACACCGCCATTGCTTTGGGGGAAACCTTTGCATTGGCCTTGGGTAATAAACTGGGAATTGAACGTTATGGCTTCACCCTGCCTATGGATGATGCCTTGGCACAAGTTGCCATAGATTTTGGAGGGCGGAATTGGTTGGTTTGGGAAGCTGAGTTCAAAAGAGAAATGATTGGTAAAATGCCAACAGAAATGTTCTTTCACTTTTTCAAATCCTTTGCTGATGGTGCCAAAGCCAATATAAATATAAAAGCAGAAGGAGACAATGAACACCACAAGATAGAGGTGATTTTTAAGGCCTTTGCAAAAGCAATCAAAGTAGCAGTTAAGCGAGATTCGAGTAAAATGATCTTGCCTTCTACAAAAGGAATGTTATAAATGAAAACAGTTATTATAGATTATGGTGCTGGTAATGTAAAAAGCCTGCAATTTGCTTTAGAACGATTGGGAGTAGCCGCGCTATTGACCAAAGTTCCAGAGGAAATACTCGCTGCTGACAAAATCATCTTCCCCGGACAAGGGGAAGCAAAAAGCGCCATGGCCAAGCTCAAAGAAAACGAATTGGATCTTTTATTAAAGGATTTAAAACAGCCTGTATTGGGAATTTGTCTCGGCATGCAATTGTTTTGTTCACATTCTCAAGAAGGGGACACCGAGGGTTTAGGGATTGTTTCTTCAGAAGTTGTGCGTTTTCCAATTACGGTCAAAGTACCTCAAATGGGATGGAACCTGGTACAACACAATCAAGAAGGATTGTTTGAAGGAATTTCAAAGGAATCTTATATGTATCTTGTTCATAGTTATTATGTTCCATTGATAAATGAAACTATTGCTCGAAGTGAATATTCCACACTATATAGCGTTGCAATTCAAAAAGATAACTTCTATGGCGTTCAGTTTCATCCCGAAAAAAGTGGGAAACCGGGAAGCCGTTTGTTGGAAAACTTTTTAAAACTATAATTTATGAGAATCATTCCAGCGATTGACATCATTGATGGGAAATGCGTCCGACTTTCAAAAGGAGATTACTCTACCAAAATTGAATATGGAGCCTTCCCTTTGGAAATTGCCAAATCGTTTGAAGCCCATGGCATTGAACATTTGCATTTGGTAGATTTGGATGGGGCAAAGGCTAAAAAGATCATCAATCACAAGGTTTTGGAATCAATCACAAGCCATACCCGCCTGAAGGTCGACTTTGGGGGAGGAGTAAAGACCGTAGAAGATTTACACATCGCCTTTGAATCTGGGGCCAAGCAAGTCACTGGAGGAAGCATAGCGGTTAAGGATCCTGCGCTTTTTAAACAATGGATCAAACAATACGGAGCTGATAAAATCATATTGGGTGCGGATGTAAATAACGAAAAGATCGCGGTAAGTGGCTGGCTGGAGACCTCTACCATGGATTTAATGCCCTTTTTAGCCGATTACCTAAACGAAGGGGCGCAATACGTGATTTGCACTGACATCAGCAAAGATGGAATGTTAGCAGGTCCCTCATTTGATTTGTATGAAAAAATATTAAACAAATATGATCTCAATTTAATAGCCTCGGGCGGTATCTCTGATTACGATGAATTGGGGCGTTTGGCCGAAATGGGCTGTGAAGGCACCATCATTGGAAAAGCCATTTATGAAAACAGAATTACGCTCAAACAATTAGAGCAATATATTTTAAACAATTAAAATGTTAACCAAAAGAATCATTCCTTGTCTCGACATCAAAGACGGTCGCACAGTCAAGGGAATCAATTTTGTCAACCTCAGAGATGCCGGAGATCCGGTCGAATTGGCAACCCGTTATACCCAAGAAGGTGCAGATGAACTTGTATTTTTGGACATTTCGGCGACCGAACAAAAACGCAAAACCCTTGCTGCTTTGGTACTTCGAGTGGCAAAAGCCCTTGACATCCCCTTCACTGTCGGTGGTGGGATAAGCAGCGTTAAGGACGCGCGCTTGCTATTGCTTAATGGCGCTGATAAGGTTTCGATTAATTCCGCTGCTGTGAAACGCCCGGAACTGATCAACGAACTGGCGGCAGCATTTGGAAACCAATGTGTTGTGGTTGCGGTGGATGCCAAGCAAATTGAAGGTAAATGGATCGTGCATTTGGTTGGTGGAAAAGTACCCACCAAAATCGATCTTTTTGATTGGGTCAAAGAAGTAGAGATGCGTGGTGCTGGTGAAATCTTGTTCACCTCAATGGATCATGATGGTACTAAAAATGGTTTTGCCAACGAAGCTTTAGCGAAAATCAGCAACAGCATCAACATCCCGATCATCGCCTCTGGAGGTGCAGGAGAAATTCAGCATTTTATTGATACCTTTACGGAAGGAAAAGCGGATGCTGCACTGGCTGCAAGTGTTTTTCACTTTGGTGAAATCTCTATTCCTGCGCTTAAAAATGAATTAATTAAAGAAAAAATAGCAATACGCCCAGCATGATAAATCCTGATTTTAATAAAGACCCCAACGGCCTGATTCCCGCAATTGTTCAAGACGTTCAAACCCGAAAAGTATTGATGTTAGGGTATATGAATGCCGCCGCATTGGCAGCAACCGAGAGTTCGGGCAAGGTTACTTTTTTTAGTAGAAGTAAAAATCGCCTTTGGACAAAAGGGGAGGAGAGTGGTAATTTTCTTATGCTTGAGTCGGTTGCGATAGATTGCGACCTGGACACTTTATTGGTCTATGCTAAACCCATGGGGCCCACTTGTCACACGGGTACTGACAGTTGTTGGGGGGAAGAAAATACTGCGGATTATGGATTTCTATCCGAATTGGAAGCGGTGATTCAAGACCGAAAAGAAAACCCAGATGACGCCAGTTATGTCAATTCTTTATTTAAAAAAGGAATTAATAAAATCGCTCAAAAAGTTGGTGAAGAAGCCGTCGAGACCGTAATCGAAGCCAAAGATGACAACGACGAATTGTTTCTTTCGGAATCCGCAGATTTACTTTTTCACTATTTAATTTTATTAAAGGCCAAAGGTTTTGGCTTGGCCGACGTGGTGAAGGTACTCGAGAATCGTAAGAAATAAACATTAAAAATTATGACAAAGATAAATTCCGATATTTTTTCATTTTTTAAAGAACTGGACCAAAACAACAACCGCGTTTGGTTTGAGGCAAATAAAAAGCATTTCAAATCTCTTGAGGCAGAAATGAAAGTCTTTAGTGCGCAATTGGAAACCGAAATGAACACTTTTGATCGAATCGAAAAGACTAAAATTTTTAGAATCTATCGTGATGTTCGTTTTTCAAAAGATAAAACCCCTTACAAAACACATTTTGGCGTATCCTTTCACCGAGAAAAACCAGCCTTGAGAGGGGGCTATTACCTTCACATCAAGCCAGGGGATAGTTTCCTCGCCACTGGTTTTTGGAACCCCAGCAAAGAAGATCTTTTTCGCATCCGAAAGGAACTTGAAGTCGATGCCACTGAATTCAGAGCGGTAATTGCTGACTCAAAGCTTACAAAATCATGGGGAAAATTGACCGGAGATGTCCTAAAAGTAGCGCCCAAAGGATTTTCAAAAGAACACAAAGACATTGACCTTTTACGTCAAAAGCAATATTTGTTCCTTCACAAGTATACTGACTCAGAAGTTTTGTCTGAGGGATTTTTAAAAGATGTTGCGCAACGTTTTAATGCCATCCGTCCATTTTTTGACCTGATGAGCAGCGTGCTCACCACCGATCTCAACGGTATAAGTCTTTTGGAAGACTAGGCCTGCGATTCTGTAGACAATACAAAACTGTCAAAAACAGGCGTGTCTCCATTTTTGACCACTCCTTTAAGCAAATCACCCGAGGTAATGCCCGTAGCAGAGAAATAAGCTATCGGCCCTTTCACCAAATCGTCAAGGGTTAGGACTTCCTCCAAATTTGCATTTTCGGCGCTTAAAAGGGCTAATTCTGATTTAAACTGTGGTGCACGTTTTCCGATAAATCCACCGCCCAAGGCTTTGATGGCACAAGCGGTCAACACGCCCTCTGGTGTTCCACCGACTCCCATCATGATGTCAATGTCTGTGTTGGGCAAGGCAGCGCGCAGTCCTCCCAAAACATCTCCTTCAGGATAAAGGGCCGCTTGTGCTCCTGCAGCGTTAATCTCCGCTTTTAGCTGCTCGTGTCGGGGCTTGTCCAGCACAAAGACCCGAAGTGCAGTGATGGGTTTGTCTAATGCCAATGCCACCGCAGCCAAATTTTCTGCTGTGGATTTGTTGATGTCAATGGCGTGTTTTGCTTTTTTTCCCACAATGATTTTTTGCATAAAAAAAGAAGCCCCCGGATCCCAAAGGGTTCCTTGGGGAGCCAATCCCATTACACAAATGGCATTGGGCAGATCAGCTGCCAGCAGAGCTGTTCCTTCAACCGGATCAACTGCAATGTCTAGTTTTGGTCCGTTTCCTGTCCCCACTTTCTCACCATTAAATAGCATGGGTGCTTTGTCTTTTTCTCCTTCTCCAATGATGACTGTTCCTTGAAAGTCTATCGCATTCAACGCCAAACGAAGGGCATCAACTGCAGCTTTGTCTCCCGCTTCTTTGTCTCCTTTGCCGATAAAATCAGTTGCTGCCAATGCTCCGGCTTCTGTGGCATGCTGAAAGGCTTTTAGTAAATCCTGCATTTAGTCTGTTTTTTTTAACCTATTAAGCTTTTTTTAAAATAGTTGTGATTGATCCTTAAAGCGTTTGATCAACATACTTATTATGCGTTTGTTTAGGGCAGGGGCGTTTTCCAAGTAGGCGTGGTATTCTGTCAGCGTAAAGTGCCCAATGACCATGCCCATCAAAGAATTGCGAAGTTTTTGATCTTTGTTGAGCGCGTTTTCGATGTAGGCCAACTTTTTTTCTAAACTTAAATTATAAAACACCCCTTTCCTTTTGTCAATGTAATTGTGAAAAGCAACCACAAGCAAAGGGTTTTGGAGTTTTAATATCGGTCGGAGGGTGTTGTTTTGAAAACGTTCTTCTGCACCCGTAGCCTCAAAAGTCTGATGTTTTTTGATTTCTGGACGTATGCGAAGCAAATCGTTGTGTCGATCGTTCATGGACCTAATTTTATTGCTAAATTACAATGGTTGTGCCTGAAAGAAGAACTGTTAGTAGGGGATTTTTAACGATCTTGTTAACAGTTTTGATTCTTAATCTTTAATTCTCAAAGAATCGGCGGGCAGCAAAGGCTGGTTCAATTGTCCCAACAATACTTTTTTGACCATTTCTGTTTCTTGCATGGGAAAGACATGTCCTTTTCCTACCACCCTGTGTAGGGTGAATTGGGTATTTGAAAAATGTTTTTGCGCAAAAGCGACATTGGGCGCATAGGGAACGAGTTTATCTTTACTGCCATGCAGCATGAGGACCGGTACTTGAATGTTTTTCCATTGGCCGACAAGAGGACGCAAGGCCGCAGCATGAAAGCGTTTTTCTATTTGCGCTACCCTAAACGAAAGGGGAACCATCCATTCTGTTAATTTCCACTCCGCCAATTTTCCCAAAGCGAAGTAACGTTCCGCCTCCGGATCGAGTGCCGGAGCAAGCATTACTACTGCTGCGACGATCTCTGGGGCTTCCAGTGCCATTTTGGCGGCGATAGGCCCTCCATAGGACCACCCGATGAGTATTCCTGGTAATTCTTTGCTGGAGTATTGCTTTAGTTGCGTAATAAGGCTCCCAGCTTGTTGTGCGATGTCTGGATGGGCACAACCAAATTCTGAATAGCCATAGCCCAAACGATCAAAACTGATCAGGTTGGCCTTTGTGTTTAGCAGACTATCCGTGAGATAGGCGTCAAAATTATCGCTCGAACCGGGCGCGCCATGCACGAAATATAGGGTTGGAAGTGATGCATCATAGGGTTTTGAGTGGATGTGCCGCAAGCGAAGCCCCTCGAAGGCTTCATAATGAACTTGGGCTTGCAATCCTTTTTTAGCGAAATGCTGAATCACTTTTGAGTCAGAAGTCCTAAACGTAGCCAAGGTGCCACAAGCGATGGTTTGAGCATAAACGTCTGCAAATCCTTTGGCTGTAATATCGTGAATCAGAATTTGCTTGAAAGCCAACATTTGCTCTTTCAACGTACTGTTTTCTTGATTTTCATCATCACTGTTCAACGACTTTTCAATCACATCAGAAAGAAGGCGGGCTTTGCCCGCCATCATTTCTGCTAATTTTTTGGAACTTTTTATCGTTTGTCCTACGTGAACACAAAAATCTTTAATCAGATTTACAAATCTTTCAAAATTTTGAGGTAGGGCAACAATTCCGTTTTCTGTTAGTTCTGCAATGGCGATTTTGGTAACAAATTCACCGTCATTGTACAAATGAAAATCAATATAATCTGTAAAGATTAGATTGTCTAATGATGCTTTGTATCGGTCAAATTGTTCTTTGTTGACCGATTTCTTTTTTCCTTCAAGGTCTTTGTCGCCAATGTCTTTTGCTTCAATAAATCCAACAGGGATATCTTTTTTCGTCAAAATGTAGTCAGGTGCTCCACAAGTCTGCCTTTTGGGTTCGTTGGTGGCTCTAACTTCAGGAACTAAAGTTTCTAAAAGATGTGATAAATATCCGCGATAGGTGTGCTCAGTCGCATTCCCTTGTTGGAACAGCGTATTGATTCTGAGGATATAATGGTGTAGGTTTTTGTTTGCGTTCTGAGACTGCATAGGTTTGGGGAGTAATAAAATAAAAACCCCAAATTAATTGAACAGATAGCAGCTTTTTTATAGGTTAAGTATATTTTAAATTGATTTGGGGTCAACTGTTTCACTAAAATACAAAAAAGCGCTAAAACGCAATCCTACTCGAGCAGATTTTTTGTAAATCGGTATTGGCAAGCGTGGCGATAAGCGATTAACTTTTCTTCTTCAAAAAACTTAGTTTTGGGAGAATTATCAGACCTTCAAATGGACTTATGCGAGCTGGACTACTCGTCTTTCTTGTTCACCGTTTGACTGAAAAAGGTAGGCGGTTCAGAGCAAATAACAAATTTAGGATTTATTTCTTCATCTCAACACCTTCTATATCGACTGTGCGTCAAGGAAAAATTTTGATATATTGGACATTTTTTTTTAATTTTACTCTTATGGAAACAATTTTTGATTTCAATCCGACCAAACAAGAGTTGTTCAAAATTCTAAGTTTGGAAACTGCAACCAAAGAATGGTATCTGGACATGTATGATCCCAATCTTTTTTCGTTGCACTTGTGTTCTTTATTTTACATTAGAAAAGACGAAAAGAATCTCAACTTTTGGCTTGATAAGCTTGACAATTTATCTAAGATTGACTTTTACAGGACTGTCAATCATCCTTAAAATTATACACTTTTCATTAGCTGAATTCCTTACAACTTTCTCTGGGTTATTCACTTTTTTAGATTGAAAAAAGTTGATCATTAAATCTTGTCTTGTTAATCCTCAGGTAAAAATACAATTTGAAATCAATTCACAACTGTACATTGATTATTAAAGAAAAACCATATGTCAACGCCAAATTTTCAACCCCGTAATGAAGCCATCAGAGCCTGTGTAGACAAGCTCTTGGCTACCCATCCGTATTGGAAGTAAGTGATTGATGATTCAAATGTTAAACTTTTGGTGGACGAGCAGAGAATTGCTACTTTAGGGAAAGGAAAGTCGGTTAGTACAGCCAAAGCCTATCCATTAAAAGGCATTCTTGAACACCCAGAATTTGAGCAATATTACCCTGATTTAGCAAATAAAATAAAAGTTGAGTTTTATGAGTCCCAAAACAAAAACAAAGGAGGGAGTATCCAAAACCACTCAGACGGCACCTACACCAACCGAATCAACGAAAAATTTCGAGAAAAGGATAGTGACAGATTATTTTTACTCACCCACGAAACCCAACATGTCATCCAAGGAAAGGATAGAGGATTTAGATCGTTTCCTAAAAAAGATAATGCCCTAGGAGGAATAACATCATCGTATCTTTACAAACTTCTAAAAGAGGAAAGCTAAAGATTTATCGAGAGGGTAGCGATAAGGAAATAAAGTATCGCCATTTACCAGACGCTAAACTGATGCGTTGGGCCTGGAAATTATACGAATTAGGAACAGAAAAAAGAGTTCCCCCTCAGTTCGTATATAACAGGGTTAGAAGCACTCGACGTTACTCCCGTAGCGTTTTTTGCTGATGGATTTGAAAATATAGACCAGATAACAAAGAATTCGTCTATACGGGTAATGCCAGTTAATGTATGTTGTAGGTTCTACCTTTAACTGATTTCTTCCTCGTTCTCGTTCTCGATACATTTTTTGCAAGCAAAAAACACTCGAACTGACAAATCAGGAAGCGCATGCACCTGCAAGCAAAAAACACGCGAACTGACTTATCCTAAAGCATGTCACATCAAGTGATTGCACGGAACGTGCAATTGTATCGAGATGCATGTCACATCGAGTGATTGCACGGAACGTGCAATTGTATCGAGAAGCATGTCACTTCGAGTGTTTTCCGAAGGAAAATGTATCGAGAAGTATCGAGAAGCAACCTACAATCAATTTTTTAATATTGATCAGGTTCTCTGCTGCTATGTCGAATTCTTAGAATTCTAACTTGGGTAGCTTTCACTTGATAAGCAACACGGAAATGAAAGCGTACAACGGCCCTATAACTTCCGTCATTCTTTGTTTTTAACGGATCTAATTCGTAAATCTCAGGATGTAAGGCTAATTTTCTGACTTCCTCAAGGAGGGTATTCCTTACTTTTTTTTGCGGCTGTAGGCGACTTTTCTCTAAGGTAAAAATAAGCTTCTTTTAGTTGATGCAAGGCTTCTTTATCCCAAACAATAGTTTTTTCATTACCACTCATTTGCAATTTTTTCTACTTCCTCCTCCGTAAAAAAAATGCCTGATTCGATTCGAGAATTTGCAGCTTCCAAAGCTTTGTTGTACTCCTTTAAAGTTGTTTTAGGGCGGGTCATTTGATCCAAAAAGGCTTCTAGCTGTTCAAAAACAGGAGCTTCGATTGTTGAAACTTTTTCAATAAATGCCGTTTTTCTTGTTTTTAAATCCATAATACACTTTTTAGGTTCTGTAACGAAAATAGTAAAAAATCATCTGATATGTAGGAGAGAGTGGGTTTAAATGCTCTTTGTGCTTGTCTTCTTCCTCGTTCTCGTTCTCGATACATTTTTTGCAAGCAAAAAACACTCGAACTGAAAATCAAGCAAAAAACACTCGAACTGACGACTAACTAAAAAACAGGCGAACTGACAAATCCTAAAGCTTGTCACATCGAGTGATTGCACGGAACGTGCAATTGTATCGAGATGCATGTCACATCGAGTGGTTTTATCGCTAATGGAAAAATCTACAATTCAACGAATAGAGAGGGGTTTAATGAATTGTACGATCAATACTTTATTAAGGTTGGCAAACGCCTTAGGGGTTTCGATTGGTTCATTATTTGATTTTAATGACCCAACAGACGAAGTTTTTAAATCGGATTAGAATCTTATTGGGAATTTTTATAATACAATTCAGCCGTACCCCATAAAATAAACATTATACTACTTTTCATTTTTAGTTTTTCACTTTAAAACGCTCTTTAAACAAAAATCCCCAGTTTACCTATCATAGTCCAGAATAAACCTGTAGTTTCGCCGCTGGTTAAAAAGCGAGCATGAAACGAATCAATCAGTACAAGAAGTTATTTGGTGTAGTCAACGAGATCGACCTCAAAATTCTAAAAAAGAGTTACCGCAATTTGGTAAAAGAATGGCATCCTGATAAGTTTCAAGAAGGAGACCCCAAGCGGGAAGACGCTGAAACACAGAGCAAGCTCATCATTGACGGTTATCATTTTTTGGTAAGCATCGCACCAGAAACCTTGGCGGCTAACCTTGAAGTCTATACTGAAACCATTACAAATTCGGGCATTGCAGATTACATCCACAAGGGTTTACTCTTAGAAATCACTTTTTTAGACGGTTCAACTTACGAATATTTTGGGGTGACCAAGCCCATTTACATCAAGATGGTCAACTCCAACAAATTGAATCGTTTTGCGAAACGAAACATCTATCCCAACCACTTGTATAGAAAATCAAAGCGTAGCCTACAAGAAGCTTAACACGGCTTTATTGGCGGGATCAATTGTTTAAAATGAATTAGCGTTCCAATTTACACGCTTCTCAGATTCCGTATGGTTATCTTTGCACAAAACCATTTTATGTCAAAACCATTTTCTGATTTAGGAATTTCCCCCACACTACAACAAGGCCTTGCTGATTTGAATATTACGGTACCCACGGACATTCAAAAAAAGACCCTTCCGGTGGTGCTCAACCAAACAGAAGATGTTGTGGCTTTGGCTAAAACAGGAACAGGTAAAACCGCTGCTTTTGGATTGCCGTTGTTGCAATTGATCGATAGTGAAAATACTGAAATTCAGGCAGTGGTACTGGCACCAACCCGAGAATTGGGACAACAAATCCATGCCAATTTAATGGCGTATGCAGCGCACATTCCAGAAATTTCTATCGCAGCAGTCTGCGGTGGAATTCCCATAAAACCTCAAATAGAACGCTTGACAAGCCCCACACATATTGTTGTCGCCACTCCGGGGCGTTTGGTCGATTTAATCGGGCGAGGAGCAATAAACATCAAAAACCTAACGTATTTGGTGTTGGATGAAGCCGATGAAATGGTGAGCGCTTTTAAGGAGGATTTGGATCGTATCATAGACGAGATTCCCAAAAAACGCAGAACCTTCTTGTTTACTGCCACTCTTTCGGGAGCGATAAAACAATTGGTTCAAAACTATATGTCAAAGCATGTCGTGGAGCTTGAAGCCGACATGGAAACCTTGGGACATCAAGGGATTGATCACCATTATATGGTGGTCGCACCCATCGAGAAGCTAGATGTTTTAATGCATTTTTTAAGTGCTAGAGCAGGGCAGCGGGGCCTAATTTTCTGTAAAACAAAAGCAGCGGTCAACAAACTCGGAAAAAACTTAGCCATCAATAAATTTTCATCGGGTTCAATTCATGGGAGTTTAACCCAGGGCATTCGGGATAGAATCATGGGGCAGTTTAGAGAAGGACATATCGATATTTTGGTCGCCACAGATCTGGCCGCCCGTGGAATTGACGTAAAAGAAATTTCCTACGTGGTGAACTACCACTTGCCCGATACCTATGACACTTATGTTCACCGAAGCGGACGAACTGCAAGGGCTGGAGCAAAAGGCTTTTCGCTGGCGATACTCCAAGAAGAAGAGGTGGATGCTGTAGGTGATTTTGAAAAAGAATTGGGCATAAAATTTAAAGAACTCAAAAAGGGAGATGCACAGAGCATCGAAGAAAATAAGGGTTTTTTGTGGGCAAAGAAAATATTTAAAACCAAACCCAACCGTACCATTTCAGATAAATTCAGACAGCAGGTAAGTACTGTTTTTCATCATTTGACCAAAGAAGAACTAATCGACAAACTATTGGCGAATTATTTAATGAATACGGGGACGACGCTGCCAAAAGAAACGCCTACAAAAAAGCATAAAAAGCACTAATTATTATGGCAAACAATATCAAAGAACAACAGGATATTTTAAATAAGTTAAATATCCACGTCCTGAATCCCATGCAAGAGGAGGCAATTGCTGCCATAGAATCGACAACTAATACCATCTTGTTGTCCCCCACTGGAACGGGGAAAACATTGGCTTTTTTATTGCCCATTATCAAAACATTAGATCCCGATTCTAAGGAAGTTCAAGCCTTGATTATCGTTCCTTCTCGGGAACTGGCCATACAAATCGAGCAAGTGGTGCGCAGTATGGGCTCTGGATTTAAAGTCAACGCGGTCTATGGCGGGCGACCCATGTCAAAAGATAAGATTGAAATCAAGCATGTACCAGCAATTTTAATAGGAACTCCCGGTCGGATAGCAGATCATTTTAGCAATGACCGGTTTTCTAAAAAAAGTATTAAAGCATTAATTCTAGATGAGTTTGACAAATCGCTCGAAGATGGTTTTGAGTCGGAAATGAGAGGCATCATCAACCAGTTGCCCCACATCAACAAACGGGTTTTAACTTCTGCAACACAAAGTGTGAAAATTCCAGACTTTGTTCGCCTGGATCAACCCAAAACAATCAACTATTTACAAGAAAATGTGGTTTCTAAATTGGAGGTTAAAACGGTGCTTTCTGCCTCAAAGAGTAAATTACCTGCGCTCTTGGATTTAATCGAATACCTCGGGAACCAAAACGGAATTGTGTTTTGTAACTTAAGAAGCAGCATCGATCAGGTGAGTGGTTTTTTGGAAAGAAACAACATCAATCACAGTTGTTTTTCTGGGGGTATGGAGCAAAAAGACAGAGAACGTGCGCTGATAAAATTCAGAAATGGCACCAATCCTATTTTAATCGCTACGGATTTAGCATCAAGAGGGCTCGATATTCCCGAATTAAAATTTATCATCCATTATGAAATGCCGCGTGCCGAAGAAGAGTTTACCCACCGAAATGGGAGGGCAGCAAGAGTAGACGCTAAGGGAACTGCCTATGTAATAAAAGGGGATAAAGAAGAATTACCCGAATACATTGACAATCCCAATGTTGTTAATATTTCCAAAAAAGCAATTAGAAAACCCCAATTCTGGGAAACCTTGTTTATTTCTGGTGGAAGAAAAGATAAAATCTCCAAAGGCGACATTGCAGGACTCTTTTTTAAACAGGGGAAAATCAATAAAGACCAATTGGGAACGATTGAGTTAAAACAAGATTGTGCCTTTGTTGCGGTGCCTAAAGCGATTGCCGAAGACTTGGTGGCGGAATTAAACAATTCACGACTCAAAAAGAAAAAAGTGCGGGTAACGGTTTTATAGAGACGAATCAAACCACCACACTACAATCCGACTCTTTTTGTTGCCCAAATCCATCGGGATAATTTGATGGTTCGCTTTTGCTTTTTTAAGTTGTTTTTCAATGGCAGCAAGACTGTCCGTTTTTGAGACAAGGGAAGAGAATACTTTTACTTGGGATTTAAAGCCTAAACTTTCTTTGATTAATCTTTTAATAAAAAGGGCTTCTCCGCCATTGCACCAAAGTTCGTTGGCTTGTCCCTCAAAGTTCAACAAATGAGTGTTCCGATCCGATGGGCTACCCAAATTGCTTTGCTTTTTAAGCGATCCTTTGAGTGCTTCGTTTTTAGAACTGTGAAAAGGCGGGTTACAAACCGAAAAATCAAACAGTTCTTTTGGCTGAATGATGTTTTTGAAAAGGAAACTCTTGTTTTCTTGGTGACGTATTTCGATCTTATCTTTTAATGCGGTTGTCAGTAGCATGTTTTCGCTTGCGGTTTTCACGGCAACTGCATCACTTTCAGCACCGATCATCGACCAGTTAAAGTGTTGTACACCCAATATGCAATAAATGCCATTGGCTCCAGCGCCGATGTCTAGCCCTCTCAATTGAGCTGCTTTATCCACCTTGAGTTTTTCTGAAATAAAATCCCTCAGATGTAATAGATATTCCAAGCGACCGGGGACAGGCGGGATGAGGTAGCCTTTTGGTAAATGATAATCGTCTAGCTTATAATCTGCCAATAGCATTGCCTTGTTTAACTCATATACCGCATCTGAAACAGTAAAATCGATTGTTTGTTGACCCGAAGGGTTTAAAACGATGTGTTCTTGGAGCGGGGAATGCGCATTGGCCAACCTTTTAAGGTCATAACGTTCTGCGTAAGGGTTTTGTGCATGCATGGCCGCAAAGGTATTTGATTTGAGCACAAAATCGATTTTTTATGTTTTAGATTAAAATCAATTTGGATAAAGATATACTCCACTGGTTTTTAAAAAGACAGCTACGTAAGGGAATACTCATCAAAACAATTAAAATCGCAAAAGTGATGAAAGGTCTTCCTTCGCTTCCAAAAAGTAAAAATCTCCCAGATTAGGAACGGAGAGAGTTCCAAATAATTTCAAAAAAAGTCCTTATTAGATTTTGATTCATTTAATTGAGTCAATCGGCTTCAACTCAAATCTTCTGATTAAGGAAATTTAACAGGGGATTATTGCTGATAGGGATAAAAATATTTTTCTAAAATATATTGAGGTTGATGTCGATCAGGGGTTTGTTTTAGGTCGCGATAGTCATAAGCTTTCTCCTGTATCGTTTTGGGATATAAGTTCATGGTGTCCTTGGTTTGGTCGTGGGCTTCCTCCAGCATTTGCGTTAAGCTTTGCAGTCGGGTTTGCTGTTCGGGCAATGCAGCTAGGTTATTAATTTCTTCAGGATCTTCTTTTAAGTTAAAAAGCTGGGTGTGATTGATTTGCGGATATCGGATTAGCTTCCAGTCTTGATGTCGGACAGCTCGTACTGTATTTCTATAAGCTGTATAGAGCGTTTCACGAACTGCAGTGGACTTGCCATTAATAATAGGCATCAAACTCTTACCATCAATTCCTTCTGCCTGAGAAATCTCTAGCAGGTCTGTAAGGGTAGGGAATAGATCATAAAGATAAACCAAGGCATCTTTTACTTGATTTTTAGGGATACCCGGACCACTAATGATCAATGGAACTTTGGTGCTGTGTTCATATAAATTTTGTTTTCCCAGCAGTCCATGACTCCCAATGGCCAGTCCATTGTCTGCGGCATAAACGATAATGGTATTTTCATAAGCACCTGTTTTTTTAAGGGTTTCGATAATTGTGGCCAAGCGGTCATCGATGTGCTCAATTAAAGCATAATATTCCGCCAGTGAGGATTGAATGATTTCAGGGGTTCTGGGCCAAGGCGCTAGGGTTTCATCACGGACATTAAAATTATCGAATTTGAAAGTAGGATAGGGCAAGAAATTTCCAGGTAAAGGCACTTTTTGAGTACCTAATTGTGAACTATAGGCCGCTGCAGGTGACCTAGGGTCGTGGGGAGCGGTAAAGGCCACATAACAGAAAAAAGGGGCTTGGAAATTTTGATCTGCTTGTTTTTCTAAAAAAGAAATGGCAGCATCAGCAAAAAGATCAGTAGAAAACTGTTTATAGGATTTTTCTCCTAGCTTTCCATCGGGCATTAACGTTTGACAAGGCACTTCGAAGTGATTACTCATACCCCCAAGAAAAACATTAGCTCCTTCTTGAAAAGTCGCTTCAAAACTAGCAGCTCCATTGTGCCATTTTCCAGTACCAAAAGTGCGGTAGCCCTGTTGACTTAAATAATGGGGGAGGGTAAGCACCCCATCCAATCGGTCATAAACATTAAATAAACTTTTACCACTCATCAACATGGCCCTGCTGGGGGCACAGATGGCACCGTGATGTCCACCCATGACATAGCAGTTGTCAAAACGAACTCCATTTGCTGCAAGTGCATCAATTGCTGGTGTTTTTAAATACGGATTTTGCATTAAACCCAGAGCATCAGCTCTTTGGTCATCGGCAAAGACAAATAAGATGTTTGGTTTTTGAGATTGGGAAACAGTATTCTTTTGACAAGCCGCCAAAAAGAAGATTCCCAATAATAGTCCATACTTACACATGAGCATTAAGTTTTAAATAATTAAAAGTTTAATATATCATTTTAAAACTAGAGTTTCAAATTGTTTTGCTGGAGTTGGTTTTTTTTTAATAAAAAAGCCCAGTATTCATCATACTGGGCTTTAAATAAATTAAAAAGCGATTATTTTTTCTTAACAATCAAATTAATAATAAATAAAATCGCAATGGCACCGATGGCACCTGTAAGAATTGCGCCGACCCATCCAGCTCCTAGGCTGATGCCTAAAATTCCAAAAAGCCAGCCTCCGACGAAACTTCCTACGATACCAATGACTATGTTTCCTAGGAGCCCCAGGCTAGTTCCTTTGTACAATAGACTTCCAAGCCATCCTGCGATAGCGCCGATAATAATTGTTGCAATAATTCCCATTTTTTTAAGATTTAGGTTAGTTAATAATTAAGTTTTTTGGACAACGAACCTAGACCAGCCCTACTATAAAGCCCCTACTACTGAGAGTAAAATTAGGTTGGTAGGGTACTGATGGTAAGAATAAATTTGGGTACGTTATTCGATTTCAATGTAGTAAAAAAAAAATAATCAGTTGATTCACACCATTATTAATGATTTATAATGGGTAGTTCTTGCGTTTTAAAATTGAGGAATTAATCACCCTTAACCGATTTGACCATAACCTTTAACAGCCCATTTTTGGGCTTGTCGTTCCTTAACTGCCAGAACATGATACCGCCCAGATTTTCTTTTTTTGCATACTTTGTTTTAAGTGCTATGGAACGTTCGTTGTCATAGGTTAAAAATAATTGATTTTCAGCATCATAGGCGTAAGGTGCTTGGGCAATATCATCCCAGAAGAATTCGAAGTTTTTGGTGACTTCATCAAATTGTACTTGGTTTACGCCCCGTTTGAAATTACCAGGCTGATACAATCCATTGTTCGCTGGAGGGACATTCTCGAAAATACGACCATAAAAGGCAGCACCAATAACAATTTTAGAGGAAGGAACTCCAATGCTTTTTAAATATTGAATGGCTTGATCTGCAGACCTGATTTGATTTGGAGTAGAGAATAGGGGAGTGTGATGCCCAGTTTTCTTACTAAAGCCGCCTACCATGTCATAGCTCATCACATTTACATGATCGATTAAAGGCATGACTCGCTTCCAATCAATCGACTGCTCGAGGAAAGAAGGAAAACCGCCAGCAGCAAAACTTAATATGTCATTGGTTTGCATCACTTTTCGTAATTCTTGAACCAAGGCACTAAAATTGTCTTTATCGGCTTCTCTGTAAGTATGACCCGGATAGCCTGATATTACTGGATATTCCCAGTCTAAATCAATTCCATCTGCATTGTAATGTTCAATAATTGCGGCGGTAGATTGCGCAAACTCTATTCTTCCTTCTTCCGTATTAAAAACATCTGAACAGGTTTCACAACCTCCCCAACCACCGAGAGAAACCAATACTTTTAATTCTGGATATTTGGTTTTCAAGCCAGTTAGCTGCATCAAACTGATCGAATCTTTGGCATTGTCTATCGCCAATTGATTTCCTTTCAGATGCAAAAAACTATAGATCAATTGATCCACGCCATTTAAATCAAATTGTTGAATGCTTGTCCCGTCTCCAGAATAATAGGCAATAACAAGTGGAACGGTGGTCGTTTTTTTAAAAGCATCAGCGCTAGTACATTGACTAAAAATTAATAGTAGGAACAAGCACCCTAGAGGATTTGATAAGGTTTTCATAGATATAATATTGTAATTTAGCCATAATTAAATGCAAGTAAAGAATAAATATTGATTTGAAACTAGCAAATAAAAACGTTTCAGGAAATCATTTGAACCAACTTTTAAATGCAAAAAAATAAAAAACAGAAGTAATTAATCACTTACATGGATAAAAAAACAATCATCTTAAAAGTAGCCTTGCAGTTATTTTCGGAAAGAGGATATGCTGCGACTTCAACGCGAATGATCTCCAAACAAGCTGCCGTTTCTGAAGGTTTAATTTTTAGACATTATCAAAATAAGGAAGGTTTATTAAACGCCGTTTATGCAGAAGGGAAGACTAAAATCAAAGAATTATATGCACCTATTTTAAAGCTAGAGCACCCTAAGGTCTTTCTAAAGCAATTGATGTCAGTTCCCTTTTTAATAAAGGATGATAATATTTCCTTATGGCGTTTCTTTTACAATCAACAATGGTATGATCCACAATTGTATCGCTTTACCACCAAGGAGCTTTATGATCGTGTTTTTGATTCTTTCAAACTTTTAGACTGTAAAGATCCTCAAACGGAGACCGAAACTTTTTTTGTTTTACTCGAGGGTATTATTACCAACGTTTTATTAACAAAAACCGCTTTAACATTCTCTATCGTTGAAAATGTTATCAGAAAATTTGATTTATAATCGCCCCACAGTATGTGAGTAGTTACTATTTTTTTAACATCACAACTTATTTAGTAGATTAATACTTTTGAAGGAAAAATCTGTCAAGAAAATTGAGAAACTTGGGATATGGTTGTTTGAAAATCTCAAAAATATCATATTTGTTTTTTTGCAAAACATCAATCGTTTTTAGACACTTTCTACATTTTGTGTGAGGAAAATTAAGTTTGGATGATTCATAGTCAAATTATCTAAAAACTAAGGAATGGGGGATAACCTACAGCAGTTTCAGACCATTAAGCTTTAGTACAAAGCTTCGAATACCTTAAGAGTCCTTTACAATGGGGTTTTCTTATTTCTATTAAAGAATATTTATACAGTTGTTTTTTGCAAGAAAGTCAATAGGTGCCTAAGTTGTATGTTGTAAATTATACAACGAAACAGTTTGTAAAAAACTTATAATCTTGAAAAATCCCCACCAATTACTAATCTTTCTAATCAGTTTTTCTGCATTTTCTCAAGGTTCATGGACAAAAGAAAAAGGAAGTTATTATTTGCAATCATCTTATTCAACCATTCAAAACTACAGCAGTTTATTTGGAGATCCAGACCATACAACGGAAAGAAAATTAACGGATAATATATTTCAGTTTTATGGAGAATATGGTTTTACTGATAAATTAACTTTGATTCTAAACCTTCCCTTAAAACATATAAAAAGCAGAGACCTGGTCGTAAAGGAGAATTCAAACCCAGCTACAAAGGCTGCGAATGAAACCTCTTTGGGCAATATCGAAATGGGGTTAAAATATAATTTTTATAAAAAAAAATGGGTGTTGTCCGGACAGTTTTCGTTAGAAGCAAGAACAGGGAGTTTTGATAAGAATTCTGGGATAAGAACGGGTAATGATGCTTGGTCTTTTACACCGCTCTTGTTAGCTGGAAGAAGTTTTGATAAGTTCTATTTACAAACATTTGCTGGAGGGATTTTTAGAACGAATAACTATAGTTCTAATTTTAAAGTTGGAGGAGAGTTGGGAACCAAAATTTTAAAAAAAATCTGGTTAATTGGTTTTGTAGATGTTGTGAAATCATTTAAAAATGGAAACATTGTTTTGCCTCCTTCAAATGTGTTAACGGGATTGTATGTAAACGATCAGGAATATGGTTCATATGGTTTAAAAGTCATTGGAGTGCTTACCGAAGACTTTGGTATTACTGGCGGTTATGGCAGTGCTTTCTTCGGGAATAATGTTGCGAAAAAAATAGCCTTAACGATGGGGATTTACTATACTTTTTAGGCATTGTAGAAGCCTTGAAAAATCGACATAAGACTATTTATGATCGTTATTTCATAGTTATTTTAAATTCGATCTAAAACTGATAATTGCTTTAAATTGACCAATTGCCATGCTTTTCGATGCTCTTTTTGCTCTTTCTGCTAGTGTCCCTATAAACAATAGATCAATGGTATTGTGCCATAAATTCACCCATCGCTCAAAATGAGCTTGAGCAATAGTTTTTTTTACGAAGAAACAGGATTCAGCATCTCACTCTTGATTATAGGGTTTTTAGCTATTTATTTTTTTCTATGGGGATATGATAACTCCTAGTATTCACAATCACTGACACCGTTTTACCGTAAATGTTCTGCGTGGAGTTTATCCTGAACGAAGTTGAAGGGTAACTTGAGCTTTGGTTAAAAGCGAAAGTTGATACTACAATTCCTTGAAAATTTATTCTAAAAGTTGGTTCTGCAATGTTTAATGGAACGCTTTTTATACGACGACGTAAGAGGGATGCATAATGTGAGTGGAATGGAAAGGTTATAAAAACAATTAAAAAACAGTGAAATATTAAATTTTTGTATTTAATTTAGATTTACTAAAGCTTTTACCATAGGAGCTTTTTGCTGAACAAATTGAAACATGTTTATAAGTTCGGTCTTTTGGAAATTTGGAAGTCATATTCAAAAGAAGCTTACGGAGTAAGTCACCGAAATTTAAAGCTAACTTCCGTATTAAAAAGCATATCTACGCGGTATAAATTGTGTTTTGTCTCTAAAACACAATATCAAATTATGATTTGATTTTAAGTTATTAATTCTTTTTAGGAAAGCATTCATGCTCTCATTTACTAATAACTTTTATCCTATCTATAATGAATATAAAATATATTGATTTAATCAATCAAACTTTTGATTTCCCTCAAGAAGAATTTGTTCTTGACAAAGACCACTTACGATTTCATGATATTGACTTAAATAAATTGGTTGAAACTTATGGAACTCCTTTAAAATTCACATACTTACCTAAAATTTCTGATAATATAAATAAATCAAAAGCGTGGTTTGAGAAGGCCATTAAGAAACATAATTATAATGGGAACTATAATTATTGTTATTGTACAAAAAGCTCGCATTTTAAGCATGTTTTAAATGAAGCTTTAAAGAATGACATACATATTGAAACCTCTTCGGCTTTTGACATAGATATTATTGAATCTTTAAAAGAAGAAGGAAAAATAAACGACAATACGTTTGTTATAAGTAATGGTTTTAAGCGAGCACAATATGTAACTAATATTGCAAGACTAATAAATAGTGGTCATCAAAATTGTATTCCAATTATTGATAATTATGAAGAGATTAATTTACTCTCAAATGAAATAGAAGGTAATTTTAATGTGGGTATTCGTATTGCTTCAGAAGAGGAGCCTAAATTTGAATTTTACACCTCTCGATTAGGAATAGGTTATAAAAACATCCTCCCTTTTTATAACAAGCAGCTTAAAGACAATCCGAAAGTACAGCTTAAAATGCTTCATTTCTTTATTAACACAGGTATTAGAGATAATGCTTACTATTGGAATGAACTTTTAAAATGTCTTAAAGTTTATACAAGTTTGAAAAAAATATGTCCAACGCTTGATAGTTTAAATATTGGTGGGGGATTCCCTATTAAAAACTCATTGGCATTTGATTTTGATTATGAATACATTATTGATGAAATCATCAATCAAATTAAATTGACTTGTGAAGAAGAAGGTATCGATGTGCCTAATATTTTTACAGAGTTTGGCAGTTTTACAGTAGGAGAAAGTGGTGGAGCAATTTATGAAGTGCTTTATCAAAAGCAACAAAATGATCGGGAAAAATGGAATATGATAAATTCTTCATTTATAACGACACTTCCAGATACTTGGGCAATTAACAAACGTTTTATCATGTTACCAATAAATCGTTGGAATGATTCTTATGAGCGTGTCTTACTTGGAGGATTAACTTGTGATAGTGATGATTACTATAATAGCGAACAACACATGAACGCTATCTACTTGCCAAAATATAATAAAGATAAGCCCTTATACATTGGCTTTTTTAATACTGGTGCTTATCAAGAATCTATAGGAGGTTATGGCGGTTTACAACATTGTTTAATTCCTGCTCCCAAGCACATTTTAATCGATAAAGATGCACGTGGAAATGTCACAACTAAATTATTTAAAGAACAACAAAAAAGTGAAGAGTTGCTTGAAATTTTAGGCTATGATAAAAAGCCTGAAACATACACAATTCAAAATACAGATACAGAATTACAATTAGCAAATGTCTAAAATGGAAACTAAAACTTACGCTGGAATATCAGAAGAATTCGCGAAATTAGTACACGCAAAAATTGTATTAATCCCTGTCCCATATGATGGAACGAGTACATGGCAAAAAGGAGCAGATAAAGGGCCAAATGCCTTTTTAAATGCTTCTGAAAACATGGAACTTTACGACATTGAAACCGATTCAGAAGTTTATAGACAAGGTATTTATTTAACTGAACCCATAACAGTAAATGCTACACCAGAAGCGATGGCTGATGCAGTACATCAGGAAACTAAAAGCTATATAAAAAAGAACAAATTTGTAACTGTTTTTGGGGGTGAACATTCTATATCTATTGGAACCATTAGAGCATTTAATGAAATGTTTCCAAACTTAACAGTATTGCATATTGATGCACATGCCGATTTACGAAAAAGTTATGATGGTAGTACTTGCAATCATGCTTGTGCAGTTTATGAAGCCAGTCAACACACCAACTTAATTCAAGTAGGTATTCGTTCTATGGACATAAAAGAGAAATCTGTTATGAATTTAGACAAAACCTATTTTGCTCACGAAATGGCAATAGATGATTCTTGGATGGATTCAGCCATTGATCAAATGACAGACAATGTGTTTATAACCTTTGATTTAGATGCTTTTGACCCTTCCATTTTACCAAGTACTGGCACTCCAGAACCTGGTGGTTTGTTCTGGTACGAAACCTTAGATTTTTTAAAGCAGGTATTTAACGAAAAAAATGTTGTTGGTTTTGATATTGTTGAATTGTGTCCCAATGAAGTTGATAAATCTTCAGATTTTTTAGCTGCCAAATTGTATTACAAAATGTTAAGTTATAAGTTTCAACATGAAACTATTGAAGATGATTATGACAATGCTTATGATGAAAAACCACTAAATAATATATCAAAATTCAAAGAAGAAAATGACTACTAAAGGCGCAATTACCAACTTTATAGAAGAATACTTTTTACACTTTAATGCTGCTACAGTTGTTGATGCTGCAAAAGCTTATGAAACACAATTAAATCAAGGTTCAAAAATGTTAGTGTCTTTGGCAGGAGCCATGAGCACAGCAGAAATAGGAAAGATTTTTGCTGAAATAATACGACAAGATAAAGTGCAAATCATTTCTTGTACAGGAGCAAATTTAGAAGAGGATATTATGAACCTAGTTGCACATTCCCATTATAAACGAATTCCTAATTATCGGGATTTAACACCTAAACAAGAATGGGATTTGTTAGAACAAGGACTCAATCGTGTAACCGACACGTGCATTCCAGAAGAAGAAGCATTTAGAAGATTGCAACAGCATATTTATAAATTATGGAAGGAAGCAGATGAAAATGGTGAGCGCTATTTACCACATGAGTATATGTATAAACTATTATTATCTGGAGTCTTAGAAGAATATTATGAAATAGATTTAAAAGATTCTTGGATGTATGCAGCTGCAGAAAAAAACTTGCCAATTGTATGCCCAGGATGGGAAGACAGCACTATGGGCAATATTTTTGCAAGTTATGTGCTGAAAGGAGAACTTAAAGCAAGTACTATGAAATCTGGAATTGAGTATATGACCTTTCTAGCAGATTGGTATACTGATAATTCAGAAAACGGGATAGGTTTCTTTCAAATAGGAGGGGGTATTGCAGGAGATTTTCCAATATGTGTCGTACCAATGCTGTATCAAGATATGGAACGTCCTGATACACCATTTTGGAGTTATTTCTGTCAAATAAGTGATTCAACAACAAGTTATGGTTCCTACTCTGGAGCGGTTCCTAATGAAAAAATAACTTGGGGAAAATTAGATATTGATACACCAAAATTTATAATAGAGAGTGATGCTACAATTGTTGCTCCATTAATCTTTGCCTATTTATTAGGGATGTAACACTAAAAAAATGATACGCAAAATTGTAGATTATCAAAAGTTAAATGAAGACATTTTAAACCTATTAGTGGATAAATTTCCTGACGGATATGCTGATAAGGATATAATTGCGTTTAGAAATGCCCAAAATGAATACATAGAAGCTGTTGAAGTCAGAACCGAAGATACGGTCTATTTGGTAAAAATTGGGAAACGATTGGTTCAAGCTATGGAACAGCATGAAGAAGTAGAAGAGGAAGAAGAAGAAGTAGAAGAAGAAGATTTAACTAATGACAATATTGATATGTGTTAGAATTTAAATGTATTAAACAATCACAAGAGGTTTTTAAAATTTAATCTCAAATATCCAAATTTTAGGGGTTTATTAATACTCCATAATTAATACATTCAATTATACAAGGGATATCACAAGTTTACAGAAATTTTAAGCAAACATTTTTATAAAATGCACTATAATGTTCTGCGTGGAGTTAAATTGTTTTTAAATTTTAATTCAGTTAAAAAATAATCAATCACATTGGCATTCGATTTTCTTAAAGAATGTCAGATTCTAATTATCAAATTGATAAATCCTAGCATCTAATGAAACTAACACTTTTTTATCTATAATTAACATTATGTAAAATACAATATTAAATGATATAACACCCCACCACAAATTTATTGTTCAATAAAAATGATTAATTTTGAAAAAATGCTAAAATGAAAATATTAAAATACCTATTGATTACGATCGTAGCCATTGTCATAATACTTGGTGCAATGTTCGTTTATGGAGTTTACATCAACCCAAAGAGCCCTAAAGGAGTTGTCCAATTTGAAAATGCGGACACCGAGATCGAAATCAATTACTACCGTCCTTACAAAAAAGACCGTCTGATTTTTGGAACTGAAGCTCAAGGAGCGTTACTCCACTATGGAAAATACTGGAGATTGGGTGCCAACTTCTCCACTACTTTTGAAGTAAACCGATCCATTCTATTCGCGAACCAACCCCTTCAGGCAGGAAAATACAGAATGTATGCGGTGCCTTATGAAGATCACTGGGAAGTTACACTTAACAGTGAAGCAGGTTCTTTTGGCGCAACTACACCAGACTATTCAAAAGACCTATTCAGTGTAAAAGCTTACATCACCCCTTTGGATGAGGTTGTTGAACAACTGACCATCGAGGTTGTTGAAGATGAAAATGGGATTAATTTAAGAATGCAGTGGGATAAAACCCTAATTAACATTCCCATCAAATAGATGAAATTATTCTCCTGGTTTACGTTTAAGAATTTATTTAAAGTACTTGTTTTCCTCCTAATAATTAGCGGAAGTATCTTTTATGCCATCGACCTAATTCAGGAGAAAAACAATCTCATGGACATTGAGGAATATGCTCCCAAGTCTACACTTGTTGTCCCAGAAAACCTCATAAAACGATCCAAATATCCTTTTATTGATGTTCATAACCACCAGTTTGATATGCCACTCAAAGATTTGAGTAAATTGACCGCCGAAATGGATAAACTCAATATGGCATTCATGATCAATTTGAGCGGATTTAGAGGTTTGTATTTAAAAAAAACCCTCGAGAACGTTCAAGAAAACGCTCCTAGTCGTTTTGGTATTTTTGTAAACCTTGATTTTGAGGCCATTGATGAACCAGATTTTAAAAAAACTACCCTATCCCTTCTGGAGGAAGCCGTTCAAAACGGTGTCATGGGACTTAAAGTATACAAATCACTTGGACTAACCAGTCGCGATGCCTCAGGCAATCGTATCGCCGTTAACGATCCTCGTTTGGATCCCATTTGGAACAAGTGCGGTGAATTGGGGATTCCTGTTCTCATTCACAGCGGCGAACCCGCTTCTTTTTGGAAGGACAAAGACAAACACAATGAGCGTTGGTTAGAATTAAGACAAAAACCGAGACGCTATCGTGACCCTGAGTTAAATCCCTCTTTTGAAGAAGTGATGGCTGAACAACACAATGTTTTCAAAAAACATCCAAATACGACCTTTATTAATGCACATTTGGGTTGGATGGGTAATGATTTAGATCGATTGGGCAATCACCTTGACACCTATCCTAACGTGGTTACGGAGATTGGTGCTGTATTGGCAGAATTGGGCCGACAACCCAAAAGAGCCAAACAATTTTTTGCGTCCTATCAAGACCGTATACTTTTTGGAAAAGATGCTTACAAAGTCAGTGAATATTACACTTATTTCAGGGTGCTTGAAACCGACGACGAATATTTTGATTATTACCGAAAGCGACATGCTCACTGGAAAATGTATGGCCTTGCCCTACCCGACTCCATTTTGAAAAAATTGTATTATAAAAATGCTTTGAAGTTATTTCCTTCTATACAATCTTCTTTATTCGAATAAGTTTTCAATCTCGTTTAGTTCTTAATTTATTAATATGTCCTTTATAGATTGGGCAAGAATTAATATTGCGATCTGGAACACTTTTATCAACCATTTGGATGTAGGTCGTAACGTCGGCTCCTTTCCTTAGACATTTCCAATAAATGTATCTTAGGACAACATTTCTTCTTATTACAGGAAAAGACCAGCCCATTATAAAAACAAAAACTGTTGCAATTAATTCAAAATAGACTTCTCCCCTATTGTTGTTCATGAAATCTAATAAATCATTCATAATTATTAACTTTTAATTAAATTTATAACATAAATAAGATTCAATAATTTATTATTGATTTACAGAAGGATTATTCACATGCGATTAACCATTTCTAAAACCCAACTTTATTCAATAAAGAACGGGGGTATATAAAATTTATTGAATTTTAAAAAAACATTCTTTAATCCATATTCTGGATCAGTTTTTATTTAATTTAGTGTAAGAATTTATCACATCTAATCTAAAGGCTATAAATACTTTCAAAGCACCCGTGATGGCAAATAAAAAACTCAATTGTTTAGACGCATTAGCAAAGATTCAATTTGACAACCTTGCACCCGATCCCGACCCCCTACCCGATGCTCCCAAAGAATTCATAAAACAATATCTTGAAGCTCATTTTAGCAACAAAGGAAGAGGTGGGAAAACAGTGACAATAATTAAAGGTTTTGAGGGCGATGCTGCAGAACTTAAACAGTTGTCTAAAAAATTAAAACAAGCACTGGGGGTGGGCGGAACAACCAAGGACAATGAGATCATCATTCAAGGCAATTATCGAGATGCCTTGATTAAGCTCTTAACTTCGATGGGACATCAAGTAAAACGAGTTGGGGGTTAAAGATTCCAATCAACAGGAGTGCTTCCTTGCGCGATCAAATACGCATTACATTTACTAAAGTGTTTGTTTCCAAACCAATAGCCTCGGTTGGCACTTAAAGGAGACGGATGTCCCGCTGTAAGTACCAAATGTTTTTTGTCATCAATTAGCTTTTTTTTCTTTTGAGCAAAGCCGCCCCAAAGAAGGAAAACCAAGTTTTCCTGTGTTTCTGATAATTGTTTAATAACACAATCCGTAAAAACCTCCCAACCTTTCCCTTGATGGCTCCCCGCTTGATTGGCCCGAACGGTTAATGTGGCGTTAAGTAACAAGACGCCTTGTTTGGCCCAGTTGCTTAGATCTCCGCTTTTCGCAATAGAAGTTCCTAAATCACTTTGAAGTTCTTTTAAAATATTTTTTAATGAGGGAGGAACAACTACCCCGTCCGGTACGGAAAAGCACAGTCCATGTGCCTGTCCTTCGCCATGATAAGGATCTTGCCCAAGAATTACCACTTTCACTTGGTCTGGAGCATTGTGGTTAAAAGCTGCGAAAATTTCTTTTTCAGGGGGGTAACATCGTTCTGAGAGGTACTGATTCCTGACAAAATCTACCAAATGTTTGAAATAAGGCAATTCAAATTGAATTCTCAGTATTTTTTCCCAATCCGGGTGCATTTTAAGCTGCATGAATTTACTACTTTTGTAAGCTACAAGTTAAGAAAAAACATATGGGTTACATTCCCAAAAAAACGTTAGAAGATTTAGAGTTTTTTAAGGTAACAAAACAGTTGTCCTCCTTTGCAGTAACTCATATGGGGAAAGAGAAATGTGTGTCTCTTGTTCCTATTGAGGAAGCCCAAAGCATGCATGATGCACTTCGCTGTGTGTCCGAGTTCCTTGCATCTTTTGACAATGATAACCGCATTCCAAATCATGGTTTTGAAGACTTGTCCTCTAGCTTTCAATTGTTAAAGATTGAAAACAGTGTCCTTGAGCTCTCTGCTTTTAGAAACATAGCAGTTGCTTCAGAAACCGTTAATAATCTCTTACTATTTTTTAAAAAATTTAAATCCTACTATCCTTCCCTCTATAGTAGGGGAAGCGAAATGGAAGTGAATAAAGAGTTAAAGAAGGAAACCGATAACGTGATCGACCGCTTTGGCGAGATTCGGGACAATGCCTCTGAAACGCTCTATGGGTTAAGAAAAGAAATCCAATCGGTCAGAGGGAAAATCGGTCAGAGTTTCAACAAAGCTTTGAGTCACTACCACGGTCAGGATTTCCTTGATGATATTCGAGAATCAGTTGTTGAAAACAAAAGGGTCTTGGCTGTCAAAGCCATGTACCGCAGAAAAGTCAAAGGTGCAATAATGGGTGGCTCCAAAACCGGTAGTATTGTATTTATTGAACCTGAGGCCACCCTTGTGCATTCAAGAGAATTGCAAAACCTGCTTTTTGAAGAATCTGAAGAAATTAAGAAAATTCTAAGTCAATTAACTGACTTTTTTAGACCTCATTTGGAATTGATCAAATCCTATCAAACTTATTTGATTGAAATGGATACTTTTCATGCGAGGGCCAGATATGCAAAAGAAATCAATGCCCTTCTCCCCTCTTTTTCCAAGACGCAAGAGCTGGAGCTGATCGATGCCTACCATCCTTTGCTCTACCGTACCCATCAATTGGAAAATAAAAAGACATATCCACAAGACATTTTTTTAAAACCTGACAGCCGAATTGTAGTCATCTCTGGTCCAAATGCGGGTGGAAAAAGTATCACCCTCAAAACAGTGGGGCTGCTACAACTCATGCTGCAAAGTGGTATTTTGATTCCTGTTCATGAAAGAAGTAAGGTGTCCTATTTTGATCGAATATTAACTGATATCGGAGACAACCAATCCATTGACAATCATTTAAGTACTTATTCGTACCGACTTAAAAACATGAAAGGTTTTTTGAAGAAGTGCAATGAAAAAACTTTGTTTTTGATTGATGAATTTGGCACCGGGTCTGATCCTGAATTAGGAGGCGCTTTAGCGGAAGTAATACTAGAAGACTTTTACGAACGAAAAGCATTTGGTATTATCACCACCCATTACTCCAACCTAAAACTTTTGGCAAATGAATTGCCCGCAATGGAAAACGCTAATATGCAATTTGACAACCGCACATTAGAACCAATATTTAAATTAATTCTGGGAGAAGCTGGAAGCTCTTTTACTTTTGAAGTTGCTCAGAAAAACGGCATCCCCTTCAGCTTGATAAACCGCGCTAAGAAGAAAATAGAACGAGGAAAGGTTCGTTTTGATGCAACGATTGCCAAACTACAAAAAGAGCGCCAACAAATGTCTAAAACAGGCGAATCGCTAAGAAAAAAGGAAAGTAAGTTTGAAAATGAATCCGATCGAATGGAGTTATTAAACAGTAAGTTAAAATCTAAATTGGTTAATTATCAAGAACTGTTTGATCACAATCAAAAAATGATTGTTTTAGGAAACAAACTCAATGAAATTGCCGAACGTTTTTTTCAAAACAGTAAAAAGCGTTCCCTTATTGCTGATTTACTTCGTATTGTTGAAAATGAAAATGCCAAAAGGAAACGCAAAACTGTTTCGGAGGCCAAAAAAGACAGGGAACTCAAAAAAGTGGTTGAACAAGAAGTGGTAAAAGAAATTGTAGTCATCCGAAAGGAGAAGAAAAAGAAAAAACTGGCACCACCCCCACCGAAACCCATCGTTATTTTAAAAGTGGGTGATAAAGTGCGGATGGTTGACGGTAAATCCGTTGGAAGCATCGACACCATTGAGAAGAACAAAGCCATTGTTAATTATGGTATCTTCACTACTCAAGTGAGCTTAGATCAATTAGAAAAAGCATAGATGTCCCGAAAAATCATTTTTTATGATGGTATTTGTCCTTTCTGTAATTTTTGGGTCAATAAAATCTTAAAATGGGACAAAGAAGAAACCTTCCTTTTTGCAAGCCTACAAGGGGAAACTGCTGAATTATTTTTTAAAGAAAATAGCATTCTAGTCATCCCTAACAGTTTGATTTATTGGGAAGAAAATAAAAGTTATGCACTCCGATCTTTGGCCGTTTTCGAAATTGCAAAGCACCTCAAAGGTTTTGTAGGATTGATTGTAATCTTTCGTTTTTTACCAACTTTTCTTACAGATGGGATTTACTCATTTATTGCAAACAATCGTTTTCTATTTGGTCAACCTTTTGATGCTTGTCCTCTGCCCCCATTGGATCTAAAGCATCGATTCCTAGTTTAGTCACTCCCCTTTTTTTCTTTTGATTTAATTTTAAATTCTATTTATTATATCTTTTGTGTATTGTAAATCCTAAAATCAAAAAATCATGAGAAAATTAGTAGCAGAATTTATTGGAACCCTCTGGTTGGTTCTTGGAGGATGTGGAAGTGCTGTACTCGCTGCAGGCTATCCCGAATTGGGCATTGGCTTTGTGGGTGTTGCCATCGCTTTTGGTCTTACCGTTGTAACCATGGCTTATGCCATAGGCCATATTTCTGGATGTCATCTTAATCCTGCGGTATCGATTGGTTTGTGGATTGGTGGACGATTTGATCGCAAAGAATTGATCCCTTATATCGTTTCTCAAGTTTTGGGCGGAATTGCAGGAGCGGGTATTCTCTTTTTAATCGTCAATGGAAAATCTGGTTTTGAGCTCGGTGGTTTTGCTGCCAATGGTTATGGATCACATTCACCAGACGGTTATGGATTGTTTTCTGCTTTAACCCCCGAAATCGTAATGACTTTTATGTTCTTAATCATTATACTGGGAGCGACTCATCCCAAAGCACCGAAGAATTTTGCAGGACTAGCAATTGGCTTGGGGCTTACCTTGATTCACCTCATAAGCATTCCTGTCACCAATACTTCTGTTAATCCAGCGCGAAGCACCAGTCAAGCTATTTTTGTTGGTGATTGGGCCTTAGATCAATTGTGGTTGTTTTGGCTTGCTCCAATTCTTGGTGCCATTTTGGTAGGGATTGTGTATAAATATATTTCTCCCAATTCAAAGTAGGATTAAATCTTTATGCTATAACTATAGACTCTTTGTCTCTAAGTTTTTACAAATAGATTCACTTTTTCCTACAAGCCAAACATTAATGTTTGACATTAATTAACTTTAATTGTAATTGCTAAATCCTTGTTTTTGCTTGCTCTAGTTGGGTTTTTGAACATTTTTAAACTCATAAAATAGGTTTTTTTAAAATTGAACACATTGAATTAGATTTTTTATAATTTTAAATCACTTAATCACACATACTTATTGGTTTTATAATCATTTAAATCAATCATTATGAGCTTGTACTTGTTCAGAATATTTTAAAATTAATCCTTAATCTGATGCCTAAAAAAACTACTTACTTAATAGGGATTGTTGTCACCATTATCCTAGGAAGTCTTTGTCATTGGTACTTTTGCTGTAAATGTTGTTGTGATATAAATTGCACCCACAAAGCAAAAAAGGATCTTCAAATAATCAAAGAAACACCTGAAATAATAGTTGCCCCAACTGTGCCTACTGTAAAGGAAGATCCTCCAAAAACAGAAGAAACTAAACAACCCGTTCCTGAAAAGATAGTTTTTGATTCCTATGGTTCGGGTAGTTCTTTTGATTCTTTAGATGAAAATCAACGCGAAACCCTAAAAGAATTAGCTGCCTATCTTAATCGTAATCCAAAGGCAACCTGTCTAATTACTGGACACACCGATAGTGATGGAGGTGCAGAATTCAATAAAAAATTAGGTTTAAAACGTGCAGATTACATTAAAAAACAACTAATCAACCTAAAGGTGGATCCAATGAAAATCAAAACCGATTCTAAAGGAGAATCAGAACCCTTGTTTACTAATGACACTCCTCAAGGAAAGGCTAAAAACAGAAGAACTGATATAATCATTAACTAAATCATAAATTATGAACTTTTGTGTATTAATTCCATTGATTGTAGGAGTATTGTCCGCAATTTTTGGTTATCTATTGGGGCGACTTTTTAACAGCAATAAAAAATGTAAAAACTGTGACGCTTACAATAGTAAGGTTAAGGATCTAGAATCGGCTTTAAAAGCCTGCAAGGAAAATCAAATTGCCCCCAAAAATGGTCCCTCTTTTAATGCTGCTTTGGCAAAAAGTGTTTTTGGTCAGTCGATTAAAGAAAACAGCCTCACCGTAGTTAAAGGTATTGGTCCTAAAATTCAAAGCTTATTTTACAAAAACAATATCAGATCCTGGTCTGCATTAGCGGACTGTAATATCGAGAGGTGTCAAGAAATATTAGACGCTGGGGGAAGTTCATTCAGCATGCATGATCCTGCGACTTGGCCAGAGCAAGCAAGACTGGCCGCTGAGGGGAAATGGAAAGAACTGCACGACTGGCAAAATCATTTAATTAGAAAATAGAAATATTTCAATTGTAAAGACATTGATTTCAATTAGAGACAAATAAGCTAATGTGGTATTAAGTGTTCTGTGAAATAACCTATGTTTTAGGATAATTATCGTCCCAATTTTTAGGTTTTGGTTCGTCTTTTAATTTCCCAATAGATTTAGCAACCAACATTGAAACAGCAGCATCACCAGTAACATTTGTAACTGTACGACACATGTCTAATGGTCTATCGATTGCAAATATCAATGCCAATCCTACTTCTGGAATTCCTGCTTGTGCCAGGACAATTACCAACATTACGATCCCAGCTCCAGGAACTGCAGCCGTTCCGATAGAAGCCAAAGTAGCGGTGAGTATAATTCCTAGCTGGGCGCCTAGCGTTAGATCCATTCCAAAAGTCTGCGCTATAAAAACAGCTGCCACTGCTTGATAAACACTGGTTCCATCCATATTTATTGTTGCGCCTATGGGCAAAACAAAGCTTGCCACTTCCTCATCAACTCCTAGATGCTCCTCTACCCTTTCCAAAGTAACAGGTAAAGTCGCTGCACTAGAACTCGTTGAAAATGCCAGCAATTGAGCGGGTGCGATGCCTTTCATGAAAAAACTAGGGCTTTTTTTGGCAAAAACTTTCACCAACAATATATAAATCCCAATCATAATTGCCAGACCAAGCAGCAGTGTGAAAGCGTACATTCCTAGAGCTTGAAACAAATCCAAACTAGGGGACTCAACCACTAAGGCAGCCAAAAGGGCGAAAACACCAAATGGAGCGACCAACATTATCAGATCAATTAGTTTTAAAATCACTTCGTTAAACGAATCAAAAAATAACTTAACTGGGTTTGATTTCTTCTCTGGTAACAAGATCATTCCAATACCAAAAAATATTGCGAAGAAAATCACTTGCAACATATTTTGATTGTTTGTGGTCGCACTAAAAATATTACTAGGAACCAAGTCGACCAAGGCTTGCAAAGGTCCTGAATCTTTTTGTTCTGCAGCAACCGCCATTTTTGCATTGGCGTTGTCTTCATAAGCAAGCATCAACTCCCTACGAGTTTCTTCTTTTATAGAGCTTCCTGGAGAAATAAGATTGACCAAAACCAATCCAATGGTCACCGCCAACACTGTTGTTGTCAGGTAAAGTCCAATGGTTCTCCCTCCCATTTTTGAGAGTTTAGAAATGTCTTTTAAATCTGAAACCCCTTTGATTAATGAACCTAGAATCAAAGGCATTGCAATGAGTTTTAAGGAATTAATGAAAATAGTTCCAAAGGGTTTGATCCAATCAATAATGAGTTTTGAACCTCCTTCAAATTGGGTAAAAATCGCACCAAATACTACACCTACCAACATTCCAAGCATTATTTTCCAGTGGAGGGCAAGTTTTTTCATGTTTAAGATTTGATGGTTCGATTCAATAGCGTAAAATCAGCTAATACCATCGCGGCCATTGCTTCTACAATAGGGACTGCACGTGGCACTACACAAGGGTCGTGTCTTCCCTTTCCTTGCATTTCAACAGATTCTCCTTTATTGTTTATGGTTGTTTGCGATTGCATAATGGTCGCAACGGGTTTAAAAGCTACTCTAAAATAAATGTCCATGCCGTTTGAGATGCCACCTTGTACTCCACCCGAGCGATTGGTTTGCGTGGTTCCATCTGCATTGTATAAATCATTGTGTGCGCTTCCTTTGTCTTTAGATCCCTCAAAACCACTGCCATATTCAAAACCTTTAACCGCATTGATTGACAACATCGCTTTTCCCAATTCAGCATGAAGCTTATTAAAAACAGGTTCTCCAAGACCAACAGGAACATTTTGTATCACACAACTGATAACACCACCAACGGTATCACCATCTTTTCTGATTTGCCGAATATAGGCTTCCATCGTTGCTGCAATCTCAGGATCTGGACATCGCACAGGATTTTTTTCAATTTCAGAAAAGTCTAATTCCTGATAAGGTTTTTTAAGATCAATCTCACCCACAGAAGAAACATAGGCCGTAAAGCGAATGTCTTTTAAAAACTGTTTCGCTATTGCACCGGCAACAACCCTACTGGCAGTTTCGCGAGCAGAACTTCTACCTCCACCGCGGTAGTCTCTAAAGCCATATTTTTCATCATAAACCTTATCCGCGTGAGAAGGTCGATAGGAATCCTTAATATGATCGTAATCGTGAGATTTTTGATTTGTGTTATAGATCGCAAAGCCAATGGGGACTCCCGTAGTTTTTCCTTCAAAAATTCCGGAAAGGAAAGTAACCTCGTCTGGTTCTTTTCTTTGCGTTACAATGGCCGATTGTCCCGGTTTTCTGCGATTTAAATCGTTCTGAATGGCTTCCATGTCCAAAGATATTCCTGAAGGACATCCATCGATGACTCCACCAATAGCAGCGCCGTGTGATTCACCAAAAGAGGTGAGTTGAAATAAAGTACCGTATTTGTTTCCTGACATAATTTAATGAAAGTACAAATATAATGGGAAAGTTTTGATTTAAGATTGACCCCTAGCTGTCTTTTATGTCTGAAAGTACAAACCAGCGCTCTGTTTTAACATCAATCTGCTCTGAAATTTCACTCAACTCGATAGAAAGCGTTTTTATTTCTTCAGGATTAAGTGTGGCCGTTGAAAAACGATTCTGTAAGCTGTCCCTACTTTTTTCGAGATTTTTAATTTCTTTTTCTAACTTATTATATTCCTTTTGCTCATTAAAAGAAAGTCCATTTTCACTTTTGTTGGCGACCTTCCAATCGTTGTTTTGTTTTTTTTGATCTGAGGAAGCATTGTACATTTCCTGAACTGCGCTTTCTTCATAGGCACGGTAGTCGGAATAATTTCCTGGAAAATCATCAATCCTACCCTTTCCTTGAAACACAAAAAGATGATCTACGATTTTATCCATAAAATATCGATCGTGGGAAACCACTATAAGACAACCAGGGAAATCGAGTAAAAAGCTTTCTAACACGTTTAAGGTCAGTATGTCCAGATCATTGGTAGGCTCATCAAGGATTAGAAAATTAGGATTTTGGATTAAAACCGTACAGAGATACAAGCGCTTTCGCTCTCCCCCACTGAGTTTTTCAACAAAATCATATTGTTTTTTTCGATCAAATAAAAAACGTTCCAGCAATTGTTGTGCTGATATTTTCTGTCCTTTTTTAAGCGGTATAAAATCCCCAAATTCACGAATTACCTCAATTACCTTTTGCCCCTCCTTGACCTCAATTCCTTTTTGGGTATAATATCCAAACTTGACGGTTTCGCCTAACACAATTTTACCAGTATCCGGTGCAATTTCTTCCGTAATTAGGTTAAGGAAAGTAGATTTTCCTGTTCCATTTTTACCGATGATACCAATGCGATCATTTCGTTGAAAAGTATAATCATAAGCCTCCAAAATGACTTTATCTTCAAAGGATTTACTCACTTTGTGCATTTCGATCATCTTGCTGCCCAAACGTTCCATATTGATTTCTAACTGAACTTCATGGTCATTTCTTCGTTGTTGTGCTTTTTCCTTTATTATTTTAAAATCCTCGATCCGGGACTTTGATTTTGTAGTTCTCGCTTTTGGCTGACGACGCATCCAATCGAGTTCTTTTTTAAAATGAAGTTTTGTTTTATGGGCTTCCACTTGTTCTTGCGCAATTCGGGCATCTCGTTTTTCTAGATAATAAGAATAATTTCCTTTGTAACTATAAAGTTTACCTTCATCCAACTCAATAATCTCATTGCACACCCTTTCAAGGAAATAACGGTCGTGGGTCACCATCAATAAGGTTATTTTTTCCTTTTTAAAATAATCTTCCAACCATTCAATCATCTCAAGATCGAGGTGGTTTGTGGGTTCATCTAAAATTAACAATTCAGGCTGTTCTAGTAAAACATTACACAACGCGATGCGCTTTTTTTGACCTCCAGAAAGCGCTCCTACTTTTGCATCCAGACGGTCGAGTTTTAATTTAGAAAGAATTTGTTTGTATTGATTCTCAAAATCCCATGCATCATTTTGGTCCATTGCCTCAAATGCCTTTTGATAAGCTTCTTGATCATCTGGATTTTCAAGGGCGCGGTCATAATTCGCAATTACATTTAAAATCTTACTTCCAGATTGTAAAATGGCTTGCTCAACAGTCAATTTCGGATCTAACTTAGGTTCTTGAGGTAAAAAAGAGATTCGGGTATCTTTTCGACAATTTACTGCTCCTTGATCTGGAGTATCAGTGCCTGCAAGAATTTTCAAAATTGAAGTTTTACCGCTTCCGTTTTTTGCGATCAAGGCAATTTTTTGATCTTTATTGATCCCGAAAGATATGGGCTCAAAAAGCACCTTTTCGCCATAAGCTTTTGAAATTCCTTCTACTGAGACTAAGTTCATTGATTGTTGGTCGATAAATTAATGTCCAAAAATAGGCATTAGAAGTATGAGAATTCTTTTGTTTTAGGTTTAATTAAAAAGAAAAATTAAAATGATAAAAATAGTTGATGATGCTTGTTGTGATTTGATGAAGCATCGGCACCTACAATCAGAATCCCCAATTTGAATAGATCAACGGACAACAAGACCGTTGGGTCGACAATGATCTCCTTCCAAGCCTTTGTCATCTTAGGACTCCAGTGAATGTCATCAAAAATAAGAATGGCATTTTTCGAATAATTATTTTTAAGCATTTCGAAATACTTAATCGTTGCCTCATAATTGTGATTGCCATCTATAAAGACCAAATCAAATTGAGTATCCGACAGACAAACTTCTTCTAGAACATCGTCATAAAGCCCATGTTTGACTTCAAATTCAACTTGCTTGGATATTTTTGAGAAACGCGTCTCCGCAATTTCGCAAAGCTTTTTTACTCCTTCTATTGATATGAATTTCGAATTTACCTTCCCTTCTAAAGCAGCAATGAAATACTGGCCTGAAACCCCTAGATTCGTGCCAATTTCAAGAATATTTTTTATATTATTGTTTAAGGATAAATAATAATACAGCGCAGTCCAAATCTCAGGAGAACCGGCTTTTTTTGATACCTCGGCGACAGAAAAGCGTTGTGCTGAACCTATTTCGTCAAAACTTACCTGATTATTGTTTTTTTTGAGTTCATTACGGTATTCATTCAACAAATAAAACGTCTCTTTTTCAGAAGGTTTTTGGATGTTTTTTTTTGCCTTTTGAAAGGAATCGACAATGGTTTTGGCCGTTACGCTTTCACTTGCAATACGGTCAAGTGTTTGGCTTTGTTTTAAATTGCTTAAAACAAAATGTAAATATTTATTTATTTTCTTTCTAATCATTAAATGAAAATTATAAAAATCATGGAACTAAAACAGCATCATTAAGTATTGTAATCGGATGAAATGCTTCTTTTCCTGTACCATCAAGAATTTGATGTCTACAACTCGTCCCATTAGCGACTACACAAGCAGAAGCATCAAGTTTTCGGACTGCTGGAAAAAGTCTTTCTTCTCCAATTTTCTGACTGACTTCATAGTGCGCCGCTTCATAACCAAATGATCCTGCCATTCCGCAACACCCAGTATTGAGTAGGGTTACTTTGTGATTCTTTGGCAAATTCAATATTTTAAAAGTATCGGCTGGATTCCCGAGTGCTTTTTGATAGCAATGTGCGTGAATTTTAAGAACATGCTGTTCCTCATTAAAGGAGTCTTGAGTGATGTTTCCCAATTCCATCTCACTGGACAGAAACTCTTCAATTGCAAAGCAATTGGATGCGAGGGTTTTGGCAGCGGTTTTATCCTCACAAAGCTTTAAATATTCGTCCTTAAAAGTATAAATGGCCGAAGGCTCAATGCCTATTAATGGAGTTTCTTTTGAAATAATTTTCCCATAAATTCTAAGATTTTTTTCAGCGCAAAATTTTGCTTGTTCGAGAAAGCCTTTCGAAATATAACCTCTGCCGCTTTCCGTCGAAGGCAAGTATTCTACTTGATAACCTAGTTTTATGAGTAATTCATAAGCGTCATTTCCAATTTTCACGTCAAGATAGTTGGTAAACTCGTCAAAGTAGAGGTAAACTGTTTTAATCACTTTTTTAGGGGCTTTCTTTTTCAAACCTCTGTCCAAAGGAGCATAAAGTTTTGGAAGGGAGCGTTGCACTGCAATTCCTAAAGACTTTTTGATGACAGTACTAAGCAGCGGGATTTTAAAAAGTCCGTTCTGAATTGCCCTAAACGGATTAAGCACACGGCTTAGTTTTCCATTATAGGCAAACAATCGGTCGCTTAATGAGGGACTGTGGGTTTTTTGATATTGATAAAGGTATTCTGCTTTGTAAGTAGCAACATCAACACTACTGGGACACTCAGAGGCACAAGCCTTACAGCCAATACAAAGTTCCATAACTTCCGAAAGTTCTTTCGAATCAAAAGGATTGGAGTTTTCTTGGTGGGTCAGTACTTCTCTTAAAACATTCGCACGACCACGTGTCGAATCCTTCTCATTTCTTGTTGCACGATAGCTAGGACAAAGTGTTGCAGCGCTTGTTGTGCTTCGACAATCCCCCGAACCATTGCACTTTTCTGTCGCTCTAAGCAAGCCTTCATCTTTACTGAAGTCAAGAAATGTTTTTACTAAAAGTGCTTCTTGTCCTAAATCATATCTGAAATTATCATCCATCGGAAGGGGATCAACAATTTTTCCAGGATTAAAAATTCCACTTGGATCAAATATTGATTTAATCTCTTTAAATATTTTAAAGTTTTTTTCACCCACCATAAGGGGAATAAATTCCGATCTGACAATGCCGTCCCCATGTTCTCCACTAAGCGAACCTTTATATCTTTTGACCAAGCGTGCAACATCAAGAGTGATATTTTTGAAGTCAACCCGATCTTGTTCTATTTTTAAATTTAACGTTGGGCGCAAGTGCAACTCCCCTGCTCCTGCATGAGCATAATAGATAATCTCTTGGTCATATTGCTCCATTAGCTCAGAAAATTCTGCTATGTAATCAGAAAGACTCTCAAGCGGAACGGCAGTATCTTCGATACATGCAACCGCTTTTTTATCTCCTACAAGATTCCCTAAAAGGCCCAATCCCGCTTTTCTAAGCGTGGCGGAAGCTTCTATCTCCTCGCCTCTTAAAACCGAATGGGCATAGGACAACCCGGTCTCATCGATCGTGTTTATAAGTCTTTTAAGGTCGTTTTCCAGCTCCTCAGCGTCATCATTCCTTAATTCTAATAGCAGAATTGCTTTTGGATCCCCTTGAATAAAAAACCTGTTTTTGGCCTGAGCGATATTGTCTTTGGTACAATCAAGTATGGTTTTGTCCATCATTTCACAAGTGAAAAGACGGTATTGCATGACTGGATATACGGCCGAAAGACATTTGCTTATACTCTCAAAATGAGCAGCAACTAAAACGCCATTTTGAGGCGGAAGAGCTTCTAGTTTTAACGTAATTGCGGTTGTAAATGCCAATGTCCCCTCACTTCCAGCGAGTAGTTTACTTAAGTTTATGGAAAAATTTTCCGGATCACTCAAACCATCAATCAACGAATCAATTGCATATCCTGTGTTTCGTCTATGGACATTGGCCAATGGAAATTCTTTTATGATTTCTGCTTGTGTCGCTTTATCTGACAAGCGTTGAGTTATTTTTTTATAAATCGCTCCTTCTAAATCATTTTGATTTTGCTTTAATATTAAACCTTCTTGATTAAGCTCTTCAAAAACAACTTCAGATCCATCAGATAAAAAACATTCCAATCGAACTGTCTTATCGCGGGTTACCCCATATTGAATCGATGTCGTCCCGGAAGAGTTATTTCCAACCATTCCGCCAATTGTACATCGGTTGGAAGTAGAGGTGTTAGGACCAAAAAAAAGTTGATGTGCTTTTAAATAATCATTAAGCTCATCTCTTATGATTCCTGGCTCAACAGTAATCAATTTGTTCTTTGGATCAAAGTCAATGATTTTATTCATGTGCTTTGAGACATCAACTACAATGCCTTCTCCAACGCATTGCCCAGCCAAAGAGGTTCCTCCCGATCTTGGAATTAAGCTTAAACGATTGGTTTTTGCAAAATCAACAATTCGTTTAATGTCTGATTTGCTCTTTGGGAAACAAACAGCAATGGGATATTTTTTATAAACCGAGGCATCTGTTGCGTAAAGCTGTTGGTGCAAACGATCTGTTTCAATCGTTCCTTCAAGTTTGTTTTTTATATAGTCGAAATCCATTGATTAACTTTGTGGAATTCAAATATAAGTTATAATCCTAGTTTATTCTGAATCAATTAATAAATAACTCAAAGGGTATATTAATCTTCCAGTTCATAAAATTTATTAATTTAGCAATATGATGAAAAAATTTATTACACTAAGTATAATTGCCTTGATAACAAGTTGCTCAGGCACACCAGGAGAGTTTTCAATTAAAGGCATGGCCGACACAAAGGATGGAACAATGATCTATAGGATAGTTGCAGATGCTAATAATCAGCCCATGATTATTGATTCTGTTGCTGTTGCTTCGGGTAAGTTTAAAATGAGTGGAATTGCTGAAACGCCTGACATTCAATTTCTTTCCGTTCAAAGTGTGAATGGAAATTTCCCACTTATTGTTGAAACAGGAACAATCAAAACTTCAATATATAAAGACAGTATTAGTAGTTCTAGGGCTTATGGCACTGTTTCAAACGATGGTTTCATGACTTATAAAGCAGAGACCAAAATGTTTGTCACTTCACTCAACGCAATTGGGAAAGACATGCAGCAAGCACGATTTGCTAAGGATTCTTTGTTATCAGCTGATTTACAAGAGCAGTATTTTGATGTTCAAGGTCAAATCAAAGACTATGAGTTAGAATTTATTAAGACCAATGCAGATTCCTACATCTCTCCACTAATTCTAGAGCGGTTTCTTTCATCTAAGCAAATTTCTAATGATGAGGTTAAAACATTGTTCGATGGATTTACAGAAAGAATAAAAGCCAGTAAATCTGGTCAAAATATTGCCAAATTAATTGATGTCCCTGAGGCTCCAGCTCCAGCTAAAATTGGTCAATTGGCACCTGACTTTAATGGTCCTGATCACACAGGAAAAAATTTCACTTTAAAAGAAAATCTGGGTAAAATTACAATTGTTGATTTTTGGGCTTCTTGGTGTCGACCTTGTAGGGTTGAAAACCCTAACCTGGTTAATACCTATAACAAGTTGCACGGCAAAGGACTTGAGATAATCAGTGTTTCGCTTGACAAAGACAAAAAAAGCTGGATCAGAGCCATTGAAGACGATGGTCTCAAATGGGATGGACATGTTTCAAATTTGAAATTTTGGAATGAACCCATTGCAAAACTCTATCAAGTAACTTCTATTCCTGCTACTTTTATCTTGGATGAGAATGGAAAAATAATCGCTAAAAATCTAAGAGGATTAGCGCTTGAACAAAAAATTGAAGAGTTACTCCTTAACTAGTTGTTAAACAGGTTTTTATTATTATAGAATAAATAACCACCAACTGTAATTATTCCTGCTAAAATTAGCAAAGTAAAACTAGATTCTACAATCACGCTTGGTAAAATGACAATGGTCGCAAGAAGCCCCGCAACTGATCCGCCAAAGTGTGCTGTATGTCCAATATTATCTTGTTGTTTTTTCATTCCGTAGAGCGTATACAACATATAACCTGCTGCAAACATATAACCCGGCAAAGGAATGGGAATAATCAATAAAGCCATTTTCATGTTGGGATATAAAAGCACTGCGCTATAAACAATTCCCGAAACTGCGCCACTGGCTCCCACTGCGCTATAATTGTTTTGATTGTTATGAAATTTAAATGAAAGGTAGTTTCCCAATAACAGACTCACCATATAAACCACAACAAACATAACTGCTCCCAAACGATAGACAACTTGATCTCCAAAAAAATAGAGGGTAAACATATTGACAAACAAATGGTGATAATCTGCATGTAAAAACCCAGAACTTACCAGACGGATCTTTTCACCTGCTTTGATGCCTCCAATGTGAAATTTAAATTTATTGAAGAATTCCAAGTCTTTAAACCCCTTCATAGAAAAAAGGATGTTTGCAATAATAACAACGGTAACAACAGGAGAAAGTCCTAACATGAAGCATATAATTTCATTGACAAATATACTATCTTTGCCGAAAACAAACCGTTTTGCATCGACTAACCTATCTTATTGTTTACCCTTTTATTTATGGGGTTGCTTCCCTGCCCTTTCCTCTACTTTACATGTTGTCTGATTTTCTGTGTTTTGTGATGTACGATATTTTTGGATACAGAAAAAAAGTAGTTAGAAAGAACCTGATGCTTGTCTTTCCTGAAAAGGATAACAAATGGCATAAAAAGATAGAACGGAAATTTTATCATCACATGTGTGATATTATGCTCGAGACCATAAAATCTTTTAAAATCTCTGAAGAAGAGATGAAAAAACGATTTAAAATAAAAAATATTGAAGCCTTAAAGCAGTTTGAAGAAAAAGACAGGAGTGTTATCGTTATGTGTGGGCATTATGCCAGTTGGGAATGGATGATGTCATTAGGGTATCACTTAAAACACAAGGGACATGGTATTTACACCCCATTAATCAATAAGCACTTCGATCGATTGGTGAAACGCATAAGAAAGAGACACAATGCCTATGTGATTTCTAGGTATGAGGCTTTAGACACCATTCGCAACCACGATAAAAACAATGAGCGAGGGATTTACGGGTTTGCCAGCGATCAATCTCCACAGCCCAAACCAAAATCCTATTGGCGAAAGTTCTTAGGGGTTAAAGTTCCTGTTTTCTTAGGCGCGGAACTTTTAGCCAGAGAACTAAATTTTGCAATTGTTTTTGCAGAAATAAACAGGGTAAAAAGGGGGCATTATGAGGCAGAATTTAAAGTTTTAACAGAAAATCCAAAAGCAACAAAACCTAACGAAATTACTGATCTTTTTACCGATTGGGTTGAAGCACAAGTTTATAGTGACCCCTCTCAATATCTTTGGTCTCACAACCGGTTCAAACACTGCCACCTCGCTCCGAAAGATTAGGAGTTAGTTTCAATTTCTTCCAAAAATCGTTTTGCTAAATCGTCTGCTTCGACTTGAGAAGGAGCTTCCGTATATACCCTGATGATTTGTTCCGTATTAGATTTTCGCAAGTGTACCCATGAGTTATCAAATTCAATTTTAACCCCGTCAATCGCTATTGGATTTTGTTTTGAATAATTTTCTTTCATTCTAATAAGCAAACCATCCACATCCCTTTTTGGATCTAGGTTTACTTTTGCTTTGCTCATAAAATAAGCAGGATAAGAACTTCTTAATTCAGAAACTTTAAGCTGATTTTCACTCAATAAAGAAAGGAAAATTGCAATTCCAACCAAGGCGTCTCTTCCATAATGAAGCTCGGGATAGATAATTCCTCCATTTCCTTCCCCCCCGATCACAGCGTTGACTTCTTTCATTTTTTCAACAACGTTTACTTCCCCAACTGCACTGGCGTGATAGGTTCCTCCGTGTTTAATTGTTATATCAGCAAGTGCTCTGGTTGAAGATAGATTAGAGACCGTATTGCCTGATTTTTTTGATAAAACATAATCAGCACAAGCAACTAGGGTATATTCCTCACCAAACATCTCTCCTTTTTCGTCAACAAAAGCAAGACGATCGACATCCGGATCAACCACAATACCAAAATCTGCTTTGTGAGAAAGCACTTGATTGCAAAGTTCCCCCAAATGTTCTTTTAAGGGTTCTGGATTGTGAGGAAAGTTACCGTCAGGGGTACAATACAATTCAACCACTTCAACGTTTAATTCTTTAAGCAACTTGGGTAATGCAATCCCCCCAGTTGAATTGACAGCATCAACAACCACTTTAAACTTTGCCTTCTTTATGTTTTCTAATTGAATTATTGGAAGGGCTAGAACTTGTTCTATATGACTTTCAATGGCGTTTAAAACTGGTGTGATTTTACCCAATTCATCAACACTTGCATAATTAAAATCTTCACTTTTTGCAATCTCAAGAATCTTCATGCCCGAATTTGCGTTTAGGAATTCTCCCTTATTATTTAATAATTTAAGCGCATTCCATTGCTTTGGGTTGTGAGAAGCAGTTATAATGATTCCTCCTTGCGCTTTTAGCTCAACAACCGACATTTCAACTGTAGGTGTCGTAGAAAGGCCTAAGTCGATTACATCAATTCCCATTCCAACCAAGGTTTCATTGACCAAACTCTGAACCATTTTACCTGAAATCCGAGCATCTCTGCCCACAACTACAGTATAATGGTCGGTTGTAATATTTGATTTTAACCATGAAGCGTAGGCCGAAGCAAATAAAACGGTATCCAAAGGGGTAAGATTGTCTTGTGTTTTACCGCCTATCGTTCCGCGGATTCCTGAAATAGATTTTATTAATGTCATGTGGGGTTAAAAATATTAATTAGAAGTATTTAGTTTATAAAAATAAAAGGTTTTTATAAATTATGTCTAATAAGATGAATATTAATTTATATTAGGCTTAAACACCAAAAAACGCAATGAATTATCTTGCTCATGTTTATTTATCTGGAAGTAATCCTGAATTGGCTGTGGGAAATTTTATCGCTGACAGTATTAAAGGAAAACAATACCTAGACTACCCTCCCATGATGCATAAAGGAATTTTATTGCACCGATCCATTGATGACTTTACGGATAAGCATGTCATATTTAAGAAACATGTTTCTCTTCTTTTTCCAAGATACAGGCACTACAGCCGGGTAATTGTGGACATGTACTACGATCACTTCTTGGCGTTGTATTGGGACAATTATCACAGCGACTCCTTGGAAGAATTTAGCTTGAGTTTTTATCAAACTCTAGAGGATATGCATGACTTATTTCCTGATTCAATTAAAAGAGTGATTCCAATCATCTCAAAATACAATTGGTTTTTGTCCTACAGAACCCTATCTGGTCTTGAAAATATCCTCTTACAAATGTCCACACGAACAAAATTTAAATCAGATCTTCACCATTCAATTGAGGAACTTGAATTGCATTATGATCAAATCAAAGCTGATTTTTTCATCTTTTTCGATGCGCTTGAAAATTTTGTAAAAAACAAACTTGAAGCTTTAGACTAAACTTAAAACTAAAAGACATTGATTCGGAGTAAATAGTCGATCTAAAGTGTTATTTTTGCAAAATTGACTATGGAGAAAACAGGGAACAACACAATTGACATACAAGGAGCAAGAGTTCACAATCTTAAAGACGTTTCGCTTCAAATACCTAGAGATAAATTAGTAGTTATCACAGGGCTTTCTGGAAGCGGAAAATCATCATTGGCTTTTGACACTATTTATGCTGAAGGACAAAGGCGCTACATGGAAACATTTTCGGCCTATGTAAGGCAGTTCCTAGGCAATCTAGAGCGTCCAGACGTAGACAAAATCGACGGACTTTCACCAGTAATTGCTATTGAGCAAAAAACCACCTCCAAAAGCCCACGTTCAACTGTAGGAACCATCACAGAACTTTATGATTATGTCCGTTTGCTTTTTGCAAGGGTCGGAACTGCTTATAGCTATATTTCCAATCAAAAGATGGTGAATTATAATGATGAGCAAATTCTTGAATTAATTAAAAGCGAATATTCCGATAAAAAAATAATGTTGTTGTCCCCTTTAATTAAATCTAGAAAGGGACATTATCGTGAGTTGTTTGATTCGCTCTCAAGACAAGGCTTTTTGAGAGTTCGCATAGATGGGGTTTTAAAGGACCTTAAGCCGGGAATGAAACTGGATCGTTATAAAACTCACGACATTGAGTTGGTAATCGACCGGATTCAGGTTAAGGATAATGAAACAGATCGCAATCGGTTGAGTGAGTCGATTAAAACCGCCATGCATTATGGGGAAGATTCGTTACTGTTGATTGATATGGAAACGGAAAAGTTTCGTTATTTAAGTCGAAATCTGATGTGTCCTACATCGGGGATTTCCTATTCAATGCCAGAACCAAATTCCTTTTCATTTAATTCCCCAAAGGGAATGTGTAAAAATTGTAGGGGAATTGGAAAACAACATGTTATAAACCCAAAAAAGATCATTCCAGACGAAAATATTTCGATCGATAAGGGAGGAATTGTTCCTTTGGGAGAAAAGAAAAGCAATTGGGGATTTAAGCAAATGGAAATCATCGCAAAACGATATGATTTTTTACTTTCTGATCCTATCAATAAAATTCCTGAAGAAGCTCTAGAGATTATTCTACGTGGTGGAAACGAGAAGTTTTCTGTTGCTTCAAAAACACTCGGAATTACCAGAGATTATAAAATAGATTATGAAGGAATAGAAAACTTCATCGCCAATCAATACGAACAAAATGAAAGTTCTGTCATTAAGCGATGGGCGCTTTCATTTATGGATGAAAAAAAGTGTCTTGTTTGTGAAGGATCACGCCTAAACAAAGATGCCCTCTATTTTAGAATAAACAAGAAAAATATTTCCGAAGTAAGCGCTTTTGATCTCGGTGAATTGTACGATTGGTTTGATAAAATTGAAAGTAAAATAAGCAAGAAGGAATTCAAGATTACTGAAGAGATTATTAAAGAAATTAAAAATAGACTTCAATTTTTATTAGATGTTGGACTCAATTATCTTTCACTTAACCGATCCTCAAAATCCCTTTCAGGAGGTGAA
>Ga0307998_1000052_pt1 | contig 65571 bp, 49 predicted proteins | sample Davwhametageno37_FD_203147 | JGI IMG/M metagenome (GOLD analysis project Ga0307998, IMG submission 203147) | Marine microbial communities from Davis Island wharf, Antarctic Ocean - #37 | ecosystem: Environmental > Aquatic > Marine > Unclassified | place: Antarctic Ocean: Davis Island wharf... | reverse complement strand
GGCATGGTAAAAATTATTGCCCATGCTGACACAGACCGAATTTTGGGATGTCACATTGTAGGCCCAAGTGCCGCCGACCTAGTACAGCAGGTGGCCATTGCCATGGAGTTTGGCTCAAGCGCAGAAGATTTAGGTATGACCGTATTTGCACACCCGACATTGTCGGAAACTGTTCATGAGGCAGCCTTGGCTGTGAATGGTGCTGCCATTCATATGCCCAATCGCAAGCGTCGCAAATAACAAAATTAAACGTACCTTTTAACAGCCCAGGGCATTCATAAAATGTTCTGGGCATTTATCCATCCGAAAGATTTAACAGGAAGAGAAGTATGAACCTGCATGAATATCAGGGTAAGCAGCTATTTGCTGAGTACGGACTGCCAGTGTCTAAGGGCATTGCTGCACAGACTCCAGAAGAGGCAGTTGCTGCTGCCGATGTAATTGGCGGAGAGAAGTGGGTAGTTAAAGCCCAGGTCCACGCTGGTGGTCGCGGTAAAGCTGGCGGCGTAAAGCTGGTCACTACCAAAGCCGAGATCGAAGAGTTCTCCAAGAAATGGTTGGGTAATAACCTAGTAACTTACCAGACAGACGCCAAGGGCCAGCCGGTCAGTCGTATTCTGGTAGAGACCTGCACTGAAATTGATCAAGAGTTATATCTTGGTGCCGTTGTAGACCGCGCAAGCCGTCGCATTATCTTCATGGCCTCAACCGAAGGTGGTGTTGAGATCGAGAAAGTAGCAGAAGAGACTCCCGAGAAAATTCTTAAAGCGATTATTGATCCGGTCACTGGCGCACAGCCATACCAGGGTCGTGATCTAGCGTTCAAATTGGGCCTGAAAGGCGTTCAGATTAAGCAATTTGTAAAGATCTTTCTAGGTCTGGCCAAGCTGTTTAAAGAGAAAGACTTAGAGCTGCTCGAAGTTAACCCACTGGTTATCACCGACGAAGGCAATCTTCACTGCCTAGACGCTAAAGTGATTATCGATGGCAACGCTATGTACCGTCAGCCAGCGATTAAAGAGATGCACGATCCCTCACAGGAAGATGCACGCGAAGCCCATGCTGCTTCGTTTGAACTCAACTATGTTGCTCTAGATGGCAATATTGGTTGCATGGTCAATGGCGCTGGTCTGGCCATGGGTACCATGGATATCGTTCACCTCCACGGTGGTTCACCGGCCAACTTCCTAGACGTAGGCGGCGGAGCAACCAAAGAGCGCGTAGTAGAAGCGTTTAAAATTATTCTTTCTGATACCAATGTTAAAGCAGTACTGATCAATATCTTTGGCGGCATCGTCCGCTGTGATCTGATTGCTGACGGCGTGATTGGCGCAGTTGAAGAAGTTGGCGTTAAGATTCCAGTTGTTGTCCGTCTGGAAGGTAACAATGCCGAATTGGGAACTAAGAAGCTGGCCGAATCCGGTCTGGCAATTATTGCAGCAACCAGTCTGACTGATGCGGCACAGCAAGTTGTTAAAGCTGCGGAGGCTAACTAAATGTCTATATTAATTAATCGTGACACTAAAGTTATCTGCCAGGGTTTTACCGGCGGGCAGGGCACCTTTCACTCAGAGCAAGCGATTGAATACGGCACAAAAATGGTCGGTGGTGTAACCCCGGGCAAAGGTGGAACGACTCACCTTGGACTGCCAGTATTTAATACTGTTGCTGAAGCGGTTGAAGTAACTGGCGCAGAAGCCTCAGTTATCTATGTACCGGCTCCATTTTGTAAAGACTCTATTCTTGAAGCCGCTTACTCAGGCCTCAAGCTGGTTGTCTGTATCACTGAAGGCGTTCCGACTCAGGACATGCTCGACTGTAAAGTGGTTTGCGACAGCTTAGGCGTACGCCTGATCGGTCCTAACTGCCCGGGTGTTATCACTCCAGGCGAATGCAAGATCGGCATTATGCCAGGTCACATTCACTTACCCGGTAAAGTCGGTATCGTTTCGCGTTCAGGTACTCTGACATACGAAGCCGTTAAGCAGACCACTGATTATGGTTTTGGTCAGTCTACCTGTGTTGGTATTGGTGGCGACCCGATTCCTGGATCAAGCTTTATCGATATTCTTGAGTTGTTTGAGAAAGATCCCGCTACCGAAGCCATCGTAATGATCGGCGAAATCGGCGGAACAGCAGAAGAAGAAGCAGCGGCTTATATCAAAGCCAATGTAACCAAGCCTGTTGTGTCTTATATCGCTGGTGTAACTGCACCTGAAGGCAAGCGTATGGGTCATGCTGGTGCGATTGTTTCCGGCGGTAAGGGTACTGCAGACGAGAAGTTTGCGGCACTTGAAGACGCTGGTGTTAAGACAGTTCGTAGCCTGGCTGATATTGGCGCTGGCCTGAAAGAAATTACCGGTTGGTAGGTTCTTTTTTGGCAGTGTAAAGAAGCGGCTTTCGGGCCGCTTTTTGTATGCCTGAGATTCTTCACTGCGGTTACCATACCCCTGTCATCTTGGCCGCATCTTCTGTCATCTTGACCGTACCTTCTGTCATCTTGACCGCACCTCCTGTCATCTTTGACCCCACCTTCTGTCATCTTGACCGCAGGGAAAGATCTCTTTCAAGCTGGCACCAAGCCCCAATAGTCCCTGACAGTGCCCCTGCGATCGGTCCCATGGGTACAGGCATTTTCAGCGTTCAGACAACTCGCGCTGCTCAAACAAGTCTTCTCTCAATCTGAAAATACCCGCACCCATAAACGGGCCCTGATTGATCGCAAGGGCACTGCCAGGGACTATTTGAATTCTCTACTTTTGCTGACTTTGGTTTGCTGGGGGGATTAAACTTATATCTGTAATTTTGATGCCAAAAATAGTCGTTTAAGCAACTTTAGCGTCTGATTTTGGGTGAAAGCTAAATGAAATCGGGGATTGGCTGGGTTAGGCCCCTAACGACCATGTAACGCTCAGCATAACCGGGCTACGTCTGATTAATGCCATTGTTAGCTGCGAATCTAGCGAGGAACCTTAAAGTTTCTGTTCCCATTATTATTCCTTATTTGATTCTCTAGCTGCTTAATAAGCCTCCTCCCGTCGTTATTTGAAGGACGATTTATCCCATTGTGCTCTAATGCTACCTTGGACAACATTAGCTGGTCTTTTTGATCTCTAACTAGAAAAATAAGCAATGTAAGGTTATTAAACTCTGAGAACAACTCATATTCTCTTTGCAGTTCATCAATCTGTGAAGCGTGATTCGGAAGTGATGACAAAGTATTAGCCCACTTCTTGAGTTTACGTTCTCCTGATTCCCGACTTAACTCAACCTCTGATAAAGTATTTTTAATTTCCTTTAAAGCTGAAAATATTGACCCTAAGTTAGAGTACAGCCATATTGGTGTGCCCGAAATATTCCCGATTCGTTGATCAATCCATTCAATATTCTTCTTACCTTCTTCATCAACTTCGACATATTGAATTTGAATATATACTGTCCGGTTTCCAGTTTTTTCCATATCAGACACAGTTTTAATAACTGAAGGTAAAAGTCGTGATTCTAGTGATTTTACAGAATCCCTTAAAAATCTGATTCTGCTCATTTGAGTTTCTATAGTTTGTTCGAATACATCTCTATTTGTGAGGAGATTATTAAGTGATGCCAAGCTACTACTAATACTAATTTCTTTTCTTACTCGGTTTCGTTCAATAGCAAATGTTTTATCTGCATTGAAATATTTGACAGCGCAAAGCCACCCGATTAGCCCTTCTTTTCCTTCCTTTGTTAATCCTAGCCAACCATGTAAATGATTATTCCCACAGTTCCCATCGGACTTTCTAACCTGACAACGAACCTCTTCGCTAAAGTGATACTCACCTATTAGCGATTGAAAGTTATCTAGTGTGACACCACAAGAAGGATTAAAGCCGTCTCTACCTTCTATCTCATGATAATGCTTAAACAGCTTTGGTAATTCCAGTTTCGTCATTCTCTCTCCTTGTAGCTAACGCCTTGCTAAGGGACTAAAAAACCGAAGGTTTTTCCCTCCCAGTGGCTGAAAGCCAAGACTTGAGTAACTTGGTAGAACGCTACTCACCTAATACCGCTTTTGTAGCTAACTGAGTTAATAAAGATTAAAGAATACTAATGCTCATACCACCCGTTTCTTTGAGCATTAAATTTTTAGCTTTATTCCAAATCCCCTCATTTCTTGCAGTATCAATAAACTCATGCCCCTCCCATGTTAAGGAAGTTGGAATCCAGTTAAAACCAGAAGAGCTTGAAGCATCTATTGCTTCAATTAACCCGGCATCGCGCAGGAGTTTAATATGATAAGAAACCACTTCATTATCAAATTTAGGAATTGAAATATTTCCTGAGCCGAAAGCATTATCATCACTTTCCATAGATAGGAGAATTTTTCTTGATAAATCCATATCGCGTTTCATCGGCTATCCTTAATATTTAATTGGCGCTCTAAGGCCTGAATAAGTGTCGGCTGCAAGCCGTCGCGTTTGATTGCCTGTTAGGCCTTTATGCGCTTAGTGACCATTTGATGCGCTTTGTCTTCAATCTCCCCAGCTCTTTTCGCCCATTTATCTCTATCTACAGGATAGTTGGCGTCTATAGATCTTGCTCTATAACTATCGGCCAACTTTAACAATTCATTGGGGTCATCATAACTAGTGTCAATTTCATTCTCTCGCGGGTTTTCAGCCACATTCTCTGTTCTAATATTTTGTATGCTCGATCTTACGTTATCCTTTAATTCTTCATTATCGATTTGTTCTATTTCAATATCTCTTTTTGCTTGAGCAATTATCGAAGTTTCTGCTGTTTCTAAATATTCAGAGCGTAAACTTTCAAGCTTATTCTTTTCAATTAATAGTTTATGTTCTGATGATGCTTGTAGATTATTTTTAAGGTCGGTAGGCTTTCTGCAGAGATATAGGAAAGCAAGATTTACCCATGGGTATGCCAATGTATAGATTACGGCTAATAGAGAGGGATACCAAAACAAGCTGGCAGAAGATGTCTTTTCTACAAAATAGGAAATACGATCGGCAGCGGCTCCTTTGTCAGCAAACAAGAAGAAGGTTTCTTGCCAGTTAAAAATTAGAATGCTTAACGTAAAGTAACCTATTACAGGGCTCTTTATTCGAGATTCTAATGCCTGAAGTATTTCTTTCATCGTGCTCTCTTCTTGGTTGGCCTAACAGTCTAATTTTGAGGCCATTAGGTCTCAAAATAATTATTGTCGGGGCGCCCCTGTAATATATTATCAGGGACATTTCCCTCATTAGCTGCCATTAGGGGTCGGACCCAACCAACCACCTGATTTTATTGAGCTTTCATTCAAAATCAGCCCCAATAATTCCATAAAGCACTGCCTTTGGCATCAAAATTACATATATAAGAGGATGAGGGCTCTCTCATCCTATGCAGTCCTTCTTATTCTTATACGCGGTTATGAGGCAAACCCGTACATGGCCAGAAATAAAATACCTTTTTCCCCATGGCTTTTAGCTTTTGCCTTAAAGTTTGTATTTCTCTCTAAAAAAACGTCTTTAAGCCACAAAAAGTCATGATTGCTGAGTTCTTTTACCTACGCTTCAATGAGTTGCGTAGGTCCGACCCCGTTCATTCCCTTGTTACTGTTTTATTCACCGAGTAACCGTTTCAACACATTGCCCGCTCTTACGTCCATTCCTTTCTCAGCACCATGGAAAATTTCTGAAAGTGCCGGATATACTTCTGGGCGTTCTTTAGATGAGAGAGAGATAACAGTTTGCTTATTGCTCTTATCTTGAACCTGAAATAGGTATATAGATTGCTCTTTGGCTTCTAAAATCAACAATCCTCGTAATGGAGGGGTTGCCGCTTTTTGTATAGTTACCTGAAAGTGATCGTTGTCAGAAGATTGAATCCACTGAAAAGTAGATGGGTTTTGTTGATTCCAGGGTATGTCACCATGCAAAGATTTGTGTGAAATTTTATAAAGATAGTCCATAAGTTCGTTCGTTTCGTTGTCCATTACTCAGTTACCTCTATTGTTCTTTTTTCAAACAAACCCATTATCTCCGCGACTAGACTACTAATATTTGAAAAATGACCTTGCGTGGCAAAGTATATAGTATTGGGGGGTAGCTCTTGGTCTTCACTATCCTGTGGTCTGACTTCATTAAGGGCTGCCTTGGCCTGTTCTAACGCTTCTTTTAAAGTAGCACAAGGTTGCGACAAGTAATCTGTATCTTGGAATGGAGCAATTAATCTTCTAATTCTTCTTGAAACCTCATTTAAAAGATCTCTAGCCTCAGAAAAATTTAGTTCAAAATCTAGTTTGTCTAATCTTTGCGCAATTTCAGTCAATTCGATAGTTATAGTCTGTATCTTGACTGTTTTACCTGCCTCAAATGCCGCTTTTTTAGCTTCTCTTGCTTCTTTAAATGCTTTAACCGAGAAATATACGCTTGCAATACCAATTATGGACGCTATCCAAAACTCGGGCGTCGTATAAAAAGGTTGTTCCATAACTGAGATAATATTTTCTATATATTTTTCATTCAAACTCATTCTCCGGTTTATGTTTTAGAACACCAGAAATTTAATTATTGGGCCGCCCTTATAATATGTTATTCGGGGCATTTCGGTATGCTTTAACTAATTGATCTATATCCAAAAAACTATTAAGACTAAAGTGCATGATTTTATTGTCAGGGCACTTTCTTGATGTGAGTGATCGAGTTACAAAAGCAAGCTGGAATATTGCGGTTCACACAGCATTCTAAAGAGGGAGTTTCGCAATATCATCATCACCATTCCTTTGGTCCGTATACGAATATATGTTTTTTGGGTCTATACCAATACCATAATGGACCCTGAATTCAAGCCACTGAAAATAGGCCAAGCGTAAGTCTACATCTAAGCGGAGGGTTGGTTGTTCTGAAGTGATAACATCAGTAGCGGGAGGATCAGATACGTTCCTCCTAGTTTGTCCGTTTCCATTCATCATAATGAACCCCGACATTGGCGGCGCAGTAGGTGTGAAGTTTGGTGTGTACGAGCATTCTGGCAGGCCGCTTTGTATCTCTGGATTGTTCTGATACCTGATCCCCAAATCCTTCGTCTTCTTATATTAGTCAAAACTCTGTTTATTTTAGATCTGTACTACAGTTAAATGATCATAAAGCCCTCATTTTATAAACGGAGTACCTTGTGGCGATACAGGCAGTTTCAATCCAGTTAGATGATAAGACATTAGAGCGATTGGCTTATATTACTACAGCCACGGGTAGCCACTCTGCTGCACTTATAAGCGAAGCTATAAAACAATATGTGGTGCAGGAGACCCAGAACGGTGGCTTAACAGAAGCGATTGCGGCAGCTGACAGCGGAGAGTTAGTTGAGCATGCTAAGGTAAAGGCTAAGTGGGTCGCCAAACAAAGGTCTATACCTTAAGTTTGCTCGTTTTATGCCTCAGATCCTTCGCTAGCCGTCTCTTTATCTGCAACTCCAAAAGCTGAGGTGAATACCCTCTAAGCGAGCTTCCTAAATCCTTGCTTCACCTTCCCAACCAACCCATAAGCCATCAGCCCCGCCAAAACGATACTAGCGCCATAAGCTAACGGCGTATTCACCATGCCATGAACATGCTCGGCCTGCGCCATAAAATCCATATCCCACAGCTTGGCTAAATAGTTGGTTAGATAACCAAAAGCAAAGCCAACTCCAACTACGCTTGATAGATAGGCTAGCAGCGCACGATTCCCCAGTTCCGCTTTAACCAACCCCATAGTTGCTATATTGGTTGCTGGGCCCACTAGCATAAACACTAATGTGGCGCCCGGAGACACACCGGAAAACAGTAACCCTGCGGCTATGGGTGTGGATGCGGTGGCGCAGATATACATGGGCACGCCAATCACTGCCATCACTATAAAGGCCATAAAGCCGTCGCCCCATTGGGCTAAAAATTCATTAGGGACATAGGTTTTAATCAGTGCGGCAAAGCTTAGGCCGATGATTAGCCACAGGGCGATATCTTTAATTAGGTCGATGAAGGTAAAGTGCAAACCGGCTTTTATTTTTTCTGGTAATGTTTGTTTAGGCGCTTGGGTTTTACTCGCGCAGCATGATGATTCGGTGGCGGTTTCTGCTGACTGAGTGACTTCTTTTGCTTCATCTTTTCCTACTAATATACCTGCGGTGATTGCGCTAGTGATGGCGGCGATAGGGCGTATTATTGCCATAAAGGGCCCTAGCATGGCGTAGGAAATGGAGATTGAGTCTACACCTGTCTCTGGTGTGGATATTAAAAATGAGGTGGTGGCGGCCTTGGAAGCGCCGCTGCGACGTAGTCCAACGGCGGCGGGAATAACGCCGCAGGAGCAGAGGGGTAATGGTGCACCAAAGAGTGCGGCTTTGACGGTGGACATTAGGCCAGGTTTGCCGAGATGTTTGGCCATTAGCTGGCTGGGGACGAAGGCTTTCATCATGCCGGCGACGAACAGGCCGAGTAGTAGCCAAGGGGCGGATTCTACAAATAAGGCGATAAAGTTTTCGATTAGCAACATAGATTACTCCTAGTTTGTCTGGTCACTTAGGGCTTCTAGAATGGTGCAGTGGGTGGCGGGTTTGTCGCCACCGCAGCAGGCATTACTGAGGGTTTGTAGGGATGTTTTGATGCGCTTTATTTCGGCGAGACGCTGATTGACCACGGCAATTTTATCGTCGACAAATTGCTTTACGTCTTGGCAGGATTTTTCGTCTTTGGTGACTTCCAGCTTTAAGAGCTGATGTATCTCGTTGAGGGTGAAACCCACTTCTTTGGCGCTGATAATAAAGCTAATGCGATGGACATCGGCGTCTGAGTACAGGCGGTAACCTGAGGCATTGCGAGCGCTTGGGGTGATGAGGCCGTGCTTTTCGTAGAAGCGCAGAGTATCTCGGGATACCTTGGCCAGGGCTGCGAGTTCACCAATTTTTAATGTCATTTTTGATCTCATGCTCTAACTGTAAACCCTAGAGTATAGTCTAGGGTCAAGTCGATCAAAGATTAATTTTTGGGGCGTCCTTGCCCTGAGATGTTTTGGTTATAACCTTTCTATTGCAGGATTTACATTACCAGCTTTCTATTACCAGCTTTACTTTACCCTTTTTGTGCAGCGCTAAAGTGTAATGCATCGTCGGCCTCTATAGGCACAGTAAATAGCGCCCGTTCCTTACGGAAATCTTGGCTATTTACCCAGGGTGCTCGGTCTCCCTGTCTGGGTTGCAGATGCATGCCTCGCTTTAGGTAGCCGGCGGGGAAGTCTGTAATCCAGTCTTGTGTGGGCATGTCTTTTAATGCGTCTGGTACTAGCGGTACTACTTTGCTGGTGTGGGTTTTGCTCATGTGGTTTAACGTTCTGCACACCCATTCGGAGATCAGGTCGGCGCGCAATGTCCATGAGGCATTCACATAACCGAAGGTTGATACCATGTTGGGTACGTCTGAGACCATGAGGCCTTTGTAGGTGGTCAGCTTTGAGAAGTCTACGGTTTCGCCGTCAACGCTGAAGGTTGCTCCGCCCATAACTTCTAGCTCAAGGCCGGTGGCGCTGACGACTATATCTGCCTCTAGGTGCTCACCTGATTTCAGCTCAATGCCGTTCTCGGTAAAGCGCTTGATGTGGTCGGTGACTACGTTGGCGCCGCCACCTTTTATGGCTTCAAATAGATCGTCGTCTGGCACTAAGCAGAGGCGTTGATCCCAGGGGTTGTACTTGGGGGTAAAGTGTTTTTCGACGTCGTAGTCTTTACCCAACTGCTTGCGTACCTGGCTGATTAAAAAGCGCTTGGCAACGACTGGATATTTACGAAGTTGCTTAAACAAAAATTCCTGAAAGAGGGTGTTTCTGATACGTGTGAGCCCATAGGCCCAGGTTGCTGGCAGAATTTTACGTAGGCCATTGGCAAACCAGTCTTGGGAGGCTCTTGAAACGACATAGGTAGGTGAGCGCTGCAGCATGGTGACCTGCTTGGCTTTTTTAGCCATGGCGGGCAGTAGGGTCATGGCGGTGGCCCCGGATCCAACGATGACGACGTTCTTGTCTTGGTAGTCGAGATCTTCGGGCCAAAACTGTGGGTGAACTACCTTGCCTTTAAAGGCATCGACTTCTGGAAACGTGGGATCGTGGGGTTTGGAGTAGCTGTAGTAACCGGAGCACATGTAGAGAAAGTTGCAGGTCATTTGTACGATTTTTTCGGAACCTGACTGGTTAATCTCTAGGGTCCAGTTGGAATTTTCTGATGACCAGCTGGCAGAGAGTAAACGGTGACCATAGCGTATGTGCTGATCGATGTTACTTTCTGCGGCGGTTGCTTTGACATACTCAAGTATAGAGGGGCCGTCGGCAATGGCTTTTGCGCCTTCCCAGGGTTTAAAGCTGTAGCCCAATGTGTGCATGTCGCTGTCGCTACGAACACCGGGGTAGCGGAATAGGTCCCAGGTGCCGCCCATGGCATCGCGAGATTCCAGTAATAGGAAGCTGCGGTCGGGGCATTTTTCGGTGATGTGGCAGGCTGCGCCAATACCGGACAGGCCGGCACCCACGATAATAACGTCTCTGTGTTCTGTCGTTATTCCTTGATCTGAGTGCTGCGGTGACGATGTAGCCATTGTTTTTCCTCTTATTGAGCTTCCGACATTTAGAATGGCCATTATAATTGGCCTACAATAAATCAGGGGCTCATATACAGTCAGATAGTGGTTCATTTACCATCATTTTGCAGCTTGTCAGCCATTGCTCAGAGGTTTTATACAGTCTGGGTAAATCTACCTGCTGATCAATGGATGGCTGCAATTCACTATTATGCTTTCTCTGGTAGCGGTGATGCCTCTTCAACAGGCATGCCTTTAATAGGCTTCTTATTGCGAAACAGAGTCAGGGGCAGGGTAAATAATGGAAATAGTTTTTCATAATGCATGGGCGTTAGGCGCTGGGCTAGATCCATTAGTTTGGCATCTGTTCCGACCATTATGCGGCTGCGTTTTTTGCGGACGCCGTTAAGGATAACTTCGGAGGCGCGGCTAGCGTGCATGCCATTTTCTCTAAAGAATTTTGCTAGCTCTTCTTGGCTATCGCCTAGGCCCATCACTTTGCCCACTAGTCGCTCCATTGAGCTGGCGGATTCTTCGCTTTTGTTCATGCGCGCATTGGTCACTATGTTGGTACCTATGTGGCCGGGGTGTACGCAATGTATCTGTACTGTGCTGTCTTTCATCTCTTTGGCGAGGCATTCGGTAAAGCCACGTACGGCAAATTTGGCGGTGTGGTAAACCGACTGTCGTTCTAGGGCGATCATGCCAAAGATAGAAGACGTGTTAATAAGTGCGGCTTCTGGGCGCTGCTTTAGGTGGGGCAAAAAGGCGCGGCTTGAATTAATTACGGCTTGCAGGTTGATATTAAACACCCAGTCCCAGTCGCTCTCGGACAGATCTTCAAAGGTGGAATCAACGGTGACGCCAGCATTGTTAAACACTAGGTCAACACAGCCATGCTCGGCAATTACCTTGGCGGGCAGGGCTTCAATGGCGGCTTTGTCGGCGACATCAAGAATATGGCTAGAGACTTTAACGGGGTAGTCTGCGAGCATCGCAACGGTTTCTGCGAGGGTTGCTTTGTTGATCTCACAGGCGGCTATATTGGCACCCGCTTGGGCGAGGAGTATGGCTAGGTAGCGGCCCATGCCTGAACCGGCACCGGTGATGACTGCGACTTTGTTGGTAAAGTTTTTCATTGGAATTGCCCCTTTTTATAACGCTCTGTTGCCTGAAACCAATGGTCCTGTTTCAGGTGGCGTTTTGTTTTTTCTTATCCTACTACGTTCGATAAATATCTAACAGTGTTTGTGTCAATAGGCGGTATTTAGGAACTCGAAAATCTAGGCTGGGATTTTTGAGAATTTTTACTGGGCTCTTTAGTGCTTTGCTTGGGTCTGCTTGCAGCCTTTAGGCGATATTTTTAATAGTGGCCAGATTTCTTTCTATCCGGCCATTTTGGGTATAAAATGGCCGGATAGATCTTCAAGTGAGCTACTTATGGCTAAAAGTACCCAACAACAGTCTGTTCTTATGTTACTTCGACAGAGTCCAACGGCACTGTCGTTGCGGGATATTGAGCTGAAAATTAATCATGAAGCTTCTGCGAGAACCCTACGTCGCTGGTTGGCGGGTTGGGTTGCTGAGCATAAAATTAACAAGATTGGCGCTGGCCCTTCAACCCTCTATCAAATTATTTCTCAATCTGATGATTCTGCCGCGCCTGAGGTGGAAGGTGATTCATTTGGATTTTTGCGCGGGCTGGATGCTGATTTGCGCGTTGGGTTGCTTGGCCAAATTCGGGACTTATGGACGCATACCTCTACTGCGTTGGAGGGCAATACGCTGTCTCTTGGTGATACGCACTTTATTCTTGAGCAGGGCCTTACGGTTTCGGGCAAGCCTGTTAAGGATCATCAGGAAGTGCGCGGTCATGCTCGGGCTATTGAACTGCTGTATCAATGTGTGGAGAAGCCACTTAGCGAGGAGCTGGTATTTGCGCTGCATCGGGCGGTGCAAACTGAGCATATTGATGATATCTATAAGCCCATGGGCCGTTGGAAGGTGGAGGCCAATGGCACGCATATGATTGGGCAAGATAATAAGCAGCACTTTATTGAGTATGCCTTGCCTTTGTTTGTGCCCAGATTAATGGCTGAGGTCTTAGATTTTATTAATTCAATTGGGGCTGAGGATATCTCTTTGGCCAATGCCGCGGCTATCTATGCCAAGGTTCATATGGGTGTTGCTCATATACATCCATTTTGGGATGGCAATGGCCGTATGGCTAGGCTATTGGCGAATATTCCGCTGTTGAAGTTTGGCTTGCCGCCGTTTGTGATTGGCCAAGAGACGCGTCGCGTTTATATTCAGACGCTATCTAGCTATCAGGTTTCTATTGGGCAGTTAACCAGCGGTACGGGGGTTTGGCCTGCGCCTGAGTTGTTAGGTGCGTTTAGTGATTTTTGTGCGTCGAATTATGGCAGTACTCAGGCATTGGTTGACGAGGCGTTTGCTGTTCAGGGGCGGCGTGCTTCTTAATAAGGAACAGTAAATAAAGAGCACTTAATAAAGAGCACTTAATAGGGAATGGAAAACTTAATAAAAAGTATCTAATAAAGAGTATTCAGCAAACACTAGCGAAAATCACGGGAACGAATATCGGTTTTATGCAATAGCTCAGTACAGTCGGTCAGCTCTTGAGCAATCACATGCACCACGGCTCCGTCGGTTTCTACAACCCCTTTAATCATCAATAGCTGCGCCTTTAATAATGCTTGGCGGCAGTTCTTCTGCACGTTTTGCCAGACCACCACATTGCTGTTGCCAGTCTCATCTTCCAACGTTAAAAACACTACGCCAGAGGCTGTGCCTGGCCGCTGTTTGCCGGTGACCAGGCCGGCAATGCGCACAAAGCGACGGTGGCCTAACTCTGCTAGGTCTGCATGGCGTTTGCATTGGCGAAAGATGGGAAACTGTTCTCTGAGTAGCTCCATGGGGTGGCGGCCTAATGATAGGCCTGTGTGGCTGTAGTCTGCTTGGAGGTTTTCGGTTTCGCTGGGAGCTTGGAAGTTAGTAGGCATACTGGCTGGCTGCAACAGTTGCTCACTGTTATCTGTGGCCAGTGCCTGCCAATGAGTTTGACGGCGATTGTCGCTGAAAAACTTAAGGGCTCCGGCGCTGCTGAGTAGGTTTAGATTGGACCTTGATAGGTTGGCCGCAGTGGCGAGTTGGTTAAGGTTTTTAAACTGCCGGTTGGTGTTTTCTATTCTCTGGGCAGCCTTATGGGAAAAGCCTTTAATTAGGCGAAACCCCAGCCGCAGTGACGGACTTTGGTTATCACCTTCGAGAGCATGGTCCCAGCAGCTGTAGCGAACATCGATGGGTAGTACTTCTATGTTGTGGCGCTGGGCATCCTGTACTAGCTGTGACGCCGAGTAAAAGCCCATGGGCTGGCTGTTTAAAAGGGCGCAGCAAAAGGCTGCGGGATAATGGCATTTGAGCCAGGCAGACACATAGGCGAGCAGGGCAAAGCTGGCGGAGTGGGATTCTGGAAAGCCGTAGACACCAAAGCCCTGTATTTGCATAAATAGCCGTTCGGCAAAGTCTTGGTTATAACCTCGGGCCAACATGCCATCAATTAGCTTTTGTTTAAAACCTAATAATTCATTGTTACGTTCGGAGTTTTTACCCCAGCTGGCCATGGCGCGACGCAGCTGGTCTGCTTCGCCACCGGTAAAGCCAGCGGCGACCATGGCGAGGCGAATCACCTGCTCTTGAAAGACGGGAATGCCGAGGGTACGCTCTAATACATTTTTAATATCGGGGTGAGGGTAGGTGACTTCTTCTAAGCCCTGACGGCGCTTTAAATAGGGGTGCACCATGCCGCCCTGAATGGGGCCGGGGCGCACTATGGCGATTTCGATCACTAGGTCGTAAAAGCACCGGGGCCTTAGTCGCGGTAGCATGGCCATCTGGGCTCGAGACTCAATCTGGAACACGCCCACAGAGTCGGCTTTGCACAGCATGTCATAGGTGGCGCTGTCCTGTTTGGGAATAGACTGCATATCTAGGCTAATGCCCTGATGACCCTGAATAAGATCAAAGCAGCGATGTATGGCGGTTAACATTCCCAGAGCCAAAATATCGATTTTTAAAAGCCCTAGGGCTTCAATATCTTCTTTGTCCCACTGAATCACTGTGCGGTCGGGCATGCTGGCGTTTTCGACGGGCACCAGCGTGCTGATGGGGCTGCGGGTAATAATAAACCCGCCCACATGCTGGGAGAGGTGGCGGGGAAAACCCTGAATCTCTTGGAGCAAGCTGTGGAAGTGCTCGGCCATATTGCCTCGGGCACCGGCTTTGGCGAACTGGTCTTGCAGGTCACTACTGCGGTCCCACCAGGCCAGAGACTGGCTGAGCTGTTCAATAAATAATGGGTCTAGCCCCAGCGCTTTACCCACATCACGCACGGCACTGCGCGGCCTGTAGGTAATCACTGTGGCGGCCAGTGCGGCGCGATCGCGGCTGTAACGCTGGTAGATATATTGAATCACTTCTTCGCGGCGCTCGTGCTCAAAGTCCACGTCGATATCTGGGGGTTCGTTGCGTTCGGTGGAGATAAAGCGTTCGAATAGCAGGGAGATCTGGTCTGGGTTAACTTCGGTAATAAACAGGCAGTAACAGACCACGGAGTTGGCCGCGGAGCCTCGACCCTGACAGAGAATATGTCGGCTGCGAGCAAAGGCCACCAGATCGTGAACGGTTAAAAAATAACATTCGTACTGCAGCTCGCCTATCACTTTAAGTTCATATTCAATCTGCTGGCTAATGGCCTTAGATAATCCATTGGGCCAGCGTTTTTCTGCTCCTTGCTCGGTTAATAGCCGCAACTGTTCGGCGGGGGTTAAGTGAGCGGGCACCACTTCGTCTGGGTACTCATAGCGCAGTTCTTCGAGACTAAAGTCGCAGCGCTTGGCAATGCTAATGGTTTCCGCGAGTAGGGCAGCGGGATAGAGTTTTTCAAGATGGGGCAGGCTGCGCAGACGTCGCTCGGCATTAGGAAAACGCCGCGTACCCAACTCCATCACGGAACAGCTGTGGTGAATGGCGGTTAATGTGTCCTGGAGGGCGCGGCGGTCTTTGCAGTGCATATGCACATCACCACAGGCAACCATGGGCAGTTGCCAAAGCGCGGCGAGGTTGCGGTAATAATAATACTGGTAAGTCTCATTGCCATCGAGAAGATGCTCGATACCAATCCATAGTCGCTCTTTAAACCAGTGGCTGAGCTTTTCGCCCACCTCATGATCGGGGTCAATATCGCCACTGGGCAGCCAGATTAGTAAGGTATTGGGTAGGTTGCTGCTGAGGTCTGCCCATTCCAGCTTGTACTCGCCTTTGTTGCTGCGTCGGCGGGCTAGAGTAATGAGTGCAGATAGCTCTGTATAGGATTCTCGATTGCTCACCAAGGCAACTAAACGTTGCCCTTCAAGGCTAAACTCGCTGCCAATAATAAGCTGTAGATCGCAATTAAGGGCTGCAACATGGGCTTTAACTACGCCTGCCAGTGAGCATTCGTCGGTGATTGCCAGGGCGCGATAGCCCAATGCACTAGCAGTGCGGACTAATTCTTGAGGGTGGGAAGCCCCGCGTAGAAACGTAAAGTTACTAACGCAATGAAGTTCGGCATAGGCCATAGGAGAGACAACTGCTATTAAGAATATATACTGTATATATCCACAGTATAGGCTTAATGCAGGGTGATTTCCAGAGCGAATGATTCATAGGCTAGGCGCTATTGGTAATCCATACTGTTTGGTAAGGCTCCATCTCTATGCCATTGCCTCCTGAACAGGGCTGACCGCTGATTAGATCATGCCATTGCTCATTATCAATCAGATTAATATCCGCCAGCGTTAATGTCTGACCCTGGTCGCTGATATTGCTGATACAGAAAAGACTCTGCTGGCGATCTAAGCTTTGACGCCAAAACCCAAAAAGTTGATCGCCTAGGTGCAACGTAAACTGCGTGGCATTGGGATGAAATGCGGATTGTTGGCGGCGTATTTTAAGTAACTGTTTAAGTTGGTTGTAGATTATATAGTGGCTACTATTTTGGTCAGCTAATGCTTCTTCTAGTTTTGTATAGTCCCATTGATGGCGATTTATCGCGCGGTTGTGGCCGCTGTTTTCTACGCGCTGGTGATCATTGTGTGTGCCTACCAAACTGTGAATATAGATTGCCGGAATACCCTCTAGGGCAAGCATAATTGCATGGGCACAAACAAACCGCTGCAGTCCTAAATCATCAGCACCGCGCACAGTTCCCTGTAATGCATCAATCAGTGCAATATTAATTTCGTAAGGTTTACTGTTGCCATCATCTAGAGCCCGCCAAGAAACATGGCCGCCAAAACCCTGCATCGTTTTCACAAGGCTATTAATTTCTGCGTCGCTAAGTAACCCCTCGGCAGGTCGTAAACCTATGCCGTCATGGGAGGCGACAAAATTAAAGTAAGCGGTGCCATTGCGTGCCGGCGGCATGCTCATCATCCACTGCTTAAGATAGCCGCAGCTGCCAGTCACCAAAGTGTTCACTAATAATGGCGGAAGAGAAAAGTTATAAACACAATGCGCTTCGTCGGCATTGCCAAAGTATTCTAAGTTTTCGCGATTGGGGATATTGGTTTCGGTGATAATAATCGCATCATGCTGTGCCTGCTCTATCAATGTTCGAAACAGGCACACCATCTCATGGGTCTGCTCTAGGTTAAGGCAGTTAGTGCCAATCTCTTTCCATAAAAAAGCGATGGCATCGAGACGAAATATTCGTATCCCGTTATCTAGATACTGTTTGATAATACTAACAAACTGCTTGAGCACAGCCGGGTTGCGAAAGTTTAGATCCACCTGATCATGGCTAAAGGTACACCAGACATACTGAGTACCCTCAGAGGTCTCTACTTCGCGGAGCAGGTCATTGGTGCGCGGTCGTACCACGGCGCTCAAATCATCATCGGGGCTGGCGGTGTAAAAGAAACCACGGCCAGGGTCACGGCCCTTAATAAAGTTTTCAAACCAGGGGCTGCGGGCAGAGCAGTGATTAACCACTAGGTCTGCCATGAGAGAATAGTTGTTGGCGATGGCATTAATGTCTTCCCAATCACCTAGAGACTCATTAACACTGGAATAATCTAGAACAGAAAACCCATCGTCTGAGGTAAAGGGGTAGAAGGGTAATATATGCACGCCGCTAATGGAGCTACGACAATATTTATCGAGAAACCGATTGAGAGTTCGCAGAGGTTTTTCATCGTCTAACAATACCGAATCGCCATAGGTGATAACTAGGCTATCGGTTTCATCCCAATGATTTACATTGCGATTTTCAATTACCTCTTTGTCCTGTAGGCCCATTAATTCGATTAGCTCAGTGGTCAGACGGCTGACATTTTCTACTTCTCCGTCCTGATAAATAGCACCCAGATGCGCTTCTATTTCAATGTGTAATTTATTTTTTGGCATGTCTAAATTCTTCGTTATCTGCTTCTACTGCACTGACTAACTGTTCGAATATATCCGGGATAGCACTAACAACTCGGTTCCAACTAGGAATAAAAGGCCTTTCCATGGGCACATTAAAAAACACTTCGCCGGCCTTTATAATATTTTCGGCAAACATTTCTACGGCTTTTTCCTCTTCGTGAATATCCAATGTTAGGCCATTCATAATGGCGTCATTGTGGCAGTTCTCTACGGTGTCTAAGGCGAGGCGATAGTAGGTAGCTTTTATTGAACGAAAGGCCTCGGTGCTAAACACTTCGCCCTGAGTGGCGAGTTTTCGGAATAGTGCCTTGGCGATATCGATGGACATTTTTGATAGGCCATCGGCGTCGTCATCCAATGAGAGCTTCTGGTGTTTATGGTCGTAGTTGTCGGCGATATCAACTTGGCAGAGTCGGTTGCTGGCATAGTTGCGATACATCTCTGACAACACGCCAATCTCTAAACCCCAGTCGCTGGGTATACGAATGTCGTTGAGCACATCGCGGCGAAACGAAAATTCACCGGCCAGAGGATAGCGATAGCTGTCCATATAATTTAGGTAGTCGGTATGACCTAGGTTTTTTTTCAGTGCTCGTAATAAGGGCGAAACTAGTAGACGTGATACGCGGCCATTGATTTTTCCATTGGCAACCCGTGCGTAATAACCTTTGCAGAACTCATAGTTAAATCTGGGGTTGGCCACTGGATAGATCAGGCGGGCCAGCAGTTCACGATTGTAAGTTAGGATGTCGCAGTCATGAAGTGCCACCGATTCTGCTTTGTTAGAGGCTAAGGTGTAACCCATGCAGTACCAAACATTGCGGCCCTTACCTAGCTCCTTGGGCGCCAAATCTAATTTTTGTAATTTTGCATCCAGGGCTTTGAGTCGCGGGCCATCATTCCATAGCACTCGATGTTCTTGAGGAAGCTCTGAGAAAAACGACAGTGCCTCGCGATATTGACTCTCATCCGCACGATCCAAGCCAATCACAATTTGATTGAGGTAGGGCACCTGCTTTAGCTCGGCGATAATCTTCGGCATGGCTTCGCCTTCTAACTCAGAAAATAATGACGGAAGGATTAAACCCATGGGCCTTGTTTTGGAAAACGTTACCAACTCTTTTTCCATGTCGGCGAGGGGCCGACGGGACAAATTATGCAGGGTAGTGATGTTGCCGTTTTGATGAAAGTCGCCCATAGTTTTCTCTATTCTTTTGTTAGTTTTTTTCGTTAGTCGGTTTGTTAATAGGCATTATTAATATTGATTAGCGAGCCAGGCAGTTACGCCCTCGACCCAGCCATTGGGGCCGGTGGCTTTGCTTAGATGAATATGTGTTGTGCGCTGTAACACAGGCGCAGAATGGTTTTCTGAGCGAATGATTAACGCGGAATCCGCTGCCTCGAGCATGCTGATGTCGTTACCGCTATCGCCAATAGCCAGACACTGACAGGCACCGAATTTTTGCTGATAGAGAGCCTTTAGATGCAGCAGGGCACGACCCTTATCAGTATCGCCGCCCATGGTTAAAAAGCGTCCGCCCTGTAATAGATGAGCGCCTGCATTGGTGAGGGTAAGGCTAAACTCGGCTTTACGATCGCCACTGCCTAACCAATGAATGGGTTCGCTGTATTCCCGTTGCTGGGCTAGTGCGGCCTGTTCTGATGTGAGTCCGGTGAGCTTTGCTAAGCCCGTAGTACCTTCCTCGGCACAGATTGAGCTAAAGGTTTGGTATTCGTCGGCAAAGGGTTTGCCTACTTCGTCGAGCAGCTGTAGCCAATGACTGCGGGGCGGACTGTTAGCAATTACCCAGTAATCATCTAACTCGCTAGCGTCTTCTGGGCACTGCTCAAAATATTGTTTGGGTAGATAAATGGCGGCACCATTTTCGACAATAAAGGGCTGCGAGTTATTGAGGGTTTTTCGCAGAGACAGTACTTCGGCACAGGTTTTACTGGTGACAGGGATAACCGGAATTAGCTGCTCGGCCAACCGATCAAGAAGTCCGGCTGCCGGGGCAAAGCTATAGCTACTATGGTCGAGCAGGCTGCCATCGAGATCGGTAAAGATGAGTCTCATGGTGTTGCCCGCCCCAATATGGTGCAAGCGCGCACCATGTTGGTCGTCTGTTTGCCGCTGTAACTGTGCATTATGTCCCCCCATCACTGGTTCGCTTTTGTTTGAGGGGTTTGAACGTCCCCGCTTTATAAGGTGATTGCAGAAACCATGCCAACTATAGGCTGAAGTGATGGATATTTTGTCCTGCAGCTTTTATAGTTGGGCACAGAAAATAATTAAGGGTTTGCCGCTGTTCAGTGAGCTGCCCATTATAAAAATAAAAAATTGAGGGAATTTTTCATGTCGAATTTACAGACCGCAGATATCGGCCTAGGCCAGACTATTTTACGCCGCGCAGCTATTTCACCGAATAAACCAGCCATTACCTTTGAAGGGCAAACGCAAACCTTTGCCGAGCTGGGCGATCGTGTGCGCCGTATGGCAGCTGTGCTCCGTGCTGGTGGTATTTCTGCGGGTGATCGTGTGGGCTACATTGGTTTCAATCATCCGGTATTTTTAGAAATGCTCTATGCCTGCGGCTGTTTGGGTGCGGTGTTTGTGCCTCTTAACTTCCGATTAACCGGTCCTGAAGTGCGTTTTATTGCCAATGATGCAGGCATCAGCACATTGGTTGTAGATGATATGTTGCGCCCGATTATTGATGAAGAGCGCGCTAACCTTGAGTGCACTCGCTACATTACTGCTGAAGCTGATGCCGATAACTGGGAAGCGCTTGAGCCTCTTATGGTTGCTGCACAGCCTATTGAAGCCAGCGAAAAAGTCGATGGCGACGACGTTGCCTTTATTATGTATACCTCTGGCACTACGGGTCTGCCGAAAGGCGCGATGCTGACCCATGGCAATATATTCTGGAATAGTATCAATGTGTGTTTTGGCGATGATGGTATTTCTGGTACCACACTAACCTGCGCGCCGCTGTTTCATATTGGTGGGCTTAATGTCACCACGCTTTTATCTCTGGGTATGGGTGTTGAGGTTGTATTGTTGCGCAGCTTTGATGCAGGCCAGGTGTTGGCATTGATCGAGAAGCATAAGGTCACCACCATGTTTGGTGCGCCGACTATGTTCCTGATGATGGCACAGCATGAAAATTTTGCTACATCAGATCTTTCCAGTATTGATGCCATGACCTGTGGTGGAGCCCCTGTGCCTGTGCCTCTAATTAAGACCTATGGCGATCGCGGTATTAAATTCTGTCAGGGTTATGGCTTAACGGAAACGGCACCTTTTGCCAGCTTATTAGCCAGTGATCTGGCCATGGTGAAGGTGGGCTCGGCAGGTAAGGCGCCGATGTTTACCGAGGTACGTATTGTTGATAAAGACAATAATCCTGTTGCCGCTGGTGTGCACGGTGAGGTCTGTATTAAAGGCCCGAACGTGATGAAGGGCTATTGGAATCGAGAAGATGCAACAGCCGAAGCAATCGATACTCAGGGTTGGTTCCACAGTGGTGACATAGGCTATTTGGATGACGAAGACTTTTTGTTCCTCTGCGACCGCGTTAAAGACATGGTTATCAGTGGTGGCGAAAATGTGTATCCCGCGGAAGTCGAGTCTGTTCTCTATGGCCATCCGTCGATTGTTGAGGTTGCGGTAATTGGTTTGCCCAATGATAAATGGGGCGAGGCTGTAACGGCTATTGCTGTGTTGGAAGAGGGCGCTGAGCTTACTCTGGAAGACCTGCGTGGTTTTGCGGGTGAATCTCTGGCTCGTTACAAGCTGCCAAGCGAACTGCGCTTTGTTGATATATTGCCAAGAAACCCAGCGGGTAAGGTACAGAAGTTTAAGTTAAAAGAAGTATTCGACGTTTAATTTGCACTCTAGTTTTAGTTCTAGCTCTAGTTTTAGTTCTAGTTTAAGTGCTGTTCAAGGGCTCGTTAGGAAAAGAGCCCATGGACAAACCAGCGCTGATTCGCTGATTCTCTAAACAACCAATAGCGCGCGCCTCTGTTGTCGCAAGCCAGATAATAGTCGCGCTGCTGTTCGGTCTGCCACCAGTTACCACATAAACGTTCGGGCCCACTGATAATGGTTAGTGGCTGTCGCCAGTACAGCTGTTGATTGCGCATCTGCACGGGTGCAGGTTCGGTTAACAGCCACAGTGGTTGCGGTGCGGTTAGGGTTTTATTGGCTGCTGTTTTTATCGGCTTGCCCGGTGTTGCCAAGGTACTGGCCAGCTCGGGGAGATAGTCTTGATTAAGTACAGGTTGCGATAGTGCCTCTATGCCCAGTCGCGCGTTAAGACTATCAATCAATTCACAGGACTGTTGCGTGGCCTGCTGATCACCAAATAAATCCAGATTAAACACCGCCATTGGCGCTTCAATAAACTGATCCGCATGGAGAATAATCTGCTCAACACTGCGTGGCAGTTCTAGCCGGTCCAGCTGTAATCGACTCAGCATTAATAATGTTGACCAGTTATTTTGGCTGCCAGAGAGCTGTATCTGCATCTGCTGAGACTCTCCTATTAAAGGCTCAAAGCGCCATTCAATCTCTCGGCAATGACATTGCCTTGCCACCAGATATTGGCACAGGCGTTGTAGCAACGTTTTCATGGGAAACAGCAAACTCTCCTTATTAAAAATACCCTGAGGGTTCTGAACGATATCGTGAAAGCTATCGCCTGGCTGAAATCGTGTCGCCGTAAAAGGTTTCTCATTGTTTAGCTGAGCGATTCTGTTCATTAACTCAGCATCAAAACGACGGCTTAGGGCACTGCGAGATAGGGCCAGTAGATCCCCCAGAGATTTTAGGCCCAGCTGCTCAAAACTTTGTTGCTGTTTACGGCTGGTTTCTAAGCGGCTTAGGTCTGTGGTCATTAAGCGATGCTGTATTTCTGCAGGTTTGGGTAGCTGGGTTTGAAAGCTGGACTGGCAGAGTAACTTTGCGGCAAGGGGGTTTTGGGCTATGCCATTAACTGCAGTAATCGCTTCATAAAGTAGCCTCTGTTCTAAGGCTTGCAGCAGTGCGTTGTAACCTTTAAATAGCTTGTTACAGCCAGAGATTTCGAGCCACAGGCCAGTATCATTATCCAGAATAACCACAGGACTAAAACTATAGGCGAGTAGAGCCAGCTGTTGCAGATGCTGCTGTTCCTGTTCAATTTTTCTAGGTAATACCAGTAATTCAGGGCAGAGAGCCAGAGCCGTTGAGACTGACAGGCCAGACTCTACGCCCCAGGCCCCGGCCTGAGTATTGCAACACAGCACCCGCTGAATGTTTTTTTCTAGGCTAACCGTGGCTATCGGTTTATGGGTCTGGTCTGCAGGTACCTGGGGCAACAATGTTTCAAGCGACAGCAGCGGGAAATACAGATACAGCCAAATATCCTGTGCCTTATCGCTCTTATTACTTTTATGGCTTTTATTGATGTGCCTTAACATCAGCTATTTAGCGACAGAACGGCATGGTTTGAATAACCATGATGTCGATCGGCAGGTAACTGGGTAAAAGCGGTTCTCTGGGTAGAGGCCTCGCCTAGACGCAGTTGCAGCTGTTCACCCGAAGCCGTACCGCGCATTTTACGCACCGTGAGCAGAAGCTGGTTAACCTGCAAGCTCTGTAATTCTAGACGCAATGCCACCGGCGAAGGTGCGGCTAAGGCATTGGGGGCACTAAATAAAAAGGCTGCATTATTGCTGTTGGCGGCTGCTAACTGGAGCTTGCGCAGGTCGGCGTAGCGGGGTAGCTTTTGCTTTGTCCAAGCCAGTAGTAGCGCACCGCTGCGAATAGATTGCTCGGCGGCCCACAGCCATTCGGCAGGGCTTTTACTGCGCACAATTAATAGCTTGTCCAGAGCAATGCCTGCTGCGACTAATGTGGGAGCATAGGGCTGGTAAGGCGGATCGAGCCAGACACAGAGCTGGTGGTTGTCGGCGTAATATTTGATAGTCGGCAGCAATAAACTCAACTCACCAATTCCGGGCTGCTGTGGCAGTAGTTCACTCAGGGCAGAGACGGGCCAACCACCCTGCAATAGTCGATCTAAATGACTGTGACCTGTGGCTATGGTGCTGCGAGGTAGGCGCTGGCTGTGGCCGCGCCAGGTATCTGTGCGGGTTAATACTGAGGCTATATTATTATTGTGCATTGGATGGAAGCTGCGTGACGAGTAAGACTAATTTCTTAACTACTGTTAATATATACAGTATTAACGGGTCTGTCATCTTCTGTCTTGCTGGGCAGTTCAAAATTAAATGTGGAGCTGTGTGCTCTCTTTATAAACTCGATATGCCAAGCATAGTTGGATCGCCGTCTATGCTGGTGTTAAAGTAAGATTTCAATATTCCGAGAGCAACAGTCTCCGCTATGCCAACCGTTCCTAACAGCAAATTTCTGATAGATCCCAACTGGACTGTTTTTGCAGCGCCTGTGCAGACTATTTTGCAAGTGGCGGAACAGCTGGGTGTTAACAGGCAGCAGCTACTAAGCGATGCGGGTTTAGATGCCTCTGAGCTTAAGATTCCCGATCGGCGTTTTCCCGTAAGCAGCTATTTCAGGCTATTTCAGCTGGCTTCCAGTGCGGCGGATGATCCGGATATTGGTCTTAAAGTAGGGCGAGTGACGGCACTTAAGGGACTGAATTTACAGCTCTATATGGCTACGGTCTGTGAGTCTTTTAGAGATTACCTCAACCTGCTGCCAAACCTTTTAGAGCTGCGTGGTGATATTGGCAAGGTGACAGCTCATCGAGATGCTGATCTGGTTGAGCTGCGCTGGGAGCCACTGCTAGTAGAGACGGGTCGCAAGCGTTTTATCAGTGATGAAATGCTGGGTGCGGCGGCAAATATTATTAATTGCCTCTGTGCTATGCCGGTGCCGGTGGTGAAGGCTCAGTTTAGTTATGCTCAGCCCCAGGATGTATCGGCGTTGGAAGATACCTTTGGTCGCAATCTAACCTTTGGTAAACAGTACAGCAGTCTGTTTTTTAAATCTGCCGCCTTAGATTTCCCCCTACTTAAGCAGGATTACCATGGTGGGCCAGATCAGGGCCATCCGTTCCGTGATTTTTTTGCTGGTGATGATCCTGCAGACCAGCTGTTGGCAAGTCTTAAGCAATCGATTATTCAGTACCTGCCCGAGGGTGGGGCAACCATTGATAAGCTGGCCAGTAAGCTTAATATCTCTCGACGCACATTGCAGCGTCGTCTCTCTGATCGTGATACTAATTTTTTGAATGTCTTACAGGAAGTTCGCTCGAAGGTAGCGCTGCGCTATCTGGGTGATGGGCGTCTGGGCATTACCGAAATAGCCTTTTTGCTGGGCTATGCAGATCAGGGCTCTTTTTCTAGTGCCTTCAAAAGCTGGCATGGGGTTTCGCCTCGGGATTATCGACGCAAGTAATAAAGCCGACGAAAGTAACCTTTTGCTGCCCAGTCGGTGCTTTTTCCTCGGCATGTATTCCCACGAAAATGGCGCTGATTCGCTTGTTGGTTGTTAGTATCTAGCCTAATATCTTAGTCTAAATTTTATTCGCCAATCATTCGGGAATTACTATGTCACTGGACTTCGATAGCGCACGTTTACCCAATAGCAGCCTAACTTCTGAGCACAATGAATGGCGCGCACAGCTGCGACGTTTCTTCGAACGTGAGGTAATTCCTTTCGCTGCAGACTGGGATGAAGACGGTGCCATTCCCGATGATTTATGGCTTAAGGCTTCCGAGGTTGGTTTGCTTGGTTTGGGTTATCCCGAAGAGTTTGGCGGTACCTCCGAGGGCATAGATGTCTGGCACAGTATTATTCTGAATGAAGAGCTGGCCCGTGTTGCCGTGGGTGGCGTTGGAGCCACGTTAATGGTGCATGGGATTGGTTTGCCGCCAGTGATTAACTTTGGTAGCGATGAAATCAAGCAGATGGTAGCGCCGCCTGTACTGGCCGGCACCAAGCGTATTTCTTTGGCAATCACCGAACCCGGTGGCGGCTCCGATGTAGCTCAGTTGCAGACGACAGCACGCCTTGATGGCGACCACTATGTGGTTAATGGCTCCAAAACCTATATCACCGGTGGCATGAATGCCAACTGGTTTACCACCGCCGTCCGCACTGGTGGAGAGGGTTCTAGCGGTGTTTCTACCCTGCTGATTCCGGCAGATGCCGAAGGCGTTTCACGGACATCTCTGGATAAAAAGCAGGGCTGGTGGTGCTCGGATACAGCAACCATTTATTTTGACAATGTACGGGTGCCCGTGGGCAACCTGCTGGGTCAGGAAAATAAAGGGTTTAGCGTGATTATGAACAATTTTAATTCTGAGCGTCTAGCCATGTCAGCGTCTATGGAAGCCTTTTCTCGAGTGTGCTTAGAAGATGCGGTGATCTGGGCTCGTGAGCGTAAAACCTTTGGTAAACGCCTGGCGGATCATCAGGTAATTCGTCACAAGATTGCTGAGATGAAACAGCGCATTAACGCGACGCAGGCTTATCTGCAGCTGACTTGCCAGCAGATACAGGCGGGTAATGAGAATGCTGGGGATATTGCACTGTTAAAAGTGCAGAGCAGCCAGACCATGGAGTTCTGTGCCCGTGAAGCCATGCAGATTCTGGGTGGTGGTGGTTATATGCGTGGCAATCGCGTTGAGCGTATTTATCGTGAGGTGCGGGTTAATGCGATTGGCGGTGGTTCTGAGGAAATTATGCGTGATTTGGCGGCGCGGCAGTTTGGGTTGTAGTTAGGGCTGGCGGGTTATTAGTTTGGAGGAGTGGGCTGGGCTAGATTCCTCGTCGCTTCGCTCTGTCAGGATGACATTTAAAAGGCTCTGGCGGGATTGCATTTAAAAGGCTCTGTCGGGATTGCAGTTAAAGGGCTCTGGCGCAAGACTCCATGCTGTCATCTTGACAGAGCGAAGCGACGAGAGATCTCTTGTCCAGAATACCTCGACTCTTAAAGCATCCTCGTGAAAAGACAAAAAAATGCCCCACTGAAATCAGCAGGGCACTTTTGTTACATCTCTATTCATACATCTCTTTGGACTACATCAAAAAGCTTAAGCCAGAATCGGCGCCAGCTTCATGGCAATACCCATATCACCAATAATCTTTAGCTTGCCGGACATAAAGGCGGCAGTGCCATCTAGGTTGCCCGCGGCCATATCTTTAAAGTTATCTAGGCTGATAACCATGGTGCAGGCGGCTTCTGCATCGTCGTTACCGACTACGTTTGGAACCTGAGAGGCGTCGAGAACTAGAATGCCGTCATCACCGAAATCAAATTTTAAGATCGAGCCTAAACCGCAATCTTCGCCTACTTTCTCTGCTAATCCAGCTGTTACTTCTTGCAATGACATATGCATACCCTCTTGTTCATTAGTAGTGCCCCTTGAGTAGGGCTGTAATATTTTGGCACGGCTAATGTAAAAATTAATGTTGATAAAATCAAGAGAAATCATACGGCCAGACTAATGTCTCCTTGGTCTGTTGGATTCTCGCTCTTGGGGCAGGCCTTTGCTGGGCAGACGCAGCGCTGTTTGGCATGGTTGATTGTTTTATTGGCACCTTAACCCAAGCCTGTGGTTACCTTTGGCGGTACTTTCTATCGATACTAGTGATAAATATGGGTTTTGGTTGTTTTGGACCCATGGTCCGCAGATTGTGGTCTGGGTGATGCCTATTTAGAGCAGTACTGACGTAAACTGGAGTCAGAAGGATCGCTTTAGTTACTGGTGACTGCCAGCATGCAAAGCCGATAATAAAAATAATAATAGGGATAATCATGGATCACGTTAAAGCCTCACCCAGAGCGATGAGTTTTCTGCTGTTTCTCACGCTGCTCAATATCCTCAATATGGTCGATCGTACTCTGATTACCAGCTTTGGTACTGCGATCATTACCGACCTCGAGTTAAGTGATTCCCAGTTTGGCCTGCTCACTGGCCCGATCTTTGTGTTCTTTTATTCCATTATGGGCCTGTTTATGGGCGCTCTGGCTGATCGGGTGCATCGCCCGAGACTCATTGCTGCGGGACTTATTCTTTGGAGTGCGCTGACGGCTTTGTCTGGTATGGCTAAAAGCTTTGCTCAGATTGGTGTGGCGCGGCTGTTTATTGGTGTCGGTGAATCTGCGATGGCGCCAGCGGCTCTTTCAATGATTGCTGATCTGTATCCAAAAGCAAAAAGAGGTACTGCTACGGGTATCTATTATCTTGGTGTTCCTCTAGGTGCGGGCGGCAGCTTTATTGTTGCCGGTATTCTTGGGCCTATGATCGGCTGGCGGAATTGTTTCATGCTTTTGGGCGCTATAGGTTTGGTGCTGGCAGTGGTTCTGCTGTTCTTGAAGGACCCAAAACGCGGGGCTATGGAGGAGACACAGGATACTAAGCAAGAGGATTTAATTGGCGGCAACTGGCGCAGTATTGCTTCCGATGTCTACTCAATCGTTAAGTCCAAGCCAGCACTTGCCTGGACGATGATTGGTGCGGTGTTCTTGCATATTCCCTTGGGTGCAGGCCAGTTTGCCATTGTGTGGCTAGAGCGTGAAAGAGGCTTTGGTGTGGGTGAAATCAGTGCTGTTTACGGTCTTATTTATATTGTATTTGGTACGGCGGGTACCTTTTTAGGGGGTATTCTCAGTGACTGGTATCAGGCCCGCTTTAAGGGGGGCAGGGTTCGATTTCTTGCTTATCTAATGCTGGGTATCACACCTTTGTTAATTTCCTTTCGTTTTGTAGATCCCTCGTCGGCTCTGTTTTATGTGGGTATGGCTGCGGGTATGTTCAGTGTCAGCTCGTTTTATGGCCCGGCATTTTCAACAGTTCAGGACCTTACGCCTGCGCGCTTGCGGGGTGTGATGACAGGCCTGTTACTGGTGGCCTGCAATCTTCTTGGATTGGGTATAGGCGCGATGATGACTGGCTTACTTAGTGATGCCTTTTCTGCCAATGCCGTGTTTGAGCCCCTGACTAAGGCCTTACTGACCGCGGATGTTTTGTCTTGGGGAGCGCCTGCTAGCTTTATTGTTGCATCCATCTATTTGGAAAGGAGCAATGTTAAAGCTCGAGCCCCTGGTTTTGCTTAGTGAATATTGGCATGGGCGCTAGTATTTCTGGCATATATTCCTAAGAGCCGTGGGTTATCGGGACGTATTATAAAAGTCTAAAAACGTGATTTGAACAGCTTCAGGGGATAGACAATGAGCGATAAGAATATTCGTATTGCAGGGGCTAGTGGCTTTTGGGGCGATGCAGCCCGTGCCACACCGCAGCTATTAAAGGGCGGCAATGTGGACTTTATCGCCTATGACTATCTGGCAGAAATCACCATGTCGATTATGGCTCGGGCCCGAGCTAAGAATCCAGATTATGGCTATGCACTCGATTTTGTGACTGCCGCCATGAAACCCAATCTTAAAGAGATAGCCCGTCAGGGCGTCAAAATCGTTTCCAATGCCGGTGGGGTAAATCCTCAGGCCTGCGCCAATGCATTGCGCGCCGTTATCGCCGAGCAGGGTTTGAGCCTAAAAGTCGCCTGTGTGCTGGGTGATGACATGATTGCCCAGCGAGATGAGTTGGCTGAGCAGGGCCATACTGAAATGTTTACCGGTGTGGCTTTTCCTCCGGCAGACAAGGTCGCCAGTATCAATGCTTACTTGGGTGCCTTTCCTGTGGCCAAGGCTCTGGAAGAGGGTGCAGATATTGTGGTTACTGGTCGCTGCGTGGATAGCGCCGTGACCCTTGGTGCCTGTATCCATGCCTTTGGTTGGGGTCGCGATGATCTGGACAAACTGGCCATGGGATCATTGGCCGGACATATTATTGAATGTGGCCCCCAGGCAACGGGTGGCAACTTTACCGACTGGGAAGAGGTTCATAGCCTTGAAACTATTGGTTACCCCATTACCGAAATTAGCGCTGATGGCAGCTTTGTCTGCTCTAAACCCGAGGGTACAGGTGGTCTAGTAACCCGAGCAACGATTGCTGAACAGATGGTTTATGAGATTGGTGATCCTCAGGCTTATATGCTGCCCGATGTGATCTGTGACTTTTCCAACGTTGAACTTGAACAGGTGGCTGAGGACCTAGTTCGAGTGACAGGCGCCACTGGCATGCCCGCGCCAAATACTTACAAAGTCTGTACTACTTATGCTGATGAATTTCGCGGTGGTACCAATATGACCTTTTATGGCATCGATGCTGACCGCAAAGCCCAGAAGCTGGCGGATGCTATTTTTGTTGCAGCGCGAGGAACGTTAAAACACCTTGGGCTGGCGGACTTTAGCGAAACCAGTGTCGAAATTCTGGGTGCCGAAAGCCAGTATGGTAGTGCGGCCACAGTGACTAACTGCCGTGAAGTCGTTATGAAAATAGCCGTCAAGCATCCCGATGCGGCGGGCATTGGCATTATGCTCAAAGAGGCCGTTGGTCTTGGTTTGGCAACACCGCCGGGCCTCTCTGGTTTTGCTGGTGCACGTCCGAGCCCGTCTCCCGTTGTTCGTCTTTTCTCATTCGCTCTTTTGAAAGGTGCAGCTGAAGGCTCAACTAAAGGTGCAGATGAAGGCTCAACTAAAGGTGCAGCTGAAGGCTCAACTAAAGGGGCTGTCAAACCTCAGGTTGAGCTGGATGGGGTTGTTTTTGATGTGCCAGATACTGCTGGTGTCGCGTTTAATCGTCAGAACATTACAAGGCCTAAAGTGCCGACATTACCCGCAGCACCTACCGGTGATCTGGTTGCAGTGCCGCTCATCAAGCTTGCTTGGGGCCGCAGTGGCGACAAAGGTGATAAAGCCAATATCGGCATTATTGCTCGCCAGCCAGAGTACCTACCCTTTATCTATGCCGCGCTGACCGAGCAGGCTGTTTTTGAAAAATTCGCGCACTTTTTACCTGAGGGGGCTACCAGTGATAAATCTGTTGAGCGCTACCTAATGCCCGGTACCGATGCGATTAACTTCCTGATTCATGACGTTTTAGGCGGTGGTGGTATGGCCAGTATTCGCAACGACGCTCAGGGCAAAGGTTACGGTCAGCTATTATTAGCCGCGTCAATTCCGGTTAGCGCAGAGATTGCTAACAAGCTAAATAATTAAAATAAGAAACACGGAGATAGCCCAATGGCAGTATTTGCCTCAAAAATTAATACCAGTTCTGAGACCTTTTTACGCCAGCGTAAAGAGATGCTTGAGTTGGTTGATAGGCTCTTGGAGCTTAATAGCCGTGGCCGCGCCGTATCGGAAACGCGCAAACCGCGCTTTGATGCAAGAGGGCAGTTAACGCCTCGTGAGCGTCTGGCGCGACTGCTTGATCCCGGTATGCCGTTTTTAGAAATAGGTAATATTGCCGGTTATATGGTCGATACCAAAGATGAAGCCAAGTCGATTCCAGGCTCCACAGTTATCGCGGGCATTGGTTTTATCTCTGGTGTGCGCTGCATGGTTGTTGTGGATGACAGTGGTATTATGGCGGGATCATTAACCACGGCGGGTGGTTATCGATTGCGCCGCGCAGAGCAAATTTCTCTCGAACAAAAATTACCCTTTGTGCATTTAGTAGAGAGCGCCGGTGGCGACTTAATGAACTACACCGTGGAAGGCTTTAGTGTGGGTGGCGCGTTGTTTGGTGCTCTGGCGCAACTAAGTAAAGCAGGCATCCCCGTTATTTCAATTCTTCATGGTTCGTCGACTGCAGGTGGTGCCTACATGCCCGGCCTGAGTGATTATGTTATTGCTATTAAGGGCACTGGCCGTGCATTTTTGGCTGGCCCACCATTGCTTAGAGCGGCGACTGGTGAGATTGCTACTGAGGAAGAACTGGGTGGTGCAGAGATGCACGCCACGGTTTCTGGTCTGGCCGAATACCTCGCAGAGAATGATGGTCAGGGTATTCAAATCTGTCGCGAAGTTATTGACCGTTTACAGTGGAACGACAACTGCCCGTTACCAGCCAAGCGCGCTTTTCTAGAACCTATTTATGATCCGGATGAGTTGGCAGGTGTTATCCCCACCGATTACCGCACGCCTTACGATATGCGCGAGCTAGTTGCGCGAGTGGTTGATGGCTCAGATTTTTTAGATTTTAAACCACGCTTTGGTGTGTCTACTGTCTGTGTTCAGGCAGAAATCTTTGGCCAGGCTGTGGGTATTATTGGCAACAACGGGCCGATTGATCCGCAGGGTGCTAACAAGGTTACTCAGTTTTTACAGCTGTTAGATCAGGCCAATATTCCTGCACTGTTTTTCCAAAATACTACGGGCTACATAGTCGGTACTAAGTCTGAACAGGCGGGCATGATTAAACATGGCTCCAAGATGATTCAGGCCGTGCGCAACATTGATGTGCCGCGCATTACCTTTATGACTGGCGCAAGTTTTGGTGCCGGTAATTACGGCATGTGTGGCCGTGGTTATGATCCCGATTTTCTCTATACCTTCCCCAATGCCAAGATGGGTGTTATGGGTGGCGAGCAGGCGGCCAAGACTATGTCCATGGTAGCTCGCGGCAAGGCTGCGGCTATGGGTGTAGATCCAGACGAAGAAGCTTTAGCCAAGCAAGAAAAAATGATGGCGCATATTTTTGATTCCCAGTCCGATGCCTTTTATACCTCGGGCCATATGATGGACGACGGCATGATCGACCCGCGCAATATGCGCAATACGCTAGGCATGATTCTGGAAACGGTACGTGAAGGCCGTGGAAGAAAAGTCCGTCCCAATAGCTTTGGCGTTGCCCGCTTATAACCCTATCTAAAGGTTGAAAATAATAATGAGTGATCTTTCTAAAAGTGAATTGCCCGTAACCAAGTCTCTGATATTGGAGCGGGACGAGTCGGTTTTAAAGATATGGCTGAACCGCCCAGAGTCGAAAAATGCGCTGTCGACAGAGATGACCGATGAGTTAAATGCTGTGTTGGATGAGGTCCATGACGATCGCAGTATTCGCACTATTGTTCTGCGTGGCAACGGCGGCGTGTTCTGTGCTGGTGGCGACATCAAAGGTTTTAAGACTGATATGCAAGCGGTTAGTGCCGACGAAGTTGCCAAGAGTAATCGTAGCTTTGGCGACCTGATGATCAAACTTAATGAGCAGCCTCAGGTAGTGATTATTTTGGTGGAGGGCGCAGCTATTGGTGGTGGTTTGGGTCTGGCCTGTGTGGCTGATGTAACCTTGGTAACCGCCGATGCCCGTTTCCGGTTAAGCGAAACCAGCCTGGGTATTCCCCCCGCGCAGATAGCGCCATTTGTTACCGAGCGTGTGGGTTTAACTCAGGCGCGTCGGTTGATGTTGACCGGTGCGCGCTTTAAAGGTGAAGAGGCAGTTGCTCTGGGAATAGCCCATGGCGTAGCGGCAGATGTCGCGGATTTGGAAGCCCAGTGTGAAACCATACTGGATAATATTAAAGCCTGTGCGCCAGGTGCCAATGCCGTGACCAAAGGTATTTTGTTTGAAACTTTGCGCCGTCCCCGAGCAGAGGCATTGGACTTTGCGTCAAAAGGTTTTGCTAGCTGCATGCTAAGCCCTGAAGGTCTAGAAGGCATTGCCGCCTTTGTTGAGAAACGTAATGCTTCCTGGAATAAATAGTAGGAACCCTATTGATGAAACGTTTTAACAGTCTATTAATTGCTAACCGCGGCGAGATTGCCTGTCGGGTTATTCGCACAGCGAAAGAGCTTGGCTATCGCACCATTGCCGTTTATTCCGAGGCTGATGCCGGTGCTCCCCATGTGCAACTTGCGGATGATGCCGTGCGCATTGGTCCGGGACCTGTGGGTGAATCCTATCTGCTGGCAGACAATATTCTTGCTGCTGCGGCCAAGAGCGGTGCCGAAGCAATTCATCCCGGTTATGGCTTTCTTAGTGAGAACGCGGCCTTTGCCGATGCCGTTGAGTCTGCTGGGCTAGTGTTTGTCGGCCCAACTCGTGAAGCGATTGATGTGATGGGTAACAAAGCAGAGTCGAAGCGTCGCATGATCGCGGCAGGCGTTCCCTGTGTGCCTGGTTATGAAGGCCATGATCAGACTGATGAGGTTCTGTTGGCTGAGGGCAATAAAATTGAATTGCCATTAATGGTAAAAGCAGCCGCGGGTGGCGGTGGTCGCGGTATGCGACTGGTCCATGATTATGCTGAGCTAGCGAATGCTATCAAGTTAGCCCGAGCTGAAGCAGAAGGGGCCTTTGGTTCCGGTGAGCTTATTCTCGAGAAGGCGATTATTCAGCCACGCCATGTGGAGATTCAGGTGTTTGCCGACACCATGGGCAATACCGTGCATCTGGGTGAGCGAGACTGTTCTGTTCAGCGTCGTCATCAGAAGGTGATCGAAGAAGCACCCTGTCCGGTGATGACCCCAGAGCTGCGAGCGCAGATGGGTCAGTCGGCTATTGATGCAGCCAAGAGTGTTAACTATCGCGGTGCCGGTACGGTCGAATTTTTATTGGATGCCAGCGGCTCATTCTATTTTCTAGAGATGAACACACGCCTGCAGGTAGAGCATCCAGTGACGGAGTTAATTACTGGCCTTGATCTGGTGGCGTTACAACTTAGCGTTGCCCAGGGCGAGCCTCTGGGTATGAGCCAAGATGATGTAAAGCTAGAAGGCGCTGCTATAGAAGTGCGCCTGTATACAGAAGACCCGAGCCAAGACTTTTTGCCTGCCTCTGGTCCTGTTGAATTATGGCAGCCAGCCACTGGTGTTGGCGTGCGCGTTGATGCCGGTATCTGCACAGGTCAGGCTATCAGTCCGTTCTATGATCCGATGGTGGCCAAGGTTATTGGCTATGGCCCAGATCGTGAAAGTGCACGATTACGATTGATCGAAGCGCTTAAGGAAACCGTATTGTTTGGCACGCCCAACAATAAGAATTTTCTGATTCAATGCCTCGAAAAGCAGCGCTTTATTGATGGTGCTGCGACCACTGCGTTTATTGCTGAAGAGTTCTCGGCAGAGGATTTACAGCAGGCACCACCGAGCTTTGCTGACAGTGCGGTTGCCGCGGTGATTGAATTAGCTCTAGAACACAGAAAACTGTTTGATCACAGCGTGCTGGTGAGTGCGAGCTTGAAGAACTGGGCTAGCGCCAGTGCAATAGTGTCTCGTAAACAATATCAGTTCGGGGAGTTGACCCATGATCTGGGCATAACGCCAACCGGCCCAGAGACATACCGCGTATTCGATGTTGCCAGTATTGAGGCAGACGTAGAAGTTGTTATGCTGGCCACTGATCTATCCATTGAAAAGAATAGCGCCAAGGTAATGGTCGATGGCGCAACGCTAACGGCGACCTATATGTCGCCGGTCAAAGGTCAGCTGCACTGTTCCATCGAAGGTCGGGGCGCGTTCTTCAAGGATATGATTCTTGTTGATGGCGTAGTAGAGGATGCAGCCGGCGGCGGCCGAGTTATATCACCAATGCACGGGCTGCTACTGGAAGTATTAGTTAAGCGCGGAGATACAGTAGTAAAAGGCCAAACTTTGGCCGTGCTGGAAGCTATGAAAATGCACTACGAAATTGTGGCAGAGATCGACGGCACCGTGGCAGAGGTAACTGCGGTTGCGGGTAAGCAGGTCGCGGCAGATGATGTACTAATTGAAATTACTGAACAGAATGAGGAAGCATAATGGCACTTAAACTTTGGCACTGCGCTGGTTCGCGATCAATTCGCCCCCTGTGGACATTGGAAGAGATGGGGTTGGATTTTGAGTTGGAAGTAATGAAGTTTCCGCCACGTTTTGTGCATGCTGGTTATACCGACATTAACCCCATTGGCACGGTGCCGTTTTTTACTGACGGTGCTGATGGTTCTGACACTCAGGTTCAGATGACGGAGTCTGCAGGTATTAGCCAGTATCTCGTTGATAGATATGGTTCCGCGGGCTCTGGACTCTCCAACTTAGCCATTGGTGTCGATGAGCCGGACTATGGTAGCTATCTTAATTGGCTGCATCGCAGTGATGCGACCCTGACTTTTCCTCAGACATTGGTATTGAGATACACCATTCTTGAGCCAGAGGCGACAAGGTTGCCCAAGGTTGCTGACGATTACAGTAAGTGGTTCCACTCGCGTCTGCGCACAGTAGAGGCGGCTATGGCCGAGCGAGAGTTTCTCTGCGGCGACCGTTTTACTATTGCAGATATTGCTGTGGGTTTTGCTCTGTACTTTGCAGAATTTCTTAAGTTGAGCGATGGCTTTAAGCCTAATACGCTAGCCTATTACGAGCGACTGAAAGCGCGTCCAGGATTTCAGCGTGCGACTCAATACGATTCGCCGTCGGCACTGCCAAAAGTAGATTAATATCAGCCTCCTAAGTAGTCTGATATCAAGCGCTAAATAAACAATAACAAATGAACAATAAAGAGAATTAGTCATGACAGCTAGCACCACCGCCAATGCCCCCGACCACAAAAAATACCCCAATCTTTTTACACCACTAGACTTGGGTTTTACCCAACTCAAAAATCGCGTAATCATGGGTTCCATGCACACGGCCTTGGAAGAAGTTGAGGGCGGGTTTGAGCGCCTAGCCGTTTATTTTGCTGAGCGCGCTAAGGGTGGTGTTGGCATGATGATCACCGGTGGTATAAGCCCTAACGAAGAAGGCAGTATGGGCTCAGAGATGTCGACCCCTGAACATGCCATTGGACATCGTCAGGTGACTGAAGCAGTGCATGCCGTGGATTCAGGTATTAAGATTTGTATGCAGATACTTCATGCAGGCCCTTTGGCTCATACGCCAACGATGGTTGGCCCTTCAGCGGTGCCTTCGCGCCTTTCACGAATGGTGCCCAATGAGCTTGACGAAGCCGGCGTACAGAAACAAATTGATGACCATGTTAACTGCGCCAAAATGGCCAAGTTGGCGGGTTATGACGGCGTTGAAATTATTGGTTCAGCGGGCTATCTACTGAGTACTTTTTTGGTTGAGAAAACTAATCAACGAGAGGACCAGTGGGGTGGCAGTTACGAGAACCGTATGCGCTTTCCCTTAGAAATTATGCGTCGCTGTCGTGCTGAAGTGGGCGAAAACTTTATTCTGATTTTCCGTATCGCGGCCATGGACATGTTGCAGGGTGGCATGTCCTGGGATGAGGTGGTATTGCTGGCCAAAGAAATGGAAAAAGCCGGTGCGACTATTATTAGCACTCACTTTACCTGGCATGAGTCTGCGGTACCCACGATCGCGACCATGGTGCCCCGTGCGGCGTTTTCGGGTGTCACCGGACGTCTGCGTAAAGAACTCAATATTCCTACTATTACTAGCAATCGAATTAACATGCCCGATGTGGCTGAGAAAGTACTGGCTGACGGGGATGCAGATCTAGTCTCTATGGCAAGGCCCATGCTGGCGGATGCAGAGCTGGTTAAAAAGGCATTTGAAGGTCGTGAAGATGAAATTAATACCTGCATCGGTTGTAACCAAGCCTGTTTAGACCATGGTTTTGAAGGTAAGGAAATTAGTTGTTTGGTTAACCCGAGAGCCCTTAACGAAACTTTTTTAAATTACGAGCCCAGCACGGCGCCCAAGAAAATAGCGGTAGTCGGTGCCGGCCCAGCGGGTCTGGCCTACGCCACTGTTGCAGCCGAGCGTGGTCATTCGGTAACACTCTATGATGCGGGCAGCGAGATTGGTGGGCAGTTTAATCTGGCCAAGCAGGTCCCGGGCAAAGAAGAGTTTTACGAAACCCTGAGATATTATTCGCGCATGTTGGAAGTACATCATGTGGATGTGCGCTTGAATACCAAGGTCTGTGCAGAGGATTTAAAAAACAATGGCTATGATCATGTGGTAGTTGCCACGGGCATTACGCCACGCACGCCAGAGGTTGAAGGTATTGATCACCCGAAAGTAGTGAGCTATGTGGATGTGATTCGCGGCAATGTTGCGGTGGGCAAAAAAGTGGCTGTGATGGGTGCCGGCGGTATTGGGTTCGATGTCTCGGAGCTAATTATGCACAAAGGCGTTTCTGCTGCCATGGATAAAGAGGTGTTTGCGCGAGAGTGGGGCATTGATTTTACCAACCATCCTCGCGGTGGCGTGACTGGCGTAGTCCCTCAGGTAGAAGCCGCAGATCGTCAGGTGTTTCTATTGCAGCGTAAATCGACGCCAGTAGGTCGTGGCCTGGGTAAAACCACTGGCTGGACACATCGTATGTCGCTTGCTAAGCGCGGCGTGCAAATGATGAATGGTATTGAATACAACAGAGTCGATGATCAGGGTTTGCATATTAGTATTGAGGGCGTGCCCCAGGTGCTTGACGTAGACACGGTGATTGTCTGTGCCGGCCAGGTGCCGAAACGTGCGCTCTATGATGAGTTGGCAGATAGCAGCATAGCGACCAGTCTAGTAGGCGGAGCCTATGAGGCATCGGAGCTGGATGCCAAGACTGCTATTAAGCAGGCTAGCGAGCTAGCGGCGGCGGTTTAATCCGAATCCGGAACGCTATTTTCTGCGTATTGTTGCTTACAAGTAAGGCTCATATTATTAGACCGCTAAGTCCGGTTTAATAATTGACATAATAAATGCCATAAATTAACGTGTGGCCATTAACTAATCTGTGGCAATAAATTTTACATTGAGGGGAAGATTCGTGGATATTAAGTTTTCAGCAGAAGATCTCGCATTTAGAGATGAAGTACGAGAGTTCTTTGCGACTGAATTTGACGCCGATACGGCAGCAAAATTAAGCGGTAGTCAGGGTTCTGATTACAAGCCAGCCATCGTGGCATGGCAGAAAAAGCTACATGCCAAAGGCTGGATCGCTCCGGGCTGGCCTGTAGAGTATGGCGGCACTGATTGGTCAGCAACGCAGAAATTTATCTATGAGACTGAGCGCGGTTTGGCCGGTATCCCAGATGTTGTTCCCTTTGGTCTGAAGATGGTTGCACCGGTAATCTATACCTTTGGTACCGAAGAGCAGAAAGCCAAATTTTTACCCCGAATTTTAGAAAGCGAAGACTGGTGGTGTCAGGGTTATTCTGAGCCCGGCGCTGGATCAGACTTGGCTGCATTGAATACCACTGCAGAATATGCCGGCGATGACTACATTGTTAATGGCCGTAAAATCTGGACCACATTTGCCCAGTACGCAGATTGGATTTTCTGTTTAGTGCGCACCAGTAAAGGTATGCGCAAGCAGCAGGGCATCAGCTTTTTACTGATCGACATGAACACCCCAGGTATTACGGTTAAGCCAATCGTGACTATCGATGGCAAGCACAGCCTGAATGAAGTGCTGTTTGAAGACGTTAAGGTCCCAATGGCTAACCTGATCGGTGAGCAGGATAAGGGTTGGACTTACGCCAAGGCGCTACTGGCGCATGAGCGTACGGGTATGGCTGAAATCGCTGACTCTACACGTTCACTGGATGCCTTGAAGAAGCGCGCGAGCGCCGAGATCAATGGTGGCCAAGCCATGATTAATGACCCTGTCTTCCAGATGCGTCTTTCCGATATTGAAATGGAACTGATGGCCCTGGAGTACACCGAGCTACGCGTGTTTGCCTCTATGGCTGCTGGCGGTATGCCTGGTCCTGAGTCTTCGCTGTTAAAGATTAAAGGCACTGAAATCACTCAGGCGATTCAAGAGTTACAACTTCAGCTAGCGGCGGATTACGGTGGTGCATTGCCCCATGATCTAAACGCTGAGCAGCTTGGACATGATTTTGCGTTCGAAGCCCGTGGCAAGTATATGTACGGTCGTGCGGCAACTATCTACGGTGGTTCCAATGAAGTGCAGCGCAATGTTATTGCGAAAGCGGTTCTGGGGCTTTAAGCGATTCGATAGCTATTGGTTCTAGTGCTTTAATAGGTTCTAGAGCTACGCGGCTCCCCTCGGGTTGAGCCTTTACAAGATTGAGGAGTAACAACTGATGAATTTTGATTTTACCGAAGAACAAACCATGATCAAAGACAGCGTTTCGCGCTTTGTGCGAGATGAGTACGACTTTGATACTAGACGCAGCATTATCGATTCAGAAGAGGGCATTAGCCGTAAATTCTGGACTATGTTTGCCGAGTTGGGTTGGTTGTCAGTGCCTTTCGCTGAAGAGTACGGCGGTTTTGGTGGCAGCGTTGAAGATATAGCCGCAGTGATGGAAGAGTTGGGTAAGGGTATTGTTGTTGAACCCTATGCCTCGACTGTTGTTGTGTTTGGTGGCCTGCTGTCTGCGTCAGATAACAGTGCCCTTAAAGAAGAAGTGATTCCAACCGTTATCGACGGTAGTTGTATGGGCTCTTTTGCCTGTGTTGAAGCCCAGTCTCGTTATGAGCTTAGCGATGTGGCGACCACTGCCGTTGCTGCTGATGGCGGTTACACCATCAACGGTGAAAAGACCGTTGTTGCCAATGGCGGCACGGCTAACAAGTTTGTGGTTAGCGCACGTACTAGCGGCGGGCAGTTTGATCGAGACGGCGTAAGCCTGTTTTTAGTCGATGCTACCACTGCGGGCGTTGATGTTAAAAGCTACAAAATGATGGATGGCCTAAGTGCCGCGACAGTTACGTTTAAAGATGTTGTGGTCACCGAGAGCCAGCTTCTTAATGCGGCGGGTGAGGGCATGGCGTTGATTGATCAGGTAATGCCACAGATTCTTATGGCCCTTAGTGCTGAGGCGCTAGGTATTATGGCAACACTGAATACTCTTACCGTTGAATACACCAAGGTTCGTCAGCAGTTTGATACGCCGATTAGTTCTTTCCAGGCTCTGCAGCACCGTATGGTAGATACCTTTATGGCCTGCGAGCAGACTAAGTCGATGCTCTATCGTGGTCTTTGCCAAGCCGGTGAAGATGATCGTGAAGCGTTGTCGAAATCAGTCCATGCGCTTAAAGCGACCGTTGCTCGTTATGGGCGACTGGTGGGTGAAGAAGCGATTCAGATTCACGGTGGTATTGGTATGACCGACGAACTGAATGTTGGCCATTATGTTAAGCGTCTTATGATGATTAATGTGAGCTTTGGCGATGGCGATTTCCATCAGAAAAAGTTTAACCAACTGGCGTATTCTGCGTGAGTATAAGCGTTGCAGCGGCAGGAATGTCGCTGCTCGCCGGTGTTTCGGTTGGCGTTTATTGGCTAACCCGAGATACCTTAAGTCAGTATGATCTTCCCCCGGGCCAGCTGTTTAGCCCGGCGGACGATAAAGCTAAGCAGGCCTCTGCCAAGGCTATTGCAGCTATTAATGCGCGGCTTAAAGCCAGAGCAGGCCAGCATGAAAACCTGCCCTGGAAAGAGCGCGTATTAACCATGCGTGTGACCATGGATGAGTTTTTCGCCGGTGCTAAAACTATCAGCGATTTTACCCCTGTGGATGCAGGCGGTGTAAACGCAGAATGGGTTACAGCACCCGGTGTCGATAGCAGTCGACGTTTTTTATATATTCATGGCGGCGCTTTTTTTGCCGGCAGCCCCAAAAGCCATCGTGTTCTCACTAGCAAACTTTCCGAAATCACTAACAGTGCAGTGCTGTCGATCGACTATCGATTAACCCCAGAGAACAGCCGTATGGCCTGCGTGGAAGACTGTCGCAGCAGCTATGACTGGATGCTTAAGAATGGCCCTGAGGGCCCAGATAGTTTAGCCCCAACCGCAGTCTTTGTGGCGGGTGATTCAGCAGGCGGTAACCTAACGTTGTCGCTGCTTAACTGGATACGGGATAACCAACGTCCGGCGCCAAATGCAGCCCTGGCACTTTCACCTATTACTGATGGTCGTTTCACCAGCCCGAGTATTAGAAGTAATCTTGAAACCGATGTAATGCTTAAGCCGCTGGCTAAACGTGTTAGTTGGTTGCCTGGATTTTTGCTGGGTCTAGGCGCGCGTGTTATGGGCGGTCGCGGTGCATCGAATCCTGTGATCTCACCACTATTAGCCGATCTCTCTGGCTTGCCACCGATTCTGGTGCAATGCAGCGAATGTGAAATTTTACGTGATGACGGTCGTCGTTATGTGAATAAAGCGGTGGAAGCGGGCACTAATGCCATCTTGCAGCGATGGGATAATGTGCCCCATGTGTGGCCAATTTTTCATCCTGAGCTGCCAGAAGCAGCCGAGGCTTTTGCTGAGATAGAGGCATTTTTTAAGCGTCACTCTTGATTACAAGAGGATGACAAGAGGATGGCAAGTTAGTTACACGGAAATTATTAGCCGTTAAATTCGGCAGCCTATTAGGCCTATCATTTGATAGGCCTTTTTGTTGGGCGCCCGGCTGACTAAGGTCTTCTAATCAGCGCTCTTTATTAGCAGTTTTGATTAGCGCTTTTGATTAGCCCTTAGGCTTTCTTAAAACCAACGCTGGTGTAGATTCAAAGTAGGCTATAAATTCTGGATCTGATCCCCATTTCTTTTTCGCCATGGCTTCCAATAATGGAATGCCACTGACTTTGGTGAGTAAGAAATAAACAAAGACGGGAGATATCATGGTGGCCAGTTGCCAACCGGATAGAACGGGAACTGCTACCAGTGCCAGACCCAACCATAATGTTATTTCACCGAAGTAATTAGGATGCCTAGACCAGGCCCAGATGCCGCTGGTGATAAAACGATCACGGTTCTCGGGAATTTTTCTAAAGTTGGTTTTCTGTCGATCGGCTGTTATTTCGATAGCCATGCCCGCTAACCACAGGGCAATGCCCACATAGGCGAAACCACCCAGAGGCACTGTTGTGTTGGAGGTAATAGCCGCTAAGCCTGCAGCCATGGTTACCAGCACCCACAGGCCACCCAGGGTCCAGGTCATTAGGAACCAGGTGAATTTGGTTTTCATTACAGTGAAGCGTTTGTCTTGGCCATCTTTCTTTATACGCCCGAACAGAAAAGACCCTAGGCGCACGGCCCAGATAATAATCATGGCGCAGATAATCAAATCTCTAATATCCAGCTGGGGGTTTAAATAGACGGCGGCTGCCACTGTACTGATATAGGAAATCGAACCGGTTAAGTCAAAATAATGCTCGGTTTGAAAGCCGAAAGACGGGATAAACACTAGCCAGTGCAGGGCAAATCCAATTGATCCGCAGAGTGCAAATAGCGCCATACCCTGATAGGTAACACTGCCTTGGCTACCGGCTAATAATATTAGCGATCCCAGAACAATGGAGATGATTATGCCGATAAGGGTGGTTGAGGTTTTCATTATTATTATTCTCTTTACCGTTGGTTATCTAAGAGGCCTCTGTCGGTATCAGTATCTAAGGACAGTAGCCAGTAATTCTTGCTGTAGGTTTTTACGGCCCTAAAACAAGAATAGATCGCCTTGGATCATTAGCCTAGATTACGACTGGCCAGCTTCCCTAGAAGGCATCAACAAACTTATAGGGGTCATGGTCGGCGCAGCCGCCACCGGCGAGATCAGTGTAGCGCTCGTTATCCCAGTAGTCGCTGCTGTGATAAGACATTAAGAAGCTCTCCACAAAGAGTCGGCAGCGCTCTTCTTGGTTGGCCATCATTGTGTCTGATTCAATGCGGGCCATTAATTCTTCAGGGGTTGGGTTGTAGTGTTCCATGCGCCAGCCACCGTCGGCGGGACTGTCGAGTACCATAATATTGGCGTCGTTTTCCTGCCAGACAGTCCATTCTGGCTGCTGCTGAAAGGCCCCTTTGTCTGGGGAGCCGCTGTGGGCAAATCTGCCCCAGTAATTCATCATGGCGTTGGATAGAGCGGCACGACCGGGTTGGCTTTCTGGTTCATACAAAAAGGGCAGTCTTAGGCCGCCGACAAAGTCGTTAAAGACAAAGCTAATCTCACTACCATGACCTGCACCGAACAGGGTTGGCAGATCAACGATCCAGCTGGAGGGAGACTCGTCCCAGTCAAATCTGTAGCCATAGATACCAATTTCGGGGTTTGCCGAGCGCATAAGTTTGGCTATTTGGCTGACGCCAAACATATGCCAGCGCTGAGAGCGGTACTCTGCGTATCGCTGGTAACGTTCGATATCTTTAATGACTGGACGCACACCAAATTGTTGTCTGACAAAGTCGGGGTCTGTGGCCATAAAGGCTTTATCTTCATCACGGTTAGCGCCCATGATCATGGGTACTGCGTTGTAAGCGCCAGCCTGACCAAATACCTCTGCCATAGGCTGTGCGGGCAGTACATGGCCGTCTCGGAGTAGCTGTGGGGTCTGGGGTGTTTCGGGTTGTTTTACTAACTGCATGCCGGCATTGATCAACATTTCTGGGGTCTGCTGATACAGAAAGGCAGCAATGGCTTCTTCGCTCATTAGGCTCAGGTCGTTTTTTGCCTCAGTGCGATCAGTTGCTGTGTCTTTACTGATCAGCAGCTGAGCCAGTATTTCATTGGAGCTGTTGGGCCAGCCTGGTTGCTGCTCATCAGTAAAGTTTTCGGCACTGGCAGGGGTTTCGGTTCTAGTCGATCCACTTTGACTGATGGCTTTGTGAAACAGGCCTTTGGCGAGGGGTGACGCCAATAGGCCAAAGACATTACGGCCACCTGCAGATTCTCCAAAGATGGTGACATTAGAAGGGTCGCCGCCGAAGGCATGAATGTTTGTTTGTATCCATTGCAGAGCGGCAATAATATCGAGAAGGCCGTAGTTGCCAGAGGCATCCTCTAGGTTGGCTGAGGCGTTGCGAAGTGCGCTGTGGGTGAACCAGCCAAGCGGGCCGAGGCGATAGTTGACCGAGACAAACACTACCTGCTGATCGCTGGCGATGTTTTGGCCGGTATAGAAGCGAGCGGACCCAACGCTGTTGCCACCACCATGAATCCATAGCATTACTGGGAGCTTTTGCTGGTTTGTGCTGTTGTTGGTGCTAGGGCTGTTAATTTCAGGGCTATTTATTATGGGATCATTTGTTACCGTGCCTTCAATCTCAGTGCGGGCAACCGACAGTTGGCGGGGTGCCCAGATATTTAAATACAGACAGTCTTCACTGCCGACTACCTCGCCTAACTCACCAGGCTCTCCTGCGAGAAATGTCCAATGCTGGGCGCAGGGTGCGGTCGTTTTTAAGGCAGGTAATAGTTCTTCCCAGGGCTGTGCCGGCTGCGGTGCACGCCAGCGCAATGGACCGACAGGCGGCGCGGCATAGGGTATGCCTAGCCAACTGTGAGTATTGTTGCTGTCTGAAAAGCCAATGACCTGACCGCTGTCGATAGTTCGCACTGTGGCTGAGTCTGGGTCATGGGGCAGGGCAACTGAGGCGGTCATGTTGTCTATGTCTGGGCTGTCGACGTTCATCAGACTGAATACGGCGATGGCTAGAATCATTAATACTGCAGCTATGGGCAGTACTTTTATAAGTAGCACTTTTTTATAGGACATCACTGGTTCTCTTTTGATTCTAGGCGGGTGTTTTTATTATCTGGCTTTTTGTAACAAGCTCTTGTTGAACAGGCTCTTCTTGAACAAGCTCTTCTATCCAGTATTCTTATTAAGCGCTCAAAACTAAACAGCGCCCTAAATAGGAGTGGGAGCGCTGTATTTTAGAGTACTGTATTTTAGAGTACTTTGTTCTAGCTAGCTATTATCGCTCGTTAATCGAGCGAACGTCACTTAATCAAGTAAAAGGTTAGCAAGGTGCAGCCGATGATGTTGCGCATCGCCATATTGGTGCTGAATCCAAAGTGCCCGGCGCAGATAGAGCTGTGCATCGCATTCATAGGTGAAGCCCATGCCACCATGGAACTGAATGGCGCGATCGCCGGCAAACATAAGAGCATCTGTGGCCTGTGCTTTGGCCATACGGCAGGCAACATCGGCATCATGGTCCAGAGTTTCATCACCGACAACCGTGGCAGCGTGGTAGATGAGGGTGCGGGCTGAGTCCATACCGATAAGCATTTCGACTGTTGGATGTTTAAGAGACTGGTAGGAGCCGATTAGGCGGCCAAACTGAATTCTGCTAGTTAGGTAACCAACCACAACATCCAGTGCCGCAGCCGCGCTGCCAGTAGCCTCTGCAGCCATTAGTAGAGCGCCAATCAACTTGCTATCCCGCAGGGCAGCTTCACTGCTAGGCAATATGGCATCGGCGCTGACGGTTATGCCGCTAAAATTAACGGTGCAGGCACGCTTAGTCTCATCGATAAGTACTTTGCTAGTTAGTGCGTCAGTAGATAGCTGGCTAGCCTCAACCAATACCAACACCTGAGCGCCCTTATGATTAGCCAGGACAATAAAGAAGTCGGCCACGGCCGCATCATTAACAAATAGCTTGCTGCCCTGAAGCTCTAAGCTTGCGGATAGTTCGCAGCTAGTTGACGTAGCGCCCCAGTCTTCGTTGTCTAGTAGCGCCAGGGTACCAACACTGCCTTCAGCAACTTTGGGTAGCCATTGGGCTTTCTGTTCGTCGCTGCCACCTCGAAGAAGTGCTTGGGATGCAATAGTCGTAGAGATATAGGGCGTACTGAGTAGATGACGCCCCATGCTCTCCACTAAGGGTATGGTTGAGCCGATCCCCAGTTCTGAGCCACCGTACTGTTCGGGAATGGCGATGCCGGTCCAGCCTAGGGCGACCATTTCTGCCCAGACGTCGGCGCTGTAGCCGTTCTCTGACCCCAGTAAGCTGCGTACGGCGGTGATATCAGATCTGTCGCTGCAGAAGCTCTTCGCGCTGTCGAGAATCATGGCCTGCTCTTCGCTAAAGGCCAGTGTCATGTTGGTCGCTCTTTTTATATTTGCTGTCGCTGTCATTGTTTTATTCTCCGCCCTAATCTTTTGGTAGGCCGAGCACATGCTCGCCGACAATATTGGCCTGTACCTGACTGGTACCGCCACCGATGGTAGTAGAGAAGTTATTCATATAGGCGCGCTGCCAAAACCCGCCGTCAACACTGTCGTCATCGCCGACATATAGCGAGCCCTGAGCACCCTGCAGCGTTAGCGCATACTGGCGCATACGGCGGAAGAACTCGGTGCTGCGGAGCTTGCCTGATAGGGACAGGGAGTTTGGGTAGTCTGCGCATAGCGCTGGAATGGCGATGCGGTTTTCGGCCAGATAAAGCGCTTTCTCTTCGATCAGGAACTTGACTAGATTGTCTCGAGTAACGGGATCCTTCATCAGGGGCTGGCCTTCACGCTCAACGTCCTGTGCCATTTTAAGCAGATCATTCATCACAATAGACAGAATCGAGATGCCACCGGCAGCGCCAGCTTCGGCACCGCGCTCATACTGCAAGGTCTTCATGGCGATACGCCAGCCCTGACCCTCTTCACCCATAATGCAGTCCGCGGGGATGCGAGCATCGGTAAAGAATGTCTCGGTAAAACCATACTCGCCAGTAAGCTTTTTGATGGGCTGGGTGGTAATGCCATCGGTGTGCATAGGGGCGAGGAAAAACGATAGGCCGTTGTAGCGGCGTTCAACCTGCGCGTCGGTGCGCGCGAGAAGGATCATATATTTGGCATAGTTACCCATGGTCGTCCAAATCTTGCTGCCATTGAGTACATAGTCAGAACCATCCCGTTCTGCTTTGGTCTGGATGCTGCCGAGATCGGAGCCATGGTTTGGCTCTGAGAAGCCCTGGCACCAGATATCATCGGCATTAAGAATGCCTTTGAGGTGCTTATCTTTTTCATAGTCACTACCGATGTCCATAATCAATGGACCTGCCCAGCCAAGGCCAATCACATTAAAGCAGATGGGTACTCTAAGACGTTTCATCTCTTGGTCAGCAATGCTCTGATAGACCGGAGCCATGCCGCGGCCACCGTATTTCTCAGGCCATGCCATGCCTAGATAACCCGAGGACCAGACCTTGTATTGCCACTGTCGAAGAAAATCGAGCACCCGTTCGGAGCCGACTTCCATAAATGTTTGCGGGAGTAAGAACCCTGGGTCGGCGGGTCGGTTATGTTCTAACCAGGCGGCGACTTCGGCACGAAACTCTCTGTGCTCTGGTGCCTCTATTGTTACAGCTGAGGCTTTATTGATCATCTGCGAGTGAGTATCGGCAGTCATTTAGGCTATCTCTCTGGAGTTTTGCTTTACCTTAGCTAGAGCCCTGATGTGGGTCTGTTTAATGGGTGCCAATCGGTCGTGATTTGGCGCCAATTAATCGATCTACAGTGAGTTATAAATTCGCGCTGTAGCATCAGCTCGGTAATATGATTTTTTAGGCGGGGTCGTTATTGCTTTAAATATTAATGTAAAGAATTACATTAATTAAATAAACCTATGATAAATAACAATAAAGTACTTTTGTATCTGGGTTATTTGAGATTCTTTTTATAGTTCTTTTTACTGTTATTTTCGCCTAATGGATTCTCGGTCGCGATCATCGAATCTGTCAGAGCAAGTCTATAGTGCTAACTCTCTAATACGCAGTCTATAATGCATCGCATAATTAGACCAACCAGCCCAAGGAACAGCCTCCATGACTGACCCCGCCAGCACTGCAGATGCCGTACTTAACAATGAAAAAACCTTTTTAGGACATCCACGGGGGCTGGTGATTCTGTTCCTCACTGAGATGTGGGAGCGTTTTTCTTATTACGGGATGCGCGGCCTGTTAATTGTTTACCTCACGCAGCACTTTCTATTCTCTGATGAGAAATCGAGCCTGATCTACGGTGCTTACACCGCGCTAGTGTATGTAATGACTATTGTGGGAGGCTCATTGGCAGATCGCTATTTAGGCGCCAGAAAGGCGGTGACCTTTGGCGCTATCTTGTTGACCTTGGGCCACTTTGGGATGACCTTTGAGGGGGATGGCTCTAAGCAGCTGTTACAGCATGGGGAGAACCAGTATCAGATAAAACTCGATGCCCGCGGCGGTGATGCGCGCCAGCAGATTATTACTGACCTAGGAAGCTCCTATGTCACCTTCACCGAAACCACCATGGATATCGCTGAGCCTGAGGCCGTGGGTTTGCCTGCCAGTATTGACCGCGATCAGTTCACCATGCGGGTAGAGACAGAAGAGCGCTACCTGAACATTCTTTATCTATCCCTAGCACTTTTGATTGCGGGGGTTGGTTTTCTTAAGGCCAATATCTCAACCATTGTGGGTTCGCTGTATGGCTTTGGTGACACACGCCGTGACTCTGGTTTTACCATCTTTTATATGGGCATCAATATAGGGGCGTTCTTGGCTTCTATCTTCTGTGGCTATCTGGGTATTGTGCATGGCTGGAAGTATGGCTTTGGTCTGGCCGGTATTGGTATGTTACTGGGGTTGGTTATCTTCCTGTCCTGTCAGAGCTGGTTACAGGGGAAGGGGGAGCCACCCTCAGCTGAAAAGCTTAAAGAGAAGGTGTTTCTATTTATAAATGTGGAGACCATGTGTTATTTGATCGGTATCGGCATTATTGGTCTGTCTATGCTGCTGGTGAAAAACGAAGATCTGGTTGGCGGCATATTGGGGCCTCTGGGTATTTTGATGTTTATCGGTCTGGTGACCTTTGCCTTTACCCAGCTTAAGGGGGATGAGCGCTCACGTATGTTGGCGGCTATTTACTTTGTGCTGGCGCAGATTCCTTTCTGGGCGCTATTTGAGCAGGCTGGTTCTTCACTTAATTTGTTTACCGCCCGCTTGGTGGATCGTGAAATGATGGGTTGGTCGGTACCTGGTCCCATTTTCCAATCGTTAAACGCCGGTTTTATCTTTATCTTTGCGCCGCTAATGGCTTGGCTGTGGATATGGTTGGCCAGACGTCAGCTCAATCCTTCTACGCCGGTTAAGTTTGCGCTGGGTGTGGCTATGGCGGGTCTTGGCTTCCTTGTGTTGGTAGCTGGTATGAAAGGCACGGGCACAGTAGGGCTTACGCCGGTGATCTTTATCTTCCTGATCTATTGGATTCATACTATGGGGGAGCTGTTGGTATCGCCTGTGGGACTGTCGGTAGTTACTAAGCTGGCACCTGTGCGTATTGTGGGTATGACCATGGGCGCCTGGTTCCTCTATTCAGGACTGTCTAACTTCCTTGCCGGTGTTATTGCGCGCACAACGGGAGCAGAAACTATCGGTGGTCAGATGACCAATGTGGCTGCTGCTAAGGCGGGCTACATTGAGGTCTACACGCAGGTGGGCTTTATCGCCATTGGTATTGCGGTACTGATGTTATTGATCTCTCCGACGATTACTAAAATGATGCGCGGGGCAGACTAAGTATGAACCTGCACCTGACATTAGCACTTAAATTAGTACTTAAGTTACCCGTAGTTCTTGCTCTGAGCCTATTGCTGGGTGCCTGTGAACAGGCGCCCAAGGAAACGGCGGCGGAGTTTGTTGCTCGGGTAGAAGCGGAGAGCAATGAGCTCAACAAGGAACTGAGTGCGGCCTTTTGGGTACGAAACACCTATATCACTCCAGACACCGCAATACTGGCCGCTAAAGCCGGTGAGCGTGGCCTGGCCTTTGAGAGCCGGATTGTTAATCAAGCCAAGCAGTACAGTGGTACTGAGATGGATCCCCATACTGCTCGGGCGATTGAGTTAATGCTGCGAGGCTCCTCTGCGCCGGCGCCCAATGATGCTGAACTACAGGCTGAACTATCGGCGATTCTGACGGATATGAACGGGCAGTATGGTGCAGGTAAGTACTGTAATGCTGCGGGGGAGTGCAGAGAGCTTCAAGAACTTGAGTCTATATTGGCCGATTCTCGAGATTACGATGAATTGCTAGATGTCTGGCAGGGCTGGCGTCAGGTATCGCCACCTTACCGCAAGCAGTATCAGCGTTTTGTAGAGATTGCTAATCAGGGAGCGGTAGACTTCGGTTATAAGAATCTGGCTGAGTTATGGAAGGGCGGCTACGACATGGATAGCCATACCTTTACCATCGAGGCACGGGGGCTCTGGGATCAGGTTAAGCCTTTTTATGATGAGCTACATTGCCATGTTCGTGCAGTACTCAGCGACACCTATGGCGCAGATAAGGTCTCTCTAGACGGCCCGATCCCTGCACATTTACTGGGCAATATGTGGTCGCAAACCTGGGACAATCTATACCCTATGCTGGAACCTTTCGAGGGGGTGGCTTCTCTGGATGTGACTGCGGCTCTAAAGGCCCAGGACTACGATGAGGTGCGCATGACCAAAACCGCCGAGGGCTTTTTTACCTCTCTGGGTTTACCGGCACTGCCTGAAAGTTTTTACAAAAACTCCATGCTCAAAAAACCTCGAGATCGCAATGTAGTCTGCCATGCCAGTGCCTGGGATATTGATAATGGCAATGACCCAAGAATTAAACAATGTGTTGAGGTTAACGAAGAACAGCTAGGTACGCTGCACCACGAGCTTGGCCATATCTATTATTACCTAATGTACAAAGACCAGCCCTCAAGCTTCAAGGGGGGTGCCCATGATGGTTTTCATGAGGCGATTGGCGACACCATTCAGCTGTCTATGACACCAGCCTATCTCAAGAAAATGGGGTTGGTTGATGAGGTGACTGAAAGCTACGAGGCCACCATTAATAAGCAGATGAAACTGGCGCTGGAAAAGATTGCCTTTCTACCCTTCGGTAAAATGATCGATGAATGGCGCTGGAAGGTGTTCTCCGGAGAGATAGCGCCGGAAGACTACAATGCTGGCTGGTGGAAGCTGCGTGAGGAATATCAGGGCATTAAGGCGCCAATAGCGCGTACTGAGGCAGATTTTGACCCAGGTGCCAAGTACCATATTCCGGGCAATACGCCATACACCCGATATTTTCTGTCATTTATTATGCAGTTCCAGTTCCACAAGGCGCTGTGCGAGGCGGCGGGGTTTGATGGGCCACTTCATGAATGCTCTATCTATAACAATAAAGCTGCCGGTGAGAAGCTGGGCACTATGTTGGCCATGGGCCAGAGTAAGCCCTGGCCGGACGCTATGGAGGCTCTGACTGGACAGCGGAGTATGGATGGCAGTGCGATCATTGATTACTTTGCGCCGCTCAATAGCTGGTTAAAGGAACAGAATAAAGACCGCTCCTGTGGCTGGTAGTTAGGCAGACTTTCAAAAAGTTATAGCGATAAAAAAGGCAGCCAAGTGGCTGCCTTTTTTTATGAGTCGAATATTTTCACAGCAAGCCTAGGGTTAGTAAAACAGCAGGGGGTGGCTTAGGTGGCCCTCACAAAACTGCGACAGATCCAGCTCTTCATCTTCGGGGTATAGGGTATTAATGTTAATGCTGGGACCAGATAACAGTGCCGCAGGGCCTAGGGTGCTTACTGTGCTGTGGACGCTAATAAACCGTTTAAGCTCACCCTTGAGATTTATCTGCATTCTGAAGCTGGACATAGGTTCTAATTTGGCCGCGCGCTGACGCCAGTCGGCAGGCACATTTTCGTGGCTGGCCAGACGGTCACGCATCTCATGGTCTCGGGGATTGTCGCTAAATAATGTCCGCTGTTCGAGGGACATCAAAATAACCGAGAGGGTGTCTTCCCATCCACTGATAAACGTACCCGCACCCTGGCGACTAAATAGAAATTCAAAGTTGTTGGTGACGCTATCCAATGTGGCTTTGTTAATGGTCTGGTTAAACAGGCCAACCCAGCCGCGATTGACCATCAGGATATCGTTGGACTCGTTGAGCACGATAGCGGGGTATGGGTCGAGCGCCTTGAGGGACATGGTCATTGTTTTGCGCAACCACTTTAGCTCGGGAGCATGAAAGTCTAGCTCGCCGGTGCTGGGCAAAAAGCCGGCTGCGATGAGTAAATGGTTGGTGTCACGCTGCCCGAGCTCTAGGGCCGTGGCTATATCCATGGCGATCGTTTGACTGGGACGGCTGCTGCCATTTTCGAGGCGGCTAATATGTCTCGGTGAGCTGTTAATTAGGTCTGCGAGCTGTTGCTGGCTAAAGCTATGCACGCCGCGCCAAAATTTCAGGAAACGGCCAAATGCTAGGCTGGTATCTGGCTCTTTGTCGTCTGAATAGGAGGTAGTAATTGGCTGCAACTCACAATGGTGTTGGACTGCAAGCATGGTAGTCATCCGTCCGCACAAGCACAACCTAATTGGGGCATGGTCAAGATCAGCTTTCGTGATGAGGCTGGCCGTTTAAACGGTCTTTTAGCCTGTTGAGGCTCTCTCTAACGGACATTCTAACCGGTCATTCAAACCGGACATAGCATGTCATGGTCATTGGGCGGCAGGTTGTTCAGACTGGTATCAACTTATTGCGCTGATATACAGGCGTTTCTATAGATTCCCCAACGAGGAGAGAGCTTATGCCACAGGTTATTAAGAAATCTGAAATTGAACAGTATATTGGCCATGTCTGTGAACCCACAGCTTGGTTCGAAGTCACTCAGGAGCAGGTTAATGAATTTGCCGAGTGCACCTTAGATCGCCAGTTTATTCATATTGATCCTGTCGCCGCAGCGCAAACGCCGTTTGGCGGAACCATTGCCCACGGCTTTTTGACTCTGTCTATGCTGTCTTACTTCTCTGAGAGCTATAACCTGCTCATCGAAGGCATTTATATGGGTGTTAACAAGGGGTTTGATAAGGTGCGTTTTGTTGCTCCGGTTCGAGTTGGCAGCAAGATTCGTTGTCATGCCACTGTCGCTGAGATCATTGAGAAGCGTCCTGGCCAGTACGATTTTAAAGTTGAAGTCTCGGTTGAGATTGAGGGTGGCGATAAGCCTGCTCTGGTTGCCGAGTGGTTAAGCGTTCAGATGGTTAAGTAATTACACTTTTAAGTAAGGGAAATTTAGCATGAGCATTAATTTTGAAGGAAGAGTCGCAATTGTGACAGGTGCAGGCAATGGCCTAGGGCGCTCTCACGCATTGGCACTTGCCGAGCGCGGTGCCAAAGTAGTGGTAAACGATCTTGGCGGCGCAAGAGATGGCACTGGTGCCTCTTCTGATGCGGCCATGGAAGTGGTTAGCATGATCGAAGCAGCGGGCGGCCAAGCGTTTGCCCACGGTGCCAATGTTGCCAACTTCGATGAAGTGCAGGATATGGTTGCTCAGGCAATGGAGAAATGGGGCCGTGTTGATATTTTGGTTAACAATGCCGGTATTCTTCGTGATAAGTCATTTAGCAAGATGGATCTGGCGGACTTTAAACTGGTGATGGATGTTCATCTAATGGGCTCTGTTAACTGCTGTAAGGCTGTATGGGACATTATGCGCGAACAGAATTATGGTCGTATTGTAATGACTACTTCTTCTAGCGGCATGTACGGTAACTTTGGTCAGACTAACTACGGTGCGGCCAAGATGGCGGTACTGGGCCTTATGAACACCCTGGTTCTCGAAGGCGGCAAGAATAACATTCATGTTAATGCTCTGGCACCCACTGCAGGCACGCGCATGACTGAAGATCTTATGCCTCCGGAAATGTTAGGTTTGTTGACGGCAGAATCTGTTACCGCAGCAGCCTTGGTTCTCTGTGATGAGAGCGCGCCAACAAGAACTATCCTCTGCGCCGGTGCTGGCGGATATGCTAAGGCTGGCATGTATGAGACTGATGGTATTTTCTTGGCCCAAGATGAGCAGAGCCCTGAAGCTATTGTGGCTCAGTGGGATGAACTCAGTGACCTATCAAATCATCAGCCTCTGGAATCCGGTGGCAAGCAGACTGAGAAGTTTTTGATGAAGGCGATGGCTGCGCTAAAAAAAGCGTAACTTAAAATTTTAATATTAAAAATAACAGCAAAATAATCTAAGGAAATCATTATGAAAGAAGCAGTAATCGTTTCAGCCGCTCGTACCCCAATCGGTAGAGCTTTCCGCGGTGCATTCAACAATCTTGAATCACCTTCTATGAGCTCTCATGCTATTAGTGCAGCAGTTGCTCGCGCTGGCGTTGATCCAGGCGAGATCGATGACTGCATTATGGGTGCTGCGATGCAGCAGGGCACTCAGACTATGAATCTTGGTCGTCAAGCGGCTATGGCTTCTGGCCTACCTGTTTCTGTTTCTGGTATGACTGTTGACCGTCAATGTTCTTCTGGTCTGATGGCTATTTCTATCGGCGCTAACAACATCACTAACGATGGCTGTTCAGTGATTGTTGCCGGTGGCTGTGAGAGCATCAGCTTGATTCAAAACGAAAAGTTCAATGTTCACCGTGTTGCCGATCCATTGGCCATGAAGCACGCACCTTTGATTCATATGCCTATGCTAGACACTGCTGAGACTGTTGCTAACCGTTACAGCATCTCTCGTGAAGCACAGGATGAATACTCAGTGATTTCTCAGGCGCGTACTGCTGCTGCTCAAGAAGCTGGCCTGTATGCAGATGAGATTGTTCCTGTTACTGCTACTAAGCTTGTGACTAATCGCGAAACTGGCGAAGTGACTGAAGAAGTTGTAACTCTGGCTAAAGATGAAGGCAACCGTCCTGGTACTAACCTGGAAGGTCTTGCTGGTTTGAAGGCTGTTCGCAATGGCGGCACCATCACTGGCGGCAACGCGTCACAGCTATCTGACGGCGCAGCTGCTGTTGTTCTGATGGACGGCACTTTGGCTTCTCAGCGTAACCTTGAGCCACTCGGTGTGTATCGCGGTATGGCTGTTGCTGGTTGCGAACCTGACGAAATGGGTATTGGCCCGGTTTTCGCTATTCCTAAGCTGCTCAAGCGCAATGGTCTGAAGATTGAAGATATTGGTTTGTGGGAATTGAACGAAGCGTTCGCTGTACAGGTTATTTACTGTCGCGATAAGTTGGGCATTCCTATGGATCGTTTAAACGTTAACGGCGGTTCTATCTCTATCGGTCACCCATTTGGTATGAGTGGCGCGCGCATGGTTATGCACGCACTGATGGAAGGCAAGCGTCGCGGCGAGAAGTACGTTGTTATCACTATGTGTGTTGGTGGTGGTATGGGTGCTGCTGGTCTGTTTGAAGTACTTTAATTTTAAATTCTTGAATTAGAATTTTTTAGTTAAAAGTACGGTAGTAAATGTTAGAAAACGTCATCGGTTCATTTTAGAATCGGTGGCGTTCAGACACAGGGATTCCCCTATAAAACACGCTGTAAATAGGGCCGCTACCGGCATCCATGCCTCACGCGACACTCGCACATCCATGTGCAGCGTCCATGTAAGCTCAGATGCCGCGTCCATGCGGCATATGGTTTTATAAGGGAATCCCTGTGTCTAAACTTAATGCGCACCACTGCGATACTTAATAGGTTTTTTTGTTGAGAATATGTCACAAATGGTGATGCTAAGTTGGCTGTGAAAGTTGCTGAGGAGGACCGTGAGCAGCAGGGATGCTGCTCCAGAGCGTACACGGATGTATTTACAGCGTGTCCTCCTCAGTAGCTTTTACAGCCAACGCGACCAAACTCCCTCCATGCGATAATAATAAGAAAGTAAAGGCCAGCCTGACATGAACAAAAATCTTAGCCGAAAAGTAGTCCTTTCCTTAGCAGCGCTATTTTTAGTGAGTGGTTGCGATCAGTCGCAACAAGCATCGCCAACCGTTAAATCGGAAGCAAGCAAATTCACTATAGCGGCCAATCAAAAATTCGCTGACAACCTAGATCTTGATCATCAGCAAGACTTCGAAGATGCAAGACGCGGAATGGTTGCTGAAGCACCTAACGATTCGGTGACTGCTGCCAGTGGCATACAAATTTGGGATGGGGCTGCCTATGATTTTATTCAGGGTGAAGCGCCAGACACTGTTAACCCAAGCCTATGGCGTCAGGCCAAATTAAATAATATTCGTGGACTATTTAAAGTCGATGAAGGCATTTACCAATTGCGCGGTTTTGACCTTGCCAACAGTACATTGATCAAAAGCGACAATGGCTGGATTCTGGTCGATCCGTTAACCACCTTGGAAACTACAAAGTCTGCCATGGACTTTGCAGAACTGCATCTGGGCAAGATCAATTTAACCGGCGTTATTTTTACCCATAGCCATGTGGATCATTTTGGTGGTGTGCTTGCGTTAATTAATGCGCAGGAAGCCGTGGCTAAGAATGTGCCAATTATTGCCCCGGTTGGATTTATGGCCGAGGCCACCAGTGAGAATATTATCGCCGGGCCTACCATGACCCGTCGCGGTAGCTATATGTTTGGCGATCTGCTCGAGCGGTCAGCGACTGGCCATGTGGATGCGGGTTTGGGTAAGCAGGTTATCTTTGGCAGCATTTCAATTCTTCCTCCTACCGTGGTAATCGATCAGCCTGAAAGCAGGATGGTTGTGGATGGCGTTGAGTTCGATTTTTATAATATGCCGGGTACTGAAGCCCCTGCGGAACTTACGTTTTATCTTCCCAAGTGGAAGGCATTCTGTGGTGCGGAAATTCTTAGTCATGTCATGCATAACGTGCTGACCTTGCGGGGCGCGAAGGTTCGCGATGCGTTGTTGTGGAGTGACTATATTGGGCAATCTATTGATCGGTTAGATGAGGTTGAGGTGTTCTTTAACAGTCATCACTGGCCTACCTGGGGTCACGACCGCATTATTACCCAGATGCAGCAGCAACAAGATATGTACAAGTTTACCCATGACCAGACATTGCGTCTGGCCAATATTGGTTACACGCCAAAAGAAATTGCCGAGCGCATAAAGCTGCCAGAAAGTCTGGCGGGTAATTTTCATCTTCGCGGCTATTACGGAACCCTGAGTCATAACAGTAAGGCGGTTTATCAGCATTATTTTGGTTGGTATGAGGGTAACCCAGCACAGCTTAATCCATTGCCGCCGGTTGAGTCGTCGGTGCGTTACGTTGAGTTTATGGGTGGTGCGGACGCTGTTCTTGAGAAGGCGGCTGTCTATTTAGAGAATGGCGAATATCGCTGGATTGGCGAAGTTCTTAACCATGTGGTTTTTGCCGAGCCGGATAATATGAAGGCGCGAAATATGTTGGCCGAGGCCTATCGTCAGATGGGTTATCAGGCTGAATCTGGTCCCTGGAGAGATATTTATCTTTCCGGTGCTCAGGAGCTTTCGAAGGGTAAGGCGGACGAAGGGTTTAGTAAGCTGGGCTCTCGTGACTTTATTTTACAGGTGCCATTGATTGAGTTTATGAAGGTACTATCTGTCACCTTGGATGCAGATAAAGCGGCAGGTCAGAATTTAAAAATCAATGTGCTATTCAAAGAGCTTGATCAGAATTTTGTTCTGACGATTAGAAACTCAGTGATGCACTATTCTGAATTGCCCTATGATAAAAGTGCCGATGCCAGCGTTGTACTTACCCGTGAGCTGTTCTTTCAAATCCTGATGAAGCAGATAGGCATTACCGATCTATTGACCTCCGATGACTTAGAGGTGGAGGGCAGTGCATTAAAACTTATCAAGTTTTTCTCGCTGCTGGGAGAGTCGAATGACAACTTTAATATTGTTCTTCCGTAAACATTGGGCACAGTATGAATGTTATTGAAGCGCGAATAAAAAGCGCTAATGAAAAGCGCTAATGAAAAGCTCCAAAGGTATTTCTAGGGTAATAAGATAGCAGTCTGATTTAGTTCGAGCTGTTAGGTTAACGAATAATAAAAAATAATAATAAAAATAGGGATAGGCTCGATATGTCTACAACACTTTCTTCTACAAATCTTTCTTTTGCACAACAAAAATTAATCGAACTCAATGTCGAAGGCTATACCAGTTTGGTGGATGCCTTTGATCAATCCTGTGCTGAGTTTTCGGCAAGGCCAGCATTTCATTGTTTGGGGCAAACATTGTCCTATGCTGATATCGAAGGCTATAGCCGAAAATTCGGTGCCTTTTTGTCTGAGTCTTGCGGCTTAGTTCGTGGCGATCGCATTGCGATTCAGCTGCCGAATATAAATCAGTTTCCCATTGTGGCTTGGGGTGCGATGCGAATTGGGTTAATCGTGGTTAATACCAATCCTATGTACACCGCGCGTGAGCAGTTGCATCAGTTTAATGATTCTGGTGTCAAGGCACTGGTTGTACTGAGTGATTTGCTGCCGGTTACCGAACAGGTGGTACCGGACACAGGTATCGAAACTGTGATTGTGACCAATGCAATGGATATGTTGCAGGCGCATCCGCTGCCACAGTCAACGTTGCCCAACCTTGTGACCTTGCCCGATGCATTGGCACTAGGCGCGGACTTAGTTATGCCTGAAGTAACCATGAGCATGGATGATCTGGCAGTGTTGCAATACACCGGTGGTACCACCGGCCCGTCTAAGGGCGCGATGTTAAGTCATGGCAATGTTTTCGCCGGAAGACGTATGTCCAAGCTCAGTGTTTTTGAGGAGAGCGATGACGATGAGATTTTGATCGCTCCGATGCCGCTCTACCATGTGTTTGGCTTTACCGTGAATATCATCGGCGGCTTTGTTGCTGGCAGCTTGTCGGTATTGGTGCCAGATCCGAGGGATGCCGATGCACTAGTGGCACTGATGCGACAGTATAAATTTACCAGCATGGCCAGTGTGAATACTTTGCTGCAAGGACTGATGAGTCACCCTGACTTTGACAAGATCGATTTCTCGGCAGTAAAAGGTATTATCGCTGGCGGTACGGCACTGGTTAAAGAGATTGCCGATGAGTGGTACGAGCGCACTGGCTCAAAGATTCTTGAAGGCTATGGCCTATCGGAAACGGCGGCGGTACTGACCTGTAATAGCCCGTCTAATAGACGCCTTGGCACTGTAGGCAAAAGCATGATTGCTCAGGAGATTAAGTTGGTTGATGATGCAGGGGCCAGTGTTGGCCATGACGAGCGCGGTGAAATCTGTGTTCGCGGTGCACAAATTATGCAAGGTTACTGGCAGCGCCCAGAGGCCACTGCAGAGGCGATTGATGCCGAAGGTTGGTTCCGTACCGGTGATGTGGGTGTGATGGGTGCTGATGGTTTCTTGAGCATTGTCGACCGTATCAAAGATATGGTTTTGGTCTCTGGATTTAATGTGTATCCGAATGAAATTGAAGATGTGGTTTATAGCCACCCGGACATTATTGAATGTGCAGTGGTGGGTATGAAGGATGATAAAACCGGTGAAGCGGTTAAGTTATTTGCGGTATCAACCAACCCAGCGTTAACCGAAGATGATATGAAGACCTATTGTCGTGAGCAGTTGACGGCCTATAAGGTGCCTAAGGTTGTGGTGTTCTCCGATGACCTACCAAAGTCGCCCGTAGGAAAGATTTTACGCAGAGAGTTGCGCGACTAGTTTTTAAGTAGCCCTAAAAATAATAGATGAGTAATCACGTGAAAAAAGATTCCACTAAGTACCTCCAGTCCAATGGCTTACGTATGGCTTACGAAGAATTTGGTGATCCCGCTGATCCGGCAATTCTGCTGGTGGCTGGTCTCTATAATCAGCTGGTGCGCTGGCCGGTCGCTTTCTGTGAGCTACTTGTGGCTAAGGGCTTTCGGGTTATTCGGTTTGATAATCGGGATATTGGTCTCACCGATAAGATGGATGGGGTTAAGGCACCGACATTTCTCCGGCTGCTGCTTAAGTATTATTTGGGCGTTCCTGTTACTGCTCCCTACAGTTTAGATGATATGGCCGCTGATACTGTGGGTGTGCTGGACGCATTAAATATTAAGCAGGCGCATATCGTGGGAATGTCGATGGGTGGCATGATCAGTCAGCTGGTCACGGCAAAGTATCCGGATAGAATTCTGTCTCTAACCTCCATTATGTCTACCAGCGGTGAACGGGGTAAGGGATTGGCGACGCTTAAAGTAATGTCCAGTATGGTCAAACCGGTAACCAAGGAGCGCACGGCGCTAGATAACGCTGCCGAGATTTGGCAGATGATTGGCAGTCCTGCTTATCCAATGTCCGATGAAGATGTACGATCCCTAATTAAGGCAGAGCACAAACGCTCAAGTAACCCTGCGGGTTATATGCGCCAGATTGCGGCTATTCGCACGGCGCCAGGCCGGGGGAAGTTACTCAAAACTATTACTGCGCCGGTACTCATTATTCATGGCAACCAGGATGTGCTGGTACCATTAAGTGGCGGTATAGATACGGCTAAGCATATTGCTCATGCGCAGTTAGAGCGGTTTGAGGGTATGGGTCATACCTTGCCTCATGCGCTGTTACCTAACTTTGCTGATTTGATTGCTGCTAATGCTGAGAAAGCATGCCTGTAGGCGCTGCTATTTACAGCATTCTAGACGGCACTTTAGGGACCATTCTAGACACCGCTCTAAACACCACTCTAAACACCACTCTGGGGTAGGGTTATAGGCTTCAGTTTGTGCTAATGTCATTGCAATATTAGTATTAGCCCATTATAAAAATAGAGGTAGCCAGTGGACAGTTTCGGAGCCCTAAGCCTAATACCCACCGTTGTTGTTATCAGCATTGCAGTACTCACTCACCGTCCTATTTTTGCGCTACTGACTGGTGTGGTTGCTGGGTTACTGCTGATTAATCCAGCCACGGTCATTGGTGGTATGGCAGATCTCAGTCTTGAAATTATGATGGATGAAACCATCGGCTGGGTAATTATGGTCTGCGGCCTGATGGGCAGCTTGATTATGCTGCTAATCCGAACCGGTGCAGCCACGTCGTTTGCCAACAGCATGGCCGCGCGAGCAGACACCCGCAACAAATCACTGCTGGTTACTTGGTTTTTGGGTATGGCGGTTTTTATTGATGATTACCTGAATGCCATCGCGATTGGCTCCTCGATGAAGAAGGTTACCGATCGCTTTAAAGTCTCCCGTTCAATGCTCTCCTATGTGGTGGACTCCACCGCTGCACCTACTTGCGTGATTGTTCCCATCTCAACCTGGGCCGTGTATTTCGCCGCTGTGCTTGAAGACACTGGAAGTGCCGCTGCAGGCGAGGGAATGCGCATGTACATCTCTGGTATCCCCTATATGTTTTATGCCTGGATAGCCGTGTTGCTGGTGCCTCTGGTGGCTACCGGCCGGTTTCCTCTGCTGGGGCCGATGAAGCATGCCGAAGCTATGGCTCAGCAGGGCACATTGTCGCTGGAAAAAGTGGTTGAATTTGATGCGGGTGAAGAGGGTGCTATTAGCTCGGAATCTAAGGGCTCGCAATCTAACGGCGATTCTAATGTTTGGACTTTTTTACTGCCGCTATTATCGCTGATCGGCTTCTCCTGGTATTTCGATATTGACCTGCTGAAAGGCGTCATAGTCACGCTAGCGATCACGGTACCTTTTATGGTTTTTCAGGGCCTGTTGCCTTTTAAAGGGGCAATGGATGCGGTGATGGATGGTTTCAAGATTATGTTGCCACCGCTGGCGGTGGTTGTGTCGGCCTTTATGTTTAAGGCGGTCAATGATCAGCTTGGTCTACCGCAGTACGTAATTGATGGGGTTACGCCATTGATGTCACCTCTTATGCTGCCATTAATAACCTTTATTACCATGGCGATGGTGGCTTTTGCGACGGGTTCTTCCTGGGGCGTGTTTGCTATCGCTATTCCCATTGTTATGCCCCTGGCGGCAAGTATGGGCGTTCCCACGCCGATAATGATTGGCGCGTTGCTGTCTGCCAGCGCCTTTGGTAGCCATGCCTGCTTCTATAGTGATTCCACCGTGTTGGTGGCCCAGAGCACTGGCACTGGCGTGATGGAACATGCATTGAGTCAATTGCCCTATGCCTTGATTGCGGCTACGGCTGCTGGATTGCTGTTTGTGTTGGTTGGCTTATAGCGACGGCTGTTAAAATCAGGGCACAAAAAAAGGACCTTACGAAAAAACAGTAAGGCCCTGAGGGGGAGAAAGAGGCTCTATACGCAGCCTTGATGCAGACTTTATCTCTCGATAATAGCGGTGACTCCTTGGCCACCAGCAGCGCAGATAGAAATAAGACCTCTGCCTTCCCCTTTTTGTTCCAATGTTTTTGCCAATGTAGCAATAATTCTTGGCCCGGTTGCGGCAAAAGGATGACCCGTGGCCACACTGGAGCCTTTTACATTTAATTTGGTGCGATCGATACTGCCAAGTGCCTTATCCAAACCGAGCTTTTGCTTGCAGAAGTCTTCATCTTCCCAGGCCTTCATGGTGCAGAGGGCCTGAGCAGCAAAGGCTTCGTGAAGTTCATAGAAGTCAAAATCCTGGAGGCTGATTCCCGCGCGTTTTAGCATGCGTGGTACTGCGTAGGCCGGTGCCATTAGCAGACCTTCGCTCTTGTCGCCCTGAGAGTAAAAATCAACGGCAGCGACTTCGCTAAAGGTTAGGTAAGCCATTACCGGCAGGTTGCGGGCAGCGGCCCATTCTTCACTAGCGAGTAAAACTGAGGCAGCGCCATCGGTTAAGGTAGTGGAGTTAGCGGCTGTTAATGAGCCGTTCTCGCGATCGAAAGCGGGCTTTAATTTGGCCAGTTTTTCTAGGGGGGTATCGCGCATGATGCCGTCGCGTTCCACGCCATTAAAGGGGCTGATTAAGTCTTCAAAGAACCCTTCATCGTAGGCTTTTAGAAGATTCTGATGGCTCTTCCAAGTGAGTTCATCCTGAGCTTCCCGGGTAATGCCCCATTGCTTGACCATTAGCTCACAGTGCTGACCCATGGACAGGCCTGTGCGAGGTTCGGCATTTTGTGGCAGTGAAGGCAGAATAAAGCTGGGACGAAAACGCAGTAGGGTCTTAAGGCGCTGGCCAGTGGTCTTAGCTCTGTTCAGATCCAGAATCATACGGCGGTAGTTTTCATTCAGGGCAATCGGCGCGTCGCTTGCGGTATCTGTACCGGCGGCTATACCTGCATCAATCTGGCCAAGGGCGATTTTATTGGCAACCAAAATGGCAGCTTCAAGGCCAGTGCCACAGGCTTGCTGTATATCGTAGGCGGGGGTTTCAAGCGCTAGACCTGAATTTAAAGTAGCTTCCCGGGCTAGGTTAAAGTCGCGGGAATGTTTCATAACGGCGCCGGCAGCAACTTCGCCAAGACGTTCGCCACTCAGATCAAAGCGTTTAACTAGGCCCTGCAATGTGGCCGACAGCATTTCCATATTACTGGCATGGCTGTAGGCAGTATTGCTGCGCATAAATGGAATTCGGTCTCCGCCAATAATGGCAACTCTACGTATCTGGCTCATAACAATGGTTCCAATAATAATAGGTAGGCATTATTGCCCATAAAAACTTATAGCACATTAATGAATCTACAATAGCCAATCTAACTCGCTCGGACATTGGCTGGTGCTTTTTGTAGATTGGCATCTCGGCCAATGGTCTTGTAGAGTCAGGGGGTAAACTTCGCCACTTCTGTTACGACATTATGCATAAGACGCCAATTCAACCTCAAGGACCCAAACATGACTGATCGCTATCTGGAACTCGCCAACGCCAATATCACTAAAATACTTTTTGATGGGTTGGGGCTGCCAACACCGGTACGTCTGATTCGGGAAGACAGCAATAGCCCGCATCAGCTTGGCGGACATGTTTTATTGGGTAGCAGTGAGGGCGCTTCTTTTACTAAGGCTATAGATTCGATTTTGGCCGCGACGCCGGTGACCATAGCGAGCGGTGAGGGCCCAGACAAGGTTAGCCTAGTGTTTGATGCCTCAGGCATTAGCACCGCGGAGCAGAGCACTCAGCTCTATGAGTTTTTTAACCGTCATCTGAGCGCCTTGGCCCAATGTGGGCGAGTGATTGTGATTGGTCACAAGCCGCAGGCGCTTAAGGACACTGGCCATGCCACCTTGCAGCGCGGTCTGGTTGGATTTGTTAAATCTGTGGCTAAAGAGATTGGCCGCAAAGGTGCCACGGCCAACCTGCTGTATGTTGATAAGGGCGGAAAAACGGCCATAGAAGCACCCTTGCGATTCTTACTGTCGGCAGGCTCGACCTTTATGAATGCTCAGGTACTTAATGCCAGCAAGCCTGTTGCTGCACTCGAAGCTGATTGGACGCGCCCCTTAGAGGGTAAATCGGTTGTGGTGACTGGTGCTGCCCGTGGTATTGGTTTGGCGATTAGCCAGGTTTTAGCCCGTGATGGCGCCACTGTTATCGGTATCGATGTTCCCCAGGCAGAGGCGGAGCTTAATGCAGCCATGGCCGGTATCAAGGGCCTGAGCTTGCCTTTGGATATTACGAGCGAGGGTGCTGCTGAAACACTGGTTACATTTTGCCAGAATCAGGGTAGCTCGCTTCACAGTATTATTCACAATGCAGGCATCACCAGAGACAAGATGCTTAGTCGCATGACGCCTGTGCAATGGGAACTATTAATGCAGGTCAATCTGGGCGCCGCTCAGAGAATTAATGATGCGCTATTGGCCACTGAGCTGCTTGATAATGGTGGCAAGATTGTTGGCGTGGCATCCATAAGCGGTATCGCGGGCAACGTTGGCCAGACCAACTACGGCTTCTCTAAATCAGCGGTGATTGGCATGGTCGATAGTTTGGCTGGGCCCTGTGCCAAGCGAGGCATTACGATTAATGCAGTGGCGCCGGGCTTTATTGAAACCCAGATGACGGCGGCTATTCCCTTTGTTACAAGGCAGATGGGCCGCAGACTTTCGTCGTTGAGCCAGGGTGGATTGCCGGTGGATGTGGCTGAGGTGATAGGGTTCTTTGTCAGCCCGCAAGCCGCAGGTATCAATGGTAATACCGTACGGGTTTGCGGACAGAGTTTATTGGGCGCTTAAAAAAGGCCCCTTATTTAGAGCTTTTTAATTCGAACTTCTTAATTCGAACTTCTTAATTCGAACT
>Ga0307998_1000049_pt1 | contig 66960 bp, 62 predicted proteins | sample Davwhametageno37_FD_203147 | JGI IMG/M metagenome (GOLD analysis project Ga0307998, IMG submission 203147) | Marine microbial communities from Davis Island wharf, Antarctic Ocean - #37 | ecosystem: Environmental > Aquatic > Marine > Unclassified | place: Antarctic Ocean: Davis Island wharf... | reverse complement strand
TATTAAACATATCGATTTGGATTTTGTTCATTTTGGGAACACTAGCTCTACTTAGTTTTGCGCAAAGCAAGAAGAACAATAGAGTATGTGATAACTGGGAGATAAATGTAGATTCTTTTTCTGGAAATCACTTTGTGAATAAAGAAAGGGTAGAAGGGATTTTGAAAAATATTGGGCTGAAAAAAGGAGAGGATAAGTTCGCAGATATTGACGCTAAGAAAGTAGAAAAAAAGATTTTAGCACTATCAAGCGTTCAGGATGTAGAGGTGTTTAAAAACATAGACGGAACCTTGGAGTTAAATATAGCCCAAAGGCAGCCTATAGCAAGAGTGTTTAGCAGAAATGGATATTCTGTTTATATAGATAATAAAGGAAAAACAATGCAAACCTCGGAGTATTATACTGCTCGAGTAATGACAATTAACGGCTATGTTAATATAAAGTCGGGAGAAGAACTAGCTCTTATTCAAGGAAACGATTCTTTAATGGGATTAACAATGCTAGATGAGTTATATGAGCTAGCTACTTACATTAGCAATGATGCGTTCTTAAAAGCTCAGATTGAGCAGATATATATAGAAAGAAATAAAGAAATAACGCTTATCCCCAAAGTGGGAGACCAAGAGATAATTTTTGGTAAAGCAGAAGACATAAAAAAGAAATTTGACAAGCTAGTCTTGTTTTATACAAAAGGAATAAACCCCAATAATTTAAACTTATACAAAACCATAAACTTGAAGTTCGATAACCAAATAGTTTGCAAAAAAAATCAATAACATGGAAGAAACATCAGAAATCGTAGTAGGATTAGACATTGGTACAACCAAAATTGCTTGTATCGTAGGTCGTAAAAATGAACACGGAAAGATTGAAGTAATAGGTGTTGGTAAATCAGAATCTCTTGGAGTTACAAGAGGAGTGGTTGCTAACATTGAAAAAACTGTTCAATCAATTAAAGCCGCAGTGGAACAAGCTGAGCTAAAATCAGGAGTAGAAATTAAAGTAGTAAACGTAGGTATTGCAGGTCAGCATATCAAAAGTTTACAACACAGAGGTATGCGTACAAGAAGCAACCACGAAGATGAAATTTCTCAGGCTGATATTGATGAATTGGTTGATGACATGTATAAATTGGTGATGATGCCAGGGGAAGAAATTATCCATGTTTTACCTCAGGATTACATTATCGATCGTCAGCAAGGAATTATTGAGCCAATAGGTATGGCAGGAGTTCAGTTAGAAGCTAACTTCCATATTATTACTGGACAAATTGCTGCTGGTAAAAACATTTACAGATGTGTTGAAAAAGCAGGATTAGAAGTTGCCGACATTATTTTGGAGCCACTTGCATCTGCTGAATCAGTTTTATCTGAGGAAGAAAAAGAAGCAGGAGTTGCCTTAGTAGATATTGGTGGTGGAACTACAGATATTGCGATTTTCCATGAAGGAATCATTCGTCATACTGCAGTTATTCCTTTTGGTGGAAATGTGATTACTGATGACATCAAAGAAGGAACTACAATAATGAAAAGACAAGCAGAATTGCTTAAACAGAAATACGGAACAGCATTCGCTAGCAAAAGCCAAGAGAATGAAATTGTATGTATTCCTGGATTGAGAGGTAGAGAGCCAAAAGAAATTTCGGTAAAGAACTTATCAAACATTATTCAAGCAAGAATGGAAGAAATTATCGAACACATCCATTTTGAAATAAAGAATTCTGGTTATGAGAAAAAATTAATTGGTGGAGTGGTTATCACTGGTGGGGGTTCTCAGCTAAAATACTTACCAAGGTTATTTGAGTTTGTAACAGGAATGAATAGTAGAGTTGGTTATCCTAACGAACATGTAGGGAAAGGAATTCAAGATGATATTACGAGCCCACTTTTTGCAACTGGTATTGGACTTGTAATGAAAGGGTATGATTCGCAAAGACATGAACCAAAAGTTCAGGAGGTGCAAAGAGACACTTCATCTTTGTTTAAAACGAATGTGTTTTTCAAAAAAATACAAGACTTTTTTAATGAAGAAATAAAGTAAAACAACAATAATAAAACAACAAAAAACAACAGATATGGAATTTAACATCCCAAACAACAACAAAGCCAATATCATCAAAGTGATAGGTGTTGGAGGTGGAGGTAGCAATGCCGTAAACCACATGTACGAATTAGGAATTAAGGACGTAGATTTTATCGTTTGCAATACTGATATTCAAGCTTTAGACATGAGTAGCGTGCCAACCAAAATTCAGTTAGGAGAAACTTTAACTGGAGGAAGAGGAGCAGGTTCATTGCCAGAAGTAGGAATGAATGCAGCTATTGAAAGCATTGATGAAATTAGAGAGTACTTATCCGATAATACCAATATGGTATTTATTACTGCCGGAATGGGTGGTGGAACTGGAACTGGAGCAGGACCTGTTGTAGCTAAAATAGCTAAGGACATGGGAATCTTGACTGTAGGAATCGTAACAGTACCATTTAGCTTTGAAGGTAAAAAGAGAAAAGAACAAGCTGAAGCAGGAATTAAAGAAATGCGTGATGCTGTGGATACTCTTCTAATTATCAATAATGAGAAATTAAGAGACATGTACGGAAACTTAACAATCCGTAATGCATATGCTCAAGCTGATCAAGTTTTGGCATCTGCTGCAAAGGGAATTGCTGAGGTAATTTCTAAAACAGGATTCATTAACGTGGATTTAAATGATGTGAACACAGTAATGAAAGACAGTGGAGTTGCCATTATGGGAACTGCAACTGCTGATGGTGAAAACAGAGCAATTACTGCTGCTGAAAAAGCACTTTCTTCTCCATTATTGAACGATAATGACATTACAGGAGCTAAGCAAGTGTTATTGAATATTACTTTTGGTGATATTGAATTAACTATGGATGAAATGAGTGAAATCACTGATTTTATTGTAGATGCTGCTGGAGGATCTGCTGAAATGATTATGGGTCAAGGGTATGATGAAACTTTAGGAGAAGGAATATGTGTAACTGTTATCGCTACAGGTTTTTCTTCTAATGAAAGTGTAGATACTGGTGTAACAAGAGAAGAGCCAAAAAAGACTTATTTGGATTTAGGAAATGAGGAGTCTACAATGATTTCTCAGCCTATTACTTCGCCAACTCAAAGTTTTGAAGCGCCAATCGAAAGACTAGAAATTACTGAAGAAATGCCTTACTTAAAACAAGTAGAGGAAGTAAAGAATGAATTAGAAGAAGATGATTTGGAAAGAATCATGCACGAAGAGCAACAAGCTACTTTTAACTTCGAAACTTCACCTATGTACAAAGCTCCAGAAGAGCCAATAGCTCCATTGAATATTCAAGAAGAGCCTGTACAAGAAGAAATGATTACAAGACATTATTTAACTGATGATTTGGATGAAGAATTAGATTCTCACCCAATAAACTCTGTTGAAGAAAGTGTTACATCTGAAGAGATTTCTGTTGAAGACCAGAGAGAGCTTAATGCAGAAAGAGAAGAAAGGATTAAGGATTTAACAATCAAATTAAGAACTCCTTTTGGTTTATCTGAATTAGAAAACGAGCCAGCTTATATCAGAAGACAGATTAAGTTAGAGGATACTCCTCATTCTTCGGAAAATGAAGTATCAAGATTTACTTTGTCGGAAGAAGAAAATAAGGACGGAAAAACTACTGGATCGATAAAGAGTAACAACTCTTTTTTACATGATAACGTAGATTAATACTAAATACTATTATGACATTAACAGAACAAATAAATGCTGACGTAAAGGAAGCAATGAAAGCAAGAGAAAAAGAAAAGTTAGCTGCTTTGCGTGCTATCAAATCTGCTTTGATGCTTGAAGCTACTAAAGACGGAAGTGGAGAAGTTAGTGAAGAGGCTGGAATGAAAATTCTCCAGAAACTTCACAAGCAAAGAAAAGATGCTGCTGCTTTGTATCAAGAACAAGGTCGTGATGATTTACTTCATGATGAGGTTTTTCAGGCAGACATTATTGAAGCTTATTTACCGGCTCAAATGAGCGAAGATGAAATAGCTGTAGTAGTGAAAGAGATAATCGCTAAAACTGGCGCTTCTTCACCTGCAGATATGGGTAAAGTAATGGGAGCTGCCATGGGACAGCTATCAGGAAAAGCTGATGGGAAAATTATATCTATGTTAGTCAAAAAACATCTTTTGGGCTAACAAATAAATTGTTGTTTTAATTTAAAAATCCCCTTCCGTGTTGTTTCGGAAGGGGATTTTTGTTTTTATTCAATTTTAGTGACATCTATAATGTCTTCAAATTCAAATGCTAGTGCACATATGATTAGATCCTCAAAAGCTTTGCACTCCTCTATTTTTGTGAATGATGCATTAACTTCATCATTGTTATTGAAGGAATCGGTTAAATCTGTGTTACAAACCTTGTAATACTTTTCTTTGAATTGTAAATAGGTACCAGTGCAATTCTTTATTACTGTCATGTTCTTTTTGCTGACTTCTTTTTTGCACGAAACAAAAGAGACTGAACCAATAATAAGTAATGTAATTACTAAATAGTATTTCATGAAATAGAGTTTTTAAGTTATTGATAGTTAACTTAAAAACAGATGTTTTATTTCAAATAAGTAACCTTAATCTCAACTTCTTGAGTCTTTAGATTCACTTTTCCAACCTTTATGTTTTCAACTTGCATACCTGTCTTTGTAGAAATGTCTGATATCAGCAACTCTCTATTCTCGGGCTTTAAATTCAGTAAATTTCCATAAACCAATTCCATAGAAGCTGTTTTTTTAACTACAGGTCTTTTGTACAAAAATATCTCTGCAAATGTTGCCATAGACATTAATAAAAGGTTGATAAAAGCTATTTCATAAATACTCATTTTTTTAGAAAAAGCATTAATCATAGATAGTCCAATAAAAATAAACAAATAACTCATATCCTTAATAGGAATAGGATCTGTACGGAATCTAATAATTCCTAAAAGAGCAAACAAACCAATTGCTACACCTGTATTAAATTTAAATGCTTTAAGTGCAAAACAAAGGAAAAATACCACTGATGCTATAAAAATATAAGCGAATAAAAACTCTTTCTTTTTTCCGTTAAATGGGTAGTAAATAAGTCTTCCGATAACTAAAGTGACAAATAAATTAATTCCAAAAAGTGTAATTAACTTATAGAAGTCATCATTGAAAATTTCAATACCAAAAAATTCAGGAGAAGCCATTGGCTCAATTACTTGTAGAAAAAAAGTGTTAAGAATACTCATAGTTTATTGTTATAATTACTTTGACGATTTTATTATTCTGTTCCTTTTAAAAGTAGAAGAAGAATTAATGAGAATCTTAAATTAAGATAGTTTTCCTCTTAGCTGTTTCATAAAAGAAGATGCATAAACAAAGTCTCCAATTTCTTTGTTGTCGGTAGTTACAATGCTTTGTTTGTCACCAGTCCACCAGTTTTCACCTTCGTGTATGTACATAATGTTTTCTCCAATCTCCATTACCGAGTTCATGTCATGAGTAATTACAACAGTAGTAATATCGTACTCTTTGGTAAGATCATAAATCAAATTATCTATAACGATAGAGGTCTTTGGATCTAGTCCAGAGTTTGGTTCGTCACAAAATAAATACTGAGGATTAAGAGCAATAGCTCTTGCAATAGCAACTCTCTTTTGCATTCCACCACTAATTTCTGAAGGGTACAAATGATTTTTGTTCTCAAGTTCTACTCTTTTCAAGCAAAAGTTAACTCTGTCGAGCATTTCTTCTTTACTCATATCCGAGAACATGGTAAGTGGAAACATTACGTTTTCCTCTACGCTATAAGAATCAAATAAAGCACTTCCTTGAAATAGCATTCCTATTTGAGTACGAATGTGCTTACGCTCCGATTTACTCATGCCAGAGAAATTTTCTCCTCCATAAATCACTTCGCCTTCATCTACTTCGTAAAGTCCTACAATACATTTTGTAAGTACAGATTTCCCGGATCCACTTTGCCCAATGATAAGGTTCGTTTTTCCTTTTTCAAATTCAAAACTAATTCCTTTCAGAATTTCGGTTCCACTGAACCCCTTTTTTATGTCGTTTACAATTATGCTCATATTATAACAACAAGAAATAAGTGATTATTAAATTGATAAGTAATATGACCATACTACTTGCTACTACCGATTTTGTACCTGATCTTCCTACTTCTAATGCTCCTCCACTTGGGTTCACATAATATCCAAAGTAAGAAGGGATAGTTGCAATAAAAAAGGCGAAAAACAATGTTTTGATAAGAGAATAAGTAATACTAAAGGGCTCAAAATAATACTGGAGTCCCATGATGTATTTTTCTAAAGTGATAATTCCTGCTTGTGTTCCAATTAATCCTCCTCCAATTAAACCAAGTCCCATACTGATTAATACAATAAAAGGAAAGATAAATAATGAAGCCAATATCTTAGGGAGAACAAGGTGATTTATAGAATTTACACCCATTACTTCAAGTGCATCAATTTGTTCGGTAAGTTTCATTGTACCAATTTCTGATGCAATATTGGAACCTACTTTCCCTGCCAAAATAAGACAAATCATGGTAGACGAAAACTCAAGAATAATCGATTGCCTAGTTGCAAAACCTACTGTATAGGCAGGAATCAAAACTGAATCGATATTAGAAGCTGTTTGAATTACCATTACAGCACCCATAAATAGAGATAGTAATGCCACAATACTAAGGGAACTAATTCCAATCGTATTAATTTCTATAACGATATTTTGCCTCAAGACTTTCCATTTCTCAGGTTTCCTGAAAGCTAAGCTTATCATTAGTGTAAATCGTCCTATGTGCTGAAATAAATTCAAAAAAGTGTATATTTAGACTACTAAAATAACCTTAATTTTAGTATCTATCAAAATAGGACTGTGGTTTTTACCGTTAACTTATAACAAGTGGTATTTTGATAAGTAAAGAAAAGTAGAATATGAAAAATAAACTCGCGATAAAAATAATTGTAATAGCTGTTTTAGCTATTTCTTTTTCGTCATGCACAGCCAAAAAGAAAAAGAAAAAATGTGACACTTGTCCTAAGTGGGGATATGTTTATTCGACTGATTTAGTCAATAGAGCTTAAGTTATTTTCTAATTGTAGGTGAAACCTAATTAAAAGACTAGCAATTGTCTTACTTTTGTAAAAAACAAATAAGTAGTGTCAAAATCCAATTTCATAGATTACGTAAAAATTTGCTGCCGTTCGGGAAAGGGTGGAGCAGGAAGTTCCCATTTTTATCGTGATAAAATCACAGCTAAAGGTGGACCCGATGGAGGTGACGGAGGAAGAGGAGGACACGTTATCTTGAGAGGAAGCAGCCAACTTTGGACTTTGCTTCACTTAAAATTTCAAAGACACGTAATTGCAGGACACGGAGATGTGGGAAGAGGAATGCACCAAACTGGGCACGAAGGAGAAGATAAAATTATAGAAGTTCCTTTGGGAACTCTTGTTAAAGACGGAGAAACCGAAGCGGTTTTGTACGAAATAACTGAACACGGTCAAGAAGTACTTTTAACCAAAGGTGGAAAAGGAGGAAGAGGAAACGATCACTTTAAATCATCAACAAATCAAGCGCCAAGATATTCGCAACCGGGAGAGCCTGGTAAGGAAGAATGGAAAATACTGGAACTAAAAGTATTGGCTGATGTTGGTTTAGTTGGTTTCCCAAATGCAGGAAAATCTACTTTACTTTCAGTTGTGTCTGCTGCTAAACCAGAGATAGCTGATTATCCATTTACAACCTTAGTTCCCAACCTTGGAATCGTAAAATACAGAGGGCATAAATCCTTTGTAATGGCAGATATTCCAGGAATTATAGAGGGAGCAAACGAAGGGAAAGGATTAGGACACAGATTTTTGCGTCACATTGAGCGTAATGCACTGTTACTTTTTATGGTTCCTGCAGATAGTGATGACATCAAGAAAGAATTTGATATTCTGATGAATGAAGTTGGTACTTACAACTCCGAATTGTTGGATAAAGACAGAATACTTGCTATCACCAAATGTGATATGCTAGATGAGGAATTAACCGAAGAGATTAGAGCTGAATTACCTGAAGGAATTGAAACGATATTTATTTCATCTGTAGCTCAAAAAGGAATTACTGAACTGAAAGATTTATTGTGGAAGTTCATTAGTGCAGATCTTCCTCAGTAGAAAGAAATTCAATAAGTAAACCAATGAAAAAAGCCTACTACCTTTCTACTTGTGATACGTGCAAACGAATTCTTAAAGAATTAAACCTATCGGCTGATTGGAAATTACAAGACATTAAAGCGGATAAAATTACTCTGGAGCAACTAGAAGAAATGCGAAGCATGACAGATAGTTATGAGAGTCTGTTGAATAGAAGAGCTAGAAAATTATCTGAATTTAAAGGGCAAGAGTTAAGCGAAGAAAAGCTAAAATCAATGATTTTGGAAGAGTATACTTTTCTTAAAAGACCCGTTTTTGTAATGGATAAAGAGATATTTATCGGTAACGCAAAAAAGACTGTAGAATCACTTAAAGCAAAATTAGGTGCCTAAAAATTTACTTGCACATTTAGCTCTTCTGGCTGTAAATTTAATTTACGGAAGTAGCCACTTTATTGCTAAAGAAGTAATGCCCGATTATTTAAAGCCTAATACGTTCATTCTTTTAAGAGTATTTGGAGCAACAATCATGTTTTGGATTTTGCGTTATTTCATTCGCGAAAAAGTTGATAGAAAAGATCTGTGGAGAATTGCACTCGTAGGATTTTTTGGAGTAGCATTAAATCAATTATTATTCTTTCAAGGGTTAAGTATAACTTCGCCAATTGACTCGGCAATTATTATGGTTACTTCGCCAGTAATTGTTACTCTATTGTCGTTTTTCATCCTAAAAACTAAGATTACATCAAATAAAATAGCTGGAATTTCTTTGGGGCTTTTAGGAGCAATTTGTCTTATTTACCTGAGTGGAAAAGGAAACACAGGTTCCTCCATGAAAGGGAATATGTTCATCATGGCAAATGCTACTAGTTACTCCCTTTATTTGGTGTTGGTAAAGCCTTTGTTAGCCAAATATAAACCACTTACCGTAATTAGTTACATGTTTACTTTTGCGTTTTTTGTGGTGTTGCCTTTCGGTATTTCAGATATTCAAGACTTTAGTTTTAGCTTTCCACCAGTGGTGTTATTCTCTATTGGATTCATTGTTTTGTTTACTACATTTTGTACTTATCTATTCAATATTTTTGCGGTCAAAAAACTATCGCCAACCATTGCAAGTAGCTACATTTATTTACAACCCGTGTTTGCCATGGCAATAGGATTTGGGATAAGTTTAGTAAACTCCAATAGTAATTATGCAGCAGCAATCACTTGGCCAAAAATGGCCTGTACACTTCTTATATTTGTGGGAGTTTATTTGACTAGTAGGAGTAAGAAGTTGGTTTAGATTTTAAAAGACGAGACAACCGACCTTTTGAAATTTACGTTAAGAAAATGAGTTTTTCTTTCGTTAAGAAACAAAAAACTGTTTGAGTTCTATATTAAGTTTTATCGTTTAATTTAATTCTTGCGAACGAGTCTTTTTTGTTTTAGAAATAAGAATTCATTTTTAGTTAATTTCAAGAAGTCTTGACTTTTTTTGTTTCTTTTTTTGCGTCAAGGCAAAAAGAAGAAAGAGCAGAGACTACAACAAATAAATAGAACAATAAACCTTACCTTTGCAACAACAAAACCAATCACTATGATTCAATCAATGACAGGTTACGGAAAAACTACCGGAACTTATAACGATAAGAAAATAAATATCGAAATCAAATCGCTTAACAGTAAGTATTTTGATTTAAATATGAGAATGCCAGGTTTTTACCGTGAAAATGAATTGACATTGAACAAGAAACTATCTAAGTTAATTGTGAGAGGAAAAGTAGATTTTGGTATTTATGTAGAGATGCCACCAAAAAGCAATTCTGCAAAAGTAAATCACGAAGTAGTAACCACTTATTTCAATGATTTAAAAGCACTTTCTAGCTCATTAGGAGTAAATGATGATGCAAAATTAATGGAGCTTGCTATGAAGATGCCAGAGGTGTATTCGCAAGAAAAAGAAGAGCTAGATCCAGAAGAATGGAAAGCAGTTGAGGTAATGATTGAAGAAGCTGTGGTAAACTTTCAAGAGTTCAGAAATAGAGAAGGAGAAGCATTGCATAAAGAGTTTTCAGGTTACATAAACCGAATAGGAGAATTGCTTACAGAAGTAGAAAAATACGAAGGAGAAAGAATTGAAACTGTAAAGGCTAGATTGAAATCTAATTTAGAAGAAAAGCTAGACAGTCCACAATTTGACCAAAACAGATTTGAGCAAGAATTGATCTATTTTATCGAAAAATATGACGTTACTGAGGAAAAAGTAAGGCTTTCTGGTCATTTATCCTACTTTTTGGATGTAATGAAAAATGATGCTTCTGAAGGGAAAAAGCTTGGATTTATCGCTCAAGAAATCGGTAGAGAAGTAAACACTTTAGGTTCAAAAGCCAACCACCAAGAGATTCAAAAGATTGTGGTGGAAATGAAAGATCAGTTGGAGAAAATTAAAGAACAGATATTGAATACGCTTTAATAAAAGTATTCCTTTTCAGTTTTATAAATGATTTTATCGACTAAAAAGTAACTTATTGAAGTAGGATTGTTTTTCGTATCATAGATGATTGTCCATTTTTTATTTTCTACTTTTTTTGACCTGTAATCATAGCCTACTTTATAAGCTAGATTGCCGTTTTTGTCGTAAACAAATTTTGTAATAGCTTTATTTTCAAGAGAATCAAAAGAAGTTCTTGTTATAGTGTCACTACTGTAAGAGTATTGTTTTATGACAATTAATTCGCCAGAGGAAAAGTAATTGTTGTAAGCAATTACATAACCATCATCATTTAGAAAACAGCAAGCGTACTTTTCGCCAACGGTTCTTTTTGAAAAAATAAGTCGATTCAAAGAATCATATCGGTAATATTCTGAATAAACCAACTTTTCTCTAAAGATAATAGTGAGCTTTGTAGCTCTATTCAATGAATCATAAAATAATTCCCAGACTTTTTTACCAGAACAAACTCCACAAGAATCTTTGTTAAAAGACGTTTTTAATACTTTACAATGACTTTCATAAGAAGGGCCAAAAATTTCCTCAAAAAGTATTTGCCGAGGTGTTTTTTCCTTTTCAACATATTTCCCATCTTTATAAAAGATAGTATCATAGTTTTTAGCAATTAAATTTTCATTACTATCGAATCTCGAAAACATTGTGTTTACTTTATTGTAAGTAATTTCTCGTTCGTACCTAAGTGAACTTTCAGTTAAAAAGAAATGAGGATTGTTTTGACCAATACAAAGTATTGGAATAAGAATTAATAGGGTGAGAATAAATTTTTTCATTTCAATAATTAACGTCAATACTTAGAATATATTACATCCTAATATTCACAATATCAGCTTCCAATTCAGCTTTTATAGTACTATCAGCAATGCTTAATGGAAGTCTTTGTGGAGCCATTAAATTTGGGTTTTCAAAAGGGTTTGATAATAAATCATACAAAGCCTCTGAACCATCATCAAACATAATGTATTTGTGGGTAGCGTTTCTAATCGTATAATCTGTGTTGGTATTTGTAGTATTTCCAACCTCAGAATAAATATAGTTTTTTGGTAAGTAACCAGCCTCAGAAAATGTTCTTTTTATACTTTTACTGTCGTTAATTTCTGAAGTTCCAGTTCCAGCTAAATCAGCAATCGTAGCAAATAAATCTACTGTTCCTACAAATGCATCATCCGTTTCGTTCATTCTATTTACTCCAGCTCCAGAAACTATCAAAGGTGTATTTATTCCACCTTGATACACTGATCCTTTTGATCTTTGCGAAGCATATTGCTGTACAACTTGACCTGTAGTTCCATTATCTCCAATAAAAATAATAATCGTATTGTCTTTTTCTGATTGTGACATGGAGTTGATGAATCGTCCCATTTCGCTATCCATTGCTTCTATCATTGCCATGAAATAAGGCTGTGGATTTGCAGCAATACTTGCAGCATCAGATGGTAATATTCCTTGTGAATGAAGACTATCTGGTGGTAAATGAAAAGGAGTGTGTGGAGCTGTGTAAGCTAACCATAAAAACCAAGGCTTAGTTTGAGCATCTTTCCAATCGATAGCTAAATCGGTAATTTTTGTTGTTATGTAATCTGTGTTAGTTGTAGTAACGCCATTTTCTGTAAGATTCCAGTTCGTGTATGAGCCAGCAGCTCCAGTTAGTAATCCTGCATAATATCCAACACCCATATCAGTTGGGTGAGAAGGCGTTCTTGATAAATGCCATTTTCCAATTACTGCTGTTGCATAGGCATTTCCGGTTTGGCTACTTATATGAGATTGAAGAGAAGTTTCAGTAGTTGATAAAGGGTCGCCAACTTTTACAACATTAGTTCTAAACCCATATTTACCTGTTAAAATACTAGCTCTAGTGGGAGTACAAGTTGGGTACGACCAAAAGTTATTATACCTCACTCCAGTATTTATAATCTGCTGAAGATTAGGCATATTTGGTTTTACTGTCCCAATATTATAACCAGGAGTAGCATCCAATCCCATATCGTCTGCAATTATTAACAAGATGTTTGGTTTAGTTGCAACAGTAGTTGTTGTAGTACTACATTCTAATTCAGATTCTTTGTCTTTTTTGCAATTAATAAGAGCAAAGACAGCTAAGGAAAATAAAAGTATTTTTTTCATAATAGGAAAGTTATGTCCTTTGGACGACATCTCAAAGTCTTTCCTTTTAAATATTATAACTCTTTCATAAACTTTTCAGCCGCTTCCAAATGTCCATTTCGCTTTTCGGGAGATTGGTTGTCAAAGTTTCTAACCAACATTCCTAGCCTCGGGTTTTTTACAAAGAAATCTTTGTGCACGTGCATAAATCTCCAGAATAATCCATCCCAAGTGGCTTGCCAATCGCCTGCTTTTTTGTAATTGCTCATTTTTATCACGTAATTACTTCCGCTAATGTAGGGCTTGGTAGCAAAGAAACCTCCATCTGCAAATTGGCTCATTCCATATACATTAGGAACCATTACCCAATCGTAGGAATCTATAAATAATTCCATAAACCATTGGTAAACTTCGTCTGGATCAAACTCGCAAAGAAGCATAAAATTTCCCAAAATCATCAGTCGTTCAATGTGATGGCAATACCCAGTTTTAAGCACTTTTTTTATGGCATCATCCACAGGAACTATTCCAGTTGTTCCATCATAAAATGAAGCAGGTATTTTTCGAGTAAATCCCCAATAGTTTTTAATTCTAGATTCTCGCCCTTTGGCTTCATACATTCCTCTAATGAACTCTCTCCAGCCCATTATTTGTCTTACAAATCCTTCTAAAGAATTTAACGGAACGTTCTGCTTTTTGGCAAAGTTAATGGCTTTTTCAATGATGTATTTTGGTTGAATAAATCCAACATTAAGCATTGGAGTAAGCATACTGTGATTCAAGAAAATTTCTTCTTTTACAATCGCATCTTCATAATCGCCAAACTCGTGAAATCGGGTTTCCAAAAACTGATTGAGCCAAGCCTCTGTTTGTTCAAAAGTTACTGGATAGTAAGTCTCTTTATTGATTTCTCCGTAGTTGTCTTTAAAGTTCTTCTCTACATACCCCAAGGCTTCTTTATGGAACTCAGTTGCTTCAGGGAAGTGAATAGTAGGAGGAGTTTTTTTAGCTGGATATTTTTTTCTGTTATCACCATCAAAAGATAATTTCCCTCCTTCGTAGCCTCCTTCTTCATCCATCAAAATATTTAGCCTTGTTCGCTCACTTTTATAAAAACTAGTTTGAAAAAACTTCTTTTTTGTCGGTTTAAAAAAAGTGCTTAAATCCTCTTTTGAATTGATAAACAATAATGTAGGAGATTCAATTTTCTTTAAATTGAACTTTTCTATCCCTTCGTTTAGTCTTTTTTCTAAGTTGTAATCCGTAGGATTTCGATAACAAAGAGTTTCAATACCTTCTTTGTTCAAGTGAGGAATTAATTTCCTAATGTCGGATAATTCGCTTTTGGCTTCAATGTAATTCACAGCTATTCCATTGGCTTCCAAATGCTGTTTGTAAAACTGCATAGTAGCTCTATGAAACGCAATTTTTTGCTTGTGAAATTTATATTGGCTAAAAAATAAATATTCCTCAATCAAGTAAATAGGAGCCCCATTTTCAAATAGAGACAAGTCTTGATGTAATTGATGTGGAAAAACTAAGTTTGCTTTACTCATTCTTTTTTGGTTTGTTTCTTCTGCATTTTTCACTGCAATACTTCACTTCATCCCAAACCTTTTCCCATTTCTTGCGCCAAGTAAATGGTCTTTCGCATACAAGGCAAATTTTTGTTGGGAGATGTTGCTTTTTCAAATGTTAGTTGTTTTTAAAATCAGGAACTTCGCTTACTCGTGCGTAAGGAAAAGAACCGATTTTTTCTAATTTGTAGTAGCTGTTTAAACCAGATATACCTGTAACTTCGGCTTCTGCCAAATCAATATATCCTTTATCGTTTAGTGCTTCATCAGGGATGATTACGTGTTCTACTTCTCCAATTACCAGAATAGTTCCGTTTATTTCTATTGGGATACTTTCTACGTATTTCATTCCAAGTTTTATTCCGCTTTCTTTTACAAAAGGTGCTTTAAAATCAAATAGATATTCTTCTGTAAGTCCACATGCATCAAATTCAGATACATCTGTATCAAACTTTGCTGAAGTGTAATGGGCTTTTTTGACAAAGCCTTCTCCAACATGATTAATTGTATAATGTCCGTTTTCAAGAATATTATCGTAGGTGTTTCTTGGTACTTCGCCTGTTGGCCTAGCAATAAAACCTATTAATGCAGGATTACTTCCCAAATGAACGATAGAGCTGAAAATGGCCACATTAGATAATTTATCTTTAGATACTGTTCCAATTAAATTTGCAGGTTTAATTCCAGATATAGAGTTAATTATGTTGAGTTTTTTTACTCTGTCTGTCTCTTCTAAGTCTTTTTTAGTTAGATGCATTTCTTATTTATTTCTAGTGTGTAAAGTGACTATTCTTCGTTTATTCTCGCGTACTTCTTTCGTTTTTCTGTGTCCCCAAATTTTTGCTTTGGCTACTTTTGCTGTTTCTTTCAAGTCAACAATTGGATGAGGATAATCCTCTCCCAAAGTTATTCCACAATCAATTAAATCAATAGCAGTTGCTTTCCAAGGTTCGTGAATAAATCTGTCTGGGAAATCTCTCAACTCTGGCACCCATTTTTTGATAAAAATCCCCTCAGGATCATTGTCTTGCGATTGCTTAATAGGATTATACATTCTTACCGTATTTATCCCTGTTGTACCAGCTTGCATCTGGAATTGAGGATAGTGAATCCCTGGTTCGTAATCCAAAAATTGCTGAGCTAAATGATAAACCCCTTTTCGCCAATCGTTATCTAAATTAAAACAAAGAAAGGAAACGAGCATAGCACGCATTCTAAAATTTATCCAACCTGTTTCGATAACTGCTCGCATGCATGCATCCACCAAAGGATAACCAGTTTTGGCATTTTTCCAAGCTTCAAGAAATTCAGGTTTGTTAGCGTATCCCATTGTTTCGTAACCAGGATTTAAGCAATCTGTTTCGTATTCACATTCTACTTCAAACTTCTGAATAAAATGACAATGCCATTTTAATCTAGTGAGCATTCCATCAAAAGGGCGTTTGTTTCTGCGGTAATTTGGGTTAGAAACCACAAACTGTGAAGCTTGCTTTACAGAAAGGTTTCCCCAAGAAATATAAGGCGAAATTCGCCCGCAAGAAAGTCGACTTTCTGTTGGTTTAGAAATGTGTCGGTTGTAATTTCTTCCTCGGTCTTTAACGAATGATTGTAAGTATTTCCAACCGTTTTTCTCTCCAGCTGGCTGAAAAAAGTTAGGATAGTTTTCTAGTATATTTTTAAATTCTTGAGGAAAAGTAAAAGGATGATCTATCGTCATCTCTTCTTTTTGAGAGTAGGTATTTGTCAAAGCAACTTGATTCATTGTTTGGTACCATATTTTGTCCCAGTTGGCTCTGTTTTTTATTCCTCTTAGCACATTGTCTCTTTGAGATTGTTGCCAATTTATTCCTTTTGAATCTAGGATTTTCTTAATTGCTTTATCTCTTTTCCAAGTCAATTTTATTCCGCTTTCGCGATAACTAAATACATTTTGAACGGAATAATTAGAGGTAAAATAAGTAAAAATCTCAATTGCTTCTCCATGGCATTCAGTAACCGATTGATTAGTTTTTGTTAAGGTTTCATTCATCTGTTTTACTGAATGATAACAAAATTGCAAGTGCCTATCCGAAGTATCTGGATATTCGATTAGGGAAGGTTCGTAAAGAAAAAGTATGATGTAGGGCAGTGCCGAATCTTCAGCAAGTTTCAGAGGAACATGATCTTGAGTACGCAAATCACGTTTTAGCCAAACGATATTCACCTCAGGGTTACTCACAGCTGCAGTTGTTTTTTTACTTTTTTCCAATACCCAAAAAAAGATTTGAAATCTCCTTGTACATCAGGTGAAATCCAATCTCTTGAGTCCTCAATTCCTTTAAAATGATTGTTGGTAGGATGCTCCTTAAAATAAGCTTGTATTGGTTTAAATTTACTTTCAAAGTCAAAAAACTCTCCAATAAATACCTGGCAGTTTTCTATGTTTTCTATCAAGTCAGTTACAAACTGGATGCACTTATCACCAACAGGATATTTCTTAAAAAATGAAGGTTCAAGTAATAGTATTCGATTCATTTCTTGTTCTTTTCTCCAATTAGGATCTAAATTGTAATAAGTATAAATTGCTGTTGGAATTTCTTCATTCAACACAATTTGGCTGGTTTTTGGAAGATTAGTTTTTAGTTCAACATCAGTTATTTCTTCTAATTCTTTTGGAACAGCAATGTTAGCTAACTCATCATATCCAATATCCAAGAAAGTGTCTTTGTCATCAGTCTTACAGTATTTATTTATATTTTCTTGATTAGCAATGTATTGTTTATTACTATTTGTTCCTGCAACCCATTGCCAGCTTAGTGCATTACTCGCCCAGTCTCCATCAAGTAAGTGGTAGTACATCCATTGAGCAGGATATCTCCAATGGTTTTTGCCAATATTACAAGTTATTGCTGCAGTATACATCCTCAAGTGGTTGTGCATATAGCCAGTATCATAAAGAGTTTCTATACCTTCATCTATTGCTGTTACACCAGTTCTTCTGTGCAATAATGAAATAGAAATTGATTGGTGAATGGCTCCTTTTTGTTCAGATCTTAAGTCTTGATCAATTTCAATTCCTTTATTTATCCAAATTTGTTGCCAATAGTCTCTCCAAGCTAATTCTTGAAGCATTTTTTCAATCTGGTAAGGTTTATATCCCAAAGTCATTACATGATCAAAAACTTGCTTAGTAGAAATTACTCCACGAGAAATATAAGGGGATAAATAAGTGACTTTTCCATCCAAAAAATTACGTGATTTGCAATAGGCCACTGGTTCAATCTCTTGAATACGCTTTAGTATAGAATCGTAATCTGTCGGGAAATTCATTTATCTTTTGGATATTTTATTATGAGTAATTGTTCTTTGTCTGGTGCATTTAAATCGGTCAATGTCTGGATTTCTTTTTTTCAAATGCTTTTGACTCACTCCGCTATTCACTCGTTTTCGCCAAAGGTTAAAACTCTTACGTTTTAGTGAATTACGCATTATTTTAATTACTTCGCCTTCGGGTGTACCAAACTGAAATTCAATGGCTTCAAAAGGAGTTCTGTCCTCCCAAGCCATTTCTATTATTCTATTTATGTCTAATTCCGAAAGTTCTGTTTTCATTGATGTGTTGTTAGTTTAGTTCGACAAAAATTTTTTTTCGATTAGTTCGGTAATTGCATCCCAAAGCTCTATCCTTTTACTAAGAGATTGTTTCGCTATAAGTAACGTTTCTTCCCATTTTACTTTGTCATTTTCACACAATGCTGAGATCATTTTCAAAGAAAGTGGTCCATGCTCATCGCCATCTAATTCAATGTGTCTTTCTAAGTAATAGGTAAGTTTGTTGTACCGTTTATTGTTTGAGTCAGAGTTTTTCAGAATTTCTATAAACATATCGGGAATTACATCTTCTCGGCCAAATGTAAAGGCGGAGGCAACCAGATGAGGTTGGTTACTGTCGATTATAGAGAATGTAAACTTAACAAAATCAGCTACTCTCTGGTCTACATTTATTTCGTTAAGTGCTTGATCAACGGTCCGACCTGACTCAACTTTATCAATAAAAGAATTAATTTCGTGGGCATCAGCACCCAATTGACCCATGGCTTCCAAGTACATTTCAAAGTGACTCTTTGGTTCATTTAATTCATTAATGTCACTCTCTTCCCCATGAACAATTTCATTTATAAATCGGGCTAAAATTGAATCTTTAGGGGGTGTCCAAGGAGTTCTTGTAGTTGTTAAATTGATTTGTAAATTTTTCAAAAGCGACATAAAATCCCAAACCGCAAAAACGTGGTTTTCCATAAAGACTTTGATATCATCTATGTTTTCAAGGTTTCTATAAAGCGGATGATTTTTCAACTCGTTTCTTAAGTCAGAAATTTCATTTTCAATATATTCTATATTATTCATGTTGTTATTAGCTTATCAGTTGGTTTTTTACTTGTCAATTGGTAAAGGTGGATTTGTTTGTGATTAAGTTGCTTGTCCTCCCACAGATTTAGTCAACGACAAGTGTTTCATTAATTTTATTCTTGTCAAATAACTCCTTTTATATCTATTCCTAGGAAGTTTTACAAAGGAGTCGCAAAGTTTTACAAAGTTGATTCTATTTTTATCCTAAACTCCTTTCCCTTGGTGAGCCAGAGTTGGTGAATGGGATTTTTTTCTTGGTCGTTCTGTTTTAGATACATTTTTACTCCGTAATTACTTCATAAAACTACTCGGACGGACACTCGCTCATCGTTTTTTATGAGACTTTTGTATTCATAGGTCTGTAATCTTTGTTCTATTCTCTACTTTCTTTGTTCTTATTCCTAGTCAGTTCAAGTGTCCCTCTTTTCACAGGGATGTATTGTGAACTATCCTCCAAACTTCCCATACTTTTTCTCCAAAGCAATTGTTCTGTAATCAAAAATCTCATTCAATTTTTTCTTAATAAAAAGAGTGTTTGCAATAGCGCCTAAAAATCCCAGGGGTGGAATATAGGTAACAATATCTTTCATTAAAACTCCTCCTTCTGTTGGTTCAATAAAGTGCTGATGGTGCCACATTTTGTATGGACCAACCCTTTGTTCATCAATAAAAAACTCCATGTCTTGTACTTGAGTAATTTCCGTCATCCAGGGAGTTTTAATTCCCAAAAGTGGTTTTACTACGTAAGTAATAATCATACCAGGATACATTTTTTTATCACTGTCTTTAGAGGTAATATCAAAACCCATATACTCGGGGGTAATCTCCTTCAAGTTTTTTGGCGAAGAAATAAAATCCCAAACCTCTTCCATAGTGGCCGGTACTTTTTGTTCTTGTATGTATTGGTAAAATGCCATTAATTAGTTTTTTAGTTCTTCAATTTTCTTTAAAACCTCTTCTGCTTCTGCAGTTTTTTCGTCACTCTTTGTTCTATTTGTTTTCGATAAATCAAAAGCGTCTTTCATCAATTTTGCGTATTCCTCTTGAAGTTTATCTGCTTCAGTTTTCTTTTTAAATAATCCAAACATGGTTATAAGTTTTTGTAGTTGTTTATTTTAATATCAGATGCTTGTAACATATTCATTAGGCTATAAAGCCCAAAAAATGTTCTGTTAACATAGATGAAATGTTTGGAGCCTCTGTTTGCATCCATTTTTCTCAGTTCTGTATTCTTAGTGTATTGTTCTCCTAATTCCCCAATCTTATTAAAAAACACTTCGTTACTAAAGTCAAAGGTTTCTTCGTGGAATGGTTTAGCAAACCAACTCAATAATTCATGAAACATCTGTGAGAAAAATTCTACTTCTTCCTTAGTATCTGTTTCTTTCAATATTTCTAATTCATACATTTTAGCTTCAAATATTTCTTTGTTAGCTAATGTATCTTTCTTAATAAGTTCAAAATAAGGAGCATGAAAGTCTTCGGGTATAATTTTCATGCACCCAAAATCTAGTGCAATTAGCTCTTCCATCTCAGAAACTAAGAAGTTTCCTGGATGCGGATCTGCGTGTACTTTTTTCAAAACATGCATTTGATACATATAAAAATCCCAAAGGGCTTGTCCTATCTTTTTTCCGCTTTTAGGTGTTGTAGTATATTCTGACAAATGCTTTCCTGTCATCCAATCCATTGTTATTATCATTTCCGAAGAAAATTTAGAATAATATTTAGGAAACAAAAGGTTTGGAATATTTTTACATGCTTCAGAAATTTCTTTACTCGATTCTAATTCAAGTAGATAATTAGTTTCCTCCATTAGTTTATCTTCCACTTCTTGAAAATACTTGGTAGAGTCCTTTGTTGAAATATTAAGAATTCTTAAAGCAACTGGTTTTACTAATTTAAGATCTGAACTTATACTTTGGGATACACCTGGATATTGAATTTTTACTGCTAATTCCTGACCATCCTTTTTAGCTTTGTGAACTTGACCTATGCTTGCTGCATTAGTAGATTCAGAATTAAACTCGTCAAAAACTTCATTTGGTGTTTTGCCAAAGTACTTTTTAAAAGTTTTGATTACCAAAGGTGGTGAAAGTGGTGGAACTGAAAATTGTGACAGAGAGAATTTTTCGACATAAGCAGCTGGCATTATGGATTTTTCCATACTTAGCATTTGTGCAACTTTCAAGGCGCTTCCTTTTAGTTGTTTTAGGCTATTGTATATATCTTCTGCATTATCCTTATTTAGTTGTTCTCTGGCGTCTTCTTCTGTTTTAACAAGCTTACTTCCGTAATACTTTAAATAGTTCACTCCAACTTTTGCTCCTGTTCCAACAAGTTTGCTTGCTCGTCTTATTTTAGATATAGGAATGCTGTCAATAGTTTCCATATTTCTTTATTTTTTGAATTCTTTAAGAAGAAATTTCCCTAGATCAAGAACACTTTCTAGTGGCTTTATATCTTGTAATTGAAATCCTGTTGTAACTAGTTTCTCTATTAACACATCTGTTTTTTCAAAGCTTGATGAAGTATCTTTTTTCCAGTACGCTATGATAAATGCGAATTGACCCCAATAGGCTTCAGCAATACTTTTTTGTTTAAATGTTTCAATCCTATCTTCAGGGATAATTATCGTTTCAATATCAATCGAATGAATGAATTCTTTAAAGTGTTTTCCTAATCTCTTAGTTACACCCAATCCTTTCATTTTATCGTGAGCTATTGCTTGTAGCACATAGCTTCTGTTCTTAGTAAGAATCTCAAAAAACGTGTAGTAGAAACTCAATAATTTATTTTGAGCATCAAACGTTTGGTATTCTTCATTCTTTTCAAGAAGCGTAAGAGTTTGCGTAAAAAACTCGCAAAAAATTTCTTTTTCTAATTCTTCAAATGTTGGGAAATAAGCGTAAAAGTCGCTTTCGCTCATTTCATTTTCTTTCGCAAACTTGAATACATTATGTGGCTTTTTTCCGTGCTCTAGCACATAGTGCATATAGCTGGTAATAATTGCCTCTCTGTGGTTTACTGCTGTTTCTTCCATAGTTAAATGTTGTGTTTATTTGTTATCCTTTTACTGAAGACATTCCTCCATCTGCATGAATTATTTGTCCTGTAATCCAAGCCGATTTTTCTGATAATAAAAACGCTCCTAATTGAGCAATGTTTTCTGGATTACCAATTGTTTTTAAAGGGTGCCTTTGTGCATTTGCTTCCTTCTTTTCGTCAGTACTCAATAACTTTCCTGCAAGTGGTGTGTCGGTTAAAGAAGGAGCTATAGCATTTACTCTGATAGTTGGAGCAAACTCTGCAGCTAATGAACGAGTAAGACCTTCAATCGCTCCTTTGGAAGCTGCAACTTGTGCATGAAAGTTGAATCCGTTTTGTACGGCAACAGTCGAGAAAAATAGGATAGAAGAGTTTCCGGCTGCTTTTAGGTTTGGCAATACTTTTTGTATCACTTTCACTGCTCCATTAACTTGTAGTTCAAAGTCCTCGGCAAATTGTGCAGGTTTTATTCTTTTGAAAGGCATTAGGTTAATGCTTCCTGGGCAATATGCAACTCCATGAATTTCGTCTGGTAAATCTTCAAATTCTAGTTCATCTGCTGTTACATCCAAGTGATAATAACTTACGCTAGCTATTGAGCTCTCAGTTTCGTTTTTGTTGAAAGTAGCATACACTTCTCCTTCAAGAGCCATTTGCTCTGTCAATGCTTTTCCGATTCCCGAGGAACCTCCAATAATTAGGTAGTTTTTCATATTGTTTAACTTATTTAGCACAAAGTTAAACAAAATTACAGCATGAAGTACCTTAAATGCTTAGAATTTCAAATTCAATCCAATTAATAGATTAGTAGTTGCTTGAGGATAAAACCCCATGTCAGTTATTGGATCGCTTCCATCAAAAGTATATCTATATACCCATGCATTGGCAGAATACAATTGATTGGTAAGGTTATAAATAGAACCAAAAATGGTAATCTTATCCAATCCTGTTCTGAATTTGATATCGTAATTAATTCGTAAATCATGAACAAAATATGCATCCAACATTCTGTCACTACTACCTGTGTTATCGACAAATTGCTCTCCAACATACTTACTTATCAGTGATATGCTTAGGTTATCAATTCTATTTGCCATTCTTGGTCCATCAAATTGTTTGTAAGGAAAAAATTCAATTATACTACTTGCAATTATACTAGGGGAAAAAGCTAAGGCCGTATTTTCATAGTCGATTCCTTCGCTTACACCAATATAAGCAAAATTGGAATCGTAAGCTTCTACATATTCTGTCCAATTTTGGATTCTGTTTTGACTTATTGTTATGTTTCCACTCCATTTTAGTCCTTTAGTGATTTGAACCCCTCCTTCAATTTCAATTCCCATTCTGTAGGAGTCTTTAATGTTTGTTCTTACAGATGCGCCCACATCATTAAGTGCTCCAGTAGATACCAATTGGTTTTTGTACAGCATGTAATATCCATTTACGCTTAATGCATATTTAGATTTTGATCTTTTAAATCCTAGTTCTAGGTCGTACAAAGTTTCAGCCTCTGGTTGGGAAGTAGGAGTGGATTCAGTCATATCATCTCTGTTCGGCTCTTTGTTGGCAACTGCAAGTAGTGTGTAAAACTTTGTACTAGAGTTAACAGAATAAGAGGCTCCAACTTTAGGATTAAAAAACAAGAAACTTGCATCTTGTTGTACGTTTCGTTTTTCATTATCAAACCCTAAAAAATTATAATTTATTTGTCTCACTTGTAAGTCCAAAAATGTATTCACTTTTTTTGAAACTTGAATATTAGTTTTAGAATAGATGTTTCCGTCTGTTTTGGTAGCATTGTTTTCATAATATCTGTCTCTAATATCAAGGTTGTTTGAATATCTTGCCCAAATTACTTCACCAAAATGATCTCCATCATAAATGTTATATCCACCTCCAAGAATGGTTTTTATTCTTGAGTTTGGAGTGTATTTCAAAGTAAAAACTCCTCCGTAATAATCATTATCTAACCATCTTCTTCTTATTAAATCGGTAGTAGTGATAGTTACATTTGTACTGTCATTAATATATTTTACTATTGGGTCAATTCCATAATCAGCCATATCTTCTGCACCCTTAAATTGCTCAAAGTATCCTTGTCCTTTGGTATAATGTAAAGCTGTATTTAAAAACAATTTACTGTTTATTTTTCTGTCGTAAAACAGCTGGTAATGAGTTTGCTGGTAATTATCTACTTCGTTCTCATAAGTGTAGGTATTGTAAGTTCTGTTAGTTTCCAATGAATCTCTAGGAATACCTCCCCAAGCTTGATAAGTCACTTCTTTACCAGAAAAAGTAATGAATTTTATGTTGTTTTTACCTGAAGCATATTGCCCTGAAAAGAAATAAGATTGTAAATCAGAAGAGGCTCTATCTACAAAGCCATCCGATTGAATATTAGATAATCTTCCTTCGAAAGAAAATTTCCTATTAATAATTCCCGTTCCAAACTTCACTGTGTTTCTTATTGTTCCAAAAGAACCGATAGAATTGTTTACTTCTGCATAAGGAGTTTCGCTTCGGAAATCGGTATATAGATTTACTGATGCTCCAAAAGCACCAACTCCATTTGTTGAAGTACCTGCACCTCTTTGAATATCTATACTTTCGATTGAGGAAGCAAAATCGGGCATATTTACAAAAAACACTCCGTGAGATTCAGCATCATTTACTGGAATTCCGTTAATAGTTACATTAATCCTTGAAGCGTCAGTTCCTCTAATTCTCATATAGGTGTAACCAATTCCTGCTCCTGCATCAGACGTTACAACCATAGATGGAGATTGTTGAAGCAAGTAGGGGATATCTTGACCTAAATTGTTTTTTTCTATTTCTTTTTTTGTAATTGTTGTGTAAGTAGTTGGAGTGTTTTCTTCTATTCTTGAACTGCTCACTGTAACTTCATTTATCATTGATCTTTTTCTTGATAATGTTACAGATGCAGGCATGTCTTTGTTTTTTAATATTACTCCATATCTTAACGGTTTGTATCCTACATACTGGTAGTTAAGATTGTAAGTGCCAGGTTTTAGATTAGTAAATTCAAAGTAACCATCTCCGTTAGTTGTTGCTACATATTTAGAATTCTCTAATTGGATTGTTGCCCAAGGAAGAGGTTCTTTTTCTTGATTGTAAACTGTTCCCGAAATTTTGAATTGGGAGTAAGAGATTACTGAAAGTAAAATTGTGGTGAAAATTAGGGTAATTTTTCTCATGGAATTGGTTTAAAATAATTTAAATAAATTTCCAAGAGGTGCACCTAATTTAACGGGTAAGCGTAACTTACCTTTAAAATCCCTTCTATGAATTACCACAGCAGGTTCGATGGGTATAATCTCAGCCCGAAAAAAAATGGGCACCCCTTAGTTGGGACAAAGGTATATTATTTTTAGTTAATAATAAAAATTATATCTTTGATTTGAACAAAATTAAACTTTCTATGAAACTAAAATTTATCGTTTTTATAATGCTAGCAATAGGTTTGTCTAGTTGTGGGTTAAAAAAGCAAGTGTCTGATTTATCTACAAAAAATAAAGACTTAATAACTCAAGTAAGTGAATTGACACAATTGAAAAAAGACAAGGAGCTTGAAGTAGATTTCTTATTAGGTAGAGTTCAAGAATTAGAAAATAATCCTGATGAATTAGATTTACAGAGTGAAGTAATTGTAAATTCAGCAGAAATAATGCCTGCTTATTCAGGAGAACAATCTATAAATGAGTTTTTGGATGTGACTTTAGCTGATATGGGAGCTAATGGAAATGGACAAACTGTTTATGTGGAAATGATTGTGTTTGAAAATGGTGAGTTATCGAGAATGAAACCTGTAAGAAGTGTTTCTTCATCACTTGATTCGCAGGCTGTAACTGCTCTTAAAAAATCATCACCTTGGACACCAGGAATAATTAACGGAAATAAAGTAAAAGTAAGAATGGTAATTCCAGTAACCTTTAAATAAAAATTATGTACGGAAAATTAAAAGATCACCTTCAAACAGAATTGGAGGAAATAAAAAATGCTGGTTTATATAAATCAGAAAGAGTTATTGTAAACCCTCAATCTGCAGAGATTGAAGTAAGTACGGGTGATAATGTGCTAAACTTTTGTGCAAACAATTACCTTGGTTTGTCTTCTCACCCAGATGTGATAAAAGCAGCTAAAGATACTTTAGATTCGCATGGATTCGGAATGTCATCTGTTCGTTTTATTTGTGGAACACAAGATATTCATAAAGAATTGGAGAAGAACATTTCTGATTTTTACGGAACTGAGGATACTATTTTATATGCTGCTGCTTTTGATGCAAATGGAGGTGTTTTTGAACCTCTTTTTGGAAAAGAAGATGCGATAATTTCTGATGCTTTGAATCATGCATCTATTATTGATGGAGTAAGATTATGTAAAGCTGCTAGATACAGGTATGCTCACTCTGACATGGCTGATTTGGAAGAGCAATTGATTAAGGCTCAAGAACAAAGACACAGAATTATTGTAACGGATGGAGTTTTCTCTATGGATGGTGATTTAGCAAAAATGGATGAAATTTGTGCTTTGGCTGATAAATATGATGCATTGGTAATGACAGATGAATGTCATTCGGCAGGATTTATTGGAAAGACAGGAAGAGGAGTACCAGAACACTTTGGTGTGATGGATAAAGTAGATATTGTAACAGGAACTTTAGGGAAAGCTCTTGGTGGTGCAATGGGAGGATACACAACTGGTAAAAAAGAAATTATAGATATGTTGAGACAAAGATCTCGTCCTTATTTATTTTCTAATTCATTGGCTCCAGCAATAGTTGGTGCATCCAATAAAGTATTCGAAATTTTATCCAAAAGTACTGATTTAAGAGACAAATTAGAATCGAATAAAGATTATTTTAAAGCTAAAATAAAAGCTGCAGGATTCGATATTAAAGAAGGTGATTCACCAATCATTCCTATTATGTTGTATGATGCTAAACTATCACAAGATTTTAGTAATGAACTTCTTGAAGAAGGGATTTATGTGATTGGATTCTATTATCCTGTAGTGCCAAAAGGAGCTGCAAGAATAAGAGTTCAGATATCTGCAGGGCATGAAATGGAACATTTAGATAAAGCGATTGAAGCTTTTACTAAAGTAGGGAAGAAGTTGGGAGTGATATAAATTAATGACTCCGCACGAACGAAATACTAAGACTGAAGAGGTAATCTCTTGGATGGAAAATGGACTTCGCAAAGAAGAGGCTGTGTTTGAGCTGAGAAGCGAAAATATTGGTTTAGTAACAGCAGATGCAATAGTTAATAAATCCTTTAGTACTCTTGTAAAAGCTTACACCAAAGAAATTGTATTAATCCTTAAGAAGGATAGTACAAAAGATATTGATGCTTTACTTAAAGAAAAAGTACCTGCTCATTTTATTAAAAATGTTCAGCCAATTGTAGAAGAAAAGTATACTAGAGCTATAAGGGAAGAAGTTATTGCGAAGCTTCATTTTGAAGAGCCTATCAAAAATATTATTGATCAATATCAAAATAATAGAATCTCTAGAAGCCTTATAAAAAAATGGATTATTTCATTTTACGATAATTTAAATAGTCGAGAAAGAAGAGTTAAAAAATCTATTGTTGTAAGTGGTTTTTTTCTTCTATTATTAGGAGGTATTTTCTTTCTTCTACTTGAGTTTGCACCTTATAGAAAAATGGGGATAAGGCTTTCTGTTTATGCTTTTTTCTTTGCTTTGTGTGGAGTTGGTATGTTTCTTTATGGTTTGTTTAAACCAGTTTCTGATTACCCAAAAATTTAAAATTATTGTGCATAAAAAAAGCCATTAACTTATAGTTAATGGCTTTTTTCTTGTTCGAAACGAACTAATTATTTTGGAGCGTTCTTGCTGTATTTAGCTACAACTTTTACTGCTTTTTCTACTTGTCCTTTGTTATAGTTTAAGTTTTCTTGATTCTTAACTATTTTCTTTGCTACTCTAATTTTCATAATGCTTGTTTTTTTATCGGATTGCAAATATATAAATTATTTATTTATCCTACTCTTTTTAAGCTATTTTTTGAACTATTTATTGTTTAATAATCTTTTTTGTAACTGAATTAGTGCCAGTTTGTATTCTCAGCAAGTAAATTCCACTTGATAAATTAGTCAGGTCAATCTCAGTTTTAGTATTATTTATTGAATATTCGGCTATTAATTTTCCTTCTTTAGAATAGAGGGAAACATTTTTAATTGCAGAGTTCGAGGTTTCAAGTGTTACAAAGTTTGCAACAGGATTAGGATAAATAGATACATCTAATAGAGTTTTTTCTTCTAAAGAAACAGTTACATATTCCAATTTCCATACTTTATTTGTCACTTCTTGATTGCCTATCATTCCTCCAACAATATATTTGGTGTTTCCAAAATCTGCAATTCCTCTTAAATCCATTGGTAAAGAATCTCCATAAATAAATTTATAGCTCAATGAAGAGTCTGATGTGTTGTAATAAATATTTCTATTAGTTGCAGAAACTCCACCTGATCCATTATACGCTATTCCATTGTAGTTATAAGTAACTTCTGATCCACCAAGCCAGTTTATTCCTCTTGAATTCCCTATACAAGCTGAGCGATAACATGCAGTGGAAGGATTAATTGTAGAGTCTCTCCAAGTAATCTGTGTTGGGTTCTGAGGATTTATTACTCCAACTCTCAGTATATTTTGAATAGGGAAGCCAAAGCCACTAGAAGATCCTCCATAATAGTAAATGGTATTGCCTACTATTGTTCCTGATGCACCAAAAGATTTAAATCGATTGTTATTTGGAACTGGGTTTCCAGTACTCCAAGTATCGGTTTTAGGATTGTAAATTTGTACGTTTGGTATATTTCCTGAGTTACTCCAGCCAGTAATTACATAAATCAAACTATCATTCCAAACTGCTTGCACATGATCATCTGTGGATACTGGAATAGTTGCTCCATCAGATAAATAGCTGTTCGTGTTTATATTAAATCTATGGATATCATCAGAAGAAATTTCTGATCCATTTTGAAATACATAATATCCTCCAATAATGTAAATAATACTGTCTATGGTACTTGCTCCGGCTGCTACTTTTCCTCTTGTATCTGGTAAATCAGGAATAGTATCCCAAATTTGAGTTTGAGTATTGTATCTAAATGATTTTAAATGTATTCCGCTAAATGATTTAGTAGTATCAATTCCACCAAAAGAATAAACGTGAGGAATTCCATTAAGTAAACCTCCAGAAACTGCATTATTTGAAGTTTTCATTGGTGCTAATGGCTCCAAATTGGAAGTAAAGTCTTGACTAAAATTGTTTGACCAAATCAGAAATAAAGCTATTGAAAGAAATAAAGTCTTGAATTTCATCTGATTGTGATTTAATCTAATGTCTATTTTCTGAATTTTTGACTTTCGTCATATACATGCTTAAGAATTTCTAAGTCATTTTCAGTAAGTGCTATACTTCTTCTGTCCATCACTCTTTTAGCAGTGTCCATTGCTTTGTCAAATTTGTATTCTAGAGGTTTTCTTCCTCCCCAAGAGTATGATGGAATAAACTTAGACGGGAAATCTGCTCCATAGATATTTGCACTAACACCAATTACAGTTCCTGTATTGAACATAGTGTTAATTGCAGATTTTGAATGGTCTCCCATTATTAATCCACAAAATTGCAATTCTGTATCTACGTATTTTTCTTCGTTATAATTGTAAATATCAACAGATTGGTAATTATTTTTAAGATTAGAGTTATTAGTATCTGCTCCCAAATTACACCATTCTCCAAGTACAGCATTTCCTAAAAATCCATCATGTCCCTTGTTGGAGTAGCCTTGAATCATACAATTATTAACTTCACCTCCCACTTTAGAATAAGGTCCAATAGTGGTTGCTCCATATATTTTTGCTCCCATTTTTACTACTCCGTTTTCACAAACGGCAATTGGTCCTCTTAGGATACTTCCTTCCATAACTTCAGCTCCTTTAGCTATGTAAATTGGCCCAGAGGTTGTATTTAGAATCGCGCATTCAACTTTTGCACCTTCTTCTATGTAAATGTCTTCTCCAAGAATTTGATTAGTAGAAGAAGCTTCTACAAATGTTTTTTCAGATTTTATCAATTCAATATCTGCTCTTATAGCTTCATCATTTAGTTTGAATAAATCCCAAACATTCTCCACTTGAAGGAAAGTAGCTTTGGTTTCCACCATTTTGTATTCGCTCAATGCCTCTTCAATGTTTTCTGAATTAAGAGGTAAAGGATTTATAGCTATTACTTTTCCTTTTGAAGTAAGAATTTGCTTGTTTTTCAAATCTAATAAACTACTCATTAAATCATCAGAAGGCAATATAGAACCATTAATTCCAATTGAATTTTCTTCGGTTGCAGAACCAAATTTTTTAGACAAGTAGTCCTGAGTTTTAACCTGAATAGGATTCTCAATGTAATGTTCCCACTTTTCTTTAATGGTTAAAATTCCTATTCTTAACTCACAAACTGGACGAGTATAAGTAAGAGGAAGTAAATTTTTGTGATAGATTCCATCAAATAAAATAATATTCATAACACTTTTTTTAAGACATTAAACTTGCCATTTCTTCTTGAATAGACTTGGCTTTCTCTCCTGCTTTTTGAGCAAAATCTTCTCCATTACCTGCATAGATAATTCCTCTTGAAGAATTAACTAATAAACCGACATCTTTAGTCATTCCATACTTTACCACTTGGGTTAAGCTTCCTCCTTGTGCTCCAACACCCGGAACTAAAAGAAAGTGATTAGGAACAATTTTTCTTATTTCAGCTAACATTTCTGGACGAGTTGCACCAACAACATACATCATGTTTTTTTCGCTTCCCCATTCTTTAGAAGTGGAAAGTACTTTTTCAAAAACATATTCGCCAGATTCTAATTTTTGTAATTCAAAATCATCAGCACCCTTATTAGAAGTTAATGCCAAAACGATTGCCCATTTATCTTTGTGTTGTAAATAGGGTGTAACCGAATCGCTTCCCATATAAGGGGCAACTGTTACTGAGTCAAAATCATAAGTGTCGAAAAAAGTATTTGCATAGTACAAACTTGTATTACCAATGTCTCCTCTTTTTGCATCAGCAATGGTGAAAATATCATTTGGGATGTAATCAATCGTTTTTTGTAAGCTATCCCAACCTTTTGTTCCAAGCATTTCGTAAAATGCAATATTTGGTTTGTAGGCAACACAAAAATCCTTTGTTGCATCAATGATTTGCTTATTAAATTCAAAAATAGGATCCTCTGTATCTAATAAATGTTTAGGAATTTTATTCAAATCAGTGTCTAATCCTACACAGAGGAAGGATTTTTTCTTTTTGATTTGGTTAACTAATTCTGGGTAGTTCATTCTGGATTTTTTAAGCTTCAGCTCCTTCTTGCATTCTTTCTGCCATATCAGCCATTTTCAAAGCTTCAGAAATATCAGAAATATCTCCGTCAATAATATTTGAAAGATTGTATAGTGTTAAATTAATTCTGTGATCTGTAACTCTACCTTGAGCGTAGTTGTAAGTCCTTATTTTTGCAGATCTATCACTTGATGAAACTAAAGATTTACGGGTAGAAGCATCATTGGCTAATTTTTTTTGAAGCTCAATTTCATATACTCTTGAACGAAGTACAGAAAGTGCTTTGTCGTAATTTTTTAGTTTAGATTTTTGATCCTGACATTGTGCTACAACTCCTGTAGGCAAGTGAGTTAATCGTATTGCAGAATAAGTTGTGTTTACCGATTGCCCTCCAGGTCCTGATGAACAATAAGAATCTACTCTTAAATCTGCTTTTTTAATTTCTATATCAAATTCTTCTGCTTCTGGCAATACGATTACTGAGGCTGCAGAGGTATGAACTCTTCCTTGTGTTTCTGTTTGTGGAACTCTTTGTACCCTGTGAACTCCAGATTCATATTTCATTTCCCCGTATACATTCGCTCCAGAGATCTCAAAGATAACTTCTTTATATCCTCCATTTGTTCCTTCGGAAGTATCAACTATATCTACTTGCCATTTTTTTGTAGAAGCATACTTAGTGTACATTCTGTGTAAATCACCAGCAAATATACTTGCTTCATCTCCTCCAGCTCCAGCTCTAATTTCAACTACTACGTTTTTAGAGTCTTCAGGATCTTTAGGTATTAAAAGAAGTTTAATTTCTTCATTTAAAACTTCCAATTGGCTTTCACAATCAGATAATTCCTCTTTTGCCATTTCAACAAAATCAGGATCAGTTTCATTTTTAATAATGTCTCTGTTTCCTTCAATGTTAGAGTTAAGGCTTTTTAATTTGTCCAATGCTTTTACTACATCTTCCAAATCACTATATTCCTTAGTAAGCTTAACATACTGCTTCATGTCAGAAATAATCTCAGGATCAATTATCTTCTTCCCAATCTCTTCCCACCTTTCCTTTATTAATTCTAGTTTTCCAATTATGTTAGACATACTTATGTTTTATTTATTGTAAATAAATTCTCCAAACTCTGATTGTATAGTCAGTTGCTTTGAGTTATCGTTTGAATTGAATTCCTCAACTCTTCCTACTATTTGCGCATCAACTCCAAAAGAAGTAGAGATATCAATAATAGATTGTGCAATCTCCTCAGGAACGTATAGTTCCATCCTGTGTCCCATGTTAAACACTTTGTACATTTCTTCCCAAGTCGTTCCGGATTCGGCTTGTATAAGCTTAAATAAAGGTGGTAATTCGAACATGTTATCTTTAACTACATGAACGTTATCACAAAAGTGCAATACTTTGGTTTGTGCTCCACCACTGCAATGAATCATTCCATTTATCTGACCTCTGTGTGTATCCAATATTTTTTTAATAATTGGCGCATAAGTTCGAGTAGGAGATAGGACTAGTTTTCCAGCATTTATTGGACTTCCTTCTACAGAGTCTGTTAACTTTTTACTTCCTACATAAACTAAATCACTTGGTACTTTAGGATCAAAGCTCTCAGGATATTTTTCAACTAAATAATTGTTAAATACATCATGTCTAGCAGAAGTTAATCCGTTACTTCCCATTCCTCCATTGTATTCAGTTTCGTAATTTGCCTGTCCTGATGAACTTAAACCAACAATTACATTTCCTGGTTGTATGTTGTTTTCAATTACATCCGATTTTTTCATTCGGCAAGTAACAGTTGAATCAACTATTATTGTTCTAACTAAATCACCAACATCAGCAGTTTCTCCTCCTGTAGAGTAAATATTTACTCCCCACTTTTTCAGGTCTTGAAGTAATTCTTCAGTTCCATTAATTATTTGAGAAAGTACTTCTCCAGTTATTAAATTCTTATTTCTCCCAATTGTAGAAGAAAGTAAAATATTATCAGTAGCTCCAATACATAATAAATCATCAATATTCATTATTAGTGCATCTTGTGCAATTCCTTTCCAAACAGTAACATCACCAGTTTCTTTCCAATACATGTAAGCTAAGGCAGATTTTGTCCCTGCTCCATCTGCATGCATTACGATACAGTAGTCCTCATCATTCCCAAGATAATCAGGAACAACTTTACAAAAGGCATTTGGAAATACTCCTTTGTCAATATTTTTTATTGCTGCATGTACATCTTCTTTGGATGCAGATACTCCTCTTTGGTTGTATTTTACGTCTGACATTCTCTTGGTTCAGTGGTTTAAATCTATACAAAAGTACGGATAATTCGGGAATCCTTTTCTCTCAGTTTATATAAATAAAAAAGCATCCCAAACTATAGTTCGGGATGCTTCAAAATCAATTTATTTTCTCTAATCTTCAATCACAGAGAAAGTTGTTCTTCTATTTAATTGATGGTATCTGTCAAAAGCTGCAGGATTTGATGTTTTAAGTGCTGTAATCATATCACAACTTAAAGTTTTTTCTGCTCCATTTTCTTCAATTACTCTTGATTGAGATTCTCCAAAACCTCTTGCAACTAATCTACTTCTGTCAATTCCTTTACTAATTAAGTAATCTACACAAGCTTGTGCTCTTCTTTGTGATAAAGCTTGGTTAGCAGCATCACTACCTCTACAATCTGTATGAGCTTCTAATTGTACTCTAATAGTAGGGTTGTCGACCATTACATTATATAAAAATAATAGTGAATCTTGTGAGTTTATAGTTGAATTTACAGTTAATTCTGCGGTTCCAAATACATATTGTACCTCGGGCATAAGAATTGGCTTACAGTTAAAGCAAAGTAGTTTAATGTCTTCGTAAAAAGTTTCATTACAATAATCTTCAGATACTACTCTCTTAGTTTTTTTGTTCAGGTGGTTTTCAGCTTCAAAAACTAAGTTATAGTTAACTCCTTTGTTAATGTATCTTCCTTTTCCTTTTTTACCAAATTCAAAGTTACCTTCCGAATCAGTTTTAATAGTTGCAGTACTTCCATCAGAACCAGTTAAAGTTACTGTTGCTCCTGCAAGTGGTGTAAGAGAATCTTGATCTCTTACTCTACCTTTTAGTGTAAGTGCACAACCAGGTAAATCAAACGAAAAGATATCAGAATAAAGATCCATTTCATTTTTCCCTAATCTAGAAGAAGAGAAATAACCTGAGTTTGGATTAGCAGAGTTAAAGATAATACCGTGATCATCTTTAGATGAGTTAAGTGGTGTCCCCATATTTGTTGGAGTATCCCATTTTTTAAGTACACCTTTTATAGCTTTTGCACTATACATGTCTAATCCTCCTAATCCTACAAGTCCATCCGAAGAATAATACAAAGTACCGTCTGATCCTATTGTAGGGAATTTTTCATCTCCTGCAGTGTTAATCTTAGAACCTAAGTTTCTTGGTGTTCCCCAACTTTTTTCTCTTTTGTTGTACTCGGAAATCCAAAGATCTTTACCTCCTAGCCCTCCGGGCATATCAGAAGCGAAAATAATAAAAGTTCCTTTTCTATCTGTTGCAGGGTGAGCAGCTGTCATAAATAAACTATCTACTAAAGGTAATTCTTCTGGAGTAGACCATTTTTTCCCCTTTTTGTTTACTGTAAATATTTTACAACCAATATTTTTGTTTTTTTCAGCATTACATCTAGTAAAAAACATGCTATTACCACTATTGTAGAGTACCGCAGAAGCTTCGTGTTGTTTAGTGTTTACAGATTCACCTACTGAAGTAGGTTCTCCAAAGTTTCCTTGTCTGTCCATTGTTGTTACATACAAATCAGCTCTTTCCTGTCCCATGATTGGCTCAGCTTCACTACCTGTAGATGCTTTTCTTGTAGAAGAAAAGATATATTGAGTTCCTCTTTTATCAAATTGAGACATAGACCAATCATATTCTTCTGAGCTCAATTCTTTTACAACCTCTACCTTGTGTTTTGTAGGGTTAGCTAAAATCTTATTTACTTCTTTACATGATTGTAATCCTTTTTTTGCAAGTTCATCCTTTGAATCTTTTTTCAAGGCCAATTCATAGTTCTTTCTTGCGTCTTTATATTCTCCATCTTGCATTTGCATTCCTGCTAGTCTTGTGAAAATATCTGGTTGTTTGTCGTCATACTTTAATCTTAAAGCACGTTCAAAATATTGTTTAGCCTTTTTATTTTCTCTAGTATATTCATAACAAAGTGCTAAGTGATAGGTGATAAACCCTTTGTCTTTAGATGTTTTGGCTTTTTTGTAAGCTTTATCAAACAGCAGTATTGCTTCTTGATATTTGTCCTCATCAAAAGCTTTTTCAGCAAGTTTTGTGTTTTTGCTATAAAAGTCTTTTTTAGCTTTTTGAGCTGTTACAGAGACTGTAAACATTAGTAAAAAGGCAAGTAGGATATTAATTTTCTTCATGAAAATGTTTTTATTTATTTAAAGTAATACTGACGAAAATAGCAATAATTTTCTTTATTAAAAATTTAATTCGCTAATTCTAGAACTAATAAAGTTGGTTTGGTTACAAAACTTTATTCTAAAATATTGCTATTAGCTTTATATTTATAACTCTGGAAGTTAGTCTATTTGGTATTGCGTACTGTCGTCCATTGGTTGCCTGAACAAAATTATAGGAAACAGTATTATCAATTCCTAGCAAATTAAATACTTCTAAACTGATAGAGAACTGCTCTATATTTTGGAATCTTGATCCTTCTTTGGCTTTATAATCTTCAGATATAAAGTCTTTTATGAATCCAGCATCCACTCTTAAGTATCTAGGTGTTCTTGGTATAAATGAATTGTTTTGATATGCAGGATCTGTTAACTGAGATTTTTTTAAATATGAAAAACCAGTGTTGTAAATAAAACTTAAGTTTATTTTAAATTTATCCCATTTCACTTTTTCGGTATTCCAAGTTTTTGGCATTTTGTCTTGAAAAAATAATCCAAATGAAACTCTTTGGTCTGTTGGTCGAGGTAAAAATCCAGGATAATAAGCTAGTGAGTCTTCAGCAACACTATTGTTTGTGAAGCCAGGGATTATTGTGTCTCCATCAGAATTTAAATAAGTGTGATAAACATCATTTCCTAAGTTAACTCTAGTTTGCATAACAGAAATTGTACCCCAAGATTCCAAGTCTTCAATAAATTTCCCGTTTAATTTTAAATCAATTCCAGTGGAATATGCTGTCGCATCATTATTTGCAGAATATCTTATCCTTACATTGTCTACATCATAAGGAATAACCCTGTCCATATATTTTACATATACTTCTGAAGTAAGTTTAAAATCTCTTCCCCATTTATTAAAAATATAATCTGCTCCTAATATTAAATGAATAGACCTTTGGGCTTGGATATTTTGATTTAAACTCCCATCAAGTCTTCTGTATTCTCGGTAAAAAGCAGGCTGCTGATATACCCCAGTAGCTACTCTTAATGCCAGATTTCGTCTTGTAATTTCTCCAGAATCCGATATGTGATATAACAAAGGACGATATTTTAAAGAAAGCCTTGGGCTAACTATTACTTCGTTATTAAAAGTCCAAAAATTGGCTCTAACTCCTGCAGTGTATATTAATGATTTGTATCCAGAAAGTGTAGTGTCAATTGTTATGAGTGTGTCTTTTAGTTGGATAGTTTTTGCTAGATGGTAGCTTGTTTTTGAGTTGTTTCTCCAAGTATTTTGGATGTATCCAGACAGTCTTCCTGTTGCAACTCTGTTTTTAGCTCTTACAACATTATTAAAACCTAAGTTTTGATATGCCTGAGTGCTAGAATCTCTGTATCCAACAGAATCTGAAGGTCTTGGGGCTATAAAGCCAGTGCTATCAGTAAAATCCCATTCTTTAAGATTGTCGTTAATTATGTCATATTGGGCTTTTCCACCCCATTGTAATGTTTTGTTTCCGTTTCTTCTTACACCTTTGTGAGCAATTGTTGTTACTGTTGCGTCTAAAGTGTTTCGGGCATGACGAAGAAAACCACCAACCCCTAAGTTAAATGCTACGTCACCAAAATTTTCTTTTCCTGGATCTCTTTCCAATTCATCAAGAAAATATTGTCCTTCTACATCAAATATTTCTTCTTGGTAAGTGTTGAAAGCAGAAGCAATAAATTTTAGTTCGGTAGAATCATTTGGCGTGTATTTACTCGAGAATGCTCCTGTAAATGTTTGGTATTGTGTTAATTCACTACCATCAAAAAAGACTGTGAACCTTAATGCTTGATTAATTGAACCAAAACTAGTTTCTCTATTTTGTGGTACAACTTGGTATCTGTTAAGTGCGAAATTTCCCAAGAATGAATGTTCCCAATGTTCAGAAGGTGTGTAAGTAAGGTAGGTTTGTAAATCACCAAAAAGAGGTTGGTATTCTCCTTTTGTGTCTAATGCTCCAAATACATATCTATTACTTTGGAAACGAGCTGCAGTAACATGAGTCCATAAAAAATTCTCGGATATTCCTTCGAAATGAAGATTTGCTCCTAACATACTTAATGTTACTGAACCACCTGTTTCAGTTGGTTTTTTATAAGTAACGTCTAATACTGAAGATAGTTTATCTCCATATCGAGCTTGAAAACCACCAGCAGAAAACTGAATATCCTCCACCATATTGGAGTTGATGAAACTAAGTCCTTCTTGTTGTCCTGAACTAGCTAGGAATGGTCTATAGATTTCTATTCCATTTACGTAAATAAGGTTTTCTTCAAAGTTTCCACCTCTAACATTATACCCAGAACTTAACTCGTTATTCATGGTTACTCCCATCTCTGAACCTAATCTTGATTCGAAATTTCCTATTGAGGGGATTTCTACCCCTTTAATATTTATCAAAGTTTCTATCGTTTCATCTGTTCTTTTAGTCGTAACAGTGAACTCAGGTAGAACTCGGTACTTAAATACTGGATAAATGACTTTTACTTGTCCTTCAGATAGTAAATAAGTAAGTTTTTTCTTTTTGTAAGTAATATGACTAAAAACTAACGTTACTGGTGTGTTTGCCGGAACAAAAAAATCGAATTTTCCATTTTTATCAGTAAACGATTTTATTTCTGTTCCTTCTACTACAATGTTTGCATCTGCAACTCTAATTCCAAGTTCGTCAACAAGCATACCTTTTATTGTAGCATTTTGGGTATGTCCTAAAAAAGGTATCAATACTAATAATATGAAAAATAGATTCTTCATTAGTTATCAGAAATGTTTGGATTTAAGATGTAATTCACTTTTTTGGCTATGATTTTGAATTCAAAATTAACAATTAAGGGGATTTTATTGGAGTTAACTTCGATAAACCTTTATTGAAAAGGGTAAACGGAACAGTTTCTGATTTATTTTTGATTCTCTAACCTAAGAAGTAAAGAATCTACTTGAGGGATATGGTGCTTAAGGTGGTTTATGAAAAATGACATGGTATGATTAATACTCAAAAGTCCAGCTCTTGGGTGCATAAAGACTGCTTTGTTCATTTTATCCTTTGGAAATGTTTCTACAGTTTTTATTAAAAACATTCGTGAATCATCCCATTTTTCTTTTAGCTGCTCAAAGTCAGCACCTGCTTCTGGCTGAGATAATCCTGATGGAACTTTAAATTTCTCTTCGGACTTTAATTTTTTATTTAGAACCTTGCTTTTAATGTAGTTTGTTAATCCAACACTAGGTTGCTCATTAATGTTTTTAAGACGAAAATTAATGTATTTGTTTATTCCAGTTTCCGACTCTACTAAATGATCGATAACTTGAGTGATACACCATTCGCTTTCAGAGAATTTGTGATTTAGCTCAGCAGTAGATAAGTCTTTAATCTTATCTAATAAGTTTCCTTTAAGATTGGATAACTCTATATATTTTAAAACTAATTTATTGGTTCTCAAAGTTTATTGATTTTGTACTTCTAGTAAGGTAAGGTTATCTTCTAATGAATTCAAATCTTGAATCAAATTTTTAATTAAATCAGGCTGATAAAACTCTAGTATATTTAGTTTTCTTTCTTGAAAAGTACCTCCAGGAAAAAAAGCTTCTTTTATTGAATCGATTCTATTAATAGCAACTTCATGCTTTTTCTTTTCGGCTTTAGTTACCTTCTTTTTTATTTTATTGATAGAGTTTTGAGCTCGCTTAAGCTCAGCAATTACAGTCCTTTCTAAGCTAAAGTCTACTTCTACTGCCTTTTCTTTAGTTATTGCAAATACTTCTTCAAGGTTTGCAATTTCATCTTCAAATGAAATTTCTGATACTTGCTTTATATAATCGTTTTCTAATTCGAACTGTGGTCTAAAATAGTCTTCCAGCATAAAAGGAAGTTGATTTATTTTCTTCGAGATATTTTCTTTAACAATCAAAGCCATATTTCTCAATACTAATATTGGGAAATCTATTGAGTTAACTTCAAAGGCAGATTTTAATTGGAACCAATAAGCTAATTCTCCAGGCCCTCCAATGTAAGCCAAATTAGGGAGGATTTTCTCCTGATAAATTGGCCTCATAACTACGTTTGGACTAAATCTTTCAGGGTGTTTGTCTAACTCTTCTAGTATTTCTTCTTGGGTAAAAACAAGTTCAGTATTAAGTATTTGATAAGACTTATCTTCCTCAGTAATTCGTTCTCTTAATCCATCTTTTTGGTAGAATAAGTTTATTTCTCTTGGAGTAACTTGCTTCCCGAATCCTTTTGTTAGTAATTTTTCACTTTGTTCCTCTACCTTTTCAAAAGTATTTTGCTTAGTCAATTCATTTTTAAAAATAGAGATCATTTCTCTTTTCAACTTCTCAGAATCTGCATCAATTACAACAACACCTTCTTCGCCAAATAAATGGTTAATCATTTTGTTGTGTGCAATAGCTAAATTAGAAGAAGATTTATAAAAATTAATTAATGTTCTAGTTAATTCACTTCCAATCGTTTCTTCAATTTCTTCTAAGAAGGGAATCATATCTGTAGTAGAAAATCTTCCTACAGGTCCTGATTGGTTTGTGTTCCAAGTGATTTTTTTATCAAAAATATTCACATGATTTATTTCTTCAAAATCATGATCTTCGGTTGCCATCCAAAATACTGGAACAAAATCGTGTTCAGGATATTTTTGCTTAAGACTCTTAGTTAAATTAAGAGTTGAAATTATTTTATATATAGAATACAAAGGGCCGGTAAACAAACAAATTTGATGTCCTGTTGTAACCGTAAAAGTTGTTTCTTTTCTTAATAATTCAATATTATTAATAGCTTTTTTAGGAGCTTTTTTGTTCTGAATCAAAAGCTCTTCAACTAATACATCTCTATTAATCGATTGTCTAGTTTTTATTCTAGATTCAAAACTAGATAAATCTGGTGTAGCAGAAATAAACTCACTAAAGCTCTCTGAATTAAACAGGTAGTCATTAGCGATTTTAGATAATAATGGAATTTTATTTAATCCAATTTTTTTCATTAGTTGAAATAAGTTAATGATTCATCAATGATTTCTTTTATCAAAAAAACGTCAATGTCTTCATTGGGATTTATTGTTAAAGCTTTCATTTGTTTTCTTGTTCCTAGCTCTAATTCAGGTCGGTTTATATTCAAACTTCTTACAAATGTAAGGTAAGGAATTGTTGTTTTCTTGTCTTTCCAAATATAACAAAAAGGTTTGCCTTGGTAACTGAAAAAAGGCAGTTTCCATTTCCAATGTTCAGTAAAGTCAGGATGATGATCCAATATTAATTTTCTTATATACAGAAAACAGCCCTTATTGGGTTCGGATAAGTTGTTGTAAAAGTTTTCTAGCTCAGTCATCACATTTAAAAGTACAGTAATTTTAAAATTTTGGCAATATTTTTTTTGAATTATCGGTCATTTTTCACAAACCCTTTTAACTTTGATAATTATTTCACATTCTATGGATTTCACCACCCGATTATCAAAAAAGACTCAGCTCGAATTATACCGTGCTTTGCTTACTCCGAGACTTATTGAAGAAAAAATGCTGATTTATCTTCGTCAGGGGAAAATATCTAAATGGTTTTCTGGGATTGGACAAGAAGCAATATCTGTTGGTTGTACCATGGCTATGGATGAAGATGAATTTATTCTTCCTATGCACAGGAATTTAGGGGTTTTTACTTCTAGAAATATTGCTTTTGAGCAACTTTTCTTACAGTTTCAGGGAAAAGAAGGTGGGTTTACAAAAGGACGTGATCGTTCTTTTCACTTTGGTTCAAAAGAGCATAATATTGTGGGAATGATATCTCATTTGGGACCACAATTAGGAATCGCAGATGGAATTGCTTTAGGTAATTTACTAAAGAAAAATAACAAGACTACTTTAGTTTTTTCTGGAGATGGTGGAGCTAGTGAAGGTGATTTTCATGAGGCATTAAATGTTGCTGCAGTATGGAAATTACCAGTGATTTTTGTTATTGAAAACAATCAATGGGGTTTGTCAACACCTTCTAATCAGCAATTTGCTTGTAAACAATTTATAGATAAAGGAATTGGTTACGGAATGGAAGCTGTGCAAGTAGATGGTAATAATATAATTGAAGTGTACGAGAACATTTCTAACATTAAAAAGAAAATAGAAGAAAATCCTCAGCCATATTTAGTTGAGTGCATGACTTTTAGAAGAAGAGGGCATGAAGAAGCATCTGGAACAAAATATTATCCAGAAGGATTAATTGAAAAATGGGAAGAAAAAGATCCAGTTCAACTTTATGAGCAGTATTTAATAGATTCGGGGCAGTTAGAAAAAGAGATTGCTGAAGAAATGAAAATTACGATTACTCAAGAAGTAGCTGAGGCATTTGAAAGAGCAACTAAAGCTGAAAAAATCATTCCTAATACTGAAGTTGAGTTGGCTGATATGTTTTCTCCTTTTGAACTTGAAATTACTCCACCAAAAGGAAATACTAAAGAGATGAGATTGATTGATGCTGTTTCTAATGCTATGAAATTGGCAATGGAAAGGCATGATAATCTAGTGTTGATGGGGCAAGATATTGCTGATTATGGCGGAGTTTTTAAAGCTACAGATGGTTTTTTAGATCAATTTGGTTCTGAAAGAGTAAGAAATACGCCCTTATGTGAATCTGCGATTGTTGGAGCTGCACTTGGTTTGTGCATCAATGGTTACAAGGCTATGATGGAAATGCAGTTTTCTGATTTTGTAACAGTTGGATTTAATCAGATTGTAAATAACCTGGCAAAAATCCATTATAGATGGGGGCAAAATGCTGATGTGGTTGTTCGTATGCCAACTGGAGCAGGTGTTGCTGCAGGGCCATTTCACTCGCAAAGTACCGAGGGGTGGTTTTTTCATACTCCCGGGTTAAAAATTGTTTATCCATCTTCCCCTAGAGAAGCTAAAGGATTGCTTTTGGCCGCTTTTGAAGATCCTAATCCAGTTTTGTTTTTTGAGCATAAAGCATTGTATCGTTCTACTAATGAAGAGGTAGAAGAAGATTATTTTACTATTGAATTAGGAAAAGGTAATGTAGTAAAAGAAGGAACTGATGTTTCAATTATTACCTACGGAATGGGAGTACATTGGGCAAAAACACTTCAGGAACAAAATGAAAATATTTCAATAGAAATTGTTGATTTAAGAACTTTAAGTCCATTAGATACTAAAACAATTTATAAGTCTGTAAACAAAACGGGTAAAGTAATTGTATTGCATGAAGCAAACACTACTGGTGGAATAGGAGCGGAGTTAACTACTTTAATTAATGAAAACTGTTTCGAAAAATTAGATGCACCAATTAGAAGAGTTGGAAGTTTGGACACACCAGTGCCATTTGCAGCTGATTTGGAACAGAATTTTTTACCAATAGAAAAATTAGCGACTACTCTTAAAGAGTTAATTGAATATTAATATGAAGAAGGTTTTTTTAATATCAGTTTTCGCAAGTTTGCTTATGAGTTGTGGAGTTTATCAACTTCAAAAATCTGAAGGGGTTTCAGTTGGTGTTACTGATTTAGATTCTGATAATTCCGAATTAACAGATATGGTTGCTCCATATAAAAACTCTCTTGATTCAACTATGAATGAGGTGATTGCCATTTCTGATATGGAAATGTCTACAGGTTCTCCACAAGGGTTGTTAGGTAATTGGGCTTGCGATTTATCTTTAGAAATTGGGAATGAACATTACAAGGAAGTTAGTGAATTTGAAGCTGACTTTAGTTTATTAAATAATGGTGGATTAAGAACTTTTTTACCTGAAGGAGAAGTGACAAGGAGAAAGATATTTGAGATAATGCCTTTCGAAAACGAGTTGGTTGTAATTACCTTATCTCCAGAGAAAACAGCTGAGTTATTTAGATTTATTGCAGCAAAAACAGTGAAGGAGGGAAACCGCAAACAAGGAGTTCCTGTCTCTAGTAATATTGAGGTATATATAAAGGAACAACTTCCTGTTAATGTATTAATAGATTCTGTTCCTTTAAAAGGGAGGAATTACCGTGTTATAACGTCAGATTATCTAGCAAATGGTGGTGATAACATGTCTTTTTTCTTAAATCCTGTTAGTTATGAAAAACTAGGAATTAAGTTAAGGGATGCAATGTTGGTTCATTGTGAGCGAGAAACTAAAAAAGGAAAGGCTTTAACTTCTAACCTTGATAAAAGAATAATGTATGTCAACTAGAAGAGATTTTTTACAACAATCGTTAATAGCTGCTGGAGTTTTGGCTACTACCAATTCTTTTGCCGAGAGTATGGTTGAGAAAGGTCGTATGACTAAATTGACTATTCTTCATACGAATGATGTTCACAGCCATGTTGAGCCATTTCCTACTAATCATAAACGCTATGCTGGCAAAGGCGGAGTTCAAAATCGGTTTAATTTAATTCAGAAATTAAGGAAGGAAAACAGTAATACTCTACTTTTTGATTGTGGTGATATTTTTCAGGGAACACCTTATTTTAACGAGTTTGGTGGTGAATTGGAGTTGAAACTTATGAGTCAAATGGGGTATGATGCCTCTACAATGGGAAATCACGATTTTGATAATGGAATGGATGGTTTTTTGGAAGTAAAACCAAATGCTAATTTTCCATTTATATGTTCTAACTACGATTTTTCGAATACAATTCTTAAAAATCACACCATACCATTCAAGGTTTTTGAAAAAAGCGGAATAAAAATAGGTGTATTTGGATTAGGGATAAAACTGGATGGACTTGTTGATAAAAAACTTTATGGAGATACAGTTTACCAAGATCCAATTAAAAAAGCAGAAGAGATGGTTTCGATTTTGAAAAAAAATCACTCTTGCGATTTAATCGTTTGTTTGTCTCATTTAGGCTTTTCATATCAAGAAAAAAAGGTGTCTGATAGCACTTTGGCTACTTCTACTTCGGGTATCGATTTAATACTAGGAGGGCATACTCATACTTTTTTAGAAACCGCTAAGGAATTTAAAAACAAAGACGGTAAAAAAGTACTTGTAAACCAAGTAGGGTGGGCTGGTATCAATTTGGGTAAGATTGACTTTTATTTTCAAAAAGAATCAAATAAAAGAGTAAATTTGACCTCTTCAGGTGTATCTTATTTGCAAATTAAATAATATTTCTACACCCTAAAAAAAAAGTTACTAAACAATAGCAAATCGATTTTGTTTTAAACTATTTTTTGTCAATATTTGTTTGACCAAAAGGGGAAGCTTGTTTATAGCTTTGAAAATAACCTAATTTTTAACTAAATTGTGGTTTGATTTTATACCCAAGAGGACAGACAAAAAGAACAAGAATAATTTAATAGCACGCTTTTATGAAAAAAAACCACATCACTGTCTGGGAAAACTGTCTAAGTGTTATCAAAGACAATATCAGCTTGCAGGGTTACAAGACTTGGTTTGAGCCTATCGTACCGGTTAAGTTAAAGAGTAATGTTTTAACCATACAGGTTCCTTCTCAATTTTTTTACGAATGGTTGGAGGAGCACTATATTTCTTTATTAAAGAAAACGATTAAAAGAGAAATTGGAGCAGAAGGAAGATTAGAGTATAGTATTGTGATGGATACTAACCTAAGAAATTCGAAGCCATACACAGTTAATTTTCCAGCTAAGACTAACAACTCGTTAAAAAACAAGTCGATTAACATTCCTCTTAACGTGAATAAGAACACGATTAAGAATCCGTTTGTTATTCCAGGACTTAAAAAAATTAACGTAGATGCCAACCTTAATGCTAGTTACACTTTCGAAAACTTTATCGAAGGAGAATGTAACAGATTGGCAAGGTCAGCAGGATATGCAGTTGCAAGTAAGCCAGGAGGAACATCTTTTAATCCTTTATTAATTTATGGAGGAGTAGGGTTAGGAAAAACTCACTTAGCACACTCGATTGGAATTGAAATCAAAAACAACAATCCAGAAAAAATAGTTTTATATGTTTCTTCTGAAAGATTTACTCACCAATTTATTGATGCAGTAAAGAATAATGAAACAAATGATTTTGTACATTTTTATCAAATGATAGATGTGTTAATCATTGATGACATTCAGTTTTTAGCAGGAAAGGAAAAAACACAAGATGTTTTCTTTCATATATTTAACCACTTACACCAAACAGGAAAGCAAATTATCCTTACTTCGGATAAAGCACCAGTTGATATGCAAGGAGTTGAGCAGAGATTGCTTTCTAGATTCAAATGGGGATTATCTGCAGATTTGCAGTCGCCAGGATTGGAAACAAGAATTGCCATTTTAAAGAAAAAAATGTATCAGGATGGTATTGAACTTCCTGGTGATGTTATAGAATATTTAGCTTACAGCATCACTACTAACGTACGTGAACTGGAAGGTGCTCTTATTTCTTTAATTGCTCAGTCATCACTTAATAAGAAAGCTGTAACGCTTGATCTTGCTAAGCAAATGATTGATAAGTTTGTGAAGAACACAGCTAGAGAGGTTTCTATAGATTACATACAAAAAGTAGTTTCGGATTATTTCAATATGCCAGTAGAGCTTATGAAATCTAAAACTAGAAAAAGAGAAATAGTACAAGCGAGACAAATCTCTATGTACTTCTCGAAAAAATTGACAAAGTCTTCGTTGGCGAGTATAGGAATGCAATGTGGAGGAAAGGATCACGCTACGGTACTACACGCATGTAAAACTGTAAATAATTTACAGGATACTGATAAGCATTTTAGAAAGTATATTACGGATTTAGATAAAAAGCTAAATCTTTCCTAAGCAAATAAAAAGCGAGCCACACCTAAAAAAAGCCTTTAATGAATTCTCATTAAAGGCTTTTTTTTGATTCAACTCTTAATTTTAGAGCTTCGTTCATAGCTTCAAATCCTTGTTTAGTGTCAGTCTTTAGTTTCTTTTTGAATAATGGATCCAGTATTCCAGTAAAAGTTTCACTTTGGATGAAAACACATTTATTACCTTCTTCTATTATTTCAAAGGAATGCTTTCCATCAAAGAATCCTTTGAATAGTAGTTTTCCTAACCAAACAAGTTTTTTATTAGGAGTAGACTCTAATACTATTGGTTTAAATTTCATACCTCCTATAGAAGCTTTTAGTTGATTGTGTTGTTTTGGAATCCCTTCAATTTTAGTGATAAATGGATTCCAAGAAGGGTATGAGTTAAAGTCGATAAGCTCTTGCCATATTTCTTGGGAAGATACTTTAATTCTAATTTCTGTAGATAGTTGTAATGACATAAACTGTTATTGTTTTGATTCAATACAAAATAACAACAGTCCTAAATAGCATCACTTGATGTAAATCAAGAAATTTGTTTCTTTCTTATTCGGCTTAATGTTTCTGCAGTCATTCCTAGCATTGAAGCCAGGTAATGAAGAGAAACTTGATTGAAAAGTTCTTTCCTTGTATTAAAAAGGTGGTTGTATCGTTCTTCAGATGAAAGAGATAGGAATGAGAAGACGCGATCTTCTAGAACCAAAAAGCATTTGGCGATAAACTGCTTTTCTAGCAAAGGCCAAGCTGGTAAAAGTTGATTTAGTTTGTTATAATTAGCTTTTGAAATGGAGTAAAATATGCAATCTGTAATTGCTTGAATATTCCATCTTGACTGGGTGTTGAACACTATGCTTGATAAATCTGTTATGAACTCAGTAGGGGAAGAAACCCATTGGGTAATTTCTTTTCCGTTTTCGTATTTATATACTCTTACATAGCCAGAGATAATGAAATTAAGTGTTTCACATCTTTCATTCTCTCTACAAATAAATTCGTTTTTGGCTAAATGAGTTACCTTAAAAAGCTTTTCAACTTCAGCTAAATCATCTATGCCAATATTAAAATAGGAATTTATATAGGTTTGTAATTCATTCATTACACAGAAACAGCAGCTTTAATATGTGGGTGGGGATCATAATTTTCTAAGGTGAAATCTTCGTAAGTAAAATCAAAAATAGATTTTACGTCTGGATTTATTTTCATTGTTGGTAATGCTTTCGGTTCTCTAGAGAGTTGTAGTTCAGTTTGTTCAATGTGGTTGTTGTATAAGTGAACGTCTCCAAAAGTATGAATAAAATCTCCGTATTCTAAACCGCAAACTTGAGCTACCATCATTGTAAACAGAGCATAAGAAGCAATGTTAAATGGAACACCTAAAAATGTATCTGCTGATCTTTGGTATAGTTGACAAGAAAGTTTTCCGTTAGTAACGTAAAACTGAAAGAAAGCATGACATGGAGGTAAAGCGGCTTTTCCATTTGCTACGTTTTCCGAAAAAGAAACGCTAGTATCTGGCATTACGCTTGGATTCCAAGCAGATACCATTATTCTTCTGCTGTTAGGATTGTTTTTTATTTGCTCAATGGCGTTCTCTATCTGGTCAATACCATCACTATTCCAGTTTCTCCATTGATGACCATAAACAGGTCCTAAGTCTCCATTTTCATCTGCCCAGTCATCCCATATTCTTACTTTGTTTTCCTGAAGATATTTAATGTTTGTCTCACCTTTAATAAACCAAAGTAATTCATGAATTATAGAACGTAAATGGAGTTTTTTGGTAGTAACCATAGGGAAACCTTTACTTAAATCAAACCTCATTTGGTAACCAAAACAACTAATTGTTCCAGTTCCAGTTCGGTCGCCTTTTTGCTCTCCGTTATCTAAAATATGTTGAAGTAAATCGTGGTATTGTTTCATACAGCTGTTGCTAGAATATTTGAATTAGTAAAAATAAGAAAATGTAGTTTTACATTAATACTCATATTGGTATAGTTATAAACTGTGTGTTGAAAAAACATAATTATTTGTTAGATATCGAGCTTATTTATCCAATTAAATTCATTCTCAATTATTTTCTCCTTTTCTTTCTTTATAAACTCTAAAAAAGTATTTGCTGTTGGTGATAGCTTTTTTAATTTTACCCAGACTAAGTCCCAGTTTGAAGTTAATGGTAAGTCTTTGAAAGGAATCAAATGTAAATCTCCATTTTTCAATTCATTTTTTATACCTATCAATGGCATAATAGAATAACCAAATTCTGCTATAAGTGCTTGTTTTAAAGCTTCGTTTGATGTTAGTTCCATTTTTTATGAGAAGGTAAATTATTTTCTTTAATAAAATTCTCCATTGCTTTTCTAGTTGCCGATCCTTCTTCTCGATATATTAAAGGATACTGCTCAAACATTTTATTTTTAGAGATTTTTTTATCGGTTATTATTTTTCTTCCTCCAACTAGATATAGTTTATTTTCCATAAGTTGTACTTTATTCAAATTTAATTGTGATAGAATTACAGACACTAATGAAAAATCATCTTCGTTTTTTTCTAAGCTTTTTATTACTTTTTTTTTATTAGTTACATCCATTATTAGCTCAACTCCTTTGTTTTTATTCAAAAAATCTTAAAGAAAATAAGGCATAACATATTTACCTGTAGAAACTACAGAAATTTTTAATCTTCCTGCTATTTGTCTTTTGAATGATAGTGTTTTATAATTTATCTCTTGAACTTCATTTAGTATTTTCTCTAGTTAAATTTAGTAAAGTTTTAAGTGTTTTCACAAAGTTTCCGAAGTCCTTTTTTAAAACAATAAATTAGATGAATTCAAAAGGTAACTTATTTTAACAAATAAAAAAGCCACTCAATTTCTTGAATGGCTTTATTAATTGTGGGCCCACCAGGGCTCGAACCTGGGACTTTCTGATTATGAGTCAGATACTCTAACCAACTGAGTTATAGGCCCAATTGCAAAAACAGTGCTTTGCAATTCATTTCCTTATCTAGTAAAGTCTGCGAATTTAAATGGTCTTACTCCTATTTCCAAATTTTGATTGCTTTATTTAGCAAAATATTTTTATTATTGTTAACGCATTTTTCTTAAAATGATTTTAAAGACTGTTCCTTCGTTTATTTTACTATGAACCATTATTGTTCCTCCATTAAGTTCAATCATCTGTTTCACCATGTATAAACCTATTCCCGTTCCTGTTGCTTGGTCGTGAACTCTTTCAAAAATTGAGAAAACCTTTTCTCTATCTTTCTCTAAGTCAAATCCAATTCCATTATCCTCAAAAACCAATTGAATACTATCGTTTTCTATTTTCTCTGAGGTTATTTTCACAATTTTCTGTCTTTCATCAGATCCATATTTAATTGAATTACTAACTAAATTATAGAATATACTATCTAGTATTGATTGATTGTAATAGAATGATTTCTCTTTAAAATCGGTAATGAATTTAACATCATTTTCATTTATGAGAATTAACAAGGATTTTTTTGTCTCTTCAAAAATGGTATCGAAGTAGAGTTGTTCAACATTCTTTTTATTGGCTTGCATTTGTCTAATAGTCTCAAGAGTTGCTTTGATCTTATCTTCTAAGAGAATAGCAGAATTCATTAGCATTTTAGTGATTTCTGGCCTTGAATCTTCATCTGCGTCTTCCAGAATCTCTACTAAGCCCTTGATGTTGTTAATTGGATTTTTTAAGTCATGAGATAAGGAAAAAGAGAATTGCTCTATATTTTGATTTTGAGCTGTAAGGATAAAGGTTTTTTCATCAACCATTTTCTCCAATTTTGCTGTAGTTTTTTTCAATCTCCAACTTCTATAAATTACAATGGCGAAAGTTAATAAACCAATCAGCCCAATCATCAAGTAAAGAAAAAATGGTGTTTTCCAAAAAGGCCTTAATACTCTAAATTTTACTTGAGTTTCTTTAAGAACTAATTCATTAATTGGATCATAAGTTCTAACCATAAAAGTGTAATTTCCAGGAGTTAATTGCTCGTAAGAGATAGTGTTTTTTTGTCTAGGATTGGACCATCCATCATCTTTCCCTGAGAGATAATATTGGTAATATATTTTGTTTTTTAAACTTATAGATTGATAAGTGAATTTGATAGGAAATCCATTATGACGAGTTTCAATAATAGAATCGTTAGTAACTGCTTTTCCTGATACTAAAATTTCAGTAATATCTATAGAAGCTACAGAGTTTTGAAATAATTGAGAGTCAAATGTTTTAACTAATCCTTTTTCGGAAACGAAATAAACATCCTTTTTATATTTCATTGCAAAAGGAAGAAATTGAGATTTGTTAAAATATTTATCACCAAAGAATGAGTAAATATTTTTGTCAATATTATACCAAATCACACCAACCTTTGTTGAAATCCATAGATTGTTTCCTTCTTGGATGCAACTAAGTACAGAGGTGTATGGGATACTTTTGTTTTTACTGAAATTGAAAAGGGATACATTTTCTTTATCGTATAAGTAAAGTCCATTATTTGATGTAGAAACCCACATTTTTCCAGAATTACTAGTAGATATGTAAGTGAAATTTAATTTATCTGTTTCAATCTCTGTTTCAAAAAAGGGTGATAGTGATTTCCCTTTTACCTGATAAATATTTCCTTTTCCTAATAACAGAATTTTGCTATCTAATTTAATAATTGATGTAGCTTCAAATGATTCTAATCCTTTCGCTAAATATATTGACTCACTATAGGCAGAGTATATGAAAGCTCTTTTATCTGCAATTATTAATAAATCTCCATTTCCAATTTTTTCTATACTGGTAACATTTTTTCCTGCCAGTCCATCAAATGAATATTCTGTTCCTGATTCTCTAAAATAGAGATACATTCCATTTGTTGTACCATAAAACAATTCTGTTCCAAACTGTGTAATTGCACAATTAATATCTTTGGCGTTATTTGTAAAAACTAATGAGTAATAAGGTTTTCCGTTACTCAAATTAGTAGAGACAATATTGTTTTTGAAAGTTAATAGATAAGAGTTTTCAGATTGCTTGTAGCTGAATAATAAGTTGCCATTATTCCATGGGTAAAGCGGAAAGTTTTGAAGAGGTAAACTCATCAATCCGTTTTCTTTTGATGCTATCCAAAGAGTGTTTTCTCTGTCTACAAAGGCATCATTAACCTCATTTTGTTTTAGTCCATTTTGTCCAGTAATTAATAGTGGAGTTGCATTGTCGTTATGGTAAATTTTAATTTTCGACTTATTGATTACCTCACATCTCATTTGATCATCACTTTCCTTAACGTCAAGCTTAGGAAGCTTCTCGAGAATTGAGAATTCTAATTCAGTTGTTATTTTGGTTACTTTATCGTCTGGGTGAATTACGAATATTTGATTAGAATCATCTACTATTATATCGGTTATTGAATTTTGACTCAGACCACTAAAAGTATCAAAGTTTAAAAAATTATTTCCATCAAATCGAGATAATCCTTCTTTGGTTCCAATCCATAAATATCCTTTTTTATCCTGAACCACTGAGGTGGTTTGGTTACTTATTAATCCGTTCTTATTAGTAAGCTTAGTAAAGTTATAGTTTTGACTTAAAGCTTGACTTAGCCCAATAATCATTACAAAGCTGACGAAAAATATTAGTTTAAAAAATCTCACAAGGGTAAATATAGCAGATTAAAAAGTGAAATTAACACGAAGATTATAGTTTCTTGGAGGCATTACCCAGCCTGGTCTTGTTTGGTATTCTAAATTCAATAAATTATTAACCGTTCCTGTTATTCTTATTGCCTCAGTTAATTGGTAAGAGGTTCTTAAATCAATAATAGTATTTCCTTTTCTTTGAGTTCTTCTGTAGCTATCTAGCTCACCCAAAAAAGTTCCTCCACTAAATATTCCAAGAATACTAAATGACTCATCAATATTGTGAACAAAGCTATTGTATCGGTAGCTTACTCCTACAGAAAGGTTTCTGTAATCTATCTGAATATCGAATTTTAGTAAATGATTGAATCTATATTTTAAATTGTCACTAACCGTATCAGATGCTAAATTTAAGCTCCTGTCATAAGTGTAATTTGTAGTTAAAGAGGAGAAAGTATTGAGATAAGCAGAGTCAGGATTAATTGGCTTAGGATTCATAAATGTGTATCCACCAAGCAATGTAATTCCAAATCTTTTTGTGTATCCTTTTGCAACAACTGTTACATCAATTCCTTTAATTACTGCTTTATCTACATTTCTTGATGATGCACCAAACTCAGCAATTGTTCCGCTTTGCTTTTGCTGAAAAGTTGTGGTGTCAAAAAAACCAAATGTGTACTCGTTCATGTTGTTGTACTCATTTACAAATCTTGATATATCAATAAATCCTTTCCAATCTTTTATTTTAAATCCTTGTTTTATTCCCCATTCTCCGCTTACTCCACTTTCCGATTGCAATTCTGGGTTAGGGAACACACGCAAGGAACCTAAGTTTGTACTTGCATATCTTTCGGCAATAGAGGCAAATCGATATCCTTGTCCAAATGAACCTCTAAGAAAGGTTGCTTTACCAAGTTTGTAGTTAAACCCGGTTCTGAATATTGGTCTAAGCTTTTCTCTTTCTCCATCCATTTCAAAGGATTCTAACCTAATTCCTCCTGATAGTTTTAGTTTTTTTAATACCGTTTTGTCTAATTGGGAATATACCGCTATGTTGCTAGATTGATGATTTCCAAATAATCCTGACCTAACGTAAGTTTTGATGTAAGTAGCTCCAGAAGTAATAGTAAAGCTAGAATCTATATTTTTTCTGAACCTATAATCTGAATAAAATAAATTAGAAACTGAAGATTGGTTTGGTTGTAATTGATTGTTGTTGGTAGTATTAAAAAGTTGTGTTTTAAGTGAGTGTTTATCTCCTTTTTTAGTAAAATACTCTACATAAGGAGTAATGTTGTATCTGTTGTTTTTACTTATTCCTTCTGTTCCAGGAGATGGAGTAAGAACGCTATCCTTGTGTTTCCAAACAAAAAATAAATCTACGTTTGTTAGCTGCCCGTTCACGTTAACTCCATAATACAGCCCTTGAGTTTTTTTAGATAAAAACCGAGTGTTAATGTTTAACCTTCCTCTTTCTTCAGATTCTTGCATCCTAAAACTTTGGTCGTTAAAAAAGTTTCCACCAATCACTAAATCAAAATTATCTGAAACCTGACGAGCATGATAAAAACTCAATCCTTGATTTCCTCTGTATCCATCCCACCATTTTAAATCTCTTGAGTTAAACGGAGAATCATACATTCCAGAGAATAAATTAATACTCGTTTTAGGTTCGATAGTAGGGTATTCGGTTTGGATATTAATTACTCCGTTAAGTGCAGATGAACCATATAGAACCGAAGAAGCTCCTTTCAATACTTCAATTTGATTCACGTTTTCTACGGGTAAATAATTCCATTTTATGTCGCCAGCATCACCAGAAAGCATAGGAATTCCATCAACCATTAGTAAAACTCTACTTCCTGCACCATAACTAAATCCTGCTCCTCCTCTTATGCTCACTTGCCCTTCTTGGGTATGAACTCCAGGTATTTGAGTCACAGCATCTACAATGTTTGCAGTTATCTTTTCTTGAATTAATTCTTTATCAAGAATGGTAGTAGAAACTGTTTCGTCTTCAATTTTTTGATTATACCTTTTTTCTACAACTATGAACTCGTTCAGTTCAATGTCAAGAGGGATGAGTTTGAAATCAAAAAAAGTGATGTGATTACTTCTAATCAGCCATTTTCGTTCAAAATCTTTGTAGCCAATAGCTTTAACTTTTAAGCTATATTCTCCCGGTTCAATTCCATTTAAGAGATACCTTCCTTCACTGTCAGTAGTTGCTGAGCTTTTAATTTCATCATTTTGACTTATAGTTAAATAAGTATAAGGAATTAATTCGCCAGTTTTAGCATTTGCAATAGAACCTTTTAACTGGCCAGTACCTTGCTGAGCAAAACCTCCAAAACTTAAAACCAAGAAAAAAAAGAGTAGAAATTCCCTCATGAAAATGTTATTTAGTTAAATGTACAGAAATTCTTTAATTTTAAGAATTATACCAAATCATTCTCGATTGAGTAAAACTGAACTTAAATATGCGATGGCACTAACTCTATTAGATGGGGTTGGAAATATTAATGCCAAAAAATTACTAGCTTATTGCGATAGTTTTGAAAGTATATTTGAAACCAGTAAAGGAAAGTTAGCAAAAATCCCAGGAGTAGGAGTAATATTATCTTCTAAAATTATAGCTCAAATAAAACAAGGAGAAATTATTGAAAGAGTAGAGGAAGAGCTTGAATTTATTGAGAAAAATGACATTGTTACTTATTTAATTACAGATAAAAACTATCCTTTAAATTTAAAACAATGTGAAGATTCACCTATCGTATTGTATGGAATGGGAAATATTGATTTTGAAAATCATAAAACCATTGCAATAGTTGGTACACGAAAAGTAACAACCAGAGGAAAAGATTTTTGTGGAAAGTTACTAGAAGATTTAACTCCTCACAATCCGATAGTAATAAGTGGAATGGCATACGGAGTGGATATTTGTGCTCATAAAAAATGTGTAGAATTAGATATTCCTACAATTGGAGTTTTGGCCCACGGACTGGATAGGTTGTATCCAGAAATCCATAGAGATACTGCTAAAAAGATGCTCCCAAAAGGAGGTTTGTTAACTGAGTTTATGAGTGGAACAAATCCCGACAGAGAAAACTTCCCTAAGCGAAATAGAATTATTGCAGGATTATCTGATGTAACCATTGTAATAGAATCGGCTAAAAAAGGAGGTTCGTTAATCACTGCCGAAATCGCCAATAGTTACAACCGAGATGTATTTGCTGTTCCCGGTCGAGTTACGGATCAATACTCCGAAGGATGTAATTATTTAATCAAAATAAATAAAGCTCATTTGCTTAATTCCATTGCTGATATTGTGTATTTAATGAATTGGGAATTAAATAAGTCTCAGAAACCAAAGACAATTCAAAAACAGATGTTTGTTGATTTGCCAGAGGATGAAAAGTTGATTTATGATTTATTATCACCAGATAATTCGATAACTATGGATGAATTAAGCGGCAAAACCAAACTTGCCACTAGCGTTATATCAGTTAGTTTATTGCAACTGGAATTTAAAGGTTTGGTAAAAGCTTTACCGGGAAGTTCGTTTGTGCTTAGTTAATTTTTCCTACTTCTTTTTTTCTTTCTTACTTCAGTCAATTTAAAGTTTACGGGAAGTATAAATCTTACGTTCACATTTTTCCCTCTTTGAGTTCCTGGCTTCCAGTTAGGCATATTTTTTATGGCATTAACTGCTTCTTCATCACAGCCTCCTCCAATTCCACGTATTACTTTTATGTCGCTTAAAGACCCATCTTTGTTTACCACACTGGAACCCATTTTGGCATAGATTTTACAACTCTCATTGCTTCATCATCACACCCACTTCCAATTCCTCTAACTGTTTTTATATCTGTGATACTACCATCCTTTCTTACTACAAATTGAACGTATACTTTACCTCTTATATTTGCTTCTTTAGCTTGTTGAGGATATTTTAAATTTTTCATTATGAACTCAAATAATTTTGCTTCTCCTACGGGAAATTCTAGCATCTGCTCAACTACTGTAAATATTTCTTCTATAACTGGAGCTCTAGGTCTTTCTATAAATTCAATAATTTCATCTTCATTTTCAGGAATTTCTCCACCTAATTTTATTATAATTTTTCTTAGCTCTTGATTGGAGTTTTCTACTTCTTTTTTTTTATTTCTTAAATTCATAATTTCCGCTCTGTTGCTAGAAGCTATTCCTCTAAGCTTTTGATTTTCAGCAGCTAGTTCTTGGTTTTTACTTTCCAATTCTTTTACCTTTTCAGTTAAAGTAGTGTTAGATTCATTTGCAGTAGCCAAATCTTTTTTTATTCCACATCCAAAAATGAAAAGACAAGAAATAAGTAATAGTATATTTTTCATAGATTTTTTTATTTGATAACAAGATAAAAAAAAGTCGCGTAATCAATTCATGATTCGCGACTTTAATATTTTGTATGTTAATGTTTTAAACGTGCAGAGCTCTGTCTTCAGTAGCAGCTAATGCAGCTTCTTTCACTGCTTCTGCATAAGTTGGGTGAGCGTGAGAGAATCTTGCCAAATCTTCAGCACTTGCTCTATATTCCATTGCTACAACTGCTTCTGCAATTAAATCGGCACATCTTGGTCCAATCATATGAACCCCTAAAACTTCGTCAGTTTCTTTGTCTGCCAATATTTTTACAAACCCTTGAATATCCATACTAGCTCTTGCTCTTCCTAATGCTTTCATAGGGAATTGACCTACTTTGTACTCTACTCTAGCTTCTTTCAATTGCTCTTCCGTTTGTCCTACAGCAGCTACTTCTGGCCAAGTATAAACTACACCAGGAATTAAGTTGTAATTGATGTGAGGTTTTTGTCCAGCCATGATTTCAGCAACTAATACACCTTCTTCACTTGCTTTGTGAGCTAACATAGCTCCTTTTACCACATCACCAATTGCATAAATTCCTGCTACATTAGTCTGTAAATGTTCGTCAGTCTCTACTCTTCCAGCTTTATCTGTTGTAATTCCTACGTTTTCCAATCCTAATTGGTCAGTGTAAGCTTTTCTTCCTACAGATACTAAACAGTAATCACCATCAAATGTAACTTCTTCCCCTTTTTTATTGTCGGCAGTAACAACAACAGATTTTCCTTTGTTTGTTACGTTTTTCACTTTATGATTAAAATGGAATTTGAATCCTTCTTTTTTCAAAGCTCTCATCAATTCTTTTCCTAAACTCTTATCCATTGTAGAAATAATCGAATCCATAAATTCAACAACATGAACTTCTGTTCCAAGTCTAGCATAAACTTGTCCAAGTTCTAGTCCAATTACTCCACCTCCAATAACAATCATTTTTTTAGGTATTTCTTTCAATACCAAAGCTTCCGTAGAAGTAATGATTCTCTTTTTATCTGGTTCCATACCTGGAAAAAAGTTAGGTTTAGATCCTGTAGCGATAATAACTTTATCAGTTTGTATCGTTTCTTCTTTTTTGTCTTTAGTTATTTTAATTGTGTTTTTGTCCACAAATGATCCCATTCCGTGAAGAACATCAATCTTGTTTTTATTCATCAAGAAATCAATTCCACCAGTAGTTTGATCCACAACTTCTTGTTTACGAGCCACCATTTGTTTGATGTTTGGAGTAATTGTACCCTCTACATCAATTCCGTGTTTAGTAAAGTTGTGAGTAGCTTCATGATAATGATGCGAAGAATCCAACATTGCTTTAGATGGAATGCACCCTACATTTAGGCAAGTTCCACCTAATGTATCGTATTTTTCTATCAGTGCAGTTTTCATTCCTAATTGCGCACATCTTATTGCTGCAACATATCCACCAGGACCTGATCCTATTACTACTACATCATATTTACTCATAAAACTTGATTTTTATTTTAATCTATAGTTCAAAATTAGACATTATAAATTCTATATAAAAGTATTGTGCAGGTTTTTGATGTTACAATTGGTTATTCAAAAGTTAAATTGAAACTCATATTCAAATAATCTTGGTTTCTTTAGTAGAAATAGATTCGAAACATGAATAAGATTTTCTTTTTAATACTATTGATGGGGCTAATTTCTTCATCTCTTTTTTCTCAAAACGAAAATCTAATTGCTGATTCTTGCATTAAAGAGTATTCAAAGTATTTAACAATTACCAAGATTAATGACAAGGTCGTTTCTAAAGAAGTTAATACAAAATTGTTTCATTATTCAGCTAAGTATAATTATCAATCAAGTAATTCTATTGAAGCTGAATTATTTCTTGCTTCTTTTTTTGACACACTAGATTGGCATGCAGATAGTAATTTGCGAGCTAATCTTATAATTGAAATTCCACAATACCGATTTAATGTAGACCATTTATATGGGTATTCATCTGGTTTTATGTGTAAATATAAAGGTGAAAACATACTTATTTATAGAGATTGTGGATGTGGTTATTTCAATCGTAGAAGAGCTTCTGGGGGGCGATTTAATGGAGTTAACAATCAATTATTCGACAGAAAAGTTCGGTTTCGAATGAGTTACAGAAATTACTATAAGAAAAATGAGTTTAATTTTTTTATCGACAAAGGTTTGCCTACTGTTTATGAAACCTTTAATGATTCCAATAAGTTGGAGAAGAAAATTGTTTTTAAAAATGGGTTGATTGATTCGCTTCAAGCATTTTATCCAAATGGAAATTTAATGTATGAAGCATCTTTGAAAGAAGGAGAATTAAATGGGGATTTTGTTTATTATGATTCCTATGGAAATGAAAGTTTGCGAGTTAATTTTGTAGATAGCGAAATCTATTATTTTCTTTACAGTGGAAATCACTATGAATACTCTGAACTACTTCACATGTGGTTCCCGATTCATATTCCAGGCAATGGTTATTAATATAGTTTATGAAAGAATTAGAAGGAATAAAGAATATCATATTTGATCTTGGCGGAGTAATATTAAATATTGATTATCAACTTACTGTTGAAGCATTTAAAAAGCTAGGAATTGATGATTTTGAAGAGATATTCTCGCAATACAAGCAATCTACTTTATCAGATGATTTTGAAACTGGACGAATTACTGAACTGGAATTTTACGAAGGAATAAAAACTATTTCTGGAAAAGATTTCACTTTCGAAGAGTATAAAAATGCTTGGAATGCTTTGTTGCTGGATTTGCCGAAAGAGAGAATTAATATATTGAAGAAACTATCCAAAAAATACCGATTGTTTTTATTCAGTAACACTAACGAAACTCATTATAAAGAGTTCGTAACTAAAGTAGAAAGTGATTTTAATACGATTTTCGAAAAGACTTATTATTCTCATCAATTTGGTAAAAGAAAACCAGATTCGGATTCTTTTTTATCTATTTTGAAAGAAAATAACCTAATTATCGAAGAAACATTATTCGTAGATGATTCAATTCAGCATATCGAATCTGCCAATTTACTTGGGATTCGAACACTTTTGATTCAAGAAAAACCAATTACCGAATTATTCGATTGAATGAAATAAGAACCTATCGCAATAGTTTGTAAAATGGGGGAATTAATTATATTTTTGCTTGTAATAAATACAATGATTCCTAAAGCAAAAAAAGAAAATTAACTATGGCAGATATATTAGAACAAGGAAAAGTGCAAACTTCTATCGAAAATGGAATTGCAACTATCGAGTTTTATCATCCTTTGAGTAATTCGTTACCTGGAAAATTATTAGCAGAAGTTGCCGAAACTATTACCAAAATGGGTGCTAATGATTCGGTAACCATAATTGTTTTAAAATCATCTGGAGAAAGAGCATTTTGTGCAGGTGCTTCATTTGATGAATTAATTTCTATCAATGATATTGAAACTGGGAAAGTGTTTTTCTCTGGATTTGCCAATGTAATTAATGCTTGTAGAAAATGTCCTAAATTTATAATTGGGAGAGTGCAAGGTAAAGCAGTTGGAGGTGGAGTAGGAGTTGCAAGTGCAGTCGATTACTGTGTAGCAACAAAATTTGCATCAGTAAAATTAAGTGAATTGGCCGTAGGAATTGGACCATTTGTGGTGGGGCCAGCTGTAGAAAGAAAAATTGGAACATCTGCAATGAGCCAACTAGCAATTGATGCTACCGAATGGCAAACTGCTGACTGGGCAAAACAAAAAGGATTGTACACAGAGGTATATGATTCTGTGGAAGAAATGGATGAAGGAATTGAAGTTTTGGTAACTAAATTATCAAAATCCAATCCTGAAGCAATGAGATTATTGAAACAAGTTTTCTGGAAAGGAACAGAAAACTGGGATGAATTATTAAAAGAAAGAGCAGCTATGAGTGGCGAGCTTGTGCTTTCTGATTTTACTAAAAACGCCATTAATAAATTTAAAAACAAATAACGTTTTAAATTCTACTACTATGAGAGCTGAGATACTAGAAAAACTAACCGAACTTCTTCAGAATGAAGATGTAAGAGCAATTAACACGGGAGTAAATGATGCTATTCGTAGTTTCAGAAGTTTATTATCGGACGAGCAATTGGTTGCAAAACCTGCCGAAGAAGAACAAACCGAAGAAGAGCTTGCTAAGATTTTAGAAGACCGAAAAATTGATACTAAAATTGAAGAGTTAATTGTTGATTTTAAGGATAGAAGAAAGGCTTTCAAGAAGAAGAAAGAAGAGGAAGAAAAAGCCAACTTAATTGCTAAAAAAGCAATTTTGACTGAGTTTAAGGATTTAGTAGAGAACGAAGAAAACATTGGTGCTGCTTTTGCTAAAAAGAAGGAGATTCAACAAAGGTGGAAAGAACTTGGAAATGTTCCTAAAGATAAATTTGAGGATATTCAATCGCAGTATAGTAAGCTGAATGATTTCTTTAATTATAATATCAATATATATAAAGAGATTCAAGAGCATGACTTGAAGAGAAATTACTCTCTTAAGAACAAAATCATATTTGATTTAAAGGCTTTACTAGAGGAGAAATCAATCAAGAAAACTCAAAGTGCTTTGAATCAATTTTTGACTGACTGGGATGAAATTGGACCTACTTTTCAAGAAAAATGGGAAGAGTTGAAAAATGAGTTTTGGGGAACTGTAAACGAGCTAAGAACTAAAATAAGGTCTTTCTATTCGGCTCAAGCCGAGAAATTAGAAAAGAATCTTGAAGTAAAACAAGAATTGATCGAAAGATCAAAAGAGTTTGTAACAATGGAAGCCGACTCAATTAAAGGTTGGAATTCTGCTACAGAGAAAGCTCTAGCATTACAAGATGAATGGAAAAAAACCGGTCCAGTAACTAAAGAGAAAAACAAAGAAGTTTGGGAAGAATTTAGGTTAAACTTTGATGCGTTTTTTGGTAAGAAAAATGACTATTTCAAAGGATTGAAGAAAGATAATTCTAAGAATCAAAATCGTAAAAAAGAAATAGTAGCCAAAGCCGAAGAGATGAAGATGTCTGACGATTGGAAAAACACAACTTTGGAATTAAAGAAACTTCAAGGCCAATGGAAAGAGATTGGACATACTGGAAGAGGAGAACAAAAATTATGGGAGCAATTCCGTTCTGCTTGTGATTTCTATTTTAATAATAAAAAGGAATACTTTGCGAACAGAGAATCAATTGAAGCAGGTAATGTAGAGAAAAAACAAGCTGTAATTAAAGAGATTTCAGAATTTAAGTTGCCTGACAATTCAAATGATGCAATTCAAAAATTAAAAGAATTTTCAACTCAATTTCTAGAAATAGGGAATGTGCCTTTTAAACAAAAGGACATTATTTATGGAGAGTACAAATCAGCATTAGACAAACATTACGATTCTTTAAAATTAGATAGAAAGCAAAAAACCAGAATCAACTATAAAAACAAGTTAGATGGAATGGTAAAGAAAGGAAACTCTAACACTATTACTAAGGAAAGAGATTACTTAAAAAGAAAGTTGACTAACCTTAATAACGAGATAGGTCAGTATGAAAATAATATGGGATTCTTTGGTAACTCAAAGGGAGCCGAACAGATGAAAGCTGATATTCAAAAGAAAATTGATAAAAGTAAATTGGAGATAGAAACAATAAGACAAAAACTAAAATTGATTAAGGATGTTTAATAAACTTATCGTTTTATTCATACTTGTATTAGCGTGTTCATGTCAAAATGAATTTACTACTAATGGTACTTCTCAAGTTAATGAGGGTGCTAACTCAAAAGAGTATACCCTTGATTGGATAGAAGGGGATTGGTTAGATAGTAATACAATGGCTTTCAGAAAAGTGAGCTACGGAGAGAGTTGGGTGAAGCAAAAGGGGAATATTTTTAATGGAGATCAATACTACATTACTAGAGGAATTAAAGGTGAGCCTAATAATGTATCTATGGTAAAAACAGATGGACTCTACTATTTCACTTATTCAATTGGAGAAGAACAGCACACATTTGTTCAGGATTCTATTAATGATTTATATTTAAGATTAAATCATTTACAAGATAAATTCCCTACTACCTTAATATACACTTTAAGAAATGACACCTTGCTAATGACAAGAGAAGGCTTTGCAAGTGGGATTTTTAGGTCAGTAACATTTAAGGCAAAAAAAACTAATTGATTGAAAATAGAAACTAAATTACTTCATGCAGGTATTGATCCAGATCAAGCTACTGGAGCAATAATGACACCTATTTATCAAACCTCTACTTACGTTCAAGAAGAAGTGGGTGTAAATAAAGGTTATGAATATTCTAGAACTCAAAACCCAACAAGACATGCTCTTGAAAAGAATTTAGCAGCAATTGAAAATGCTCAATTCGGATTATGTTTTGGAAGTGGATTAGCAGCTATTGATGCAGTAATAAAAATGTTGAACCCAGGGGATGAAGTAATCTCTACTAATGATTTATATGGTGGTTCGTACCGAATTTTTACAACAATATTTCAAAAGTATGGTATTGTTTTCAAGTTTGTAGACATGACAAATGTTGCAAATGTAAAAGAGACGATTACACATAAGACTAAGCTTATTTGGGTAGAAACTCCAACAAATCCAATGATGAGCATAATAGATATTCAAGGAGTTGCAGCAGTTAAAGGAGATGAAATTCTATTAGCTGTTGATAATACATTTGCTAGCCCTTATTTACAAAACCCAATTGATTTTGGAGCAGATATAGTGATGCACTCAGTTACAAAGTTTTTAGGAGGACATTCCGATATTGTTATGGGAGCTTTGGTATTGAACGATCCAGAAGTTGCAAAGGATTTATATCGAATTCAGAATAGTAGTGGAGCGATATGTGGGCCTCAAGATTGTTTTTTAGCATTAAGAGGAATTAAGACTTTACATGTAAGAATGGATAGGCATTGTTACAATGCTAAAAAAATAGTTGAATTTTTACAAGATAATGATAGAGTAGATAAGGTATACTATCCAGGTTTGGAAAGCCATCCAAACCATAAAGTTGCTAAATCACAAATGAGAGGTTTTGGAGGAATGATTTCTTTTTCATTAAAAAATGACACCATTGAAGCTGCTCATTCAATACTTAAAAAAACCAAAATATTCTCACTTGCTGAATCACTAGGAGGTGTTGAATCATTAATTGGTCACCCAGCAAGTATGACTCACTCATCTATTCCTAAAGAAATTAGAATACAAAGTGGTGTTGTGGATTCTTTAATAAGAATAAGTGTTGGTATAGAAGATGTTTCTGACTTAATAGAGGATTTAGAAAAGGCTTTAACCTAATATAAGTAAAAAACAAAGACCAATCCTTGTTTAAACCATTTACTAGATATATATTTGTCAAAATAATTTAACCTCATTATGAAAAAAACTGTATTTAATATCAAGTTAATTGCACTTAGTATGTTGTCAATTACCTTCCTTTCAGTTGAAGAAGTTAGTGCCCAGCAAGATGCTCAGTACTCAATGTATATGTTTAATCCATTAGCAGTTAACCCTGCATATGCCGGAAGCCGTGAAGCTTTAAGTGTAACTATGTTAGGTAGAAAACAATGGGTAAACATTGATGGAGCGCCAGCTACGGCAACATTGTCGATACACTCTCCACTAAAGAACGAAGCAATCTCATTAGGGTTGTCTATCATCCAAGATGAAATAGGACCTACAAAAAACACATCTTTTTACGGAGATCTTGCTTACAGATTTAATGTTTCAGCCAACAGTAAATTAGCTTTTGGAGTAAAAGGGGGATTAGATATGTTTTCTGCAAGCTTTGGTTCTTTAAGAGTTGATGATGGTAGTGATGTAAAATACACAACACCAATCAGGAACCAGTTAATGCCAAACTTTGGATTCGGAATTTATTTAAACTCAGAAAGCTATTACGTAGGATTAACAGCACCAAAAATCATTCAAAACCAATTTGAAGGTTCAACAACTAATGGAGTTCGATCAATTCAAAATCGTCACTTCTTTTTAACTGCTGGTAAAACAATTAAGTTAAATAGTGTTGTAGATTTAGTTCCTTCATTTGTTATGAAAGCAGTAGAAGATGCACCACTATCTTTAGATGTGAATGCAAACTTCATGTTTTATGATAAATTATGGATTGGAGGAGGTTACAGATTTGATGATTCATTCATAGCAAATATTGTATACCACTTTTCTCCTCAGTTTAGAGCTGGTTATGCTTATGATTATACATTATCAGATTTAGGAGATTACAATACTGGATCTCACGAAATCATGATTAATTATGATTTAGATTTCTTAGGTAAAGGATTCAGAACACCAAGATTATTTTAAGTCGAACAAAAAAAACTATTTACTCAGATATTTAATTAGAAGATTATGATTAAGAATTTTACCAAAAACCTATTACTAATTTTGTTTGTAGGAACATTAAGTTTTCAATCTCAAGCCCAAGGGATGAAAGAAAGAACTGCTGATAAGCAATTCGATATGTTAGCTTACGAAAGAGCAGCCGAGCTTTATACAGATTTAGCAAAGAAAAGTGATGCGACTGATCATCAAATAAGAAGAGCAGCCGAATCATGCAGAAGAATTGGAGATTCTGAGAGTGCTGAAAAATGGTACAGAAAATTATCAACTCACTCAGGAGTAAAAGCTGAAGATTTTTATCATTTCGCTCAAATGCTTAAGTTGAATGAGAAATATAATGAAGCAAATAAAGCAATGGCAACTTTCAAGTCTAAGTCGCCAAACAATACAATTGCTGCTTCTCATGGTGAAAATGCTGATTATGTTTCAGAATTAAAGTCTATGCCTAACAAGTATAGTATTGCAATTTTTGATGTTAACTCACCAACTTCTGATTTTGCTCCAAATTATTATACTAAAGATGGTCAAACTTCAGTTGTTTTTGCATCAGCAAGAACACAGAATACAGGAGCATTTAGTCCACAATTTCAATGGGAAGGTTCAAACTTCTTAGATGTTTACACAGCAAATGTTGGCGGAGATGGTGAAAACGTAAATGTTAAGAAATTTGATAAGGGTATCAAATCTAAGTATCATGAAGGACCTATCTCTTTTAGTAACAATGGTGACGTAATGTATTTGTCAAGAAGTAATTATATTGACAAAAAGAAAGGATTAGATTCTGCAAGACATAATAATATTAAATTATTTATTGCAAAAAGAGATTCAAATGGTAAATGGGGTGAATTAATGAATTTCCCATACAATAGTGATATGTATTCTTTAGGACAAGCAAGTGTTACTGAAGATGGAAAAACTATGTATTTCACTTCAGACATGCCTGGTTCTTTAGGTGAAACTGATATTTGGATGTCTAAATTAGACGGTTCTAACTGGTCTAAACCAATGAACTTAAAAGATGTAAACACTGAAGGAAGAGAAATGTTCCCTTTCATAGGTAAAGATGGGACTTTGTATTTCTCTACTGATGGATTTGCTGGTTTAGGAGGATTAGACGTTTATAGAGCAACTGCTAAGACCGAATCTTCTTTTGATGAGCCTGAAAACATGATGTTTCCATTAAATACAAATCATGATGATTTTGGTTTAATTATTAATCAAGCACAAACTGAAGGTTATTTTTCTTCAAACAGAACAGGAGATGGTTCGAAACTATCAAATGATGATATCTACAGATTTAAAATGTTAATTCCTTTCAAACCTAAATTTTACACTATCAGAGGATGTGCTAAAACTCAAGATAAAGAAGTTATACAAGGCACTACAGTTAAGTTAGTAAATACTGAAACTGGAGAAACATTTGAGAAAACATTATCTCAATCAGGATATTATGAATTTGAAAACGCACCTTATGGTAAATATAGAGTTGAAGGAATGAAGCCAGAATGGACTAAGATTTCTGATTATGAATTCGATACAGAAGATGCTGAAGGAGTAAACATTGAAGATGCTGATGTATACTTGAAAGAACCAGAATGTAGTCTTTCAGGATCTGCTATTGACGCAATAAGTGGGGAGCCATTATCAGGAGTATCTGTAATGATCAGAGATAAAAAGACTGGTGCAGTAAGAACTGTAAAAACTGATGCTAAAGGACAGTTTGTTGATCCATTAGATAATGTTTCTTGTCCAGGAGGAGTTCTCGATTATGAAATAACTCTTAAAAAAAATGGATTTTTCCCAAAAACTATTGATTTCAAACACGCAATCATTCAACCAGGAGTTGTAAACTTAAATACATTTTTGGGTGGAGCAGTTGCATTAAGTGATGCAGGTAATTTCTGTCAAATTAATCCAATATTATATGATTTTAACAAATCTAATATTAGACCTGATGCAGCAGTAGAATTAGATAAGTTAGTTCAGTGTATGAAAGATAATCCAGACATTGTTGTTGAAATTGGATCTCACACAGATTGTAGAGCAACTATTGCATACAATGTTGCACTATCTGATAGAAGAGCTAAAGCGGCAAGAGCTTACGTAATCAAAAAAGGAATTGATCCTAGTAGAATTAACGGAATAGGTTATGGTGAA